>Ga0075418_10010047_pt1 | contig 10603 bp, 7 predicted proteins | sample SoiMetdeltSBSDD2_FD_81776 | JGI IMG/M metagenome (GOLD analysis project Ga0075418, IMG submission 81776) | Bulk soil microbial communities from a Populus tree surrounding site in Tennessee, USA - Soil MetaG P. deltoides SBSDD2 | ecosystem: Environmental > Terrestrial > Soil > Tree plantation...
CGTGCAGATGTCGTTTTCGAGCCCCCGGCCCTTGGAGCATCCGAACGCGATCGTTCGGCCGTCCGGCGACCACGCCGGATCGGTGCTCTCGGTGAATCCTGTCGCCAGCTGCCGGGTCGAGGCATCGGCCACGGTGAGCAGATGAATCGACGGCCTGACCTGGTCGCGAACCTCGGATCTTTCTGTTGAGTCTTGCACGAACGCGATCGTACGGCCGTCCGGGGACCAGGACGGGCCATTCTGGCTCAGTTCGCCGCTGGTTAGCTGCCGCGGGGTCCCGCCGTCCCGTGACACGAGATACAGGTGGCTCGGCCGGCGTGTTTCGCGAGGCGCGAGATAGCCGCGTTCATCGGCGACAATCGGAATCGACGTGTACACGCGCCCGTCGAATCGTTTGGGATCGGGCCCGCGGGTGATGGCGACGGGCGATACCCGGTTGCGCCACGTTTCCTTCTTCATGCTGTCGGGCTCTTCGCCTCGCCATTCGTATAGCAGCCACTTTCCATCGCGCGAGAACTCCGGGAGTGCGTGCACGCCCTTGATCTGGAAGGCCTCCCCGCCGGGCGCCGTTGTGCGCAAGAACCAGACGTCGTCGTCGGAGCCTTCGCGTCTGCTCGTGAACGCCAGCAGGGAGCCGTCGGGGGACCAGGACGGGCTGGACGCTTCAGTCGATGGACTCGTGTAGCGGAACGGTGTGCCCGAGCCATCGGTCGGCGCTACCCAGATCTCGTTGTGGCGCCGGTCTTTGTCCTCCACGACGGTCGTCACGACGAATGCAATGCGGCGAGCGTCGGGAGAGAGCTTCGGGTTGGTAACCACCGTCAGCCGATAGTAGTCGGTTGCTTGCCAAGGCCGGGTCTGCGCGGCGGACCGTTGGACCGTCGGACCGGTGGAGAGAAGAAGCACTGCGATCATCAGTTTGCGCATAAGGAGCTCGCGGATCGTCGTGGGTTCCCAAAAATTACCGACCCCGGTCGCAGCGCGCGACAGGGGTCGGTTCACTCTGAGAGTCCAACGGTCCGTCAGTTGAGTTTATGCAGCTCCACGCGCCTGTTCTTCGCACGCCCTTCCAGTGTCGCGTTAGGCGCGATGTAGCCCGACGCACCGTATCCCTGGGCTCGCATCCGGTAGGGGCTCACGCCTTTACGCGCGAGGTACGCACGTACTGCAGCCGCGCGTGCCATCGACAGTCCCAGGTTCATTCGCTTGCTGCCGGTGGAATCGGTGTAGCCGGCAATCTCAATACGGATCTCGGGGTTCGCCACGAGTGACGCCGCGACCTGATCGAGCACGACATATGACGGCACCGTGAGGACCGAGCGGCCGGATTCGAAGTTCACGCCCGTGAGGATGAGCGTGGGACGGGCTGGGGTAGCCGCCACGGCACCGGCGACCGCGGGGGCCACCGTCTCGAAGAGCAGCAGGCAGCCATGCTCGTCGACCCGCGACCCCTTCGGTGTGTTGGGGCAGCGGTCGTTGGGATCGGTTACTCCGTCTCCGTCGGTGTCGTTTGCGATCGGACAACCGTCCGCATCGACCTTGGTCCCCGGTGGCGTGTTGGGGCACTTATCGACCCCGTCACCCACGCCGTCGTGGTCGGTGTCCGCCGGGCAGCCGTACGAGTCAACCGGCGTGTTGGGCGGGGTGTCCGGGCACCGGTCGGTGCCATCCGGCACCTTGTCGCGGTCCGAATCCAGCGGGCAGCCAGTCGCATCGACCGTCGCGCCGACCGGAGTGTCGGGGCACTTGTCGATCCCGTCCCAGACAGTGTCCTGATCGCTGTCGATCGGACATCCGCTTGGATCCACCGTCGCGCCGAGCGGCGTATTGGGACACTGGTCGGCGCCGTCCTTCACTCCGTCAGCGTCCGAATCGCCGGTGCAACCCCTGGCGTCCACGGGAACACCGGGCGGCGTGTCGGGGCACTGATCGATGCCGTCAAACACCTTGTCACCGTCGGAATCACTTGGGCAGCCCTTCGTGTCGACCGTGGCTCCTTGCGGGGTGTTGGGACAGGCGTCGATCCCGTTGAGCACGGTGTCTCTGTCATCGTCGCTCGGGCAGCCGCGACCATCCACCTTCGCGCCCGCCGGCGTCGCGGGACATTCGTCTTTCCCGTCCGAGACGCGGTCGCGGTCTTCATCGGCCGCCGGTGCGCCGCTCGATTGGAAGAACGACAATCCCGCCGATCCCACGACGTGGGTCACGCTGCCCGTGGCCAACGTGCTCTGCGTTTGGGGCGTATAGATGCCGCGTGCTTCGACACGGAACGCGACGCGCGAGCTGAGGAAGAACTTTGCGCCGGCGCCTCCGTGAAAGCCTCCATCCGTGAAGTCGTATGGAGCAGCACTGCCGAAATCGAGGCGGGAATAACCCCCCAAGACAAAGATCGACATGCGATCTGCGTTGAACGGATAGCCGACGACGCTCGCCGCCCCGATAACCGGGGAGAGCTCGCCGGAGGTCACGCCCGTTTTGGGGGTTTGGAACAACGCTTCGACTTCGAGACTAACCTTCGAGTTCAAGGCGTACGCGAACCGCGCGCCACCGCCGGTTTCCTTGTCGAGACCGGTGAACGTCTGATCGTATCTGGTAAACGAGCCGAACAATCCCACCTCGTAGCGGCGCGCGTTCTGCGCCGCTACGGGTGAGACGCTCAGGGATGCTGCGCCAAGCAGAAATACCGGCGCGAGTCTCAATTGAGCTTCCGCAGCTCGACACGGCGGTTCAACGCCCGGCCATCCGACGTCGAGTTAGGCGCGACCGGCTGCGACGGGCCATAGCCCCGCGCGGTCATACGGCTGGGTGACACGCCCTTGATCGCCAAATAGGCCATCACTGCATCGGCGCGGGCCTGCGATAGGCGCGTGTTGGTCGCCATCGATCCTGTCGCATCTGTGTGACCCGCGATCTCGAACCTGATGTCGGGGTTCCCGACCAGAGAGCTCGCGACGATGTCCAGAATCGTGTACGAGTCCGGCCTGAGCGTTGCGCGTCCCGGCTCGAACGTGACGCCGCGCAGCACCACGGTGGTTTTCGCTTCGGGGAACAGAATCGGGCAACCGGCGGAATCGACCCGCGTTCCCGCGGTCGTCCCGGCGCACTTGTCCTTGCTGTCATCGACACCGTCGACATCGGTGTCCACGATGCGCTGGCATCCGACCGCATCGACTTCCTTGCCCGCCGGAGTGCCCGGGCACTTGTCGATACCGTCGAAGACGCCGTCATGATCGGTGTCCACCGGACAGCCCGTGGGGTCGATTCGGGCGCCACTGGTCGTCGATGTGTTGGGGCACTTGTCGATGCCGTTGTAGACTCCGTCGCCATCGCTATCCGTCGGGCACCCACGGGCATCGACTTCCGCACCGCCGGTCGTGTTGGGGCAGACGTCGGGACCATTGTAGACGCCGTCGGCGTCGGAATCGCTCGGACATCCTTTCGCGTCTACCGAAGCGCCCTTGGGCGTGTTGGGGCAGGTATCCTTCTTGTCGACAATCGCGTCCCCATCAGCATCGCTGACTCTGGTCGGGCCGGTGAGAATCGACAGGCCCGCCGAGCCGACGATGTGACCTGCCCAGCCGCCGCCGGTGTGATTCGTGTTGGGTGCGTACAGAGCGCGGCCCTCGAGACGCAGCGCGAGGCGTTCGTTCAGGAAGATCCTGTCCCCGATCCCTCCGTGAACGGCGTTGTCATCGAAGGTATAAGCGGCGTTGTCGGCGAAGCTCAGGCGTGAATAGCCGCCCAGGACGTAGAACAGGTTCTTGTCGTTACCGAAGTTGAAGGTCAGACTTGCGCCACCCAGGCTGAGCGTGGCCGCCCCTCCGCCGGAGGTCGGAGAGGGCTGTTGGTACCCGACGTCGAATTCGAATCCGACGGTGGGATTGAAGAAGTAGCCCAGGCGGCCGCCACCGCCCATCTGGTTGTCGAGCGTGAAAGCCCGATCGTAACGCGTGAAGGAGCCAAATGCTCCGATTTCGAATTGATGTGTGCGCTGCTGGGCCGTGGAGATCGCGGGAAGGGCAAGGGCGACGAGGCAGTGCACAAGCAGGATCGTTCGCGAGCGCATGTCGGAATCCCCGGGTTAGGGCAATCAAGGTTGATAATCGGCGTTTCGTTCAGAACCCCCACGCGCAACTGCGGCGCGTTAGGGTGGCCAAATCGAGCCCGCCAACCACTAGCCCGCGGGCAGTTCCGTCGGTCTCCCACCAACTGACACCGGCTGGACCTATGAGCGTACCGGCCGGCGCTGAGAGACAGGTCAGGTCAGCGATCCGATTCGTGCCCACCGGGCCCGTAAACGGACCCACCGAACCGTCAGTGACCGTCGCAGCCAGTGTCTCGGCACCGTTACTCGATGCGCCGGCGTACATCCCACCGACAACCAGCGCCGTCTGGCCAAGGTCGAGTAAGGCAAACTGAGACCGGCCTTCGGGCAAAAGGCCTCCAGCAGACTGCCAAGCACCCGTGAAGAATCCCGTCAACAGGCTTACGGCCGCTGTATCCCCCGTCACAAGTCTGGATAATCCAGCATCTGTGCCCCCTCCCGGGGGTACGCTGTCGGCTACCCCCCCAAGCGCGGCTACCCACTCGCCTCGCGTGAGCCCGCCTCCGTAAGCCCGTGGCGCTGTCAGGGCGGCGCCACGTACCAGCCATCGATGTGGCCGTCCAATCCGATCCGGCCCATGAACACGGTGTTCTGCGGCCGGCCCGACGCATCGGTTCCACCGATCACGTAGATCCTGCCGCGCCGCACGACGGCGATCGCCCCCGCGCGTGGCGCGGGCAGCGGCTCGAGGAACACGAATCGCGCACTGACACTGTCGGGGGTCACGTTCGCCCCGAGCACGGATGCCTGTGGCACTCCAGCCTGGTCAGTTCCACCGATCACGTACAACGCGGTGCCTGCAAACCGCGAGTTGTAGGGCGTGGCGACCGCCGCCGCGGCGAACCCGCGCGGTACGGGGAGTACCCGGCTGAGTGCCGGATCGGACGTATCACGCTGGCGGGTCCAGGGCTCGATCGCCCCTGCCCCACCAGCGCTCGCCCGTGCGACGTAAACGCCGGAGTCGGGCGTCATCAAAGGCGGCTCGGCGCCGCCCGCCGCGTACAGCGTGGTTCGTAAATCGCCGCCGCTCGGGAAGGTCGCCGCGGTCAGCGCGATCCCGAGTGGCGCGCCCGGGTACGAGTCGCGAGCGACCCACGTCAGCGTGAGGGGATTGAAAGAAGCGCGAGCCAGGACATGGATCGTCGAGATGATCTCGGTCCCTGTCGCGGTTATGATGTCGAGCGCTTGTCGCCCCAGGGCCGCCGAATCAGGAACGACCGTAGTGATTGCAAATGGCGTCCAAGCGGAATCGGCGACCACTCCCTCGACAAACCCGCCGCCGGTGCGCGTGAACCGCACGGTGCCGCGGTCCGTTCCGAAACCGAAACCCTCGATTGCGATGCGCTCGCCGCGTTCGACGAACGGCTCGATCGCACCGTCGACGAAATCGATTCCTGCCGGCGGCGTGCCACCCGTATTGTCTCCGCTGCAGCCCACTACCCCGACAGTCGCGAGGAGCACAGCTCCGACCGTGCCCGCGAGTCTACGGATGACCATTGCTCCCGCGAATGAATCGCAGCGCCTGGGACAACTGCTCGGCCAGCGTGGAGAGCTGAGTCGCGCCACGGGCGAGATCGTGGATCGCTCGGAGTTGTTCGGCGGCCGCGGCGGCGACCGTTTCGGTTTCCTGCGTGGATGCCTGCGCACTGTTCCGAGCCTGCGTGAGCGTCTCGGTGATCTTTGTCGCGAGCTCGGCGCTCTGGCGCCCGATGTCAGCGACCTCCTTGCCGGCTCGCGCGGTGTCCGCTGCCGCCTCGGCGATGCGGTCGAGGTCTTGGACCCAGGCGCCGGAGCTCTGGACGACCTGCCTGAGATCGCCGCGGATGCGCTCGATCAACTGGGCTGCGCGGTCCAGTGCGCGCCGTGTATCCTGGACCGACTTGCCGACATTGCGTGCTTCGCGCCCACTTGCCTCCGCCAGTTTGTGCACTTCATCGGCTACTACACCGAATCCCCGGCCATGAATACCGGCGCGCGCGGCTTCGATGGTGGCGTTGAGGGCCAGGAGGTTGGTCTGATTGGCTACGAAGCCGATCGTTTCGGAGAATTTCTCGACCTGCGCGGCCACTTCGCGCAGACGTCCCACTTCGGCAGCGCTTTCCTCCGTAGTCGCACCCAGGTCCGTCAGCTGCTGCACGGCGGTCTGCGTTCCCGTGCGGACCCGGTCCGTGGTCTTCTCCATCTGGGCGCCGGCGTCGCGCGTGCGGTCGCCGGCCGCGGCAAGCTGCGCCGCGCTGTGTTGGAGCAGTTCCGCCTCGTGGGCCGCGGTGTTCACGAGTGTGGCCGCGTGTCCGGCGCCCTGCCGCGCGCGCTGCGCCGACGCCGTGACCTCTTGGCTCGACGCGTGGATCTCCTCCGTCGCGGCCCTGAGAGTCTGGACGTACTGCGTCGTCTGATCGGAGGCGCCAGTCACCGGCCGCAGCGAACCGTCGATCGCGACCATGAGTGCGAGCTGCGGTGCGAGCAACTCGAGCAGGTCGCCGTCCGATTGCCGGTACATGTCCGGATCCGAGTGCCGCACGCTCCACAATCCCACGAGGGTGCCTCCGTGATAGAGCGGCACCAGCAGCTCCGATCCGGGTGTCTCCGCGCTCGGCACAATCACCTGGTCGCGGACCAAGCCATGCGCGACAACCGGCCGCCGGAGCCGGAGCGCCTCGCCGGTCAACCCCGCGTCCGCGTCGAAGCGGAACCCCGATCCTTGTGCACTGCCCGAGGAGGTCGCGGCCGTGTCGACGACCAGCTCCATTTCACGAGTCCGAGGATCGTAGCGCGCAAAGCCCATGTGCTCCCACGGCACGAGCTGGCGAGTGAGCTGCTGCACGCGCTCAAAGCTGTGGCTCAACGTCAGCTCCGCGGCGATCACCTGGGCAAGGCGCTGAATGAGATTCAGTTCGTCGGCCCGCACGCCGAGTCGCAGGACGTACAGGGTCCCTGCGGTCGCCAGTCCTAGCGCGCCGCCCAGGAACAGGCGCGGTCCTATCGGCACGGCGGTGTGCAGCAGTGTCAACCACGCGAGGGCAAGAGCGGCGGACACCAGATAGACGATGGCTTCCCAGCGCATCGTGAGCCGCGCGTCCACCCAGGCAACCGTCCGACCCAGGGCGAGCTCGAGATAGAAAGTGCCGTTCACGATGATCGGCAGCAGCGCGACGGTGAGCGCCTGCGGCGCGAGATTGTCGAGAGCGAGAGCTCCGGCGCCCGACATACCACCGAGGCGCGCGTACATCCAGCCCACCAACGTCGATCCAGTCGTGAGATGCGCGGCGTTCGCCAGTGCGGCGCGCAGCGGCAGGCGACGCAGAAAGACGTCCCCAACCAGCATCGCGAAAGGTGCAACGATGGCGGTGAACGCCCAGCCGCGATCGAGGATTGTGAAGAGCATTACACCGATGACGTAAGACGAAAAACCGTTGCCGGGCAACGCGATGCCGTAGCGTCGCGACAGCGCGGCGACAAGAAGGAGCAACGCCCCCACGAGCGGCAGGTTCGGCGCGGCCGGCACTCTTCCACTCGTGTACGCGATGATTCCGGCACCGAAGCTGGCGAGCGCGGCGAGAGAAACAGCGAGGCGGACGATCAGCGCTGGCCGCATGAGCGTGTCGCGCAAAGTCGGCGCCGTGGCGCGGTGTGTCAAGCGCGACTATCGTTTACGCCATGACCGTCACGATCGAATTCTGCGTCGTCTGAAACTACGAGCCACGGGCCACCGGTCTGGCGGCCGAAATCCGGAATGCCTACCCGCACGCTGAGATCCGGCTGGTGCAATCCTCCGGCGGTGTCTTCGAAGTGGATCTCGACGGCAAGCGTGTGTTCTCCAAGAAATCCTCCAGGCGCCACGCCGAGGCGGGCGAGGTGCTGCGTTTGATCCGCGAGGTGGTCGCCGGGAAGAAGTGAGAATCGCGATCTCCACCGGCGGCGGCGACGCGCCGGGGCTCAACGCCGTCATCCGCGCCGCCGTCCTCACGGCGGTGCACCGCGGGTGGGAGTGTTTCGGCGTCCGACGGGGCTTTGGCAGCTTGCTTGGTGAATCCGACCTGATGCCGCTGGGCCCCAATGAGGTCCGCGGTATCACCCATCTCGGCGGCACCATTCTCGGAACATCGAATCGCGGAAATCCACTGAAATGGCGTGTGCAACGCCCGGACGGGTCCTGGGAAGAGCGCGATCGCAGCCAGGAGCTATTCGACGCGTTTCGGGCCAATCGTCTCGATGCGCTGATCACGATCGGCGGCGACGGCACGTTAGGAATCGCGCTTGAGCTCTGTAAGAAAGGACTTCCCGTCGTCGGCGTTCCGAAAACGATCGATAACGATGTCGGCGGCACCGTGACGACGTTCGGTTACGATACGGCGGTGTCGATCGCCACCGATGCGATCGACAAGCTCCACACGACGGCGGAGAGTCACGAACGGGTCATGGTAGTCGAAGTGATGGGCCGGCACGCGGGATTCATCGCGCTCAGCGCCGGCCTCGCTGGGTCGGCCGACATCATTCTCATTCCCGAGATCCCCTTCGACATCAACAAGGTGTGCGACAAGATCCGCAGACGCGAAGCGGAGGGCCGCCACTTCAGCATCGTGGTCGTTGCGGAAGGCGCGGTCCCGAAGGGCGGCACGGTGTCGCTGATCGACCCCGAGCATGCCCGGCTGGGGGGAATCGCCGACAAAGTGGCGCACTCGATCGAACAAATGACGGGAAAAGAAACCCGCTCCCTGGTCCTCGGACATCTTCAGCGCGGCGGCAGTCCGACCACCTTCGACCGCCTCCTCGGGCTGAGATTCGGCGCCGCGGCGATTCGACTCGTCGCGGAACAAAAGTTCGGGATGATGGTGGCGCTGCAACCGCCGCGCATCGTGCCCGTGCCCATCGCCGATGCGGTTGCGGCTCCGCGGCGTGTCTCCCTAGACTCCGACACGATCGCGACCGCCCGTGACCTGGGTACCAGCTTCGGAGACTGAGGCCGCGCGACTGAACGGACAGCTGTCGCCCAGGACGGACAGCCTCACATCCCTGCAACCAGCTAATATGCTATAGGTGCGACGTTTACCTCCTGGCATGCCTCTTTCTAAGAGAGCGTCCAAGGGAGGTAACCATGAAACGCACACTCATTCTTGTTGGATTGCTGTTCGGGCTTACGGCTGGTGTTTCGGTGGCCCAAACCCGCGTCGGGGTCTCGCTCAGCTTTGGAAGCCCATACGTCGCGGGTCAGGTCGTCATCGGCCGTCCCTACTATCATCGACACGCTCACCCGTACCGCTACCACTACCGCTCGTACTATCATCGCGCGCCGGTGATCGTTGTGGAGGAGCCGCGCGTCGTCGTCGTTCGGCGGCACCGTCACCACGTCCGCCGCTATCATCGTCATCGCGATTGGTAACCCCTCGCCCCTCCCCCTCTTTCCGATGCCGAGAGGGGGAGGCGGTGAGGCCTCTATATTCCAACGGTGCGCATCGCTCGCGACCATTTTCTCCCTCCAGATCCCCAGGCATTCCTCGCAGCCGAACCGCCTACCGGTCGCGTCATAGTCATCGCCCCCACGCGGGCGGCGTGCGAGACAATCGAGCTAGCACTCGGCCTCAGGCTGGAAACGCTGCTCGAGCGTGAGCACGGACACGACATCCGCCGACTCGCAGGCTCAGGTCATGGATTCGGCATTGTAGCCGGCACGGGGACAGGCAAAACGCTCGCGATCCGCAGCATGGCGGAAACCATCCTGGGGGCACCGCTGAAAGTGGGTGTCGTCAACCGGGAGCGGGAAGCGACTCCCGAAACACCCACGTGGAACGTGGTGATTGTCACCACCGGGATCGCGCGGCGCTGGTTTCAGGACGGTCTCATCACCGCGCACGACACCCTAGTCGTCGACGAGATCCATCAAACCTCCGCCGAGATGGAGCTCTGCCTTGCCTTGGGAAAGCGCGCCAAGTGCCGGTTCATTTGGTTGTCGGCGACCGTCGATCCGACTTTCTATGCCGATTACCTGGCCTCGGCCGAAGTGCTGGAAACGCGAGCGTTCGATCCGGCGCGCGCAGCCCAGGTCAACGTCTTGGCGGAGCAGCCGCTCGAGTTCCTGAACGACCGCTTCATCAAGGGCGTCATGCGGGAGCGCCGCGGTGTCGCGGTCTTTGTGCCGACACGCGCCGAGGTGGAGCAGATCGCCGGCGAGCTAGGGGATCGGTGGCCCAACTTGGCGACGGCTTTCTATCATGGAGGGGAGCCCATCCGCGTGATCCGTCCGTTTCTTGACGGTTTGGTCAAACGCCCTTTCCTCCTGGCGATGACCGCGGCAGGGCAGTCGGCGCTCAATATTCGAGGCCTTGATACTGTAGTGATCTACGATGCGCGCTACACCAACGTGGTTGAGCGTGGCAAGAACGTGCTCACGCGGGCCTACTTGGGTGCCAACGAGATTTTGCAGATGGCAGGCCGCGTACACGGCCGCGTCGAGCGGGGCGAGGTGTATATCCTCAGCGATCGCGACCTCGTGTTTGAGGA
>Ga0075418_10010048_pt1 | contig 10602 bp, 7 predicted proteins | sample SoiMetdeltSBSDD2_FD_81776 | JGI IMG/M metagenome (GOLD analysis project Ga0075418, IMG submission 81776) | Bulk soil microbial communities from a Populus tree surrounding site in Tennessee, USA - Soil MetaG P. deltoides SBSDD2 | ecosystem: Environmental > Terrestrial > Soil > Tree plantation...
CTGAACCACTGCCGCGCGCACGGTCTTTGTTTTGTCTGTCATATTCATCCTTATTCGAGCATTCGACACCTCATTTGGAGTGCGCCGCCCTTGTTGGCATTCAGTGACTTTCGCATGTGCGGCGGCGCTCTCATTGTGTGGAGCGACGGCCCTTGAAAACTCTAGATCGCTGCTTTCGTAGTGTCGGGCGGATCAAAACAACTCTTGGCTACGCTTCATCCAGGACAAATATCACACCTTTGTTTGGAGTAAGGGCCCTTTATCAATGCAACGACTTTCGTCGTGCGCGCGGATTCGGCTACACGACGCGCGACGCGCGAGAGTTTCTAGGGCCGGCGCACCACACTACGAAAGCGCCGCCGCACATGCGAAAGTCGCTGAATGCCAACAAGGGCGGCGCACTCCAAATGAGGTGTCGAATTCGAGAAAACCTCAAACATTAGCTTCGAGTCGTTCGCTCTCCTGAAACATAGCGATCAACGCCAGCTTCATGTCCCGGCTCACTTCATTCTTCCAATAACTGAGAGCGATCTGCGCATCACCTTCAAGCAGTCCACAAAAGTAGGAGATCTTCTCCTTGAGCCGGTCCACAACATCGAAGGTTACCGTGCTATGAAACAACAGCGGATTCAGGCACAACACTTCGAGCTCCCCAAGCCGGGTCCGCAGCGAGGCTCGCACCGAAGCCGCCGTTGCCGTTTCGGTCTTATTGGCTTCAACCAGCGGCCTGGCCGACACCACACAGGCACGGAGCACTTCGTCGGCCCGACGAAAATGACGAAGACAGTCAAGCCGGTGTGCAATCATCTCATTCTGGGCGGCGACTTCAGGGTTCTCGACTATTCCCTGGCCTTGAATCTGAAAAACAGCTCTCAACCGCGCAGCATCCAGATCGTCTTTTCCAAAGAGTGAGTGAAGACTCATCAGAACGGCCTTTAGCTCCCGCGCGTTCCCCGGCCACGAACACGATTGCAACTCCTCCATCACATCAGCCGGCAACGAAGCATTGTCATCGCGGCTAATCCTCTTCCAAAAAAAACGGGCAAGCGTTGGAATGTCTTCCGGATGATCGCGAAGCCCCGGGGTCCGGAGCAGAAAGGAACGAAGCCGATAGTACAGATCCTCTCGAAACTGTCCCGTCTTTACCATGGAAAACAGGTCGCGATTTGTTGCTGCAATGACCCGGGCATTGACTCTGATTTCCTTTACTTCGCCGATCGGTCGAATCTTGTTTTCTTCAAGCGCCCGAAGAATCTTTACTTGATGGATGAGAGCCAGATCCCCGACCTCATCTAGAAACAGCGTACCGTTTCCGGTGATCTCCCACAGACCCTTCTTATCGTACTTGGCGTCGGTGAACGTGTATCTTTTATGCCCGAACAGTTCGGACTCGAGCAGCTCGCTCGGGATAGCGCCACAATTGACCGGCACAAATTTCTCGGAGGCACGCGTGCTGTAGTTGTGAATCGAGCGCGCGATGACTTCCTTGCCGGTACCGGTGTCGCCAAGCACGAGCACCGGGTCGTCGCTCGCGGCAGCGCGCATCACCAGCTGTCGTACGAGCTGTACTTCAATTGATGAGCCAACAAAGGTATTAAGAAACTCCTGGGGGATTTCGCGTTGAGGAAGAAGCTGTAAGAGGTGCTGGCTCGACAGCGACTCATCGGCCCCGGGCCTTGAGGCCGTCTTGCTTTTGCGGGCTTTTAGCGCTGCCTGATCACCCGGTCGAGCTGTCACCGCTCGCTCCCACAACTCCTCAAGAATTTCCGCGCTCGTCCCGACTATGTAGAGGTTGTGATCGTCTTTGGCAAAGGCATTCTCGAGCAGGGTTCGAATGCTTCTCACCAGTTGACCCGCGGATTCATAGCTTCCGTTAACCAACGGGATTTTTGAATGTCCTAGCAGAAGTTTGGCGAGCGGCTTAGCTTCGTGCTTGCGGCCGCGATCGAGAACGAGGTCGTCAAATCGTGCGAGCTCGGGGAGCTCGGTATTCAGCACTACATAAACCGTGGGTTGGCTTTGTAACCTGTTTTTTGCAAACGATCTGATCAGTTCGGCGCCAAGCTCGCTGCGCACGGGCTCAACGCCATCCTGGCGCGCGCTGAATCTTAATGCTCGAAGGGCCATCTCTTTCCGCTATGGGTTGGATCAAGTCTGGAAGATTCTCATCGCGAAATTGACTTGTCAATCAGCGGCGAAACATAGTGGGGTCATGGATAACTACGACCGCTCTGTCCGGTGAAAGACTTGAAAATACCAAATGTTGATGACTGCACATAGTCAAGGTCCCAGATTACGACGGTTTTAAGCTACGTAGAAGCGCTGCCCGCTCGTTGTTACCCAAGCAGCGATGCTCAGATTCCGCTTGGCGGTTCGGGCTTGCTGGTTCGCATGCGCTTAAACCACGGAAGAGCCTTCCACTGAGCCAACTCTCGCTGGTACTTCAGATTCAATCGCGCCGCCCGATCGGCATCTGCGCCCGGATGCGGCGACGATGTGTAAACTGGAGCGTGCTGCGTCTCGACGATTTTTCCGCGTACGTGATCGACATACGGGCGAATCTGGTTAGCAACCAGAATCAAATTGGCGTTTCGGGCCACATCGTACGCGGTTTCCGCTAGCGGCAGGGCCTCTCGGGCTCTGCCCCGGTTATCCGCCAATAGCAGGGCCTGATTGATCAGCGAGTATGCCAGCCCTTGTTGGCTGCCCAACTCACGGCAGATACGCTCCTGCTCTTCCAGCAACTGCTGCGCTTCGTCGAATTGTTGACTGGCCCGCAAGAGCACCGCTTGATTGCCGAGGCTTTGCTGAAGGCTGTTTTTGTTACCAAGCGCGCGACAGATGTTCTCTTGCTCCTTGCACAAGCTCATCGACTCAATCGGCCTGTCCATCGCCGACAGAAGAACGGCCTGGTTTCCCAGATTGGTTTGAAGGCCCTCGCTATCGGTCGTATCGCGATAGATTTGTTCACTATCCTTGTAGAGCCTGAGCGCATCTCCAAATTCCCCGAGCGCCTGCAATACGTTTGCCCTGCTGCCAAGGTTTGCCGCCAGTCCTCGCTGGTCGCCCGCCTCACGAATCATTACCTCTGCTCTTTCGTAGAGTTCTATTGCCTCGTCCAATTGCCCTCGGTCATAGAGTTCTCCGGCTCGTCGGGACAGAGCCGATGCGATCACAGTCTTATCACCCAGCACCGCGCCGACATCTTCCTGTTCAGATTCGACTCTGCGCGCCTCGTCAACATCGCCTCGCGCGCGGTAAACCGTAGCTTGATTGACAAGGCAGTGAGCAAGCGATCTGTTGTAGCCAAACCGGCGACAAATAAGCTCCTGCTCTTTGTAAACAGCGATCGCCTGATCCAAATCACCCATTGACTGATAGACGGCTGCCTGATTAGCAAGACTCTCTTGCAGGTCTTCCTGGTTATTAGACTCGCGGCAGACTCGTTCCTGATCTTTTGCTGCCTTCAGCGCCCGGCCAAACTCGCCCCTTGCGTTCAAGATGTGGGCTTGATGACCGAGACTTCGCTGTAGCCCCGGCTTCTCACCTATTTCGCGGCAGATTTCTTCCTGTTCGGCTGACAAGCGCATTGCCTCATCGAATGCGCCCCGACTGATCAAGATCGATGCCTGATCTCCTAGCATCAATTGCAGCGTAAGGGCGTTGCCGTTTTCCCGGCAGATGCGTTCCTGTTCACGATAAAGCTCCATGGCCTCATCGATCCTGCCGTTGTTTAGCAACGCATCCGCCTGCAGGCCGGGAACCGGCATGCCTATTCGCTCGATTGTTTCAGCTATATGCTCGGCAAAGTTGTCATAGAATGCTTTGGCCTGCTGATCGTGGCCGGCTCGACTGTGAAGGGCGTAGACATAGGCAAGGGTATCGGCGGCTTCGAGTCCTTCCTCAAGCCAGCTACGATACGCTTCGACCATTCTTAGCGACGACGATTCCTCGATTCGAGCCCAATACGAACTTACGTCATATGAATCGGCGCGCCAGGCTTCGGTAAAGAACTCGCGATCAGACAGCAAATGGTTTACTCGCTGCCACTCGCGGGCTTCCATCAGTTGCCAGGGGAGCTCTTCGATCTTTCGCCGGCCAAGCGGCTGCGTTTCGAAGTAATGGGCCAAACTTAAATGGACCTCGTCGCGCTGCGATTTCCTACTGAGGTACTTTTGCCTGACCGCTTGACGAAGAAAGTCGTGGCTAAAAGTTATTAGCCCGGACCGAGTTACGAGCGATTGCTCCGCTGCCAGGTTAAGCGGTGACCAGAAGGCGCCCGGCAACGGTTCCTCACCGCTGCCTAGCAGCTCGAGCGCCTCGCTCTCGGATAGTCCGCGACGCGACGCCCAAAGCGCGCTCATTGCATCCTTCACCAATCCAGGACGATCGCGCTCGTAGTCTTGTTCGTAACGTTCGAGTATTTTTTGGTAAAGCTTGTCCGGCGTTCTGGCTGCGAGGTAATGATTTATTCGCTCGTCCAGTTCTTCGTGAATCCCAAAGACTCGCAATTCGTCTAATAACGCTCTCAGGTATAGCGGATTAGCGGTTTGTTTCGCGCGCGCAATCAGGTCTACCCGGCCAGCATCAAGGGTTTTGGCAAATTGAGCAAGATAGTCGCGAATGAGGATCTTACGTTCGCTAATGTCAAGCCGCTCAACTCGCATCGACGGCCACCCGCGGTGACTCAGCTCGTCGAGCGAAGGCCCCGGCAACGTTGAGACTATCAGCCTGATTCGCGGTGGTATCTCCGGCGGTAACCACGCGAGACCTGCAGCGCCGTCTCGATCCTCGAGTTGATTGAGACCATCCAAAACGACGACAGCGCCTCCTCGTTCGTCGGCCGCGCCCAGGAACTCGGCAAATGCACCACTCAATGCGTCAGCCTTATCGGGGATCTGCTCCTGAAACCCAAACCAACGTTTAAGCTCAGCCATAATCCGCCGTAACATCGCGGCCCAATCAGCGCTTTGTGGAGTGGCTCCGATAAAGTGCATCAAAACCAGCTGGTCCGGACGCGTCTGGCGGTAGCGTAACACCCAATTAGAAAGCAACGCCGACTTTCCCGTCCCGGACTCGCCCAGTACTGAAAGCACAGTTCCCTCTCGTGAAGCGGCGTCGTCAAGGCGATCGTAGTAGTCCTGGCGAGAGATATAGACCTTAGCGCGGCTCTCTACGAAGGCGAGGTGATCGAGCGCTTCGCGGTCGAGTGGATCAGGCACCTGATTTATCGGGTAGATCCTCTCGATGACTTGACTCAGATCCTTGAAAACGAGCGCCCCCAACGCTTCCGGCGTCGGATAGTCTTGGCGCACCGGTAGCCGTCTGTCGATAATTCTTGCCTTGAGGGTTGCGAGCTTGTGTCTTCGATCCTTTGCATGCCGTTCGGCCTCCTCCTGACCGAACATGTCAATCTCGTCGGGCGTTGGAAGCTCAAGGAAGTCGGCTCGATCCCCCGGCGGTTGCTTGTCAATGTAGGCGGGATCTCGAAAGTAAAAAAAGCAGTGATCGGTCATCTCCGGGTTGTTCAAAACGCCGTGCAGAATTTCGAGCTCGGTTACCGAGCGGTGGCCGGACGCCTCGATCCACGTTTCCTGCTCCATCAATTCTGTAGAAATCGCTTTAGGGACCCACCCATAGCGCTCTCCCAGCAAACCGATGAAGTACGGCCGGCAACGTTGAATCTCGGCCAAACAGATAGGCAGGACTTCGCCGCGTTGCGATTGTTCTTCGGTTATGCCCCACCGGAGATCTACCTCACTCCAGGTTACGCTGCGCTCTTCGCACAGTTTTCGAAGTTGCGGGAACACGCGTTTGATTAACTCGTCTCGTTCAGCGTGCATATCTCGAAACGTCGAAGACACAAACACCCGCACCACCCGATCCTGAAGACTCGAACTGTTGTTGGCCATTCCAACCACCCGCCAGTCGCCAATCTGGCGATCCTTATCAATATTGACGAAAAGTAAGGTTGAGTCTGCCGACAAAACCTATTTCCTTAGGTCCGCTGCCTTCAAGGATGCGCGACACGCCGTGAAATCGAAGCCTGCTCGGGCCGCCCATAACAACCGCGTCACCGGACTCGAGTATGATCGTCTGGAAGGGGTCTTTTCGCTTCGTGCCTCCGATCCTAAACTTTGCCGAATCGCCTAACGAGAACGAGACAACAGGAATTCCCGCCTCGATCGTTTCGGGACGCTCATCCTTATCCTGATGAAGCCCAAGCCGCGCGCCGGCGGCATATCGGTTGATCAGGCAAATATCCGGCTCGATGGTCATCCTCGCTTCCTCCGCCGCGCGCCGGGCAAGGCTCTTCAGATCATCGGGAAGCTCTTGCACCGGAAGTCCGTCGTAATCTGAGCGAGACTGCTCGTACTTGTAGGTCTTCGCGTTCCAGTGCCTTCCAAGACAGACCATCTCGATGCTCATGTAAGCTCCGCCTCGAACTACCGGAATGTAAAACCCGGCCGGTTGGCTCCCAATCGCGACGCACCTTTCGATAAGTGATCTCTGCTCCTCAATGTTGAGAAACGAGCGGAGAAGAATTGTGCCGGGATAGATTTCCACCTTGAGCGCTCCTGTCTCCGACAGAATGACGGTCTGCGTCACCGACCTATCTTCGACCCTTTGAACCGCGGCGCCACCATGTAAGCGAGTTTCATCCAGTCAATTCACTTTGAAGATTCTGTGACGACTCGGGCTCAGAAAGAGCGCAGACTGGACAGTCTACGCTACAACATTGCGCCGCGCTCTTCTCCTGATCATCTCGGGCTCAAGCGCGAACAGAATGTCTTCGTATCCACTACCGGTCAAGGCGTCGGGTTTTAGTTTCCTCAACTGTTTCAACGCTCTCTTGGCCGAGAGTCCTTTGCGCGAAACAAGGTAGTAAGCGAGAAGCAGTCCCGTCCGATCTTTGCCCGCGTTGCAATGGACGAGCACCGGCTCGCGCATGATCAAATGTACATTCAGGACTTCATCAAAGCGATCGAAGATTTCGAGGAGAAAACCGTTCGCGCTTTTGTAAGGCAGGTGAAGCCTCTCCTCAAACGGAATCACGTACTGTTTCAACCCCGCTCGAGTCAATGATTTCGGATCTTCGATTTGAACGAGACTCACCACTACCGCCAGACCTCGCCGTTTCAACGATTCGAGATCCCATCGAGACTTGTTTGGCCCGGGCCTTCCAAATAACAGACCCGGTTCCACTTCGTAGGCAAGCTTGTCCATAGCGGCTTCTCAGGCGAACGCCGTTCCCCGCTTTGTGTCGTTCGATATTGCGATTCAAGCGCCATAGTGACGTTTACTCCCGTGTCGGCAGGCGCCGGGCCGTCGAGAAGCGCGTAGACGGCCATAGAATGATGAAGCGGGTTCTTAGTGTCAAGCGCGTCTATCCAGAAGATGGCGCTAGGCGATGTAATGTTTTTTGAACCTGCCGGTCTAAGAATCAACCTCTCGAAATCTCGCGGCGGCTGAACACAGATCAAACAGACTCAGGTCCGTTTCACCCGCGAGAACGGCTCTTGCGCCTGCTGTGTCGAGAAGCGAGAGCGCCTTCGCAGGAAAGTGCCCAGCGAGCGGAAGCGCGGTCTCAATCGCCGACGCAAGCATCGTCTCATCGATCGCGATCTGATGGTGCTCGGCTATTCGGTCTCGAAGCGCCAGCAACACCTCTCCGGTTTCACTCTGGCTCATCTCTGACAGCTCGATGACTTGCAGCCGCCTGATCAAAGGCTCAATCTCGAATCTCGGAAGGCAGGCCGGCAGCGTCGTTCCTATGAGCCGCGAGCCTGCGTCAAGCGCGCGCCCAAGAAGCAAATGGCCTCGAGGCACGCCTATCAAAGCCATCTCCAGGTGCTCAAGAACCACCACCGTTTCGGGTTCGTCGTTAACGTCCTTAAGTAGTGCGATCAACAGGCTCTCACGTTCCGAATCGAACAGGGTCCCAGACATAACCGCACCAAGATCGACCGACATAACCTTCCAAACCGGACGACACGGCTTCAATCTTCGAGTGACCGCGTGAACCAGGTTCGTCTTACCCACCCCGGATTCCGCAACGATCAGCGGTAACCGAATCTGCCATTGAAGAAGGCTCGACACGACCTCATCGACTCGTTCCTCTCGACCGATAGTCGGCTCTAAGTCCGCCGCCGATGGGACTTCTACCCCAAAGGCGGCGAGGAGTTTACCCCGAGCAGCCGGCCGGTCTCCTGTATCCGTGGGCTGTTTTAGCTCGGGGTCGCGACCGTCGAAGCCGACAACACCGAGCGCTTCCTCGATCAGTTGTTGAATATCCGCTCGCGCGTCGTTGCCGACTGAGAGTACTCGCCAGCCTTGTTGTTTGTGCCCCGCAACAAACGCTCGCGCCAGCGCCGAATCCATACCGGTGTAGTCAAGGTCCTCATCGACGCAAATCAAATAAGGCATCCCTTCGCGAGGTCGCTTGATCAACACGTTTGTGCGGGGCTTGTTGAAGAAACGATCATTGGCGGGAACATTTCGCAGCAACACCGTATCACCGTCCGGCATATCTACGTGAACCCGGAGTTGCTTTAGTCTTTGTTCGAGTTTCTGCTCAACGACAATCACAAACCGTTCTCCTGATCATCAGTGGATTGCGATTAGAATCTAGGAACTGCGATCCCTCCAGCGACATCGCCAGCGCGGCGAATGCGTGCGGCCAGTTGGAACCCGCCTGTTCGTACCCCACCCACCGCTCAACAGATTCAAAAGGTCCCGAGAGATCGAGCAGACGCTTTGCTCCCAAATCCAAAATCCCCTGCCAATCGCAATAGTAGTCTCCATCCTGGGCCGCAAGTCTCCGGATAACTTCTCCTCGAATGCGGGCGCGGGCTATTGCCGGTGGCGTAGTAATCGCTTCATCGATGCGTTCAACCCCGGGAACGTGATGGGACAAAACACCGGCCCGATCCAGACCAGTAAAAACGCCGGTTCCTCCAAGCTGCCCAAAACGCATGTCGATCTCAAGAAGTTCCTGCCGCAACTTGAACAGAATATCCAGACCGTCCGAACCCAACCCGTTTCGCTCGAGAAACCCGCTCAGACGAGCCGTTGCCCAGTCTGGCGAGACAAGCTTATGCCGAATGAGGTCGGGGGTTAGCTGAAAATCGCCCTCCGCAGTTTCGTCGAGCGCCAGTCGAACGTCGCGTAGTGCTCGATTCCACTCTGGCAACCACTCCCATTTTATGCCCCGGCTCTCTGCGTAACTCGCATATAGCTTGCGTTTGATGCCCCAATCCAAATTCGCGGCGACGGACTCCGGCGCTTCGAGCAGGCTATTAAGTATTTCCCTCCACTTGAGGCAGACGTCTTCGGCCCACGCCGGCATTCGTGAATCCCCAAGATGTCTCTCCGCTTGCGTAAGATAGTGATATTGAATTTCGAGCGCGCTCAGGCCGCGGCCCCTGGTGGTCTCGACCAGCGCCGAGCACGACGGGTCGCTCGCTATCGTCTTCATCGCCGCCAACGGCGAGCGCAAACCAACCTGCCCCCCGGGTCGAAGACCAGCTTCGGCCATCGCCACCACAAGCATGGTGGTCGCGACCTTTAACCACATTGCAGTTTCCGAGCAAAGGCTCTCACCACAGATAAGGTGCAGCCGATGAAACCCCGGCCCCGCCAATGACTCATCCTTTGTATGAAAAATCCCACGATCAGACGTCGAGTTATTCGAAACAACACTCGCCAGATGAGGCACTCTCGGCGATAGGGTAAACTCGAGACCGCTCGACTGAGAATTGAATCCGCCCGCGCCGGTATAAATAATGCGGGTTACCAGGTGCGGAATGATCTGATCTGAAAGGGCGGACGGCGACGCTTGATGCATGTACGATTCATGACATCCCCAGGTCGCCCATCGGGTGCTGTAGTCGACGTTGGACTTGAACACCATTACCTCGATGCCCAGATTGCGTGCCAGATTCCGCACAAGGGAACTCAGGATCCTCTCACCGGCGAGAACATACCGCACGATGTCCCACGGGTCCGTACACTCGGGCGTCGTCAATTCGGGGTGATTCCCGTAGTCAAGATAGAACCGCGCACCGTTTTCCAGATATATCCCGCCGCAGACGTCCGGTAGATTAATCAGCTCATCTCGGGCAAGCCCGAGCAACTTGCCAACCAGCTCGCTCCGATCGTAGGCAACGGAATCTGGATACAGTGCGCTGATCGCGTATTCGGTTTCGATACCCATGAGCCTTTCACCCACGACTATTGACCTCCCTCTTGTCGAGTGGCTTGAAGGAACCGCTCACTGTCACCCGACAAGGCTCTCTGAATCGCATCAGCGCCTGCGGCCAAAAGACTCTGACCTGCCAGCCGCACCTGCCGCAGGTTCGCATCACTCGAGCCGTCATCCGGGGATGATTGGTCGCCCCTCACACGATCGTCTTCGGTTCTTTCACGAAGCGTCATAACATCCTCCTTTTCAAAAGTCCGACAACCTGTCAGAGGTCAGAAGTCAGATCTGACTTCCGACCTCTGACCTCCGACCTCTGACCTCTGACCTCCGACCTCTACTGAGCTTTCGCGTCTTTGTTCGCCGCCCAGCAAATCCAGCAATTCATCAAGACTGTTTGC
>Ga0075418_10010050_pt1 | contig 10602 bp, 9 predicted proteins | sample SoiMetdeltSBSDD2_FD_81776 | JGI IMG/M metagenome (GOLD analysis project Ga0075418, IMG submission 81776) | Bulk soil microbial communities from a Populus tree surrounding site in Tennessee, USA - Soil MetaG P. deltoides SBSDD2 | ecosystem: Environmental > Terrestrial > Soil > Tree plantation...
AGCGCGTATATTTAGTGCCGAATCCGTTTTACCGGATCCCCTAATAAGCGATGAAAAACACACAGACACAGAGACACAAAGACACAGGGGCACAAAGGCGCACAGCCAAGGTTTTTTATTGCGCGCCTTTGTGCCTCTGTGTCTTTGTGTCTCTCTGTGTTTTTCCATGTCTAGACAGAAGCCGGCCGATGCGCCCGGAGGAACGAACGTATCTGGCGCACCGCTAACGGAATCCGCTCCTTCGGCTCCTTCCACGGGAACATGCTCACTTCGGCCTTCGGCGCGAGCATCGCGGCCTCCATGGCGACCGCGTACGGATGCGCCGGGATATCGTCCGGCAGGATCAATACGGGCGTTTGACAATTCCGCACGAAATCCCGCGTCACAGTGAAAACGAAGTCGACATTGGTGCGGTACATCTTGGTCAGAAATTTGCCGACCATCTCCATTGTGATTTCCGGCCGGCGCTTAACCAATTCCGGACCCCAACCAGTCATATTGTTGTCGTAGAACAGAGTCGGCATCTCCGGCCGAAACCCGCTCGGCTGTGCGAGTACGCCAGCAACAACACGATTAGGTGCGCGCTTCAAAAGATTCCAGACGAAGGGGCCGCCAATGCAGAAGCCCATCACCATGAACTTATCGATGCGGAGATGATCCATCAATCCTATGTGGTCATCAGTGTATGAATCCCACGGCCGGTCGATGTCAAGCGGGCCGGAAGACTGGCCGCCATTGGCGTTGCGCAGGTCCGAGGCGATGCAACGGTATTCTCCCTTGAACTCCTTGATCGGATCGAAGGGGTGGGTTTCTAAACCGGACATCGTCGAGTTCAATCCGCCGCCGGCAATGATCAACAACGGGAACCCGGAACCGGCTTCCTCATAGTGGATACGAACCGGACCCTTTTCGTAAAAGGACATGGCAGTACCTCCTTGCCGAGTCTGTGCACTAAACACGCCCGGCGCTGCGGCCATCGCTGTCATCGCCGCACCCGTTTTTAACATTTTGCGTCTGATCGGATCCATAACTGCGTCCTCCTTACTGTTCAAACGAATTTACTTCAGCTGATCCTGCACCTTGGCAATACCCGCCTTCGCGCAGGCTTCCTCCTGCGGCTGGCCACCAGGCGCGCCGCTCAAGCCGACGGAGCCGATCGCATCATCACCAATCATGATAGGAACCCCGCCGCCAAGCGGAATGACATCCGTTAGACTACGTTGACCGGCTACGTCGCCATCCGCCGTCCGTTTCGCCCATTCGGCAGAGGTCCTACGGAAGGTCAAGGCCGTATAGGCCTTGCGTCGGGCGAGTTCAAGGTTGTGGGGAGACGCTCCATCGCCCTGAAGAAATACTCGGAGCCGGCCTGCGCGATCCAAAACCGCAACCGAGACTCGCGGCGTGCATTCAGTCAGCGCCGTTTCCGCAATTACTAAGGCCATCTTGATCGAAAGGTTCTTCTCGGAGAGTACCTGTGCTCCCGCTGATGAGGATGTTGCAACGAGTGCCGCCAAAACAGGCACGAGGCTCAATCGAACCAACATAAAATCCTCCCGTTTTTTGCTACTGATTGCCGCAAATGCTGGTCGGGGCGCGCTTTTGATGCGCGATTATGTCACGTTCGTTCGAGTAATGACAGCTGTGGACGAAACGACGGAAGTGTTCACTTGTTTTTTACGAGGATCTTCGCAGACCCAGTTTCTTCATGCGCGCTGCAAGTGTGCCAGGCTTAATCCCGAGCAACTCGGCGGCTCCACAGCGGCCGTACACTTTCCACTGTGTTTTGTTCAACGCCGCCAAAACATTGGCCCGCTGGGCGTCACGTACTTCCTCCTCAGTCCGCACCTGAACGAATGTGGAATCGCCGAGCCGCTCTGCTCGCAGGGTGGCGTCCGGAGCGGAAGGCAGCTCAAAGAAGATCAGGCCCCCGCGCGCAGTGATGACTGCTCGTTCCACAACGTTCCGCAGTTCCCGCACGTTCCCTGGCCAGTCATATGCTTTCAAGGCTGCCAATGCTGCGGCACTCATGAGAGCAAGCGGCTTATTGAACTCCTTGCAAGCACGTTCGAGGAAGTGTGCCGCAAGCGTCGGAATGTCCGACTTGCGCTCACGCAGCGGGGGAAGGGTAATCGGGAATACATTCAGTCGATAATACAGATCCTCGCGAAACTTTCCCTCTCGGACTTCTTCGGCCAAATTTCGGTTCGTAGCCGCGATAAGCCGAATATCGGTCTTAAGGGTTTTGTTACCACCGACGCGCTCGTACTCTCCTTCCTGAATCGCCCTCAACAGTTTGGCCTGAAGTTCAATTGGAATTTCACCCACTTCATCCAGGAACAGAGTGCCTCCGTTAGCGAGTTCAAAGCGCCCGACGCGGTCCTGGAGAGCGCCCGTAAAGGCACCCTTGACGTGGCCGAAAAATTCGCTCTCGAAGAGGTCGCGCGGGACCGCACCGCAGTTGACCCTGATCATCGGTCCATCACACCGAGCACTGGCTTTATGAATTTCTCTAGCCACGAGTTCCTTACCGGTACCGGACTCACCGAGAATCAGCACCGTAGCATTCGTAGGCGCAACGAGGGCAATCTGCTCGCTCAGATGCCGCATCGGGGAACTGCGTCCGATGATCTCTCCAATCGCGCGCGTTTCCGCGAGTGGGAGATAGGCATTTTCCCGCTCGACTTTCCGTCGAAATTCGAATGGCTGCTCGAGCTGATCGAAAAATAGGCACGCGCTGCATGCCTTCCAGCTGAAAGGATTCAACCCATCGCCGGCATTCGGCACGTCCACTTGGCGAACGATATTGCCTCTACCTGAGGATGCGGGATCGACGCCGGGCCACATCGACATTTGAAATCTCCCTAAACTTAGACGGAAACGGTAACTCTCATGAACGCGGCCGGTATAAGAACGCCGACGTCCTTACTCTTGTTCTGCGCTTCTGCCAGCTGCACAAGCTGGTTGTGAAGTTCCTCGGCTCTCCCACTTTTCTGGGCCGCGTCAACAGCGTTCATGGTCGGGCCATAGTATTTTTCAAACAAATCGATGAACTGTGTCGGGCTTTTGTCGGGCGATGCAAAGTAGTACGTGTCCTTGACCATGGAGATTTTCTCTTTGGGCGCGCCGGCCTGGCCAAACCGCTCGATGATGTGGCTCTCCACACCCCAAGTCATGGGACTGATGAAGCCTTCCGGAGGTGGAGGTGTGAACGCTGAACTGATCTTCAGCACCTGCGAAACCAACGTTGGATCGTTCGGAATCCAGTTGCCCATCACAATGCGGCCGCCGCGTTTCGTGACCCGGACCATCTCCTTCGCCACATCGAAGGGCTTCGGTGCAAACATGGCGCCGAACACGGACAGAGTCAGATCGAACGAATGGTCGGCGACGCCTTGCAAGTTGCAGGCATCGCCTTCCTGAAACGTCAGGTTCCGCAGGCCGGCCGCTGCGGCTCGTTGGTTTCCGGCCTTCACCAGGTTTCTGGCGATATCGATTCCGACAACCTGAGCTCCCAAACGGGCCAACGGAACTGCTGTCGTGCCATCGCCGCTGCCCAAGTCCAGAACTTTCATCTCGGGCGTTATTCCGAGGGACTCAACGATTACTTCTCCAGATTGACGCATGAACGCAGCAATCTGGGTGAAGTCGCCTTTTTCCCACAATGCTTGATTTGGATTCGCTATACTTGCCGAAAAGTTTGTCATGGTGTTCTCCCTGTTTTATGCTTCGCTTTCACTGCTGGTCTCCTAACCAACTTGCGCAATTGTGCAATGCGCCGCCTGATACATCCATGCCCGAGCGTCTCGATGTTTTGCTCCTACGGCTTGCGGAAGCGGATTACTTTGCGTGGGGGCCGGCGAACTTTGCAGAAAGTCCGGAGGGCCAGTGGATGCATTCTCTGAAATCCTGAGCGGAGTTAAGCTGAACGGCGCCCTATTCTTCAGCGCCGAGTTCTCGGCTCCCTGGGGCTTTTCAACGCCGCCGCCGAGCGCCGTCGCGGACGAACTTGCCCCCGGTACGGAACACCTGGTGCTTTATCATTTCCTTGTTAATGGTGGAGCAATCGTGCAGTTGGTCGATGGACCATCTATGGAGCTTACCGGCGGCGACGTCGTCATTTTTCCCCACGCGCATCAACACCACATGACCAGCGGCAGAGGTTCAGTAGCGCCATTTCCAAACTATGGAATTTCCGCCAAGATCAAGTCGCGCGACTTGAGTCCATTGCGGGCTGGCGGCGGCGGTGCCACGTCGCGATTTGTGTGCGGGTACATGACTTGCGATCCCTATCTGTGCCGTCCGGTACTGAACGGGCTTCCGCCCATCTTTAAGGTCAACATCCGGACCGATCGCTCCGGGCAGTGGCTTGAGAGCTCCATCATGCACTTGTTGGAAGAAGCAGCTTCGGGACACGTCGGCACCGAAGCCATGCTTGCCAAACTGTCGGAAGCCTTGTTCGTGGATACGTTGCGGCGCTACGTTGCCAGCTTGCCGGAACAACAAATGGGATGGCTCGCAGGCACGCGCGATCCTATCGTAGGGAAAAGCCTCGGCTTGCTGCATAGCCGCGTCGCCCATCCGTGGACAATCGCGGATCTCGCGGACGAGGTGGGCATTTCACGATCCGCTCTCATCGAGCGCTTTACCCGCTATCTTTCCGAGCCGCCCATGAGTTATTTGACCCGCTGGAGGCTTCAATTGGCCGCGCGATCACTCGAAAGGACATCGCGAAGCGTTGCGGAAATCGCCGCCGATATCGGATACGAATCGGAAGCTGCCTTCAATCGCGCATTCAAGCGTGAGTTTGGGCAGCCTCCAGGCCGATACCGCAGCGATCATAGGAGTTCGCCGGCCACGAACGGCAAGAACGATTTTTTCCCAAAAACGAGCTGAACTTACTCGGACCTTCGTGTCCCACCTTGCGAATCGAAGCTTGCTGCTTCGTCGTGTGTTTCAGCGTCGGTCAGCACTACGTGGGTTAGTTGAAAGCTACGAACCCGCAACTGGCGTGAGTCTTCAAATGCGATCTCGTATTCGTCCATCACGTCCATGCCGTGCCTGTCCGGTGCGATCAAAACAACTGTTCCAATCGCGTCTCCGCCGTGCAGCTCGCCCAAGAGGCCATTCAGTGCGACGCGCTCTCCGATTTTGAACCGTGGCATTGACTTAAACCTCCGAACCTCTACGAACACTCCTTGTCAAAGGCTCTTACGTATACCCATGTGACCGACATCAATAAATGGGTCAAAAGTCACATTTGCTTGTGACAAAAATCTCATACGATTTAGAACCAAAGTTCTAGACGAAAACCAAAACGCGCTATTACGTGATCGTGAGAAACGCAATCAGTCGATACGCAACGCAATGATGGGATCGATCTTCAAGGCACGCCGCGCCGGCACATAACATGCGACGAGCGCCAACACAGCGAGAACGGCGGTGACGATCATGAATGTCACTGGATCCGTCGGCGTGATACCCCACAGGAAAGTTCGGATTACCCGCGTGATTACGACCGCTCCTGCAACTCCGAGCCCAAGGCCGATGGAGACGAGCAGCAACCCCTGCCGAAGAACAAGCCTGAGAACACTCGCGGGCGGCGCGCCTAATGCGACGCGAATTCCGATCTCGTTTCGGCGATGCATCACGGCATGCGCCATGATGCCGAAGATTCCTATCACGCAGAGAAGAGTGGAGATAGTCGCGAATATTGAGAGCAGCGCTGTGTATTGCCTGAGATCCTGAAGCTGCGCCCCAGCGTATTCTTCCACGGTTCTAACAGTCGAAATCGCTGCAGTCGGATCTATTTCCCGAACTGCCGCCCGCAGCGCATCGATTGGCGGTGCGCCACTTGTTCGAACAACGAACGTCTTCACCAGAACCTGGCGCGCGATGTTGAGATCCATGCGGCGAGGTAGCTGGTCTTGCGCTACGTACACCTGCGGCTGTGACGAGAGTTCATAGCGGTTCTGGCGAACGTCACCGGCGATTCCCACAATTTCGCGCGGCTGATCGTCAAGAAGGTCAAATACGATTCGCCGTCCGATCGGATCGTCGTTAGGAAAGAACCGGCGAGCGAGAGCCGAATTGATGACAACGACAGGACGTCGCGATGATGCATCATCAGGGCCAATACTGCGGCCGCGCATTAATGGAATCCTCAACGTCTCGAAATAGTCCGCGGTGACGGGATACCATTCTGCTGCCCACGCTTCACGTTCGGCCGGCTCGGTGGGCGTATCGTCTCTTGCAAAGGTGACGCGCCGAGGCATTCCTCCCAAGGGCGGTGTAATCGCCACGGTTACCGACTCGACAGCGGGCAGGCTTTTCAGACGATCGCGGATCCGCTCGGTTATCTGGTTAAGCTTACCGTCGAATTCAACCATCAATCCGCCGGCCGGCGTGTTGCCGGCGCCTTTGTAGTAAACGGAACGCGAGAATGGAATCTGAAAAGTAACCAGGCCGTGAGGCATGAAGCCAACCTGTGCCATGTCGAGCAGGAGTAAGCTTCGAAGCATCAGGCCCGACCCGATGAGCAGAACAACCGCAAGCGAAATTTGAAGCACAACAAAACCGCTGCGGAGTCTTTGCCGCTGCGGACCAAGAGTCGCGCTTCGAGAGGTCTCGCGAAGTGCCCCGGTTAAATCGGCACGTGAAACCTGCATCGACGGCAGCGTCCCGAACACCAAACCTGTTACGCCCGAAATCAGAAGAGTAAAGATAAACACATGCAGGTCCATGCCGACTTCGGTCAACCGCGGAAAGTCTGGAGGGCCAAACCGAATGAAAGCTCCTAAGCCTGCTGAGGCGAACATCAATCCCAGCAGACCCGCGATCAACGCCAACAAGACGGTTTCCACCACCAATTGACGAATGATGCGCCATCGGTTCGAGCCGATCGCGCTTCGGATCGCCAGTTCCCTGCGGCGCCCGACACCTTGAGCCAGCAGCAGTCCTGCGACGTTCGCGCAGGCGATCACGAGAACAAAGAAGACAGCACCTTGAAAGATCAATAACGCCTTTCGGATCCTGCCGACGTATACGTCCTGCAGCGATTCGACTTTCAAATCCCAGCCGCGCTGGACCTCCGGCAGTTGTTCACCTAGCTGCACAGCGATCGAGTTCGCTTCATTCTGCGCTTGTTCTAGAGTCGCACCCGCTTTCAGTCGGCCGATCGCCGTAAAAATCCGGTTTGGACTTCGTGGCACCGGCCCATGCGGCGGGGTGACCGTCTGACGGATCCAAATTTCTGCGTCCGGATTCAATAGCTCGAATCCGGGCGGCATCACTCCTGTCACCGTCGCAACACCGAGGTCCAAAAGCAATTTCTTGCCTAAGACATCAAAAGAGCCTGCGAATTTTCGCTGCCACAGGCCATGGCTGATGACGATGAACAAGTCATTAATATCATCGCTCTCATTCGGCCATCGGCCGACCATCGGTTGAATTCCCAGAACAGCAGCCATCTCCTGCGTGAACCACTGCGCTTGCACGCGTTCCCAATTGGCGCCATCGGAGTTTTCTGCGACGGTGAATGCTTCGTATAGCCGTGCCGCACCAACGGCTTCAAACAGGCGCGTGTTATCGCGCAACATGACGTATGCGCCGGACGTCCCCGGGAACTTTTGTTCCGGATGATTCGCGGGAACGGACCAGATCACGGCCAGCCGGTCCGATTTCGGATAAGGCAGTGCGCGCCACAGCAACGAATTTACGAGGCTAAAGATGACGGTATTTGCTCCAATCGCAATAGCCAGTGTTAGGACCGCAACTACTGTGAACCATGGATTGCGGCGCAAAATCCGAAAGCCATATCCCACATCGCGAATCAAATCGCTGAGAATTCCACAACCACGAACATCAAGCCCGCGTTCTCGGATTAAAAGTGCGCTGCCGAATCGGCAACGCGCGGCAGAGTCCGCCTCTTTGCGAGTCATTCCCTTCTGTTCGTATTCTTCGGCTAACAAATCCAGGTGAAGACGCATCTCTTCGTCGATCTCACGTTCGATTTTGCGTCCGGTGACGATAGCCTTCAGGCGAAGCCAGGCGAGGCGAAGCGCATTCATATCACGCCCCCTGTTCGAGCGCCTTCAGAACGCGCGCAACTGCAGTCGAAAGCCGAAGCCAGCTTTCCGTTTCCTTCTGCATTTCGCGCCGGCCTTTGCGGGTAAGCTTGTAGAATCGGGCTCTGCGAGCGTTATCCGTCAATCCCCATTCCGACTCGATCAGCCCTTTCTGTTCCATCCGATATAGCGCTGGGTAGAGTGAGCCTTCTTCAACGCGCAGCACGTCGGCCGATAGCTGCTGGATTTTGGACGCTATGCGGTAACCGTGCATTCGGCCTGCACTCAATGTCTTCAGCACAAGCAAGTCGAGCGTGCCCTGCAGTAGATCAATTTCCTTCATCGCCACGACGGTACCCTTAGATAATCTGGGTAAGTGAAACATAGCCACACCTAGATAATCAAGGCAAAAGGCTATTCCGTTCTCGGCACTCCTTGCATTATCATTTGAGCCATGTCACTACCTGGGATTCTGGTTTCGGCATTCCTTCTGTTGCAGAACCCCGACTTTGGCGCCAAGTTCCTGGATGATCTGCAAACGTTATTCGGACGCCTGGAGACTTCCGAACTCGATAGTGCTTTTCAGCGGGCCAAAGCCATTCGCTGCTCTGATCTCATCGGCAAAAGTGGCGAATGGAGGGACGTTGGATTTCTAAATGACAATCGGAATCTGGCCGCGTGGCATTACGAGGATATCGATAGCGTCAAGAGTGATCCCGTTAGATATGTCTTCTCCGGAATGTGTTCCACCGAACAAGCGGCGTTAAAACTAGCGACTCGTTACCCCATCAAGGAAAGCTACGACCAAGTTCGCAAAGGTACGATTCCGATCTCGAAGGTTGCTGTACGCGACAATCCTCCGGTGAGTGTGTTTTTTGATAAATCGACAAACAGTTACACATTCCAACTCCCATTCCTTTACCCTGAGGGCGCAAGTCGGGCAGAGACCACGTACACTCTGATGCCGCCGACCGCCGCGAGCAAACCGGAAGCGGGCCTGGCGGACGAGTTTCGATGCAAGGCGGTCAGCGATGCCGATCTCACTTACCGTTTCCTGCTCTGCCGCACGGCACTCGTGAATCTGAACGCTCCTACCAACTCCAAACAAAGAATTCCTGACTCACCCAATAGTTGGGCCTACTACATTTTTTCCGATGGCAGGGAGGCAAGCTCCAGCGTCAATCTGTTGTTCGAGAACGCGCCCCAGGTTCCGAAAACCGCAACTCCTGAACAAGATCTTTCGCCTGCAGTCCGCAATGCCGATGAGATCTGGGATGCTGTGCCGCCGCAATCCAAACTCGTTGATGTTGGAAATGGCGAATTCAGACTCCGTTTCGATCCCGCGACCTGGGCCGAGCGGATTGGAAAACCCCAGTTGATCGAAGGCCGGACAGTTTCTGCTCCTAGTGCCGGATCAACTCCATTACGGAAGCAGGGCAATTGCGTCTGGCAGCCGGCTTCAGCAACGCAAGCAAGTCGTCTTCTCGCCAGTGTACCGAGCCTCGAGACTTTGTATACCCTGGCGTTTCAAAAGCAAGCGTCGTCCGGCATGTCCGTCTCGTTCGACATAGAGGGCAGCAGCGGCCGGATCGGCCGCGTGGAGTGTTATTTTCCGCAAAGCCAGACGCCTTCGGACGTCACTGTCGGCCAGTGGAATTCCATTGTCGGATCGACCATCGTGATCGAGGCGCGCCAGAGTACTTCAATCCGATAAATAGGATTATTTGGTCTGTAGGCGCCGGCTTCAGCCGGCGCAGGCGGCCCAGCCGCCTCTCAACAAGCCGAACTCCGTTCGGCCGCGCCGGCTGAAGCCGGCGCCTACGCCTGAATGCCTTGTAAAGTTGAATGGGCAAGTGCGAGTTCGCTACGGAACCGATCGCGAAGCTATGAAGCCGATCAGTTCGTACGTTTCAGCACCGGGGGATCATCTTCTCCCTGCTGAGGTTCATCTGAAGGAGTTTGGACAGTTGGATCATTCTGGGTGTCGGTCGGGGGTGAATTTGTCGGACGGCGTCTCCCTGATGTGCGTCTGTAGGTCGGCCTGTTTCCGTTTTCATTGGGAGTCCCGTTTTCGAGCGACGTCAGTCTGGCTTTCACAGTATCGAACTCTGAAGTCGACATCGTATATTGCTCACGGCTGGGCAGAATAGTTTCGATTTCCTTCTTGATGGCCGCGATACGTGCGGCGGTCGGAGGATGATCTGTAAAGAGGGTTGACATCGTTCCGGGCTTCGCTTTTTCTTTGGCCTGTAGTTTTTCAAAGAAGCTCAACAACGCGCTGGGATCGTATCCCGCCTTGTACATGTATTGGGCTCCAAGATAATCCGCCTCCGCTTCTTGACTTCTCGTGAACTTGAGGAAGGTTACCGGAATTCCAATTCCCGCCGCCTGACGTGCACCGACGCCCGCAGCTCCGCCAACGAAAATTAGCGGGATGGATGCCAGGTTGAGGGCCGTCTCCTTCGAAGCAGTTTCTGCTGCATGCCGCGCGGCGACGTGAGCAGTTTCATGAGCAAGTACGCCTGCCAATTCGGCTTCC
>Ga0075418_10010051_pt1 | contig 10600 bp, 10 predicted proteins | sample SoiMetdeltSBSDD2_FD_81776 | JGI IMG/M metagenome (GOLD analysis project Ga0075418, IMG submission 81776) | Bulk soil microbial communities from a Populus tree surrounding site in Tennessee, USA - Soil MetaG P. deltoides SBSDD2 | ecosystem: Environmental > Terrestrial > Soil > Tree plantation...
CGTGCAGGCTTTTGCCCGCATCTTCTTCCATATGTATACGGTTTAATGGTATCTTCTTCTCGCCCAAAGTTGTTTTTATAGCAACAAATCCCCCCTTGCAAATTGGAGTTGTATGTTGTGAAACCTGGTAGCCTTTGGGAAGATCCGGATAGAAATAATTTTTTCGGGCAAAATAATTTTGTTTCTCTATTTCAGAATGGCAGGCCAGACCAAGCTTGATCGCAAAAGCAATTGCCTCTTTATTCATTTTGGGCAATGTGCCGGGATGGGCAAGTGTTATGGGGCTAATATTTGTATTGGGCTCATCGCCAAAAACAGAGCTATCGCCACAAAACAATTTGCTTTTTGTAAGAAGCCTCGCATGAACCTCAAGCCCCACGACTATTTCATATTGCTGATCAGTTGCCATTAATAAGAACGGCAAAAATACAGCTCAAATGATTAATGGTTTTAGAGAAAAGGGAAAACAAAAAGCCGGCTATCAAAAACCGGCTTTTTACTATGTATGTGAGCTTTTTTAGATGTCTGCTGTTTTAAGCTTGCGAGGCATTTTTACTTCAATACTTTGAGCTTTGCCATCTCTTTTTATTTTCAAATTGATCGTGGGTTTGTCTTTATTTTCTTTTACCAGCTTAGCTACTTCATCTGCGCTGTTCACTTCTTTATCATTGAAATGAGTAAGAATATCGTTTTCTTTTAAACCCGCTTTTGCAGCATTGCTTTCCTCATCAACTTCAATAACTTTTACACCTTTGCCATCATCAGTATCCTGAACGGATAATCCCAGCTTTGGCTGACCACCAGACCATGCATAGGCACGGGGAACTCCCTGGATCTTTGGAGTAAGAAGCTCTCTATATTCGTCCATTTTAAAATTTTGACCAGGGGTCATACCGAACGCACTAACACCCTTCCATTTACCCAATTCTGCCGTTACTTTTTGTTCTTTTTTATCTCTTAATAAAGTGACTGTTACTTTTTCACCTGGTTTGTGCTTCCTTATCGCTTCTGTTAATTTGTCAGGATCCTCAATTTTTGTCTCGTTGACCTTTGTAATGACGTCACCTTCTTTAATGCCTGCTTTCTTTGCAGCGCTTTCGTCAGTTATCTCAGTTACTTTCACTCCACCTTCTACTTCTTCAGTAACCACGCCAAGCATTGCACGGTTTTGGTCAGCATCACCAAAAAATCTGAAGGCATTGTCATGATCGTCATCCCAAGTAAAACTTTGTCCGATACCATTCCTTGGAAAATCATACCCATGTAATCCCTCCAACGTCTTGTATTTATTGCGGTGTACTTTAACATCGCCATCTTTCAGATCTTCAATCGGCTTTCCGTTAACCGTTATTTTATCTCCATTAATTTCGATAACGGTTTTCTCTTTAGTATCACTGTTGCGGGTAATGACGATCTGTTCAACATTTTTCTTTGTCTCTTTTACTTTCTCTTCTTTTACTTTTTCCTTTTCCTTTTCATCCTGTGCGAATGAAGGAATGGTCAAGGTGGCGAGTAAAGCAACCATTGCAAGATTTACAGCAAGTCGTTTCATAAAAAGTATTTTTAAATTTCCTACGTTTTTTTTCGTACACCAAATATAAAGACATTTTTTGGATTACGAAATGTTTCGGAAGTGTTAATTGGCCAAAGGCTATTCAGGCGGCTGTTTTATCTGACAAACGGGTTATAAATCTCATAGGTTTTCACCTGGTAACCATCAACTTCCTCATCTCCAATATAAGCCAATCCGCATTTTTCCAACACTTTCCATGATCCTATATTCTCAATTTCGGCCCGGCCAACAATCCGTTGCAAATTCAATTTTTCAAAGCCATATTTGATTGAGGCATAAGCCGCTTCGGTCGCAAATCCTTTACCCCAAAAACCTTTTTTGAACCTGAGTCCAAGGTCGATCTCATTTAATTCGGAGCGGTATTTTAAACCGCACCAGCCCATGAATTCAAGTGTTGGTTTTAAATGTACAGCCCACCTGCCGTGATTGTAGAGTGCATATTGAGGCAAAATAGTTCTTTCAAGAATCTCTTTTGCATGAATTATATCTTTTACGGGGTCATGGGTGTATCGTGTAACATCCGGATCAAGATTTAATTCGTAAATGAGATTTGCATCAAGTCCTGTGAAAGTTCTAAGCAAGAGACGTTCTGTTTCAATAATAACATTCATTTTGGTAAAATTACCAATTGCCGATTAGTAATTCTTCCTTACCTGAAAGTAGTATTGGTAAAACGATTTGTTTTAGGATTTTTGATTGATAACTAACTGAGTAAATACATGAACGAATTGATAGCTTTGATCGCTTTAGCAGTATGCGGCGTGGTTATTACCATTGTTATCCGCATTTATAAAGAAAGTCCGAAGATCAGGAAGAATATAGAGAGTGATGATCTATTGAATTAATCCCTTTATTACTTCAATTACCTTTTTCAGATTACTTGCATCCTGGCCGCCGGCAGTTGCCAATGTTTTTTGTCCACCACCACCGCCTTTTATAAGAGGAGCTACATACTCCTTGATTATTTTCCCTGCATCAAGATTTTTTGCCGTTGCAAGATTTTCATCAATGCTTATAGCAACGGATGGTTTACCTCCGATAACGGCACAAAGAACAACCACATAATTATTCAGCTCATTCTTGAGATCAAAGCCAAGTTTTTTTAAGGCCTCGGCATTGCTGACTTCAACGATATCACCAATGAAATTAGTCCCATTGATGATCTCATTCTTTTGCAATAATTCATTGCGGATGCTGCCAAGCAATTTGCTTTCAACAGTTTCAATTTGTTTTTTTAAAGAAGCATTCTCAGATAAAGTGCTTTCAACAGTTTTTAAAATATCCTTAGGATTTTTGAATTGCTCTTTTATCGAACTCAATTCCCGCAACCTGCCATTGATATACTCTTCCGCAGCTTCACCACAAACTGCTTCGATACGTCTTACACCAGCAGCAACAGATGTCTCATGGGTAATTTTGAACAAACCTAGTTCTCCTGTCTTGCCAACATGCGTACCCCCGCAAAGCTCTATCGAATAAGTGGGGTCAATGATCACAACCCTTACCACATCACCATACTTTTCACCGAACAACGCCATTGCACCCGCTTTCATTGCTTCGTCTTTTGGCATCTGTTTTATTACGACAGGAATATTTTCTCTGATTTTTTTATTCACCAAAGTTTCAATCATTGAAATTTCTTCATCAGTAACTTTTGCAAAATGAGAAAAGTCAAAACGAAGATGTTCATCATTTACCAGGCTTCCTTTTTGTACAACATGAGCTCCCAATACTTTTCTTAACGCTGCATGAACAAGATGTGTAGCGGAATGATGAATTTCCGTGCTGCTTCTTTTCACCGGATCAACCTTTGCAATTACTTCACCGGAAACATCATCTTGAATTGAATCAGTGAAATGAATGATCAAATCATTTTCTTTCTTCGTGTCGTTAATTATTAATTTTTCATTATTAATTATTAATTCTCCTTTATCTCCAACTTGTCCGCCAGCTTCTGCATAAAAAGGAGTTACTTCCAATACGATCTGATATCCCTCTTTCCCTTTTGCTCTTACTTTTCTGTATTTAACTACTTTGGTTCTGGATTCCAGGTGATCATAACCTATGAATTCATTCCTTGCATAATCATCCAATACAACCCAGTCTTCAGCATCAACCGCGGTTGCAGCACGGCTACGTTGTTTTTGTTGTTGCATTTCTTTTTCAAAGCCTTCTTCATCAACCTTGATCTTTTTTTCGGAAGCAATCAGCCGGGTTAAGTCGATTGGGAAACCATACGTATCATAAAGTTCAAAAGCGTCTTTTCCGGTTATTGTGATTATCGGTTCATAATCTATAACTACAACATTCTTTGCTTCTGTGGTAATTATATTGTCCATTCGTTTTAACCCCTTATCCAAAGTTCTCAGAAAAGAATCTTCCTCTTCCCTCACAACCTTACTTACAAAATCAACCTGCTTATACAATTCAGGAAATACATTTTCAAATTGCTTTGCCAACACCTGTATAAGTTGAAAAAGTAAAGGCTGTTTAAATTCTAAATAAGAAAAATAATAGCGAACAGCTCGCCTTAATATTCTTCTTATAACATAGCCAGCCCCTGTATTAGATGGTAATTGCCCATCGGCAATTGCAAATGCAATGGCACGAATGTGATCCGCAATAACCCGAAATGCAATAGCTTGTTTAGAATCACCACCATCATATTTCTTACCAGTTATCTTTTCTACTTCTTCAATCGTTCCTGTAAAAATATCCGTATCATAATTCGAGGGCTTTCGCTGAATTACTTTTACCAACCTTTCCAAACCCATTCCTGTATCAACATGTTTATCCGGAAGAAGTTCAAGACCTCCGTCTTTTAAACGATTGAATTGAATGAAGACATTGTTCCATATCTCAATCACCTGCGGATGATCTTTGTTCACCAGCGTTTTGCCATCTATTTTCTTTCTTTCATCATCGCTTCTATTATCAAAAGTTATTTCAGTGCACGGCCCGCATGGACCAGTATCACCCATTTCCCAAAAATTATCTTTTTTGTTCCCATTCAATATCCTGTCTTCAGCTATCCATTTTTTCCATTCATTATAAGCTTCATCATCTCTTGGCAATTTTTCTTTTTCATCTCCTTCAAAAATGGTGACATATAGCCTGTCTTTATCTAATCCATAAACTTTTGTCAGCAGCTCCCAGCTCCATTCAATGGCTTCTTTTTTAAAATAATCACCAAAGCTCCAGTTACCAAGCATTTCAAACATTGTATGATGATAGGTATCAACTCCCACTTCTTCAAGGTCATTGTGCTTGCCGCTAACCCGTAAACATTTTTGTGTATTGGCAATTCGTTTATGTGGCGCAGGTTTATTTCCTAAAAAATAATCTTTGAACTGGTTCATGCCAGCATTCGTGAACATCAGCGTCGGGTCATTTTTTATTACGATCGGTGCGGATGGTACGATCACATGTCCTTTCGATGCAAAGAAATCCAGGAACTTTTGCCTTATCTCGCCACTGGTCATCATAAATAATTAGGTTGATTTTTGCTTTTTAGAAGCCTATATTTGTTTTCCTGTAAAAGTGGCCAAAGGTAATGATAAGCCGTGAGTTGAGAGAACAAACAGGTTGCTTGCAGGCTGCATTTAAAACCAATTATCTGTTACCCACCGAGAACGGCCACGGGTTATGAAAAAGATCAAATACTATTATAATACGCATACGCTCCGGTATGAGAAACTGGAAACCCCACTGCGTGTAAAGTTGCTTCGTGTATTTGGTTTTATTGCTGCCGCACTTGTTACTGCTGCCATTATTTCTTTATTAGCGTTCCGGTTCATTGGTTCGCCAAATGAAAAACTGCTGCGTGCAGAAAATGAGAGAATGAAGGACCGCTATCGTGCACTCAACAAGGAAACAAAAAAGATCGAGCAGCAAATGAAAGAGCTAGAAGACAGGGATAATGAAGTATACCGTTCTATTTTTGAAGCAAGCCCGATACCCGACAGCGCAAGATTGAAAGAATTGGAAAAGGAGCAGCAAATTGCAAAAGTGGAGGGGATGGAACAAGATGAGCTGATCAATTCTATCATCACAACGCTCAATAGCATGAATAGCCGTATAAAGGCACAGTCTGCATCCTATAAAGACATTCACGGCATGCTGAATAATAAAGAAAAGCTCCTGGCTGCAACACCAGCTATTCAACCCGTAAGCAATACAGATCTTAAACGCATCGCTTCAGGTTTTGGCTATCGGATCGATCCTGTTTATAAAACTGTAAAGCTGCACCCGGGTCTTGACTTCAGCGCTCCGGCCGGGACTCCGATATATGCTACTGCTGACGGTTCTATTGAAGTTGCTGGTAATCGTGGTGATGGTTATGGTAACTGTGTTATCATTAATCATGGCTATGGCTATAAAACTTTATATGGTCACATGTTTCGTATTAAAGCCCGGGGCGGACAAAAAGTGAAACGTGGTGAAGTGATAGGCTATGTCGGCAGCACCGGCAAAAGCACCGGGCCGCATTGTCATTACGAGGTGATCAAAAATGGCAACAAGATCGATCCAATTTATTTCTTTTATAATGACCTTACACCCGAGCAGTTTGACAGATTGCTGAAACTTGCTGCGGCATCGAATCAGAGTTTAGATTAAGGAACAAGATTCAAGGTACAAGGCACAAGGTTCAAGGCACAAGCTGGAATCGTTTTATTTTTTTGATCTGCTTCTTGAACTTTTTTTACGGCCCTTCTTTCTTGTGCCTTGTACCTTGTGCCTTGTCAGTCAACTTTTCCACACATGTGAACTTCGTTGTCCCAGCAGTTCGGGACACACTTCATCGTCCTTATCTTTACTGAACATTATGAGCAAGCTTCAACAAATAACCTTTGATTTTTCTTCGGAGGAAGAAAAAGAAATTAAGATAATCGGGCATGAATCTTCGGTTGAAAATGAAGAAAAAGAAGAAACTGTTGAGCCATCTGAACCCGAGGCAAACCCTGGCACTGTTGATACAGTAGTTGAAGCATTGGAGAAAAGAAGATCACCGCGTGGTCGTCTATCATTGAAAGAAGTTCATTTGAATGCTGACCTGATCCAGATCCCTGCAGATGAAATTCTTTTTCAAAAACAATATTACTCGATCGGTGAAGTATCAAAATGGTTCAGGGTGAACCAATCGCTGATCCGATATTGGGAAACCGAATTCGATATACTTGAGCCAAGAAAGAACCGCAAAGGCGACCGCTTCTTTCGCCCCATCGATGTTAAGAACCTTGTTCTTATTCATGACCTGCTCCGCCGCCGCAAATTCACTATAGAAGGCGCAAAAGAGTTTTTAAAAAAGAATAAGAAGGCAGATGAAAAATTTGCAATGATCCAATCGTTAGAAAAGATCAAATCATTTTTTAATGAGTTGAAGGCGAGTCTTGGATAGTTATTGTTCTAATTTCCCGGAAATTTTTATTTCATTGCTGGCCCCGGCTAATTCAATTTTCAATTCTTCCATCAATTTCAGGATCTCGAGATTCTTTTGCTGTTTCAGCCTTTGGAAATCATTAAACGCTATCGGTGCAGTAAAAAAATCAATTGTGATCAAAAATGAATTTGTTTTAATATCAGTTAGAAAAACAGCGGACTCTTCTATTTGCAGATGATTCAACTTGCCTTTTATCGCTTCGATAATCTTATTTAAATTATCTGCAGAAGTACTCAATCCAATCTCCAATCTTATTTCAGCTTTACGTTGAGTACGTAATGAAAGATTATCAAGTATGCTATCCACCATTTGTTTATTAGGTACCGAAACAAAAGTTTTTTGATCTGTTCTTATTCTTGTACTTCTTAAACCGATCTTTTCTACTGTGCCGGTTACCTGTTGCACATGGACAAGATCACCGGCTGTAAAAGGTTTATCAAAGAAAATAATAAAAGAAGCGATCAGGTTTTCCAGGCTTTCTCTCAATGCTAGAGCAATGGCCGCTGTGGCAATACTTAAACCTGTTATCAGGCTGCTGATATTAAATCCAAAACCGGCTTTCAATATCATGAGTATTCCTATAACTCCAATGACTACTTTAAAGAAGTCTTTAAAGAAAATAATAAGCTGATTATCCGATTGGCTCGGCGTCTGATCAGCTTTCTTTTCAAGAATAAGCGCAATAAAATCTATCATTCTTAGCAATAGCCATATAAAAGAAACAATAAGAACGATAGTACCTGCCGTATGAATGATCTCTTTAGTACTGTATTTATAAACTTCTACATCCCAATAGCCCGGAAAATTCAGATTGTGCAGCGCAATAATTGAAACCAATATCAATAAGAATAAGCCAAGTGGTTTTGCCACAAGATCGGCAAATGATCTTTTATCAACATCTTTAAAAATAACATTTACCAGTTGATAGATCAGCCCGGCAAAGTAGCGGGAAATAACTCTTTTTAAGATCAGGACAAGTAAGACAACCCCTGCTACGATCAAATAGCTTCTCACCGGGTTATCAAAAACCATTTCATTCAAAAACTTATTCATGTTTTGCAAAAATAACTAAGAAAGGCCTTAGCGAAGCTCATATATAGCCAGCTCATCTTTTTTTAATGCATACGCTTTGGTCGCGGTAAAATGGATGCTCAGCGCTTTACGAAATGCATCGGGCAATCTTATTTCTTGTAAAAGCAAACTTGCGGGCTGGTAACGCATCAGTGAATCATTACGGGTGCCTGTTATATATTTCCCCACAGCTTTAAAATTATCATACCCGGTAAGCGAGAATATATTTTTTAATGTCCCGTAATAATCGAAGACATACACCCCTTTATTTTTGTCATATAAATAAAGATATCCGTCCTGGTCGCAGATGGTTGTAAAAGAAAATGCTTCATCAAAAAGCTGGCGGAAATCTGTTGTAGAAAAAAGCAGTTTGCCGTCCTCATCGATCTTTTTTAATTTATGATCAAACTCATCATACAGCCATATCTTATTATCGTATGACAAGCAGACGGCCTGTACCTGGAAAATATCCTGCTTGCGAAAATCGATTGTACCGCGGGTATTCAATAACCGATCAAGAATTACTACGGTAGAAAACTCTTTGTAATAAAGCAATACCCTCAGCGGATTTGAAACATCTATCTGTGCAACTTTACCAAATTTTCTCACATCATTAAAAACAGCGACAGAATCACCCTTGGCATTGATCTTTTTTAGCTGATCGTAGGAATTCAGCAGATAAATATTATCAAAGTTGTCGGCGGTAAAAGCAACGATATCTCCTTTTATTTTTTTAAACGATATAAAGAAGGAATCAACCTGTGCAAAGCAGGCAGAGTAACCAATAAGAAATGAAAAGAATATGATGAGTTGTTTCCTCATTTTCGGATTATTTTATCATCCTTATTTAAAAACGACTTCAGCTCCAATTTGTTCCCATCAAATATCGCATACGTATAATAATGTATCCAATCGCCGAGATTAATATACCTGCTATTGTTATTCAGACGAAAATCAATGGCAAGGTGTCTATGCCCGAACACAAAAAAGTCGAATTTTTTTTCTTTTAAGATCTCTTTACAATAAATGATCAGCCATTCTTTGTCTTCGCCAAGAAAAACTTCCTCTGAAGCACCAGTTTGTGCCCTGCTCCTGCGGCTGAGATAATTAGCAAGTCCCATACCGATATAAGGCGGAAGAACCCCAAACAACCATTTACAAAATGGATTACGAAATATTTTTTTCAAAAACTTGTAGCCTTTATCACCCGGGCCCAATCCATCACCGTGACCAATCAAAAATTTCGTTCCGTTTCTTTCAAATTCCTTGGGTTCAAAATAAACCGGAATATTTAGTTCTTTCTGAAAATAATCTTTCATCCACATGTCATGATTGCCCACAAAAAAATGCATCGGAATGCCAGCATCAGATAATTCAGCAAGTTTACCAAGCAATCTCGTATATCCTTTTGGAATTACTCTCCTGTACTCATACCAGAAATCAAACATATCTCCGACGAGAAATATCTCGGCAGCAGTATTCTTAATTTCATCCAAAAAGCGAACCACCTGTTTTTCTCTTTGAAGACTTGACGCCGCATCCGGTGCGCCGAGATGAAAGTCTGAGAGGAAATAAATTTTTTTATTGGCAGGAAATGTCACGAAATGAGATTATTTCTTTTGTTCCATGTATTGAAGCACATCACCTGATTCAATTACCGGCTTGTCATTTAAATCACCGTGATACCAGTATATCCATGCTTTGGTGATAGTATCGGCGACATACACTTCTGTTATATCACGACGGTAAAGTTGTGTTTCATCAAAACCAACATGCACTCCCTCATAATCATCAAGCTGTCCAATTGCCCAGGCAAATTCATTTTCGCTCCTGATCTTATATAATTCACCAATAATGAATTTATTTTCATCCGTTGGTTTAGCGGCAGGATACTCTCCGAGATCAAATAACTTTCCTTTGACCTTAGCTTCTCCAATAAGATCAAAATAGCGGCTTATATATTCATAAGCTGGGCTGCGAAAACCACTTCGCAATGATCCATACACAAAAAGCTGGTAAACCTCTGGATGCTTCATGCATTAAAAGTACGCAACTATGCATCAACCAAAAAACAATATACTTCTTTGGGGCCATGTACGCCGACCACTAATGTTTTTTCAATATCGGCTGTTCGGCTTGGTCCCGTAGCAAATGTGATGAGTGAAGGAAGCTTATCATTGTATCTTTCTTTTAGCACCCGCAAAGCATCTTTTACATCAAATACCAATTGGTTTGTAAGAGCGATGCAAATATGAACGGGAGCATACACACTTGTGGTTCTACCGGATAATTGGGCTGTACTCATTACAATACTTCCGGTACGGGCAACGAGGAATTCGCAACTGGTAACACTTACATCACAATCAGCAAGGTCTTTGTCTGTAAATCTTTCTCCGGCTGAACCACCAACAAGCTCTTTAATCTTATTTTCAATGCAATAAACTTTTTGCCAGTCTCTTTTTTTAATAAGACTGTTGAATTGAAAAGCTAACTCCTGTCGATTGACACAAAAAATA
>Ga0075418_10010052_pt1 | contig 10600 bp, 9 predicted proteins | sample SoiMetdeltSBSDD2_FD_81776 | JGI IMG/M metagenome (GOLD analysis project Ga0075418, IMG submission 81776) | Bulk soil microbial communities from a Populus tree surrounding site in Tennessee, USA - Soil MetaG P. deltoides SBSDD2 | ecosystem: Environmental > Terrestrial > Soil > Tree plantation...
AAGCAGCTCGCCGAGATCGATCGGCGCGTGCGCTATTTGCGCAAACGGCTAGAGAGTATTCGCGTCGTCAATCAGTTGCCGAGCGACACGAGCAAGGTGTTCTTCGGCGCTTGGTTCGAGCTAACGTCGGACGACGGCAAGCGGGCATACCGACTCGTGGGGCCCGACGAGATCGACGACGCACCCGACTACATCAGCGTCGACTCGCCGCTCGGCCGAGCCGTGCTCGGCAGGGGCTTGGGTGCGGAGATCGTCGTGGGTACGCCCGAAGGCGAGCGGCAGTACGAGCTCACGGAAATTCGGTACCCATAGCCGGCGTCGCAAAATGCTCCTGCATTTGCGACATGCCCGCCATCCCTGGCGGGCAAAAAAAAACGCCCGGCCGAAGCCGGGCGAGTCACAGGGGGAAACCGTTTCGCTACTGCAAGCGAGCCCAATTGATCAAGCGCACGTCACCAGACCGCAGATCGAAGTTGCGCGCGAGCAAGGCTTCGATCTCTTTCGTCTCGTAACGTTGATCCGTTGCCTGGTTAACCTCCACGACTCCGCTAAATTCCTGATCCGAGCCGGCTGCTGCCTCGCCCGTCAGTACGAAGTGCGTGTAGTACTTGACACCCATGGAGCGGAGTGTAAGGAGCGGCCGGCAAATGGTCTGTGATTGCCTCCACAGTTTGCCGGCGGGCAGCGCGCGCGCACGTACCGAATCGGTGCAATATGTCGCGAAACTCAGCCGCCTCCTCGCTCTTGACATATTTTCCCTGCGACATGTAGAGAAGGCGTTAGTTTGGAGCGCACGATGACTTTGACCCGATTCGCCGTACTCGCTTGCTTGCTCGCCGCGTTCGCGGCGCGCGCTCCAGCTCAGCAGGACCTGCGGGCCACGCTCTTTGCCGAAGCGGACCGCGCCCTTGAGCAGGCGCGCGCCGCTAGCGCCGACTTGCTGGCGCCGGAGGCGTTCGTGCGCGGCACCGAGTCTTACTCCGCCGCGGAGGCCGACCTCGCGCGCGGCCGCAATATGGAGCGAATTCGCAACACGCTCTCGCAGGCCACGCGCTCGTTCACCGAAGCACGCGAAGCGGCCGAGATTGCCAACGTGACGCTCGCCGCCGTCATCAAGACGCGCGCCGACGCGACCAACGCGAACGCCTCGACGTTCGCGGCCGAGCTTTGGTCCAAAGCCGGCGAAAGTTTCGACTCCGCAGCGCGGCGCCTCGAAAGCGGCGACATCCGCGGCGCACGCAGCCGCGCCGACGAGGCCGAGGCGCTGTTCCGCGACGCCGAGCTCACGGCGATCAAAGCGCAGTACCTGAGCCAGACGCGCGCGCTGCTCGCCGAGGCCGATCAGGCTCGCGTGTCACGCTTGGCGCCGCGCACCTATGAGAAGGCGCGGTCGCTGCTCGCCGAAGCCGAGCGCGAGCTCAGCAACAACCGTTACGACACCGACTTGCCGCGCAGCCTCGCGCAACAAGCGAACTACGAGGCGCGACACGCGATCTACCTCGCAGGGCTCATCGACAAGCTGCGCGGCGAAGACAAGACGCTCGAAGACGTGATCTTGAGCTACGAGGAGCCGCTCTCCGAGATCAGCGCCGCGGCGGACAAAGCCGCGCAGCTCGACAAGGGCATCGAGCCCGTGGTCGCGGATCTCGTCGCCTACATCGAAGGGCTGCGCGAGCAAGCCGCTCAATCCGAGCGCGACCTCACGGACTCGCGCGCGCGCGTCGGCGACCTCGAGGAAGAGATCCGCGATCTCGACCAACGGCTCGGCGGCGTGTCGCAAGAGCGGGTCGCGCTCGTGCAGCGTCTCGAGGCCGAAGAGCGCATCCGCGAGCAGTTCTCTGCGATCGAGAACATGTTCTCGCGCGACGAGGCCCGCGTGTCGCGCGAAGGCAATCGCATGGTCATTCGGCTCGTCGGCCTAACGTTTCCGAGCGGCCAGGACACCGTCCGGCCAACCTATCGGCCGCTGCTCGCAAAGCTAAAGCAAGCGGCCGACGTCTTCCCGCGCTCGCAGATCACGATCGAGGGGCATACGGACTCGTACGGCGGCGACGAGAACAATCTCGCGCTGTCGCGGCGGCGCGCCGAGGCGCTCAGCGCGTTCCTGACGAACGAGCTGCAGATGCCGGCGGCGCGAATCAGCGCGGTCGGCTACGGCGAGACACAGCCGATCGCGAACAACGACACCGAGCAGGGTCGCGAGCGCAACCGCCGCATCGACGTCATCATCGAACCCCAGCTCGAGCCCGCCCCGTCGCAGTAACCGTGGCCATCGGGGGCAGCCGGCGTAGCGCGAGACGTTGCGTCGGGCCGCTGCGGCAAGCGCCGCACCAGTCACGTCACGGCGGTCCGTCAAACCCGCGCTCGATCCAGTCGCCGACGATCTCGGCGAGCAGCGGTTGGGCGAGGTACCCGTACGCTTCGTGCGGATTCAACCCGAGGCTGTTGCGGAAGAAGTTGTCGAACTCGACGAAGTCCTCGATCGAGTCGATCAGCTCGAGATCGAGCATCTCGTGATAGAGCGGCTTCAAGCGCGGTTGCAGCGCCGTCGTATCGCCGCGCGCCGTCATGTTCACCCAGCGCCGAATATCGTGCGGATAACGCGCGGCGCCGACCTCCTTCGCGCCCTTGATCGAGCGCTGCACGAAGTGCGTCGCGAGCGGGCTGCCGAACGTCATGAGCAAGCTGACCTCGCCTTTCGAGCGGTGGACGTGCGTCAGCTCCCAGAGCGTGTCGTACGCGATGACCGAGCCCAGGCTGTGACCGAACAGCAGCACGCTCTCGCCCCGCTGCCAGGCCCGCTCGAGCGTCGCGCGCACCGCCGCACGCACTTCCGCGCCGACGCCGTGGCGATTCTTGAGATAGCGCGTCGCCTCGTGCATCAGTCGACGCGTCGGCGCCGACGCAAATCGCCGGCCGAGAAACGGCCAGGTGTCGCCGGCGAGGTGCACCCAGCGCAACGAGCGGCGCGGCCAAGACTTCAGCTCGCGCAAATCCTCGGCTGATGCTTCGGTCTGCACGAGCAGCCGCTCGATGCCCGGCAAGTCGACGCTGATGTCGCGATGCGCACCGTGGAACAGATACGTCCAAGCGACGAGCTCGAACTGCGAGTCGTTCGCCGCGAACCATTCGGCGGCGCGCGGTCGCATGCGGCCGAGCGAGGCGTGCAACACGCGGGCAAGTTGCAGCCGGAAGATTTCCGGCGGCGGCTTGGGGTTCAACCCGGGGACGAAGATGATGCGTGCGCGCGTCAACTCACTGCAGCGCCTATGAACGCTGATAGGGCCTTGGGTATAGTCGTCAGCTTTCGGACAACGACTCGCAAGGAGAATAGGTCGTGCGGTATCTGCATACAATGGTGCGCGTCAGCAACCTCGAAAGCTCGCTCGACTTCTATTGCAACAAGCTCGGTTTGAAAGAGGTCAAGCGAATCGACCACGAGGCCGGCCGGTTCACGCTCGTGTTCGTCGCAGCCGAAGGCCAAGAAGATTGCGCGATCGAGCTCACGCACAACTGGGACCCCGAGCAATACACGGGCGGAAGAAACTTCGGCCACGTCGCGTACGAGGTCGACGACATCTATGCGACGTGCGCGCGGTTGCGCGATTCCGGCGTCACGATCAATCGGCCGCCGCGCGACGGCAAGATGGCGTTCATCCGCTCGCCGGACAACATCTCGATCGAGCTGCTGCAGAAGGGTGCGGCGCTACCGAAGGCCGAGCCTTGGGCGTCGATGCCGAACACGGGGAGCTGGTGAAGCTAGGCCAGGTCGCGTTGGATCACGCGGAAATTGCCCGTCTCGACGTCGGAGTCGGAATCCTTGAAGCAGACGCGGTTGCGGCCTTCGCGCTTCGCTTGATACAGCGCCTCGTCGGCCGTCTGAATCGCACCGGCTAGGCTGCGGCTCGTCTCGGGCTTGGCCAGCGCGAGGCCGACGCTGACGGTCACGTGCTTGGCGACTTGCGAGCCCGCGTGCGGAATCGCGAGGTCGATGACGTCGTGACGAATCTGCTCCGGAACGCCGCGCGCGTAGTCGTCTGGCGGGCCGTACAACACGAGCACGAACTCCTCGCCGCCATAGCGCGCCGCAAAATCGAACGGCCGCTTCGCCCCGCGCGCGATGCACTTCGCGATGCGCTTCAAGCAATCGTCGCCCGCCTGGTGGCCGTAGAGGTCGTTGAAGACCTTGAAGAAGTCGATGTCGACGAAAATGATCGCGATACCTGTGTTCTCGCGCCGCGACTGGCGCCAGAGCCGTTCGACGTAGTCGTCGAAGATGCGGCGGTTGTAGAGACCCGTCATGCCGTCGCGCTCGGCGAGCTCGTTCAACACTCGAGTCTCGAGGAAGTTCGTGCGCAGCGCGTACTCGAGGTTGTACGCCGAAATGCCGCCGATCACCGCGGCGCCGCCGAGAATCGCGGTGCTGTAGTACAGCGCGTCGAACGGCTGGTGCACGACGATTCCCATGACGAAGTGCCCCACTACGAGGATGGCGGAGATCGCGATTGCGACGTTGAACAACAAGCCGAGGAACAAGCAGCCGTAGAGCACGACGATGACGAGACCCGCCAAGATGTACGACGATCCCGCGAGCGCGCCGAGGTGAGCGATGTACGTCACGACGAAACCGATCAGCACCACACCGACGGCGACCACCTCCGTATACCAACGTTGCGCGCCGGGCACGGAGATCGCGACACCGAGCACGATGAGCAGCGGGCAGAGGACGCCGAGGCGCAGCGTGTTCAACGTGCCGTCGCCCGTGCCGAGCAGCAGGTCGATGCACGTGACGGCGAGCACGAGCACTAGTCCGATGAGCCCCGACAGACGGGCGCGTGGCAGATTCTGGCTGACGTAGAACTCGCGAAAGTCCTTCTCGAGCAAGCCGTTGAAGCGCAGGCCATGGAAGCCGCGCTTGAGCTGCTCCGTATATGGCGAACCGTAACTGTCCGGATCGAGCCTCTGGATGTCCATATCAAAGCCGGCCATGCCAAGCCCGGCAGTAATTGCCAGATCCGGAAGCATGCGCCGAACGGGCGGCGGAATCTTTAATCTAGGTCACAAACGCGACTGGTTCTTATCGATACAGCGGCAGCAGCGGCTCAGCGGCCGCCGATTCAGGGGCTCCGACCCCACTCTCGAGCTCTGCGAGCACAGCCTTGAGCCCGTCTCCGCGCCACGCTCCGGCGGCCGCGCCGTAGATGTGTGCCTCGAGCGCGAGCACCTCGCGCGCTACCGGGTCCGACAGCATCGCCGCCAGTGCGCCGAGGCTACGCGGCGAGCTTGGCGCGAACCGGACGTCCGCGTAGCTCAATAAGGCGTTGCGCGCCGCGGCCGGGTCGCTCACGGCGCATGCGCTCGACAGGTCGCGCAGAATCTTGCGCAGCGCCGGCTTGGCATCGGTCTTCGCCGCCGCAGAATGCGACGGCGCGCGCGGCCGGCTCGTGCGGGCACGCCACCAGAGCGCGATCGTAGCGAGCCACGCGAGCGCGATGACTGCGGTAACCCACGGCCAGTACGACGAGGCTTCACGCGTCGCTACCGGAGCGGGCGCCGCGGCGGGCTCCTCTGCGACCTCGGGCGACGCAGCCGCGGTTTCCGTGCTCGGAGCCACGTGCAGCGGGCGCGGCGGCAGCTCGGCGACCTCCCAACGCTGCGTGTTCACGTTCCACCATGGCAGCTTCACGCCGGCGAGCGTGATGTCGCCGGCCGTCTGCGCGATGACGGCGTAGCTGACGCTACGCCGCGACTTGAAACCTTCGGCCGTGATCTCGCGCGCGAGCTCGGGCCGATCGGCGTACTGGCGAACGCCGGGCTGCGACTCGAGCGCAATCTCCGGTAACTGCGTATCGAGCAAGCCGACGCCTTCGACGACGATCGTGCGAGTGCGCGGAATGCCGACCGCGATATCCGAGCCAGTCTCGCTACTCCATTGCTCCGTCAGTGCGACCTGCTGCGCCGGCAGCCACGCGGCGCCCGCGAGCGACGACGGCGGCGCCACGGCGGGTTGCACCGTAAGGTCGAGCACGTCGGAACGAAACCGCTGCACGCGCGAAAAGCCGCGGTCGGGGATCACCATCGCCTCGTACGTGACGGGGCCGACGGTCAACGCACCGGGCTGCTGCGGGAAAATCGCATAGCGCCGTTCGCGCACTTGGAACATGCGCCCGCCGCGCGTCGTCGTGTACGAGCTGTCCTCGCCGAGCTTCTCGACGATCGCTTCGACGCCCGTCGTCTCGGGCGCCGTCAGTGTCGCGCGGCCGGTGGTGACGCCGACGTAGAGCCGCAGCGTGAACAAGACTTGCGACTGCGCGTAGACGACGTCGGGCTGCGCCGTCAGCTCCATGAATACGTCGGCCGCCGCCGTCGCGGACGGATCGAGCGCGAGCACGCGCACGGCGACCGGGTTCGATTGCCGATTGCCGATACGAAGCGGCGGGATCGTGAAATCGCCGGCCGTCTTCGGCATGAGCTGGTATTGCCACTCGTTGACCTCGGCGGCGCGCGCGTTGACGATGCCGATCCGCCGGCTGCTCATCGCGTTCAGGATGTCGAACTGCTGCGCGAGCGGCGCCGTCTGCGGCTCCTCGCCGCCCGTAGTGCCCTCGGCGCGCAGTACGAACGTGAACGACTCGTTGACGCGGACCGTCGTGCGATCGACGCTCGCCTGAACCGGCTCCTGCGCCTGCAGCGACGCGGCGCCAAAAAAAATGCGCAGCGCGAACGCGGCGAGCACGACCGCGGCGGCGCAGCGCCGCAGCGTCACCACGGGCGCTTCTCCGTGCCGGGTGGCTCGACGCGATTGCCGGCTTGATCGACGCCGGCACGTTGGTACTGATACAGGAACTTGCGGCGCAACAAGCCGCCCGGGTCCTGCGGCACGCGCCGCAGCCATTGCTCGGCCGCCTGCTCCGAGGCCCATTTCTCGACGTCCTGGGGGCCGGCCGGGCCCTCGGTGGGCTCGTCGGCCCCCTGTTCGCCTGCGTTCGCGTCCTGCGGATTCTCGTCGCCCGGCTGCTCGCCTTCGTCGGGCTGGTTCTGTTGCTCGTTGTCGCCTTGGTTGGCTTGGCTGTCGCCGCTCTCGCCTTGGTCGCCCTGCTGGCCCTGCTCTTCGTCGCCGCCTTGGCCGTCTTGCTGCTTGTCGCCGGTTTGCGAGTCGCCGGAATCGCCTTGCTGGCCAGGCTCGCCTTCGCCTGGATCCTGCTGCGGCTGCTGCTCCGGGTGGTCCTTGAGGTACTGCTGCAGCAGATCGCGGTTGTAGCGTGCGTCCTCGTGCTCGGGATCGACCTCGAGCGCGTGGTCGTACTCCGCGATGGCGGCCGGCAACTGGCCGGCTTTCGCCAGCGCATTGCCGCGGTTGTAGTGCCCCTCCGTCGAGTCGATGCTCGCGAGCGACGCCGCGCTGTCTTCGAATTTGCCGGCGCGATACTGGGCGGCGCTGCGCCACTCGGGGTTCTGAAACAGCTCCGCGGCGCGCTCCGGTTGCTCGTCTTCGAACGCTTTCAAGCCGCGCTGATCGGGGCGTTGCCACAGGTCCTGCCACTCGAACGCTTGTGCACGCGGCTGAGGCACGAGAACGACGAGCGCGAACGCAACGATCCAGCCGCGGCGGAAACAAAGTGCGAGCAAGGGCAGCAGCACAACGGCGAGCACGGCCCCGCGATCGAGCCAGATGTCCGCTTCGTATTGCTCCTCGCCCCCCTCGTCGAGCGTGGCTCCGAGCGGCAGCGCGCTGCGCGGAAACAGCGTATCGAGATCGCGATCGGTCGTCGTCAACGCGGCATAGCGGCCACCGCCCGCGGCGGCAAGGCGCTGCAAGCCCGCCGCATCTACCTGCGGCACGACGACCTGACCGTTGTCGTCGGTGACGAAGCCGCCTTCGCGGCGCGGGATCGGCGCACCTTGCTCCGTTCCGACAGCGAGCACGCTGACACGGTAGCCGTCGCGAAAGAGCTTGCTTGCCGCATCGAAATCGCGTTCGGCGATCTCGGAGTCCGTGATCAGCAGCACGTCGCCGCGGCGCAATCCGGTTTGCTCGAGCAGCTTCGCAGCGTGCTCGAGCCCCGCTACGACGCTGCCGCCCTGCGTCGGCATGATGTCGGTATCGACGGAGGTGATCAGCGACGAGATCGTGCGCGTGTCCGTCGTCAGCGGCGTGACCGTGAACGCGTGCGTCGAGAAGACGACGAGCGCGGTCTGCCCCGCGGCGCGCCGCTCGAGCAAGTCGAGCAGCTTCAGCTTCGCGCGCTCGAGCCGCGAAGGCTCGACGTCACCGGCATTCATCGAGCGGGAAAGATCGAGCGCCACGACGAGCGCCTCGTCGGAACGAAAGGCCGGCACCGGCAAACGCTCCCAGCTCGGCCCCGCGAGCGCGACGATGGCGACGAGCCAAGCCGCGAGCGGGACGAACAGCGCGAGCCGGCTGTCGCGTAGCACCGCGGGCTCCGCGAGCACGTACGGCCGCAAGCTCGCCTCGACGACGCTGCGCCAACCGCCACTGTCCGCGCGGCCGCGCAAGAGCTGCCAGATCAGCCACGCGCCGACCGGCAGGGCCAATAACCACAACGGGCGCAGGAAGTGAAACTCAGCCACGCGTGAGGCCTCGCTGCTCGAAGCCAAGTGCCGCGCGCGACCATTGCCAGCGCGTGGCCGCGAACGCAAGCAGCGCCGCGCCGAGTGCGACGACGACGGCCGCGCCGAGCGGCCACTGGAAAAGCTCCGTGACCGGCCGGAAGCCGCGCTCGTCGGACTCGGCCGGCTCGAGCTCGTCGAGAACCTTGTAGATCTGCTCGAACTCGGCCGTGTCGCGCGCGCGGAAATAGCGGCCGCCCGTGGCTTCCGCGATCGCCGTCAGCGTCTCTTCGTCGAGATCGGCCGAAGGGTTGATCTCGCGCAGGCCGAAGAGCGAACGCACGGTCAATGAGTCGGCGCCGATGCCGATCGTGTAGATGACCACCTTCCGCTGCGCCGCGAGCTCGGCGGCCTTGCGCGGCTCGACGGCGCCGGCGGTGTTCGCGCCGTCGGTCAGGAGCAGCAGCACGCGGCGGCCCTGGTCGACGCCAGCGTCCTCGAGCGTGCGAATGGCGAGCCCGATCGAATCGCCGATCGCCGTCTCCTTGCCCGCGAGGCCGATCACGGACTCGTCGAGCAGCGTGCTGACGGTCTTGCGATCGAACGTCAGCGGCGCCTGCAGATACGCCTCGCGGCCGAACAGGATCAGGCCGATGCGATCGCCGACGCGCCGCTCGATGAAGTCGGTCGCGACGGACTTCAGGGCGGTGAGTCGATCGACCCATTCGCCGTTCAGCTGGAAGTCTTGCTCTTCCATGCTGCCCGAGAGGTCGACGGAGAGGAGCAAGTCGCGGCCCGTCATCGGCAGCGCGACGGGCTCGCCGACGAACTGCGGCCGCGCCGCGGCGAGAACCGCCAGCGCCCAAACGGCGGCGAGCACCGCAAGCCGCCAACGTCGCGCCGCATCCGGCGCGCGGATGCCGACGAGATCGGCGAACTCGGCCGCGACCGGCGCCTTCAGCGCTGCGTCGCGGTCGAGCGGCTCGGCGCGCACGACGCGCCGCACGATCCACGGCAGCGGCAACGCCGCGAGCATCCACCACCACGCGAGAGTCCACATGGTCAGGCGCGCCTCGCCCGCGGTACCGCCGGCTGAGCAACGAGCCACGCCGTGCAGAGAGCCGTGAGCTCGAGCGCCGTGCCGCGCTCGATGCTGTTCGGGCGTGCATACGGCGCGACGAGCAGGCGTTTGCCCAAGCCCGCGCTGAAGTCGGTTCGTGTCCAGCGGCCATCGAGGTAGCGCAGCCACCGTTCGCCGATGAGACCCGCGACGTCGGGCTCGCCCGGCATGCGCGCGACCGAGGTCATCGAGAAGCGGCGCAGAATCGTCGACAAGAACTGCAAGCACGCGACGGGCTCCGCGCCCTTCTCGAGCGCCGCGCGCACGTTCGTCATGGCCTTCAGCGCCGCGCGCTTGTGGCGCGCGCGATAGTAGTGAACGGCGTACAGCGCGAGGCCGACGAGCATCAGCGCCATCAGCAGCCACCAGCCGATCGCGGGCGGCCACCAGCCGACGGACCCCGGCAGGTGAATGTCGCGAAGCGGCAGTTGGCTGACGTCGATCGTCGGATTCATCGTGAGCGAAACTTCTGGTTCAACACGCTGCGCGGGTCGGCATCGGTCGGGCAATCGACCATGCGAATCCCCGGGGTTCGACACAACACCTCGAGTGCTGCACGGCGCGCCGCGAACCGCTCGTGGTACCGCCGGCGCGTCGCCTCGTTTGCCGTCTCAATACTGAACGACCGGCCGACGCCCTGGATTCGATACCGGCCCGGCGGCGGAAGTTCGGCCTCCACGGCATCGTAGCAGTGGACCAGTAACAGATCGCAGTGCAAGGCGAGCTGCCGGAGCTGCCGCTCATAGTCCACCCCGAGCCTGCGGAAGTCGCTGACGAGGAAGATCAAGCTGCCGGGGCGCGCGACGCGCGTCAGCCTTTGCAGGGCGCGCTCCGCATCGGTCTCGAGCGTCTCGGCCGTCGCCGGGGGCCGCCAAAACGAATCGGTGCAGATGAGCTGGAGGAGCTTGA
>Ga0075418_10010053_pt1 | contig 10599 bp, 7 predicted proteins | sample SoiMetdeltSBSDD2_FD_81776 | JGI IMG/M metagenome (GOLD analysis project Ga0075418, IMG submission 81776) | Bulk soil microbial communities from a Populus tree surrounding site in Tennessee, USA - Soil MetaG P. deltoides SBSDD2 | ecosystem: Environmental > Terrestrial > Soil > Tree plantation...
ACCAGACCCACGAGCATGATGACGCCCACGAACGCATAGAGATTCAGCTCGGTCTTGAAGAGCATCAGCGTCAGCAACGCACCCAGGCCCGCAGCGGGAAGACCAGAGAGAATCGTGAGCGGATGCGTGAAGCTTTCGTACAGCATGCCGAGCACGATGTAGATGATGACAATCGCCATGATGAGGACCAGGCCAAGCCCTCGCAGCGAATCCTGAAATGCCTGCGCCGTTCCCTGGAAGGCCAGATTGATCGTCGCGGGCAGCGTCGAAGCGGCCATCGTCTGGATCTCGTTCACTGCATCGCCCAATGCATACCCGGGCGCGAGGTTGAACGCGATGGTGACCGACGGAAGCTGACCGAAGTGATTCACCTGGAAAGGACCGACGGCCGTCTTCATCGTCGCCACTGACTCGAGCGGTATCAACCGCCCGCTGTTCGAACGGATGTAGAGCAACGACATCGCCGCGGGATCGCGCTGGAACTGCGGTGCGACGCGCAGGATCACCTGGTACTGATTGTTCGGAGCGTAGATTTGCGACACTTGCCGGGTGCCGTACGCGTTGTACAGGGCGTTCTCGACCTGTGTCGCCGACAGACCGAGCGTCGATAGCTTGTCGCGGTTCATCTCGACGGTCACTTGCGGATTGTTCAGCTGCAAGTCGCTATTGACATCCTCGAATCCTGGCGTCTGCCGGATCTTCGCCTCGAAAATCGGTGCCCACTTGTAGAGTTCGGACGTGTCGGTGTCCTGCATCGTGAACTGATACAGCGCGCGATTCTGGCCGCCGCCGCCCAGGTTAATCGGCGGCTGATTCACCATGAACGACCGGATTCCCGGTATCTCGGCGAGCTTCGGACGCAATGATGCAATCACCTGATCGACGGTGACGTCACGTTCGGCTCGTGGTTTCAACTCGACGAACATGCGTCCGGTGTTACCGCCACCGGTCGCGTTGTTCCCCATCTGGCCCACATTCACGCCGGCACTGGCGATATTGGGATCCTTCAACAGGACGTCCGCCACCTGCAGCTGATGGCGCACCATCTCGTCGAAGCTGATGCCTTGGGCCCCTTCGGTGTTGACGTTGAATCGGCCCTGGTCCTCGCTGGGCAGGAAGCCTTTCGGTACCGCGATGAACAGGTACACCGTCGCCACCATCAGCACAACTGAGAGGGCTGCGGTCACAAAGCGATATCTCAGGCTCACGCGCAGCGTGCTGCTATACCACCCTCGCCACTTGTCAAAAGCCCGCTCGAACAACCAATAGAGACGACCGTGACGCTGGTCACGTGGCGGATGGAGAAAACGGCTGCACAGCATTGGCGTCAGGCTGATCGAGACGAAGCCCGAAATCAGAATTGCCGCCGTAATCGTGACTGCGAATTCATGCAACAGGCGGCCGACGATCCCGCCCATGAACAGCACCGGGATGAACACAGCCACAAGCGACAGCGTCATCGACAGAATCGTGAACGTCACTTCCTTCGACGCGTCGAAGGCTGCCTGCATGGGGTTCTTCCCCATCTCCATGTGGCGGACGATGTTCTCCAGCATGACGATCGCGTCGTCGACAACGAAGCCGACCGAGAGCGTGAGCGCCATGAGCGAGAGATTGTCCAAGCTGTACCCGAGGAGATACATCACGGCGAAGGTGCCGACCAGTGAGCACGGCAATGCGAGACTCGGGATGATGGTCGCTGACAGGTTGCGCAGGAAGATGAAGATCACGAGCACGACCAGCGCCACCGTGATCATCAGTGTGAGCTTCACGTCGTGCACCGATTCGCGAATCGTGACCGCGCGATCGCTGCGGACGTCGAGCGTCACCGATGCTGGCAACTGCTCGCGGATGGCTGGCAACAAGGCCTTGATCCGCTCGACGGTCTCGACAACGTTCACACCAGGCTGCTTCTGCACCGGCAGGTAGATGCAACGTTCGCCGTTCTGCCAGCTCGCCGTTTTGTCGTTTTCGACGCCGTCGTAGACGTGCGCGACTTCGTCCAGGCGAACGGGCAAGCCGTTGCGGTAGGCGATGATCGTCGGCCCGTACGTGGCTGCCCGCATCAATTGGCCGTTGGACCGGACCACGAACGTCCGTTCACCGTAGATCGTGCCGGTCGGCATGTTGGAATTGGCGTTGGAGATGGCACCGGCGACTTCGTCGATACCAATCGAGCGCGCGGCCAGCTCGCGCGGGTCGACGTCGACCCGGACCGCGAATTTCTGCGACCCGAAGATGTTGACCTGCGCGACACCGCTCACCATCGAGATGCGTTGCGCGACCTGCGACTGCGCAATCTCATCGAGGACCGCGAGCGATAGTGTCTTTGACCGCAGGACGATGAAGAAAATCGACTGATCCGCCGGATTCACCTTCTGGTAGGAGGGTGGTGAGGGCATCTCCGGTGGGAGCTGCCGTGAGGCGCGGCCGATCATCGACTGGACATCCTGAGCGGCGGCGTCGATGTTGCGATTGATGTCGAACTGGAGCGTGATGTCGGTGCCACCCTGCGTGCTCGTCGAGTTGATGCTCGTCAGGCCGGCGATCGAGGTGAACTGCTTCTCGAGCGGAAGCGCCACAGAGGCGGCCATCGTCTCGGGACTGGCGCCCGGCAGCGCCGCGCTGACGCGGATCGATGGGAAGTCAACACTCGGCAGATCGGCGACGGGCAGAACCTGGTACGCGAGCCCACCGAACACCAGGATGCCCAGCATCAGGAGCGTCGTGGTGACCGGCCGCTTGATGAAGATTGCCGACAGATTCATGGCGCCACCCTTCGATCATCTTGCTTGCCTTGGTCTGCCTGTTGTGACTCACCCTTGACGCTGATCCGGCTACCGGGCACCAGCCGAAGATGACCATCAGTCACCACGGTGTCTCCAGGTTGGATACCGTCAGCGATCACCGTCTCGGCCAGGCTCACCCGATTCACAGTGACGGGGCGCATTTCAACGGTCTGGTCCTCTTTCACCACGAACACATAGGTCCCTTGTTGACCACTCTGCACCGCAACCGACGGCACGACGATCGCTTTTGGATCGGTTGTCAACGTCACGACCACATTGACGTACTGGCCCGGCCAGAGTCGCCGATCGGCGTTGGGGAACGTTCCCTTGATGCGAATGGTGCCCGTGTTCTCGTCAACGGCGTTGTCGACGAACGCAATTCGCCCGACCGCGGCAGGTCCCTCGTCGTTGGGCGGCGTCGCCGTGACACGGAGTGAGCCCAGTGTCAGGTACCGCTTCAGCTCCGACAGACGCGCCTCGGGGATGGCGAACGACACCGAGATCGGCATCACCTGGTTGATCGTGACGAGCGCTGTGGTGTCGTTGGCGCGCACCAAGTTGCCCTCGTGAACCATGACGGCGCCAGTCCTGCCGGAAATGGGCGCTTTGATCGTGGCGTACTCGAGCTGCACGGTGGCGTTTTCCACGGCGGCCTTGTCAGCGCTGACCGTGGCGTTGAGCGCACTCATGTCCGAACGGGACGTGTCCACTTGCTCCCGAGTCGCGATGCCACGCTTGGCCAGATCCTCAAAGCGCTTGGCCATGGTGGCTGCGTTCTCGGCTCGCGCCGTATCACGCTCGAGATTGGCCTGCGCCTCTCGAAGTGCCAACTCGAGAGGACGGCGATCCAGCGTGAACAGCACCTGCCCCTGCTGTACGTCATCCCCTTCCGTGAAGTTGACGGTCTGGAGCTGCCCCGTTATCTGAGAACGGATGGCGACGTTTGAGAACGGCTCAGCGCTGCCGATGACGCTGATCTCAATCGGCATCTCTTTGCGCACGACGGGCGCGGTCGTCACGGGCACCGCGCCACCACCACCCCGGCCACCGCCGCCTGTCGCCGAGGCGAGTGGCTGATCCTCTGCGGCACAACCCGCCGCTCCAACGGACATGGTCGTAGCCGCCAACGCAGCAACTAGGAATCGAATGAAGCCCATGAGTGTCCCAGAGTCTCGATATGAAACCTTAAGTCGGATCGTAGTCGAGGCAGGTAGGCCGGGTCTTGTTCTTTAGACCCGGCGGGTCCACACGTCAGGACCCGCCCTACAGCTGCATACTGCGTACTGTTGTCAGTTGCTTACTGCACGGGCTCAATACGAAGAACAGCGCCTTCCTTCTCGTCGGTCAACAGGTACAGCAACCCGTCGGGTCCCTGTCGGACCTCTCGAATCCGCTGTCGCAGCTCGACGAGCAGCGACTCACGACGCAGCTCCTCCATCTTCGAGTTGAAGAGGATCCGCTCGAGATGGCCGGTACCCGGGATCTCTCCGGTGCGTAGCGCACCGACGAAAACGTCGCCCTTCCACTTCGGGAACTTGTCGCCCGTGTAGAACGCCATCCCCGAGGCGGCAATCGATGGCACCCAGAACACGAGCGGCGGCTCGAAGCCGGCGTGTCCGGGGATCTCTGACTGCCATGGTCCCGTGTACTGGCGCCCGTAGCTCACGATCGGCCAGCCGTAATTTGCGCCGGGCTTGAGGATGTTGATTTCGTCGCCGCCGTTGGGCCCGTTCTCGTTGAGCCACATCTCCCCGGTGGCTGGATTCACTGCGAGGCCAAGCGCACTGCGATGACCGAGGGTATACACCTCGGGTCGGTGGTTGACTTTGCCGACAAACGGGTTGTCCTTCGGAATGCTGCCGTCATCCTGGATACGGAGAACCTTGCCGCCCTGTGTGTTTGGATTCTGCGGATCTTTCGGATCCTTCGGGTCGGTACCTGTGGTCGAGATGTAGAGCATGCCGTCGCGTCCGAACGCGATGCGGGACGTGCCGGCGCGATCGAGCACGAAAATGTCGCTTACTTCAGTCAGCGCCTTGCCGTCGAAGCGTCCTCGCGCGATGGCGACCGTTTGCCGCTTCTCGTCGAGCGGCTTGGTGTACGACAGGTACACGAGCCCGTTCTGTGCGAACTGAGGATGGAGCGCGATATCCATGTACCCGTGCACGGCTCCGGGCAGTCCCGACTCTCCGGCCCAGTACGATTTGGGCGCTCCTACGACGGGCTGGGGATCCAGTACGCCGTTGCGAATCACACGCAAGCGGCCGGCCCGTTCCGTGATCAGCATGGTGCCGTCAGACAGAAATGCCAGGGCCCACGGATACTCGAGGGCGCGGGTCACCGCGGAGACGCGGATGCGCTGGCCTTCCCCGGTATCGAACTCCACCGGCTTCGCGGGCAGCTTGTGGCCCGCGAGCCCCGTCGGCGCGACGGGAATACCACCGCGAAACTCGACATTCTGCTGACCGGCACCTGCACGAACTCCGAGTGTCACGATCGCGACGGCTGCGAGGACGAACCAGAGACGGTAGTCGTAAGCCAAACGTGGGCTGCTCATAGCGAAAAAATGCTCCCTTCGGGAGGCGATCAGTATAGTCCCGGGGCAGAATAGCCCTGCATGGCATCTCCCCAGGCAGCCGCCGGCCCCGACCGCACTTTTCTCGAAGCACGCCGCGTCGCGCTGGCGGGCGGGATTGGTACCACGATCGAGTGGTACGACTTCTTTATCTACGGGACCGCCGCGGCCGTCGTCTTTGCACCTCAGTTCTTCCCGCAGGTGTCAGATCTCGCCGGGACGCTTGCCGCCTTTGCCACCTTCGCCATCGGATTCATCGCGCGGCCGCTGGGCGGAGTGGCCATGGGCCACTACGGCGATCGGCTTGGTCGCAAGTCGATGCTGGTCTGGTCGCTGATGCTGATGGGGCTGTCGACGCTCGGCATCGGTCTGCTGCCGAACTACGCACAACTCGGCGTCTGGGCACCTGTGTTGCTCGTCGCCTTTCGGTTCGTGCAGGGGTTCGCGCTGGGCGGCGAATGGGGCGGCGCCGTCTTGATGTCCGTCGAACACGCGCCGCAGGCACGTCGCGGGTTCTTCGGCAGTTTCGTCGCGTTGGGTCTGCCGGCGGGAATCATCCTGTCCAATCTCGTATTCCTCGTCACGTCGAGCGCCGTATCACCGGCTGCGTTTGCGGAGTGGGCGTGGCGCATTCCGTTTCTCGCGAGTGCCGCGCTCGTGGTCGTTGGACTCTGGGTTCGCATCGGGCTTGCCGAAAGCCCGATCTTCGCGCAGATCCTGACGGCGCAGAGCGCGCGACGCATGCCGATCCTCGACGTCCTGCGCCATGACGCGCGCGCGGTCGCGCTCGCGGCCGGCAGCTACATCGGGATCAGCACGCTGGGATATGTCGTCATCGTGTACTTCGTGTCGTATGCGACACGCGAGCTCAAGTTCCCGCTCACCACGACACTTGCCCTGCTCCTCACCGCAGCAGTTATGTTCGCTGGATCGATCCTCGCGTCCGCTATCTGGTCGGACCGCTTCGGACGACGACGAATCATGCTGTGGGGCAATGGTGCGCTGGTGCTCTGGTCGCTGGTCTTCTTTCCGCTCGCCGACACGCGATCGATTCCGTTGGTCGCGCTGGCCCTCTGCGGGATTCTCGTGATCCAGGGTGCATATATCGGCCCGCAACCGGCCGTCTTCGCGGAGCTCTTTCCGACGGCGACACGCTACAGTGGCGCCTCTCTCAGCCTGACGCTCGGAACGATTCTCGGTGGCGCGCTCTCGCCTGCGATCGCGACATCGCTCTTCAGCGCCACTGGCAATTCATCGCTGATCACGGTGTACATCACCGCGATGTCGCTCATCTCATGGCTCTCGACGCTGGGACTGAAAGAAACGTATCGCCACGATTTGTCGCGATAGCTCTTGGGGAGCCGGGATTCGGGATTCGGGATTCGGGAGGTTCCGGGTTCGGGGTTCAGGCCCAGAGCCCAGAGCCGAGAGCCCAGAGGCCAGAGCGCGGTCGAGTCAACGCGATATCGACCGCTGCTTCAGCGACCGCGCCATCTCGGTGATGCGCTGCCCGTACTCACGGGCGGCTGCGATCGGGTCGCCCGAGTCCATCTTCGCAGGGACGACAACCATACCCGCGCAGGCGGCGGCCGCGTAGATCGGCCCCAGGGCTGATTCCTCATCACCGAGCGCGAGCGGTGCCGCGATCTTGCCGGTCATGGGCGCAATGGCTCGAAGTGAGGAACAAAACGATTCGATTTCCGCATGGGACTCCAGTGGAGTGGCCATGACGATCACATCTGCCCATTGGGGATCGGCAGGTCGCGGGGCGACGTAGTCCCTGTTCATGCGATCCAGGTTCTCGCGCCAGGCAGGTGTCGCGTCAATCGTCTTTGCATCGGCATGGTCCGCAACTCGCCGCAGCCTGATGTTGGCTCTTGCCTGAATCGCGCCGACACCGGCCGCCAGTGCGATCCGTTCCGCGGTCCCGTAGCGGGAGTAGAAGACGATGAGCACGTTGACGTCGGACATTGGGCTTTCGCCTTTCGGCTCTGGGCTCTAGGCTAGATCGAAGAGCAGGAGCTCAGCGTCGCGACCATTCGATCCGCGAAGCCGCAGCGCCGACTCGTCGCTGACCGCCAACCCGTCTCCTTGCTTCAGCGCGAGCCCGTTGACATCGATCGCGCCGGTCGCGCACTGCACCCACGCATGGCGTCCGGGACGAATCGAATAATCAACCGAGTCGCCAGGACCGAGCACCGCCGCGTACATCCGCGCGTCCTGGTGGATGACCGCAGCCGGCGGACTGGACGTTTTGTCAGGTCCCGCGATGAGGCGCAACGCGCCGCGCTTCTCAGCTGAGGCGTAGGCGAACTGTTGATACGTCGGCTTCAGATCCTCGACAGCGGGCACGATCCAGATCTGAAGGAAGTGCGTGGGCGAGGTGGCCGAGGCGTTGAACTCGCTGTGAATGACACCCGACCCGGCGCTCATCGCCTGCACTTCGTTCGGCCCCAGCACGTGTTGCTCTCCCATGCTGTCCTTGTGGGCGAGTCCGCCCTCGAGCACATAGGAGAGGATCTCCATGTCGCGATGGCCGTGCGCACCGAAGCCCTTGCCGGCCGCGACGCGGTCGTCGTTCAGCACACGCAGGGCTCGAAACCCCATGTGCTTCGGATCGTGATAACCCCCGAACGAAAACGTGTGATAGCTGTCCAGCCACCCCAGATCGGTGTGGCCGCGGTCCTCTGCTTTTCGAAGGATGAGCATGAGTGGATAAACCTCTCGCGGGCTGCTCCACTCATACTACTCCCGCCTTCGCCGCCCGGGAGCTCCGGCTCCGGCGAGGCCCGATTTGGGCACCTTGGCACCCTCGCACCCTCGCACCTTGCCCCTTAGACGGTGAACGTAAGCGTGCCTCCCGAAAATGAGGATGGGAACGGCGTGAGCGACCGGTTGGCGGGACCGTTGGCAACTGTCCCACTGGTCGTGTATTTCGAGTTGTGACACGGGCAGACGTACAGCTGCCCATTGAAGTGATCCACGGTGCAGCCTTCGTGAGTGCAGACAGCCGTCAGGACTGTGAAAGCGGTCTGTGAATCTCGAAACACGAGGAAGCTTCCCGGTTGCACCGGTGCCGTCACCAGTGCCGCGCCGCCGGGCGCAGCCAGAGCTCCACTGACGGAAACCGAGACGGTGCGGCCGGACACCGAGCCACCGAGAACCGCGAGAGCTTGACCATCCGTGGGAGTCGTCGGCGAGGTCGGATTCCCACCACCATCACCACCGCCGCACGCAGGCAGCAAGGCGCTGACCGCCACGAGCGATGCCGCCTGGCACGCGTGCGCGCAGAATTGCCGTCGCGAGGGTTCAGAAACCTGTTCGGAGGACAACTCGATGACCAAGGGCATCTGTCGCTGCGGTGTTGTCACAAGCCTCTCCTTGTAAAAGACCCGACGGCTGCGGGCAATAGTCGTGCCCGCAGGCGACATCACGAGTTTCGAGGGAAAGTGCACCAATGTCTCTCCCGTCGTTCAACCGAACCGACACTCTCGTCCAAAAAACTGCACGCTCCGAATCGTACGCGGGCATTCTTGAGCTGTCTTCGCAGCGACTTTCTCGCGTAGACTCCGCCTACTGGAAGCGGGCTGCCATCGCAGCACGCGTGTGCCTCGACTGCATGGGCGACTGACGTGGGGTCGGCGCCTGAGTGCCCGTGAATCATGCCGAAAATTCTCGCGTTGTCCTCGGCGCTGCCGTCGCATCGCCTCGATCAATCAGTCGCACGTCGCGAGATGGAGCGACTCTGTGAGGGTCAGCCGCACCTTCAGCGTCTGATGCCGGTATTCGATCGAACGGGGGTTGAGACCCGTCACCTTGTCCACGAGCCGGAGTGGTATTTGGAGTCTCGCTCCTTCGAGGAGCGAAACGAGGAGTATGCCGCAAAGGCACTCGAGCTCACACAGAAAGCCGTGCGGGCCTGCCTCTCCCAATCCGGCACAAGTCCCGACGAGATCGATCACATCTACGTCGTGACGACAACGGGGCTGACAACACCAAGCCTCGACGCCTTGCTGGCCGGCTGTCTCGGTCTGCGTGCCGACGTGCGGCGCTCGCCGTTGTTCGGGCTTGGTTGCGCGGGCGGCGCGGGCGCGTTGATCAGGGCCTGTGATGTGCTCTCGGCGCGCCCCAAGGACAAGGCCCTCGTGGTCTCGGTGGAGCTCGGGAGCCTCATCTTCTCGAAACAGGCGCAGACGCCGACTGATCTCGTTGGCGTGGCGCTCTTCGGCGATGGCGCGGCTGCCGTGTTACTCGGTGGCGACGAGACGCCCGGCGACGGTATTCGCATCGTTCGCACGCGCACGCATCTGTTCCGTGATTCTCGACACCTCATGGGATGGCGCTTTACTGACGACGGCATGCGCCTCGTGCTGTCGCGCGACATCCCGTCGCTGGTGGGCTCTCGGGTAGCGCCTGTCGTGCAGGACTTTCTGAGCGACGCCGGCTTGTCGTTCACCAATATCAAGCATCACATCCTGCATCCGGGTGGCGCGAAGGTCATGTCCACGTATCGATCGGCATTCGGCTTGCCTGACGAAGCGCTGTCGATCGCACGCGAGTGCATGCGTCAGTTCGGCAACCTGTCGAGTGCCGCCGTCCTCGTGATGTTGAGCAATCTGGTCGCAAGCGGTGTGCCCCAATCGGGTGACACCGGCCTGATGCTTGCGCTCGGGCCGGGATTCGCTGCAGAAATGCTGGCCATCGTGTGGTAGCTGACGTCGCGATCGCCGGTGGTGGACCCGCGGGCGCAGCGCTCGCGATCGAACTGGGCCGTCGAGGCGTCCGCGTCACGCTCTACGAGAAAGCACGTTTCCCACGCCTCAAGGCGTGCGGTGAAGGACTACTTCCCCACGGCGTCGCCGCGCTCACGGCCATCGCAGGAGTGCCAGAGGCGCCACGAGTTCGGGGCTTGAGGTTCATCGTCGGCAGCGCATCCACCGATGCCGATTTCCCCGAAGGGTTCGGCCTGGTCATTCGACGCGACCGGTTCGATGCATGGCTCTTCGAAAAAGCCGCCGCCACGCCGAATGTCGATGCACGCATGGGAACGCCGTATCAATCCGAGGGCGAGCGATTCGTCGTCGGAGCCGACGGACGACACTCACGCTTTCATCGGCATCTCGAAGCGTGTCGCCCGAGGCGCACGCGAGTCGGGCTGTCAGCTCACGTGATCGGCCTCGACGGCGTTACCGACCGAGTCGAAGTCTTCTTCCACCGCGAGGGCGAGCTGTACGT
>Ga0075418_10010055_pt1 | contig 10599 bp, 11 predicted proteins | sample SoiMetdeltSBSDD2_FD_81776 | JGI IMG/M metagenome (GOLD analysis project Ga0075418, IMG submission 81776) | Bulk soil microbial communities from a Populus tree surrounding site in Tennessee, USA - Soil MetaG P. deltoides SBSDD2 | ecosystem: Environmental > Terrestrial > Soil > Tree plantation...
ACGACACCGTGCTCAGCCGCGGCGTCGCGAGCGCCACGGCCTCGAACTACCTGAGCCCCTCACGCGGCGCCGACGGCTGCAGCACGCTGTTAGAAGGCATCTTCACACATTCCAGTTCGCACCAGTAGGCATAGCCGCCGCGAGATCTCCCGTTGCGAACGAAGCACACATGGATTCGGGGACGCATCGATAAGCTCAATGCGGGGACGTTGCCTGTACCTGGCAGGCACCCGCAGAATTCCTCTGGTAAAGTAACGACCACTGTATCTCCCAAGGTGGTGGACACCTCTACAACGGACAGACAGTTGTCGCCAGCGCACACGACATTCGTCAAGCGTGCTACGCCCTCGACACACGTGGACTCGGGCATGACCGGAATCTCAGTCTCGGTCGAGGACAGCGTGCTCGGTGTCTTGTGCGATGTCCAGCAGCTCGAACCTAGGGCTCCAGCTGCGGCCAGAAGAGTAAGCCATCTGGATCTCGTTGGCACTTAGTCCTTCTAACGGATAGGTGCTGAGCAGCGGCCGCGAGAATCTTGCCACGACCGCCGACCCTTGTGGCCGCCTGCTCCAGCAGCCGGTTAGACGGCCGGGCGCGTCATTACTTTTGGCCTTTCTTGCGCAGCTTCTCGTTGACTTGCATATATGGAACGCCATCGCAGTCCACTTCGGTTTTTCGGACCCGGCCGTCGTGACGGTCTAGATAAACTGTAATGTCAGATCCATTGTTGAACCCGACTACGTTGCTACTGGCGCCGGTCTTGCAGCGCACAACGTCACTGTCTTCCATTGAAAGGCGAAGCGTGTCGCCTTGCGTCGTGACAAGCGTGAAGCTTGTGATTGTAGCGAAGGCCTCAGGTGTGGTGATGATCTCCCTAGTCGCGACCCAGCCATCTATCGCGAGAAGCTCCTCCGAGGGGGAGAAGTCCCGTTGAAGGTCACCCATGTTGTCTTGGCTCGGCGGGTGTGAACCGGTAGCGCATGAGCACCCAGTTAGGGTCAAGAGAATCACCGCGTAATTCATGAACGCTTGTGACATGGTGTCCGTCTAACGGATAGCTGATCAGCCGCTCCGCCGTGGGGCCAGCGCCTCGGGCATCTTGCCCGCGGCTCGTCCCGTTTCCCAGCACACCCAAGGCTGATGACTGTCGCTATGATGGCCGCACTCCAATTTCGAATACCCATCGTGTCTCCGGCCTTCTAACGGATAGCGTCTCAGCTACGGCGCTGCCTTCTGTTCCACGTTCTCCCTCTCATTGCGACCGTCCAACCTTGCGACCCGGGGAGTCGATCAACCTCTCGAGGACTTCATATGCTCACCTGTACAAGGACTTGATCGTGGTCCAACTAACGGCTTCGACAGCCGTGGGAGGTAGACTCATCGTCGCCAACTTGAACACTTCATCAGTCTGGATCTCAATCTCCCCGACGTCTTGAACAAACCAATTCTCATAGAAAGGTTCATCTTCTGGCCTCAGAGCAGTGCCGGCCAGAGTAAGGCTGAACTTCTCTGTGCCACTTGAGACCACCCCTTCTCTGACAGCGTAGCCGAACCAGCTCCCGGCAGGAACGGTCCTATCCCCGATGGAAGAAACCTGATATCCAACCGTCAGAGTATCCCCTGTTGGGAAGGCGCCCCCAAAATCGCTATAAACCACGGTAACGGTCTGCCAAGTCCTGTCCATTGACAGCGGCATGTCCAAGAAGAGGACCGGCGGATCATAAATGAGCTGAAGACCATCGAAGCGCGTGAATCCGTGCAGAAACACGTCGCCTTCGGTGTTCGTCGACCAGTAATTCACAAGCGATTCCGGACTTGTGGTGCTAGTACGCACCCATTCACGGACGGTTGTATTCGCCCCGAGCACCTCCTGGGATCCCAAGATGCGCGCTCTGGCGTTGCCACCTTGATCACCCACGTACTCCCATGAAGAGCTGGGTTGAATCGGGAAGTAGCTGCCCGCCCACGCAGGCCCAACCCAGAGAACAACCAGAGCCACTACGAAGGGGATGCTTTTCATGATCTTATCCCTTGCGAGTCCGTCTAACAAGAATTCGACCGAACCGTATATCCAGAACGACACCGCAGGATTCTGTCGGATAACATGTCCTCGCGGTCTCCTCGGCGCTGGCCAAGGTGTCAGGCCTACAACCCCTTAGGCCAAGAAGAGCTCATCGCGGTCGTGCACCTATGCCGCCAGGGGAAGCAGTGTAGCGCATGTCGGGGTTCAGAGTGTCGGGGCGGTCGCCCAGGGCATCGACGCGCTACGATGTGGCTCGCGAGAGGATGTCTCCCCCCGGAGTACGATGGACCCGCAGGAACTGGCACGACGCTTACAAGCCTGGCTCGCCGGGCGTCCTGGCCTCTTCGTCCTGCAAGACGATGCCAGCGGCGTGCGTCTGACCGAGGTGGCTACGGCCAAGAGCCTGCAGCTTCCAGCCGACCAGGTGGAGGAGCTCGAGGTCCGGCGCGACGCCACGACCGGGGCGGAGTATCTGGCGGTGTCGTTCGCCACCCGGCCGCCGCTCGCCCTCAGCGAGGCAGGGTTTGCCTTCACTCTGGAGACTCGGAATACAGGACCCCTCTCCGGTGCCCCGCCGGCGATGGGCTTTGCTGACTATCGCCGGCTCCACCGCCATCTCTTGCATCTCCTCGACACGCAGGACGATCCCGAACATCGCCGCGAGGCCCTCGACATCACCATGGTGCTCATCGCCAGCCTCGATGGTGCCCGCGCCGTCGGCCTCGCGGTGGACAGCGAGGAGGCGGCGTTGGAAGTACTCATCCGCCGCCTGGAGGCAGGAGCTTGAAGGTGAGCCCCCTCCACCTCGACGAGCCGTTTCGGCATGCCGACCCGGCGGAGCACAGGCTTCAACGCACGCCGAAGGCCTGGACGAGCCACAGGGACAGACCGGGCAGATAGGTGAGGACGAGCAACACCAGGAGGTACAACCCCAGGAACGGCAGCGAGGCACGCGCCAGCTCCATCACCGGTTTGCCGAAGCGGAAGGAGCCGATGAAGAGGTTGAGTCCCACGGGTGGGGTGAAGTAGCCGATCTCCAGGTTGGCGAGGAAGAGAATCGACAGGTGCACCGGATTGACCTCGTATGCCTGCGCCACGGGCAGGATGAGGGGCATCACCACCAGGATGGCGGAGAAGATGTCCATCATGCAGCCGACGATGAGCAGGAAGACGTTGAGCAGCATCAGGAAAACAAAACGGTGACCGATCCAGGTTTCGATCCATTCGAAGAGCCGCGTCGGGACCTCGGCATCGATGAGGTAGTTGGTGAGACCCAGCGCCGCGCCGACGATGATGAGGATGCCGCCGACGAGCACCATGCTCTCGGTGAACAGATGTTTCAGGTCCCGTAGCTTGATGTCCCGGTAGATGAGGACCTCCGCCACCAGGGCGTAGACCGCGGTCAGGCTGGCCGCCTCGGTCACCGTCACCTTGCCGCTGTAGATGCCTCCCAGGACGACGAAGGGCAGCGGCAGTTCCCAGGCCGCGCCGCGCACCGCCCGCACCAGCTCGTGCCAGGAGAAATACTGCCGCGGCACACCCGTGCGCCGGGCCGTCTGCACCGCGTAGGTGCCGAGCACGAGGAGGAGCAAGATGCCCGGGAGGACGCCGGCCACGAAGAGCTGGTCCACGCTCACGCTGGTCACATATGCCACCAGGATGATCGGCAAACTGGGTGGGAACAGGAGTCCCAGACTGCCCGAGGTCGTGAGCAGGCCGAAGGTGAAGCGATCGTCGTACTTCTCGGCGCGCAGCGCCGGGAGCAGCAGGCCCCCCATGGCAATGACGGTGACGCCGGAAGCACCGGTGAAGGCGGTGAATACGGCGCAGGCCACCAGTGCCACCAGCGCCAATCCGCCCGGTACCCAGCCCAGCAAGGCGCGGGAGACCCGCACCAGGCGCCGCGGCGCGCCGCCCTCGGAAAGCAGATAGCCGGCGAAAGTGAAGAGCGGGATGGCGATCAGCATGGAATGGGCCATGCGGTACATCTCGATCGCCACGGAGGTCGTGTCGATGCCGTTGGTGGCGAAGGCGATGAGGGTGATGCAGGCGATGATGGTGAAGAGCGGGGCGCCGAGCAGAGCGAGGAGGGCGAGCAGCGGTGCGAGGAACCAGCTCATACCGGCACCTCTCCCGGCGTTTCGGGGTGCAGGCCGCGGCCCTGGATGGCTTCGATCCCATGCCCGAGGAAGCGAGAGCTCATGAGCAGCATGGCCAGGGGCATCACCAGCTGCACTTGCCAGACGGCGACGGAGAGGAAGGCGGCACTGGGTGACTGCATCTCCTCGTGCGCCAGCTTGAAACATGCATGGGCGAGGAACAGCGTGACCGTGGCGGCGAAGAGGTTCGTGGCCACACGCGCCAGCCGCATGCCGGTGGCTGGCAGGAGACGCGAGAGGGCGTCCACATTGATATGGCGTCCCGAGCGGCTCGCGAAGGCCGCGCCGACCACACCGACCCAGAGCAGCAGGTGGCGAAGCAGCGGTTCGATCCAGAGGAGGCCGGTGTCGAACAGGTTGCGCAGCACGACCTGCAGGAAGGAGAGAAAGATCATGACGGCGAGGAGGAGAGCGAGGACGCTGCCTTCCAGGGCGTGAACGAAGGCGCGCAGGGCTCGACCGCGAGGGCCCGCTTGCAGCAGGAGCCGCAGCAGGACGGTGACGATGACCAGGACAGCAGCGCCGGCGAGGAAGCGCCCATCGGTCGGCAGTTGCGACAACCAGCCCGGTGCGCCTCCCACCTCCGCCCCCCCTCGTCGTCTAGCGCGAGCTGCTTGAGCCGGATCCCGCACAGTCGCGACGCTGTACTGCGTCGAGGAGCGCCGGCGGATAGAGCTTGCCCTTCTGTTCCTCCCAGACAGCCTTGCCGACCTCGCGGAAGCGCTGCAACTCCGCCGCGGTCACCGCGACGCGCTTGACGCCGCTCTTCTCGATCTCCACCAGGCCCTCGTCGTTTTGTGTGCGCGATTTCTCCACGAGCTGACGGAAGCGGGTGCGGCAGATGCGCAGCACGGGCTCGCGCTGCGCTGCAGGAATGCGATTGAAAGCCTCGCTGGACACTACGACCGCGCCGGAAGCGAAGGTGATCGGCACGTCGGTGAAACTCCCGACGCGGGTGAACCACTGCAGCGCCACGCAGGCGTAGGGCGAGGCGTAGACGGCATCGATGAGGCGTGTCTGCAACGAGGTCATCACGTCGGTGACCGGGAGCGGCACCGGAACGACGCCCATGTGCCGGTAGAAGGATTCGGCCAGGGGATCCCCTTCCCACAGCCACATCTTCGCCTTCTTCAGGTCCGCCTGGGTGGCGATGGGATCCTTGCTGAACAGATAGACGAAGCCGACCTCGGCCCAGCCGAGGAGGGTGAACCCACCCTCCTGGAGATGCTTCTCCAGCGAGGAGCCGACGCACTCGTAGGCCTTGTCGATTTGGGCGTAGTTGTCGAAGAGGAACGGCACCTCCATGACCCGGGTGGCCGGGGCGATCTGGCCGAGACCGAGACCGGTGAAACCGCCGCCGTGCAGCTGGCCACTCCGGATCTTGCGCAGCACCACGATCTCGTCGCCCTGGACGCCACCGGGGTAGACCTTGAAACCCACCGCGCCCCCGGTGGCCTTGCGTACCTCGGCGTCGATGTCGCGCATCGTCTTCATCCAGGAGGAACCTTCGGGAGCGACGGTGGCGATCTTGAGCTCCACCTCGGCTTTGGCGCCGGCCTCGGCTTGGGTAGTGATGGCGAGCGCCGTGCCGACTGCGGCAACGAGTGCCAGGGCGGCGGCGCCACGGACCGAGCCGTGCTTTGTCTCTGTGTTGCGCATGACGTTCCCTTGTCGTTCGTGGCTCAGAACAGCTCGTCTTTGCGCGCCCGCAGCGCCTTGGCGCGCCGGCGGGCGATCTCGTTCATCAGGCGGAACTGCGGCGGCCCCGTGTCGCTCGATTTCTCCACCTCGTCGAGGGTGGTATCGAAGCAGGCTTCGTCGAGAACCTGGCGGCAATAGTACTCGGCGTAGAAGACGTAATAGAGCATGTTGGCTCCGGGGGCGAGTGCGAAGGCTTTCTGGAAGTGCGCCTGGGCGCTGTCGGGCCGGCCGCCGAGCATCTCCGGACGCATCGAATCGAGCATGCCGCGCAAGACGTGTGGCAGTCCCGCCTCGAACTCCGGATCCAACACCAGCAGCCGGTTCAGCATCGCCTCGAGTCGCGGCTGCTGCGCCACCGCCGCCGGGCTCTCCAAGTTCAGACTGATCCAGCGGCCCCAGTTGGCCGTCGCCCAGGCGAGTGCGGGCACATCGGTGCGCATCACCGAGGCCAGGCCACGCTCGAACTCCTCCAGCGTGCCGTCGCGATTACGCGCAAAGGGCTTGCGATGTTCGAGTGCCTGCAAGCCGTGATCCCTCCCGGTGGCGTAATACTGGCTCGCGAGCTCGAGGCTGTCCGGTTCGACGAACCCTAGGGCGTAGCCAAAGTGCAAGAAGGAGGAAACGGTCAGCAGGTCCTTGTTCTTCGGGTCCGTCCGAATGAGGCCATCCACGAGGAGAAGATTCGCCGGGATGGCCTGCGACACGAGATGCAGATCCGTCCTCTCGCGGGCTCCTTCGGTGGCGTTCTCCAGGATTGGGACCATCTGGCCCACGGCGATCTTGCGGGTGAAGCTGCCGCAGCCGGAGAGGGTGAAAACCCCCAGGCATGCGAGCACCACGCCGCTCCACCGCCGCCACCCCATGGCTACCTCCAACCCGGATCGCGACCCCCGGTTCCCCCGCCGGGCCGGCGCCCGGCGATGCTGCGGTGGCGCGACGCTAGAGCAAGAAGCCGCCGACGGGCCAGAGAAACCCAAGCGGAAGCAGCGAGCCACTTCTCTCTGCCCTGCAGGTCTTCCAGGTGGGTTTCTGCGGCAGGGGCCTCCCCTTGACACTGCACCCCCGTCCTCATAGCCTCCGGGTAGCTTATTGAGACTGAGTCGCAGTCTCTTCTAGTCTTTATCCTCCGGGGAGACAGGACCTTGAAAGCGTGTCAGCGATCTGTACAGAGTTTTATTGAGATTGAGTCGCAATATCATCGAACCTGGGGAGGACGCGTCGCCACGACTCTCGCAGCCTTTTCCCTCGCGGGCGCCGTCTGGGTCCAGGAAGCACCGGCGCAAACGTCGCCGAGCAACGAGGAACTGGCCCGACGCATCGAGGCCTTGGCGCAGGAGCTCGAGGACCAACAGCACGGCGAAGTGGCCGGGAAGTTAGAGTCACACTGGGGTCTGGGCCCGGCTGCCTCGAAGGTGTACGGCGTCGCGCACGGACTCTCCTTCGGCGGTTATGGCGAGATGCTCTACCAGGACTTCGCCTCCGACAACGAGAGCGGCGCAGCGACGAATCTGCAGCCCGAAATCGATTTCCTCCGTTTCGTCCTCTATGCCGGCTACAAGTTCGATGATCACGTCCTCTTCAACGCCGAGATCGAGTTCGAGCACGGGTCCACCGAACACGGCGGTTCCGTCTCGGTCGAATTCGCCCATCTCGATTTCCTCCTCGACCCGGCATGCAACGCCCGCGCTGGCATGCTTCTCGTCCCCATGGGAATCATCAACGAGATCCACGAACCGCCCACCTTCTTCGGGGCGAATCGGCCCGACGTGGAGCTGCGCCTCCTGCCCACCACCTGGAGAGCCAATGGCGTCGGCGTTTTCGGCGCCGCGCCGGGGCGCCTGGCGGGCTTGAGCTACCGCGCCTACCTCATCGAGAGCCTCTCCTCCGTGGGCGAGGAGGCTTTCAGCGCCAGCGGCTTGCGCGACGGGCGGCAGAATGGGGCGGAGGCTCTGGCGGAGGATCTGGCCGGCGTGGTGCGCCTCGACTACGAGAGGAGTGGAATCAGTGGCGGCGGTTCGGTTTTCTTCGGGAACACCTCGCAGGGAGCCTTGGATGGCAGCGGTCAGCCCTTCGGCGCCTACACCACCTTGGCCGAGGGACACCTGCAGGTGCGCCGCCGCGGTGCGACGCTGCGCGCTCTCGTGGCGGGTGCTCGCGTGGACGACGCCACGGCGATCAATGTCGCCAACGGCTATGTCGGCAATGCTTCGGTGGGCTCCGAGCTCCTGGGCTGGTACGCCGAAGCGGGATGGGATGTTCTCACCGTGCTCTCCCCCGGCTCGCGCTTCGCTCTCGTGCCCTTCGTGCGCTACTCCGAGCTCGACACGCAGAGAGAAGTGCCGTCGGGCTACAACGCCGATCCGGCCAACGACGAGACCATCCTGACCCTCGGAGCTTCGTTCTTCCCGCACGCGCAGGTCGTCGTCAAGGGTGACTACGAGGTGCGCAGCAATGCGGCGGACACCGGAGTGGATCAATGGAATCTGGCGCTCGGCTTCCACTTCTGAGCCGCGACTGGGGAGCGCGCACCTGGGTGGAAGGCACGAAGGCACCGGGTTGCGCACTGCACCGGCGACGGATCGGGCAGCCATGCTTGCGAACCGCGCTCGGCCTCGCCGCCTGGCTCACGCTGGGCGGCGGCGCCGTCGCCAAGACCTACGAGACCCGGGAGGGCGCCCTGCGTCGCGTCTTCGGCCCCGAGGCCCGGCTCGAGCGGCGCACCGATTTCCTTGCTGCCGCAGCGCTCGACTCGGCGCGCTCTCTCGCCGGCGCTCCCATCCCCTCCTCCCACATCTCCTACCACGAGGCCTGGCGGGGCGACTCCCTGCTCGGACGCGCCTATCTGGACACCCACGTGGTGCGCAACGAGCACGAAACTCTGCTCATCGTCCTCGACCCCGAGGGCCGCACGCGAGAGGTGGACATCATGGCCTTCGACGAGCCCGAAGATTACTTGCCGCCGCGACCCTGGCTGTTGGCGCTGCAGCAGCGCACGCTTTCCAAGCACCTGCGTCCCGGCGACGGGGTGGATGCCATTTCCGGGGCGACACTCTCGGCCCGGGCCGCTACCGCCGCGGTGCGGCGCGTCCTCGCCCTGGATCGAGTCCTGCACGGAAGCCACGGAGGAAAGGGATAAGCGATGCGGTACATGCTGACCGGAAACTACCGCAATCATGTGCTCATGCGCCTGACGCTCCTTTGCACCCTCGTGTTGCTGACGGGATTCTGGTGCACCAACGCGCTCCTCTACTTCCGCAACATGGACCTGCGGCCGCGCTCGGTGGTGGAGTACTACCGCGGCTCGGAGACGGAGTTCGCCATGCCGCGCACCTACGGCGCCATGCTCGAAGTCACCCACATGCACCTGGCGATGATGGCCACGGTGATCCTGCTCCTCACCCACCTCGCCATCTTCCTGCCCTGGTCGCTCCGCTTGCGCGTGATCCTGGTGCTCGCCACCTTCGGCTGCGCGCTGCTGGGGGAGGCGTCGAGCTGGCTGGTGCGCTTCGTGCACCCCGGCTTCGCGCCGCTCAAGGTCGTGGCCTTCCTGGGCTTGCAAACGGGACTCGCGGTGCTCCTCGCCGGCCTCGCCGTGCACCTGTTGCGCCGTCCCGACGTCCCTGCCTGGCCGGCGCCGGGGGAGAGCCCGACACCGCCCCGACGTGGAGCGACGGCGGCTGCAGAGACGGAAACGCCGGCTCAGCGCTGGCAACCAGGACAGTAGAAGGTGCTGCGTCCGGCCTGCACGATACGGCGGAGGCGCCGGCCGCAGCGCCCGCACGGCTCGCCGGCGCGGCCGTAGACCGCGAGCTGCACTTGGAACTCACCGGCACTGCCATCGGCGGCGCGGAAATCGCTGAGCGTGGTGCCGCCGGCGCGCAGGGCCTCCTGCAACGTGCTTTGTACGGCGGCGTGCACGCGCTCCCAGCGCGGCAAGGTGAGTCGCGCCGCCGGCGTCGCCGGGTGCACGCCGGCCCGATGCAAGGCCTCGCTGGCGTAGATGTTGCCGACCCCAACGACGACCGTCGCATCCATGAGGAAGTTCTTCACCGGACGGCGCACGCCGCGGCTGCGGGCGCGGAAATAAGCCGCCGTGCATCCAGGCTCCAGAGGCTCCGGTCCGAGGTGGGAGAAGAGAGGGTGCCGCGGCAAGAGGTGACGCCGCACCACGAAGAGCCGGCCGAAGCGGCGATGATCACGGTAACGCAGCTCGTTGCCGTCGTCGAGACCGAGCCGCACGTGGGTGTGTGCCTCGAGCGGCGCCGCCCCCGGCACGAACAGGAGACGGCCGGACATCCCCAAGTGCAGCACCAGGATGTCGGACCCCGACAGGTGCAGCAGCAGGTACTTCGCTCGCCGCCCGAGACCGACGAAGTTCTGGCCCACCAGCCGCCGGCGGAGGCTCGCTTGCCGGAGCGGCGTCCGTAGCTTCGGATTCAGCACCCGCACCGCGGCGATGCGCCGGCCGAGCAGCCGCCGTTCGAGACTCCGGCGCACCGTTTCCACTTCGGGGAGCTCGGGCACGCTTCACCTTTCTCGGCCGCGATGCTTCCTGTCGGTGCGGAGAATGACCCGGCACGGCCACGCATCGCGCGTGCTTTGGCGCCATGGCCGCGGTTTCGTGGTCTCGCCATGCCTCGGCGTGTCGCGCCTTCCCGTCCCTCATCGGCCCTTTTCTTGCCTTCGCCGGCCGCATGAGTCGTTACCGTGGCGCGG
>Ga0075418_10010056_pt1 | contig 10598 bp, 6 predicted proteins | sample SoiMetdeltSBSDD2_FD_81776 | JGI IMG/M metagenome (GOLD analysis project Ga0075418, IMG submission 81776) | Bulk soil microbial communities from a Populus tree surrounding site in Tennessee, USA - Soil MetaG P. deltoides SBSDD2 | ecosystem: Environmental > Terrestrial > Soil > Tree plantation...
AGGTCATGCGTCCCCTCACCAAGGGCTTCACCAACGAGTATGAGAGCCTCGTCTACGGCGCCTTCCAGGGGAAGAAAGACCTCACCTGGTCTCCGGACGGTGAGCGCGTCGCCTTCTTCGCCCGCAAGGAGAACGAGCGGATCCTCCTCATCCACAACGCCCTCACCGGCGATCTCGAGCGGACCGTCGTCATTCCGGGCATCGACGACGAGCTGTCGCCGTCCTGGTCGCCCGATCCGGCGGTCATCGCCTTCGAGGGGGTCAAGGACGGGGTCACCGACATCTTCTCTTACAACCTCGACACGCGCGACATCCGCAATCTGACCCAGGATCCCTTCTTCGACAGCAACCCCGGCTGGTCGCCGGACGGCAAGCAGATCCTCTACAACCGCCGCATCGGACCGTACACCAAGGTCTTCCTGGTCGACGCCTCCGATCCGTCGCGCAAGATCCAGCTCACCTTCGGAGACAGCGACGATCTGCAGCCCGCCTTCTCGCGCAACGGCAAGACGGCCTTCTACACCAGCGACGCCGACGGCGGCATCTACAACCTCCACAGGCTGGACCTCGAGTCCGGCGACCTCGAGCGGCTCACCAGCCTGTCGGGGGGAGCCTTCACGCCGCTGGAGATGCCCGACGAGGGCGGGGTCGCGCCTCTCGCCTTCGCCGCCTACACCGAGGGACGGATGCGCCTCTACCGCATGGACCCGCACGAGCCGGAGGCGGTCCAGCGGGCGGCCGATCAGGCCCGGGAGCCGGCCGACCTCCAGGCGTTCGAGCCGCCTCTCCGGCTGTCGCTCGACGAGGCGGCCAAGAAGCCGTACGACAAGATCCACTTCCACCTCGAGAATGCCCCGTCGGTCCTGGTCGGCGTGGCGGATGACGGGACGCTGCTCGGCAACGCGACCTTCCTGCTCTCGGATCTCCTGGGCGACCAGCGAATGTTCTTCGACCTCCAGACGGTCTCGACCTATTCGAACTTCTACTTCCAGTACCTGAACCTGAAGCGCCGGCTCAACTACGGCGCCTTCTTCCGCGACTACCGCGACTACTACGTGACGCTGGACGCGTCGGGGTCGCTCAACACCCGCCAATCGACGAGCGTCACGGGGGCCGGCTTCAACATCAGCTACCCCTTCAACCGCTGGTACCGCATCGGGGCCTCCACTGGCTATTTCAAGCGCAGCATCGACCGCCCCTACGCGACCCTGACCGGGACCGAGTTCGCCTCGCTCGACGAGAACTTCCCCTATATCGGGTGGACCCTCAACGGCGACACGACCCGGTTCAAGGAGTTCGGGCCGTACCACGGCCAGCGGTTCCAGATCGGCCAGCAGTGGGCTCCCACCCTGAACGTCTCGGGCGATACGGAGCTGTTCACCACCGGCCCCTTCCTCAACAGCACGCTCGACTACCGCCTGTACCGGCGGGCCACGGCGCGCTCGCTCTTCGCCCTGCGGCTGTCGTCCTACATCAGCCAGGGGGACGGCTACAGCGTCTATTCGGTCGGCGGGCTGAACTACCTGCGCGGCTACGACTTCCGCGAGCTGTACGGCAGCCGCGTGGCGTTCCTCAACATGGAGTTCCGCTTCCCCCTCGTGGACGCGCTGGTGTTCCCGATCGGCATCCTGCGGGACCTCCGCGGGTTCTTCTTCATGGACGTCGGCACCGCGTGGTTCTCCGGCGGCGATTTCGCGCACCCGGTCCTGGGCTTCGAGCTGACGGGCTCGAACAACGGCGTCCTCGACCCGAACAGCGTGGTCATCGACTCAGCGACCGGCGGCTTCATACGCCGCAAGTACGACTTCTGGGACTCGGAGAACGACGAGCTGGGGGACGGCCGCGGCTCCTACGGGTTCGGCTTCAACGTCTTCCTGGGACCGTTCCAGCTCACCTGGTCCTTCGCCCGGCAGCTCGACAACACCGTCGAGGTGTGCGAGACGGCGGGCGCCGTATTGGGGTGCGACATCATCCGGATCGAGGACCCGTTCCAGGAGGACGGCACCGTCAGCCAGTTCTACATCGCGACCGACTTCTAGCGCGCCAGGACCTGGCGCGCCCGGCGCGACGCCCCATCAGATCAGGAGGTAGTCCAGGGTCACCTCCTGAAAACCCCGCAGGCCGCGCACTCTTTTCCTTGACCGTCGACCGATCCGATCGTATATGGGGGCGCGGAGTTGCGTCACTGTCACACCCGCTGTCCATCTCGACCGGACCGAGTTACCTGTCGCCTGGGGGGGTGTAACACGGCTCGTCGATCGATGTTCCCGATCCTCATTCTGCCCGTAGCGCTCGCCTGGCCCCTGCTCTCGGGGCGTGCCGGCGGGGCGCCCGGCCCGACTCCGCCTCCAGGAGGCGGGCTCGAGTCGCGACCGTCCGCACGAGCGACGGTCGAGCCGCTGCCTCCGCTCGGCGTGACGGTCGAGCTGGCGTCGCTCCAGAAGAACCCGCGTGGCGGCGTCGCCTCGCTCCTCCTCAAGGTGGACGCGATCGGACCCGTCGCCTCCTGCGTCGTCACCGCCCGCGTCCCCGGCAATCTCGTGTTCGCGGATGGCAGCCAGGTCAGGACCTGGGACGTCGATCTGGCGACAGCCGGCACGCGCTCTATCCCGGTGGACGTGATCGTCCCGAAGGACGGGACATACGTCATCTCCGTCGACGTCGAAGGCACAGCGGCGGAGAGGCCGATCCGGCGCGGCGTGGCCCACAAGCTCCTGGTCGGCGTCCGGGAGACGCCGCGCAAGGCCAAGGACGGAGCGATCGAGTACCCGGCCGTCACGACCACGGAGCCCCAACCATGACTCCCCGCCGGGTCCCGGCGCTCTTCGCCATGGTCTGGTTCGGCTCGCTCGGCCTGGCCTTCGGAAACTGGACCGCTTCGGGGACGTTCCGCTACGTTGACCGCGAGTTCGACCAGAACGGCTTTACCGGGGCGCAGCCTGCCGTGCCGATCCGGTTCGCCACCGTCGAGGTCCGGGACTTCAACGCGAAGGGAGGCAGCGCCCTTCTCGCCACCGGCGCCACGGACGGCAACGGCAACTTCAGCATCGCCGTGTCGGACAACAAGACGCGCACCGTCTACGTGCGCGCCCTGACGACCTCGACGGCAACCGCCGGGCTCTACCTCAAGGTCCAGAACCGGGTCACTCCCAAGAACCCCTACGCCGTCGCCTCCGCCAACGTGCCGGGCCACCCTTCCTCGGTCAACGTGAACTTCGGCACGCTGAACGCAGCCATAGGAGCGGGCGGCGAGGCTTTCAACCTGTACGACACGGGCGTCCGCGCCATCGATTTCATCGCGGCGATCAACGGCGCCCGGCCGGGATCGAGCAGCCTGCTGACCCTCGAGTGGCAGGCCGCCACCGGAGGCGGCGCGTCCAGCTACAACCCGTCGAACAGGACGATCAGCGTGGGGGACGTCTCGGGCTACAACGACACGGTCGTGGCCCACGAGAGCGGGCATTACGCGTTCCACCTCTACTCGGCGAACGACAGTCCGGGCGGCGCGCACCACCTTCTCGACTGCGCCCAGGATCTGCGCCTCGCCTACGAGGAGGGCCGGGCCACCTGGTTCGGCCAGGCGACACGCCGGTACCACAGCCTCCCCCGGCCCGATCTGTACGTCCGGACAACGGGCGCGCCGGGCCCCGGGAACCTCGACTTCTACTTCAACGTCGAGAGCGAAACCCCCTACTACTGCGACGGCGCCACCAGCGAGGTCGCCGTCTACACGGCCCTCTGGGACATCAACGACGCGGCGGGCACGGCCGACGGGACGCCCGGGGTGGACGACGACACCCTCTCCAGCCCGGACGGCGACAACTGGGACGTGGACAAGAACTACGTCCGGACCGCCGTCAACAAGAGCCTCGAGGACTTCTGGGACGGGTGGTTCGCGCGCGGCAAGGGCTTCAAGAGCGACATGATCGCGGCGTTCCAGGGGACGAACGTCGAGTACTACGGCGACGCGGGAGAGCCGAACGACAGCGTCGCGACGGCCCTTCCCATCGCGGCCAACGGCACCAGCCACCGGACCTACTTCGCCGACCTGAATGCCGACGGCGTCGGGGAGCCGGACACCGACTTTTTCTCCTTCAGCGCCGCCGCCGGGACGACCTACACCATCGAAACGCTGAATCTGTGGGGCAAGGCCAACACCTCGCTCCAGCTCCTGGCGTCAGACGGCGTCACCGTCCTCGCCTCCAACGACAACCGGGCCACGGGAGACGACTCGTCCCTCATCACCCACACCGCGGCTGCCAGCGGCACCCTCTACATCAGGTCCTTCCACGCCGCCGACCTGGGCACTTACGGCTCCTACGACCTGCGCCTGACCAGCAACCCGTAGCGGCGCTTCCTCGCGGCCGCGGTGCGAGCGAATCAGACGCTCGCAGCGCGGTGCAGCGACACGGCGGCGGCCAGCAGGCCCAGGATCATGCCGGCGATGGCCAGGCCGGCGAGGCCGCCGACCGGCAAAAAAGCCCCGGCGACGAGGGCCATGAACGGGTTCTCGCGGAAGATCTCCGAGTTGATGAAGAGGCGCCAGGAGAGCGCCAGGCCGCCGGCGGCGAGGAGGCCGCCCAGAAGGCCCTGGGCCGCCGCCCCGATGAGGAACGGCCCGCGGATGAAGGCGGCGGTGGCGCCGACGAGCTTCATGATCTCGATCTCCTCGCGCCGCGCCAGCACCGTGAGCCGCACGACGGTGCCGATGGTCACCATCACGGCCAGGAGCAGCAGGGTGCCGACGCCGTAGCCTCCGCCGCGCATGAGCGCGATGAGGCTCTTGAGCCGCTCGAACCAGTCGCGGTCGTAGCGGACTTCCTGGACGCCGGGGGCGAGCCGGAAGCCGCGCGCCAGGTGCTCCGCGGCGTCGGCGTCGCGATAGGCCGGGCGCGGGATCACCTCGAAGGACGGCGGGAAGATCTCCCCGCCGATGGCCCCGGTGATCCCCTTGAGGCCGGGGAACTGGGTGTCGAAGCGTCGCCGCGCCTCGTCCGGCGTCACGTAGCGGACCTCCTTCACGGCGGGATCGGTCATGAGCGTCTCGCGCAGGGCGCGGATTTCCTCGGGCGAGGCGGACGCATCCAGGTAGATCTGCATCTGCAATTCCTGCCCGAGACCCCGCACCAGCCGGCTCAGGTTGAAGGCGAAGAGCGCGAACAACCCGAAGACATAGAGCGACACGGCGATCGACAGGACCGCCAGCAGGGTCAGGGCCGGATGGCGCAGCAGCCCGTCGCGCGCCTCGCGCAGGCAGTGCCGAGTCGCCTGGAGGATGGGCGTCGTCATGCCGACCCCCCGGGCAGGAGCGTCCCCTGCTGCAGGGCCAGGACCCGGCGGGCCATCCGCCGGATCATCTCGCGATCGTGCGTCGCCACGATGACCGTCGTGCCGTGGGAGTTGATCTCCTTGATGACGTCGATGATCTGCAGCGACAGGTCGGGGTCGAGGTTCCCCGTCGGCTCGTCGGCCAGCAGGATGAGCGGGCGGTTGACGAGGGCGCGGGCGATGGCGACCCGCTGCTGCTCGCCGCCTGAGATGTGCTCCGGGAAGCTGTGCATCCTGTGGTTGAGCGCCAACATCTCCAGGACGTGGTAGGTCCGCCGCCGCTGCTCCTTCGGGGACAGGCCGATGACCTGCGTCGCGTAGGCGACGTTCTCGAACACCGTCTTGCGTGGCAGCAGCTTGAAGTCCTGGAAGACGACGCCCATCTGGCGTCGCAGGTACGGCACGCGCGACGGCGGCAGCGTCGCCACGTTCTCGTTGTTGACGACGATCTGTCCCGAGGTCGGCACCTCGTCGCGGAACAGCAACCTCAAGAGCGTCGTCTTGCCCGCCCCGCTCGCGCCGGTCAAGAAGACGAACTCCCCCTTCTCGACCTGCAGGCTGACGTCCGAGAGCGCCGGTGCTCCGGGGCCGTAGCGGCGCGTGACGTGGAACAGCTGGATCAACTCTCGAGCCGTTCCTTGAGGAGCCGGTTGACGAGGGCGGGATCGGCCTGGCCGCCGGTCTCTTTCAGGACCTGACCGACGAAGAAGCCCAGCAGCCCCGTCTTCCCGGCGCGGTAGGCCGCCACCTTGTCGGCGCTCCGGGCGACGACGGCGTCGATCGCGGCGCGGATCGGCCCAACGTCCGTGACCTGGGTGAGCCCGCGCTCGCGCACGAGATCGCCCGGGTCCCCCCCAGAGAAGTAAATCTCCTCGAACAGCTCCTTGGCGACCTTGCCGGAGATGGTCCGACCGTCGACCAATCGGATGAGCGAGGCCAGGCGCTCCGGCGCAAGCGGCACCGACTCGATGGCGCCCTTGCTCTCGCGCACCTTGCGCAGCACCTCGGTCAGGACCCAGTTCGCGGCGGCCCGCGCGTTGCCGGAGGCGGCCGCCACCGCCTCGTAGTAGTCCGCGAGCGGCCGCTCCGTGGTCAGGACCTGGGCGTCCTGGGCCTTGAGGCCGTGATCGCGCTCGAAGCGCGCCCGGCGCGCCGCCGGCAGCTCCGGGAGCGCCCTCCGCACCTCCTCGATCCACTCCGGAGAGACGTGCAGCGGCGGCAGATCCGGCTCCGGGAAGTAGCGGTAGTCGTGCGCCTCCTCCTTGGATCTCATCGGGACGGTCCGGTCCTGTTTGGGGTCGTACAGCCGCGTCTCCTGCACCACCCGGCCGCCGCCCTTCAGGATCTCCTCCTGCCGGTGGATCTCGTGGTCGAGCGCGTGCTGGACGAACTTGAAGGAGTTGAGGTTCTTCAGCTCCGCCTTGGTGCCGAGCTCGGCCCTCCCCTCGGGGCGCAGCGAGACGTTGGCGTCGCAGCGCAGGGAACCCTCCTCCATGTTGCCGTCCGTGATGCCGATCCAGACCAGGAGATCGCGCAGCGTGGAGAAGTAGGCGTGCGCCTCCTCCGGCGAGCGCAGGTCGGGCTCCGACACGATCTCGATGAGCGGCACGCCGGAGCGGTTGTAGTCGACGTAGGAGCGCGACGAGGAGTCGGGAAACCCCTCGTGCAGGAGCTTGCCGGCGTCCTCCTCCATGTGGATGCGCGTCAGGCCGACGCGCTTCGTCGTGCCTCCGACCGAGAGGTCCAGGTGCCCGCCGGTCATCGTCGGCTGGTCGTACATCGAGATCTGGTACCCCTTCGGCAGGTCGGGGTAGAAATAGTTCTTGCGCGCGAACACCGACTGAGGACGGATGTCGCAGTCGAGCGCCAGCCCGGCCCGCAGCGCGTACTCGACGGCGCGGCGGTTGAGAACAGGGAGGACGCCCGGCATGCCGATGCAGACCGGGCAGACGTGCGTGTTCGGCGGCGCGCCGAAGCGGCTCGAACAGCCGCAGAAGATCTTCGTGTCGGTGAGGAGCTGGCAGTGGACTTCGAGGCCGATGACCGCTTCGTATCGCATCGGAGGCGGCGGATTATAGCATCGGGCCTTGCGATTTCCCGGACAGGACCCTAGAGTACGCAGGCGCGGAGACGGCAGTGACGGACGCGGAGAGTGCTTCGTGAGCGGCATGCGCATCGCGATCCTAGGGGCGGGCAACCTGGGGACGGCGCTCGGCGTCCTCCTGAGCGGCGGCGTGCCCGGCATCCGCGCCGGGCGCCATCGCGACGTGGTCCTGTGGACCATCGAGGCGGACGTCGCGAAGGAAATCCTCGACTCCCGACACAACTCGAAGTACCTCCCGGGCGTCGCCCTGCCGCGCGGGCTGCACGTGACGCTCGACCTCGAGGAGGCGCTGCGGGGCGCCGAGGTCGTCGTCTACGCCCTGCCGTCGAAGGTCGTGCGCGAGGTGGCGCGCCGCGCGGCGCCGGTCCTGGCTGCGGCGCGCGCGTCGGCGTCCGGAGCTTCCCCCGCGGCGCCGCCCGCTGCGGCGCCCGCGCTCGTCAGCGCCTCGAAGGGTCTCGAGGCCGGGACCGGCTTGCGCATGAGCGAGGTGGTCGCCGCCGAGCGGCCCGCCGGTCTCGACGCCCCGGTCCTCGTCATGGCCGGCCCGTCCATCGCGCACGAGATGGCGCGCGGCACGCCGACCGCCGTCTGCCTGGCCCATCCGGACACGCGCGTGGCGCGCGCCGTGCGCCGGCAGATCCAGACCCCCGTCCTGCGCTTCCGGATCAGCAGCGACGTCGTCGGCGTGGAGCTCGGGGGCGTGCTGAAGAACGCCTACGCCCTGCTGTTCGGCCTGTGCGATGGGCTCGGCCTCGGCCTCAACACGAAGGCGGCGCTCCTGCCGCCGGCGCTCCAGGAGATGTCCCGGCTCGGCACGGCGCTCGGAGGGCGGCGCTCCACGTTCCAGGGGCTCGCCGGCCTCGGCGATCTGGTCGGCACCGGCCTCAGCGACTTCAGCCGCAACCGGCGGATGGGCGAGGAGATGGCCCGCCGCCGGCCGCCGGATCAGGTCCTCACCGGGTTCCCGGGCGTCGTCGAGGGCCTCGGCAGCGTCAGCACGGCCCGCGATCTGGCGCGCCAGCGCGGGCTCCGCCTGCCGATCCTGGAGGGGCTCGCCTCGGTCGCGGCCGGCGAGGGGGATCCCCTCGCCACCATCCAGCGACTCGTCGGCTGAGCGGGGACGCCCGCTACCGGCCCGTTTTCTCCGGGATGAAGATGGCGAGCTGGGTGGCGTCGTCGTCCAAGCGGACGTCCTTCGGCACGGACGGCACGCGCACCTGGATCTCGGCCTCCGCCTTCAGCATCGGCTTGGGCAACACCACCGGCTCCCCCTTCCCGAAGTCGAAGAGGATCGGGACCATCAGGATCTTGAAGTTGGTCTGGTCCTCCTGCCGCACCTTGATGGTCACCAGGTGCTTGCCGTCCGCATCCGGCGCCGAGGTCCACGAGTAGCGCACCTTCGGGATCCCCTTGTCACGCACCCACTGATCGAAGAAGGGGAACATGTCGTAGCCGAGCACGGCGCTCGCCTCGCGCGCCAGCGTGTCGGTGTTGATGTCGGTGCCCCGGTACTTGGTCTGGACGGTGTTCACGTACTTCGAGAACTTCTCCCACCCCATCCAGGTCCGCAGCATGTGGATGACGCAGGGACCCTTCTCGTACAGGAGGTTCGTGCGTGCGTCCGGATACTCGATGCTGTTGGACCGGTACGCGGTCGCGATCGTCCCGTACTTGTCCGTCTCGATCGCCTTCTTCTTCCAGTCGTCCCGCATGGTACGGAACTTCTTCTTGTCGATGGCCTCGGTGATGAGGCCGCTGCTGTACTCGGCCCAGGACTCGCTGATCCAGTCGTCCTCCGAGCTGATGCCACCGACGTTCCCCCCCCACCACTGGTGCGCCAGCTCGTGGAAGACCACCTGGTCCGTCTCGCCGCCGCCGCCGCTCGTGCCGGCCATCGCGGCGGGGAAGAGGAGCAGCCCGGCGGGGCTCTGGGCGAAGCCCACCTGTGGCGCCATCTCCGCGATCTCCAGCTGCCGGAACGGGTACGGACCGAAGGCCGACTCGTACGTCTTGAGGCCCTGCTGGACGTTGAAGAGGATGTTCTCCGGCTTCCCCTTGAAGTGGGCGATCCCTCCCTGAACGGTCAGGAAGCGCATGGTGACCTCTCCAGACCCGGGCGCCTCGCGCTTGTAGGTGCCGTCGTTCGATTTCAGCTCGCCGAAGATGAAGGAGGCGAGCGACGCGGGGACGTCGGACTTGTAGCGGCTGCAGTTCATCTCTGCCTCCGTCCACTCGCGCACGAGGTCGCCCGAGCTCGCGGCCCGCATCGGCTTCGCCACCTTGAATGTCCAGTCGAACGTGTAACGGCCCGTCTCGCCTCCGATTTTCGGGAACCAGGGAGAGTCCGTGTAGATCCAGTAGGACTTGTCGGTGAGCTGGATGATCGTGTCCTCCGTCGCCCGCACCTGGAGGACCGTCTTCTCCCCCTTGGTCAGGGGGCGGGGCAGGAGGACGAGCAGGTCGTTGCAGCCGTGGATGTACGGGAGCCGGTTGCCCGCGGCATCGCTCACGAGGTCGACCTTCACGGTGCGGCCCGACTCGTACCAGGCGTCGCCGAGATTGTTGAGGAGGTCGAAGCGCACCGCCCGCAGGCCGTCGCGCAGCGACTCGACCGTCAGGTGCGCGTCGATCACGATCGATTTCGTGTTGGGGATCTCGATCGTCATCTCCACGTGGCGCAACGCCGCCGGCTCCTTGTCGTCGGAGGCCGGCATCAGGTCGTAGTTGCCCTTGGCGTCGTAATCCTCGGGCCGGTGGAAGATCGACAGGAGCTCGTACCAGCGCTTCCCGGCGGCCCCCATGGAGCGCTCGTGGGCGAGGATGTTCTCGATGCGCCATCCACCGTTGCGCGCGAAGACGTACCAGTCCTTGCCGTCCTTCACCCGCACGCAGGCCGAGAAGAAGGTGCTCGACTTGAAGCCGTTCAGGAGGTTGTCCAGGTAGTACATCTGGCCGCTCGTGACGTTGTAGTCGATCTTCAGCCGGTCGTTCCAGGTGGGTGTCGGATCGACGGGGCCCTTGGAGCCGGGCTTGGCGGCGGCGAGCATCTCCCTGTCGGTACCATCGTTGAACCGGAGGACCGCCTCGGCAAAGGTCTCTTCGAACCGGGTCTTCCCGTAGGCCTCCCTGAGGAACTTCCTGTCGATGGCGTTGGGGATGGTGACCA
>Ga0075418_10010057_pt1 | contig 10597 bp, 10 predicted proteins | sample SoiMetdeltSBSDD2_FD_81776 | JGI IMG/M metagenome (GOLD analysis project Ga0075418, IMG submission 81776) | Bulk soil microbial communities from a Populus tree surrounding site in Tennessee, USA - Soil MetaG P. deltoides SBSDD2 | ecosystem: Environmental > Terrestrial > Soil > Tree plantation...
GGCTTGAACGCGGCGCGATCGGTGACGTGCAGCTGCACGCCGCCACACACCCGTCCCGCCCACTTGTGGAACGTCGGCGTGAAGCGCGCAGGGCGGAAGGCGACGCCGGGCAGGCGGAGCGACTCAAGCGACGCCGCGTATTCGTGAGCGTCGAGGTACGGCGCGCCGATCCATTCGAACGGACGTGTCGTGCCGCGCCCCTCTGAGAGATTCGTCCCTTCGATCAGGCAGCCGCCCGGGTAGACCCGCGCGGTCTCTGGCGTCGGCATGTTCGGCGAGGGCGCCACCCACGGCACGCCGGTGTCCTCCCAGAGCATCGCGCGGCGCCAGCCACGCATGGCGACGACGCTCAGTGCCGGGCGCACGCCAGGCTGGTGCGCCAACCAGCGGGCCAGCTCGCCGAGCGTGAGTCCCGGGCGGGCCGGCAGCGGATAGAGCCCGACGAACGACGCGAACGCCGGGTCAGGGACGTTGCCCTCGACGACGAGGCCGCCGAGGGGATTCGGCCGATCGAGCACGATGACTTCCACGCCCGCGCGCACGCAGGCGCGCATCGCCAGCGCGAGCGTCCACTGAAACGTGTAGTACCGCGAGCCGATGTCTTGCAGATCGACGACCAGCGCGTCGAGCCCGGCGAGCCGGGCGCCCGTAGGCTCGCGGGTCGCGCCGTACAGGCTGATGACCGGCAATCCCGTGACGGGGTCCCGCGCGTCGGCGATCGGCGCATGATCCTGGGCGGCGCCCCACAGCCCGTGCTCGGGGGCGAAGAGCCGGACGAGGCGCACGCCGCGCGCGTCACGCAGAAGCGTCGCGGCGTGCTCGAGCCGACGGTCGACCGACGCCTGGTGCGCGAGGAGCGCGATGCGCCGGCCGCGCAGCGCGTTGAGACGGTCGCGAAGGAGAACGTCGAGGCCGGTCAGGACGGCGGGCACGCGCCGATGGTAGCGCAGCCGGTGATACCATGCGCGCCATGGCGCGCGGCGTGCGCTACGAGGGGCTCGTCACCGAGCGAGCGAACCGCGCGACCGCGCATCTCGACCGCCTGGACGCGCGCCGCATCGCGGCGTTGATGAACCGCGAGGATGCCCGCGCGGTTCGCGCGGTTGGCCGTGTCTCCCGAGACATCGCCTCCGCCGTGGACATCATCGTCCGCGGCCTCGGCGCAGGCGGACGGCTGATCTTCGTCGGGGCGGGCACGAGCGGCCGACTCGGCGTCCTCGAGGCGGCGGAATGTCCGCCGACGTTCGGGACCCCGCCGACGCGCGTGCAAGCGATCATGGCCGGTGGCCGCGCCTCGGTCTTCCGCTCGCGCGAGGGCGCCGAGGACGACGCGCGCGCCGGCGCCCGCGCGGTACGGGCGCGCGCCGGCGTCGGCGACGTCGTGGTCGGCGTCTCGGCGAGTGGCATCACGCCGTTCGTGAGGGGCGCGCTCGCCGCAGCCCGGCGCGCCGGCGCGAGAACCGTGCTCGTAACTTGCAATTCTGACGGGGTGTCGTCGCGATCACCGTCGAGGGCTGCGACGCCACGAGCTCGAGGCTCAGTCGATGTCGTTATCTCGCCGGCGCCGGGCCCCGAGGTTCTGGCCGGGTCGACACGCCTGAAGGCCGGAACGGCCACCAAGCTCGTCCTCAACACGCTGACGACGGCGAGCATGGCCCGTCTCGGCAAGGTGTACGGCAACCGCATGGTGGACGTTCAACCGCGCTCACGGAAGTTACGCGCGCGCGCGGCGCGGCTCGTGGCCGAGATCGGCGGCGTATCGCCCGCGCGGGCGCGCCGGTTGCTGAGCGCCGCCGACTGGCGCGTGCCCGTCGCCATCGTCATGGCGCGCAGGGATCTGCCGGCCGGTGCCGCCGTCCGCGCCTTGCGGGCGGCCGGATCCCTGCGCTCGGTCATCGAGCATCGCAATGGTCGGATTCGGTTCGGGCCGCGCTGAGACCCCTCCGCGGCGCTGAGCGCCAGAATCAGGCACTGTGTTTGCTCTGCCGAGTGGTGTGTTGTTGATCCGCTGCGCGCCGCATTCGCGATATCGCGGCCGTCCCCGCCTCATCGGCGTCGCCTCGTGGCGGGGATGGTGTGTGCAATTCGCTGACGGAATCTGTAATAGATGTGCAACACGCGTCATCGACGAGCCAAGCCCAGTTCCATCGCGCACGGCGCAGGGGCGTCGCGGCGATCGCGCGGTGATCTTCCTGGGGCTTGCCGCGTTCGTGTTCGCAGCGGCGCCGCTTTCCGAGCCGCCGCTGCGTCCGATCGCTTCTGCGTTGCCCACCGCCGTGACGGCGGCGTCCGAGTCCCGTGGGCCGGGCACCGGGCTGCAGGCCGCGATGGTCACGCCGCCCCTCGTGCCAGCGGTCTCCGCCGCGGGCCGAAGTCGCGGCGTCACGATGCGACGGCCGCCACTGACGGCGCGCGCGATGGTGATCGTAGCCAAGGGCGTCGAGTGCGTCGACATCCAGGCGCCGTAGGCGGGCGACCCGTCCCTCTGTTGCTCACCGGCCGTCCCGGAGTCGGCAAGACGACGGTCATCCGCGCGGTGGCGCGCGCGCTGCCGCCGGCACGCCTCGGCGGCTTCATCACCGAGGAGATCCGCGTGCGCGGCGAACGCCGCGGCTTCGCCCTCGTGACGTTCGACGGCCGCCGCTCGACGCTCGCCCACGTCGAGCGCGCCGGGCCGCCGCGCGTCGCGAAATACGGGGTGGCCGTCGACGCGCTCGATGCGCTGGCGCGCACGGCGCTCGCCGTGCGCCGGAGCGTCAGCCTCTATCTCGTCGACGAGATCGGCAAGATGGAATGCCTGTCGCCCACATTCGTCGACGCCACGCGCGCGCTGCTCGACGCGGGGGTGCCGCTCGTCGCCACCGTCGGCCAGCGCGGCGGCGGCTTCATCACCGAGGTCAAGCGGCGCCGCGACGTGACGCTCTGGGAGATCACGCGCGCGAACCGCGACGCGATGCCGGCCCGCGTGCGCGAGTGGATCGAGCACGCGCGCTGATCAGGCGTGCGACGGTCCGGCCGAATCCTCGAAGCGCACGGGTGTGCGGCCGCGCAGGTAATCGAAGTCACAGCCCTCGTTGGCCTGGAGCACGTGCTCGAGAAAGAGCCGGCCGTAACCGCGAGAGTAGTGCGGCGGGCGCGGCTTCCATGCGGCCTTGCGCTTCGCGAGTTCGTCGTCGCCGACGCGCAGGGTCAGCGTCCGCTGCGGGACGTCCAGCTCGATCTCGTCGCCGTTGCGCACGAGGGCCAGCGGTCCTCCGACGGCGGACTCCGGCGCCACGTGCAGGACCACCGTGCCGTACGACGTGCCGCTCATGCGCGCGTCGGAGATGCGCACCATGTCCTTCACGCCGCGCTGGAGCAGCCGTGCGGGCACGGGCGCGGCGCCCCACTCCGGCATGCCCGGGGCGCCTTTGGGCCCGACGTGCTTGAGCACGAGGACCGACGTCTCGTCGATGGCGACCGAGGGATCGTCGATGCGCGCGTGCAGATCCGCGTGATCCTCGAACACGACGGCGCGCCCGCGGTGCGTCAGGAGCTGCGCTGAGGCGGCGGAGACTTTGATGACCGCACCGTCGGGGCAGAGGTTGCCGGTGAGGATCGCGAGCCCGCCCTCCGATGCCAGCGGCACGCCGAGGGGCCGAATGACGTCATCGTTCCAGCAGCGCGCGTCCCGCACGGTGTCGGCGAGCGTCCGACCGTTCACGGTCGGTACGTCGCCGTGCAGCAGCGGGAGCAGCTCCTTCAGCACTACCGGCAGTCCGCCCGCGTAGAAGAAATCCTCCATGAGGTACTTTCCGGACGGCCGCACATTGAGCAGGAACGGCGTGCTGCGCGACAGCTCGTCGAAACGCTTGAGCGTCAGCGGCACGCCGGCGCGGCCGGCGATGGCGAGCAGGTGGATCACGGCGTTCGTCGAGCCGCCGACCGCCATCAGCGCGCGAATCGCGTTGTCGAACGCGCGCGCGGTCAGGATCTCGGAAGGCTTCGGCCCGCCCGCATTCGCGAGCTCCACCGCGCGGCGTCCGGCCAGCTCCGCCTGCGCGAGCCGCCGTGAGTCGGGAGCGGGGATCGCCGCGTTTCCCGGCAGCGTCATGCCGAGCGCCTCGGCCATGCTCGCCATCGTTGAAGCAGTCCCCATGACCATGCAGTGGCCCGCGGAGCGCGACATGCACGACTCCGCCTCGCAGAGCTCCTCGTCCGTCATCCGACCCGCGCGACGCTCCGCCCACAGTCGCCACAGATCCGTGCCCGAGCCCAGCTCTTCCTGACGCCACTTGCCACGCAGCATCGGCCCGCCCGTGACCATGATGGCCGGTACGTCGGCGGAGGCGGCGCCCATGAGCATCGCGGGCGTGGTCTTGTCGCAGCCGGAGAGCAGCACGACGGCGTCGAGCGGATATGCGCGAATGCATTCCTCGACGTCCATGGCCATAAGGTTGCGAAACAGCATCGTCGTCGGCTTCATGAGCACTTCGCCGAGCGAGATCGTCGGAAACTCGAGCGGAAAACCGCCCGCCGACCACACGCCGCGCTTCACCGCGTCCGCGACCTGGCGAAGATGCGCGTTGCAGTTGGTCAGCTCCGACCACGAGTTCGCGATGCCGACAACAGGCCGGCCATCGAAGACCTGATCGCTGAAGCCTTCGGTCTTGAGCCACGACCGATTCGCGAAGCCGTCGAGATCCATGCGCCCGAACCAGTTGCGGCTTCGCAGACGCTGTGTTGTCATGTGTCCCTCCGAAGCACCGATTATATCGACGGAGGCGTGCATGGCTCGGCTCGAGGGAAAAGTCGCCATCGTCACCGGCGGCGGCAGCGGAATCGGGCGCGGCATCGCCCTCGCGATGGCGAACGAGGGCGCCGATATCGCCATCCCCGACATCCAGGTGCTCAACGCCGAGAAGACCGGCGACGAGGTCAAGGCGCTCGGCCGCCGGGTCCTCGCCATGAAGTGCGATGTCACGAGCAGCGCCGACGTGAAGCAGATGGTGGACCGCACGCGCGACGTGCTCGGCCGCATCGACATCCTCGTGAACAACGCCGGCATGGCGGCGCCGCCCGGCATGCCCTTCACGAACAACACGGAAGACGACTGGGACCGCGCGTTTGCCGTCAACACGAAATCGGTGTTCCTGACCTGCAAAGCGGTGTCGCCGTACTTCATCGAACGCAAGGCCGGTCGCATCGTCAACATCGCGTCGATCGCGGGACCGCTCGCCGCGGTGACCATGCCCGCCTACAGCGTCGCCAAGCAGGGGGTCATCACGTTCACGCGCGTGGTGGCCAAGGAGCTGGCGCCGCACCGGATCACCGTGAACGCGATCTGTCCGGGCGTGCTCTACACGGAGTTCTGGCAGAAGCTGGCACAGCACATCGCCGACACGAATCCCGCGTTCAAGGGCATGACCGCGCGTCAGGTCTTCGACAAGCGGGTGACGGACATCGTGCCGATGAAGTGCGAGCAGACGCCGGAGGACATCGGCCATGCCGCGGTGTTTCTCGCCTCCGACGAGGCGCGCTACATCACGGGGCAGGCGCTGATGGTCGACGGTGGATGCGTCATGTGGTAGGGCGGGCCTGATGGACTTCGACTTCACCGACCAGGAAGAGGCGTTCCGCAAGGAGGCCCGCGCGTGGCTCGAGGCCAATGTGCCGGACGACCTGCGCGGTCGCGCCTTCGCATCGTCACGCGCCGACGTCGACGAGGTGCGGCGGCTGCGCGCCTGGCAGAAGACGATGTGGCAGGCCGGGTACGTCGGCATGAGCTGGCCCAAGGAGTTCGGCGGTCGCGGGGCGAGCCTGAGCGAGCAGATCATCCTCTTCCAGGAGATGGCGCGCGCCGAGTCGCCGCAGTTCGTCAACCGCGGCGGGCTGTCGATGCTCGGACCGACGCTGATGAAGTACGGCACGCCGGCGCAGCAGAAGAAACACCTGCAGAACATTCTCACCGCCGATGAGCTCTGGTGTCAGGGGTTCTCCGAGCCCAATGCCGGCTCGGATCTCGCGAATCTGCAGACGCGCGGCGTGCTCGACGGCGATCACGTCGTGGTCAACGGCCAAAAGGTGTGGACGTCGATGGCGCACGTCGCCGACTGGTGCTTCCTGCTCGTGCGCACCGATCCCGACGCGCCCAAGCACAAGGGCATTTCGTTCCTCCTCGTCGACATGAAGACGCCGGGCATCACCGTGCGGCCGCTGCGGCAGCTCACGGGCGAGGCGGAATTCAACGAGGTCTTCTTCGACAACGTGCGCGTGCCGCGCGACAACCTGGTGGGCAAGCTGCACGAAGGCTGGGCGGTCGCGATCACCACCCTCGCGTACGAGCGCGATCTGCTGACGTTCATCCGGCACATCGCGCTGCGCAACGCGCTGCACCGCTTCGTGCGCCTGGTGCGCGAGCGCGGACGGGGCGGCGACCCGCTCGTGCGCCAGAAAGTGGCCGCGCTCTGGATCGGCGAGCAGGCGCTGCAGATGAACGCCTATCGCAGCCTGACGAAGATCCTGCGCGGCGGTGAGCCCGGGCCCGAGGGCTCGACGTCAAAGCTGTTCTGGAGCCAGCTCGACCAGGAGCTGGCCCTCGCGGCCACCGAGGTCATCGGACCCTACGGGCAGATCGCCGAGGGATCGCCGTGGGCCCCCGACGACGGACAGTGGGAGTTCTACGAATTGCTGGCGCGCGCGAGCGGCATCCGCGCCGGTACGACAGAGATTCTCAAGAACATCCTGGGCGAGCGCGTACTGGGATTGCCGAAGGATTGACGCTGTCGTGTCGTCGATGAAGCCCCAGACGCGATACGCGCGCAGCGGCGACGTCAGTATCGCCTATCAGGTCGTGGGCGAAGGCTCCCGCGACCTCGTCCTTGTCCCGGGCTGGGTGTCGAACATCGAGATGTTCTGGGAGGAGCCGTCGGTCGTGCGCTTCTTCGAGCGGCTCGCGTCCTTCTCCCGACTGATCCTGTTCGACAAGCGAGGAACCGGACTCTCGGACCGCGTCACCGACATGCCGTCGCTCGAGGTGCGGATGGACGACGTGCGCGCCGTGATGGACGCCGCCGGCTCGCGCCAGGCCGCCGTGTTCGGCTATTCGGAAGGCGGTCTGATGTGCGAGCTGTTCGCGGCAACCCACCGCGAGCGGACCGCGGCGCTGATCATGCACGGCTCGTACGCTCGGCTTATGGCCGCGCCCGACTCTCCCTGGGGCCGAACGCCGGAGGACATGGAGGCTCGAATCGAGCGGTGTCGGCGCGACTGGGGCGGTCCAATCGGCATCGACCTGCGAGCGCCCACGATGGCTGGCGATGCGCGGTTTTGTGATTGGTGGGCCCGGTTCCTGCGCCACGGCGCCAGTCCCTCGGCGGCCGCGGCTTTGCTGCGGATGAACTGCGAGCTCGACGTCCGAAACATCTTGCCGTCCATTCGCGTTCCGACGCTGATTCTGCATCCCCAGGGTGATCAGGTCGTCGACGTTCACGCCGGACGCCAGCTCGCTGCAGGGATACCCGCGGCCCGGTACGTCGAGCTTCCGGGCCAGGACCACCTGCCGTTCTGCGACGACGCGGACATGGTCCTCGACGAGATCGAAGAGTTTCTGACCGGCGTTCGTCGCGGGCCCGAACCCGACCGCGTGCTCGCCACCGTCATGTTCGCCGACGTCGTCGACTCGACACGAATGGCGACCGAGCTGGGAGATCACCGCTGGCGAGACGCGCTCGCGGCCTTTCAGGCGCTCGTGCGTGAGCACGTCGCGCGGTTCCGTGGCCGTGAAATCGACACGGCCGGCGACGGTATGCTGGCCGCCTTCGACGGGCCGGCGCGAGCGGTGCGGGCGGCGGCCACCGTGAGCGCCGACGTGCGGCGGCTCGGGCTCGAGGTTCGCACCGGTCTTCACACAGGCGAATGCGAGGTCATGGGTGCGAAGCTGAGCGGCCTCGCCGTGCACATCGGCGCCCGAATCGCCGCGCTGGCGAAGGGCGGTGAGGTGCTCGTGTCCGGCACCGTGCGTGACCTTGTCGCCGGTTCGGGGCTGAAATTCGCCGACCGCGGCGTCCACGCCCTCAAAGGCGTCCCGGGCGAGTGGCGCATCTTCGCCGTGGATCCACACTGACTCCAACGGTTTCCGAGGACTGACGATGAGCGACCTCCTCTACGAGAAAAAAGACAAGATCGCGACCATCACGCTGAACCGCCCCGACAAGCTCAACGCGTTCACGGGGCCGATGATCGACGGCTGGGCGAAGTCGCTCGCCGACGCGCAGGCCGATCCCGAGGTCAACGTCGTCGTCGTCACCGGCGCGGGCCGCGCGTTCTGCGCCGGCGGTGACGTGGCGCGGATGGGTCAGGGTGAGCCGACGCAGCTCGACCACAAGAACATGCTGTGGGAAGGCGTGCATCGCGTGCCCAAGACGCTGGAAACCGTGGACAAGCCCGTGATCGCTATGGTCAACGGCCTGGCCGTGGGCGCCGGCATGGGCATGACCGTGATGTGCGACGTGCGGATCGCCGCGCAATCGGCGCGCTTCTCCACCGGCTACGTGCGCGTGGGCCTCGTGCCGGGTGACGGGGACACGTTCTTCCTGCCTCGGCTCGTCGGGCCGGCCAAGGCGCTCGAGCTGCTATGGACGGCGGACTTCATCGAGGCGCCCGAGGCGCTGCGGCTGGGCATCGTGCAGCGCGTCGTGCCCGACGCCGAGCTGCGTGACGCCACGTATGCGTTCGCGCGGCAGATCGCCGACGGCCCGCAGGTGCCGATCCGGATGATCAAGCGGCTCGTCTACCAGTCGATGAAGCTCGACCTGCGCACGCACCTCGATCTGGTCTCCTCGCACATGGCGATCGTGCGCCAGACGGACGACCACAAAGAGGGCGTCGCCGCGTTCAAGGAAAAGCGCGCCGCGAGGTTCCAGGGACGCTAGGCGTCCCGCGCGACCTCCGCGACGCTGGCGCGGTGGCGCTGCGCGAGCTTCTGATAGCCCTCGGGGTTGGCTTTCACCCAGTGCTCGGCGGGTGTGCCGGCAAGCGGCCCCTTCACCTTCGCCGGCGTGCCCATGGCCAGCATGCCGTCGGGCACCTCGGTCTCCGGGGTGACGAGCGCGCCGCCCGCGACCATCGCGCGCACGCCGATGCGCGCGCCATCGAGCACCGTGCTGCCGTTGCCCACGAGCGCTTCGTCGGCGAGCCGCGCCGCGTGGATCGTGCAGTTGTGACCGACGGTGGCGCCGCGCCCGATCTCGACGCCGGCGCGCGCGGTCACGTGGACCACGGAGCAGTCCTGCACGTTGGCGCCGGCGCGAACGACGATCGGGTTCAGGTCGCCGCGCAGCACGGCGTTGTACCAAACGGACGCGCGCTCCTCCACCGTGACGTCGCCGACGAGCACGGCGGTCGGAGCGATGAATGCGGTCGGATGCACGTTGGGATTCTTGCCTTCGAAGCTGAAGAGTGGCATGGGCTCGACCCTCGCAGTATGCTCGACGTTGGACGTCATCTTATATGAGCGCACCCCGCATCGCTGCCGTCGGGACGGCTGTCCCGCCGCACCGCTTCACGCAGACCGACATCCTCGCGCGGGCCGGCTACGCAGACGAGCGCCGTCGCGGGTTCTTCGCCTCGAGCGACATCGAGGCGCGCCAGCTCTGGATCGACCCTGCGAAGTTCACGCCCGACGAGAGCGTCGACGATCTCAACGCGCGCTTCTGCGAGGGCGCGCTGGCGCTCTCCGAGGCCGCGGCGCGCGAGGCGCTGGCGCGCGCGGGATGGTCGGCGGAGGACGTCGACTTCGTCGCGACGACGACGTGCACCGGGCGGATGACGCCGAGCATCGACGCGCACCTCGTCGCGCGCCTCGGTTGTCGTGACGACGTGCAGCGCGTGCACGTGGGGGACACCGGCTGCGCCTCGGCGATGGTGGCGTTGCAGCAGGCGTGGAATCACCTGCAGACTTTCGAGGGCCATCGCGCCCTCGTCGTCGCGGTCGAGATTTGCTCCGCCGCGTACTTCCTCGACGACCGACTCGAGAGCGCCGTGGCGCACGCGATCTTCGCCGACGGCGCCGGCGCCGTCGCCCTCGGCGGCGACGGCGGCGGGCCGGCCATCATCGGTCACCGCACGTTGTTTCGCTCCGCGCACCTGTCCGCGATGGGCTTCGAGTACCCGGGCGGCCGTCCTCGCGTCGTCCTCTCGAAGGAGGTCCGTCGCATCGGGCCGGTGATGATGGGCGAGATGGCGCGCGCCCTCATGGAGGCGCAGGGACTGAAGCGTCACGACGTGGCGTACTGGGTGCTGCACTCCGCAGGCCGGCGCGTCCTCGATCGGGCACGGGAGCTGCTCGAGCTCACCGACGCGCAGATGGCGCACCCGCGCGCCGTGCTGCGCGAGCACGGCAACATGTCCTCTGCGACCATCCTCTTCGTCCTCGAGCGCCTGCTGCGACTCGAGCGTCCCGTACCCGGGGACTGGGGGCTCATGATCGGGCTCGGGCCTGGCTTCGCGGCCGAGGGCGCGCTGCTGCGCTGGTGATGCGGCGGGCGGAGGGCGCGCGTGAGTATCTGGATGGCCGCGTGCCGCCCGCCGACCTCGCCGAGACGCTCGCCGATATCGA
>Ga0075418_10010059_pt1 | contig 10597 bp, 8 predicted proteins | sample SoiMetdeltSBSDD2_FD_81776 | JGI IMG/M metagenome (GOLD analysis project Ga0075418, IMG submission 81776) | Bulk soil microbial communities from a Populus tree surrounding site in Tennessee, USA - Soil MetaG P. deltoides SBSDD2 | ecosystem: Environmental > Terrestrial > Soil > Tree plantation...
CATGATGATCCCAATCCACGATGCCATCGAGTCGGCCGAAGCAGCATTTTTGTCTCAGTAATATTTGCCAGATTATGATTTGATCGAAATTTGAAGATAGCCCGTGCATGAAATGTGCAAGGGCTATATATCGTAGTTCATCCCCAGCCCGTCCTTCCCGACGGGTTTATGTTTTGCAGACTAGTTGGATGGAGAGATGGAACGTATCTACACCGTGCCAGGTGGCGACGGTCCGGTGCTCATCGATCAGCACACTCCTGAAGAAACCAGGCAGTTACCCACCTCAGCTGGGCGCATTGATTTTTATTGCGGTACGACCGGTGTTTCTCCGCATCCAAAATCCCGCGCGAAATAGCTGAACTTGCCGGGCTCGTAATAGAAAGTTCCGACGCCATTTGTATCCACCACGACGAACCACCAGTATGTCCTGTTCTGGACTTTTGAAATCGTATCGTTGAAATAGCCTCCCCAACGATCCCCTGCCTCATTAACAAGGTACATCTCGGCATCGGGTGAACGGAAATCCCGCGCAGTGGGTTCTGCTTCACCAACGTGGAACCGCAGAATCACCAGTTTCACGCCCTCTGGGTCGAGCACATTCGCGGCAAAGCGGATTCGCTCACAGCGCTGAAGGTTTCCAGTTTGCCCTTCTAAAACGACCAGGATGGAGTTAGCGCTTCGATCCAATGTGGGTGTGAAAGTGACAGTGGGAGTGTCTGTTTGCGTGGGAGTTTGCGTGGGAGTGGATGTCCGCGTCGACGTGCCGGTGGCGGTAGCTGTATGGGTCGACGTTTCGGTGGGTGTTTGGGTCAGAGTTGAGGTCGCTGTATGGGTTGGAGAGGGCGGAACCGCCATTGACAGCGCAGTGGGAAAAAAGACTCCCAATATTGCCAGTAACGCGATGAAAAGCCCAGTTATGGCGAGTCGCCCAAGCGTTGGACTCATCAAGGTAGAAAACAGATCCTGGATTCGAAACTTCGGTGTCTCGGGTGCGTTGCCTTTTGCAGTGGTCGTAAAAGTTCCCAAACCGATATTGATGAAAAATTGATCATCTTCAAGTTTGAGGGCGCTCACGCTAACTTGACGGAAGCGCAAATCACGATTCAGGGCCATGGTCTTCAGGACAAAGGCTGCCTCTTCCGGCATTTCCACAAAAGCATGGACACTGCCTGAAGCTACGTCGGCGATTCTAAGTTGGGATGCATCCGTATTCGCCAATTGCGCAACAAAAGCAAGAAGTTGAGCCTGCTTGTCCTCCCCGAAGGAAGCCAGCTCAATGCCTTCTATGACCAGCTCGACCTGGCGGCTGATTTTGTTTTCTGCTTTGACTCTTGAAAGATGCTCATCTACCGTTTCGATCAACCGTCTAACGGCTTCATCATATCCAAGCTCTTCCACGTCTATAAATTGCAATCCCGCCAGTTGATACCGGATTTCGGCCGGCAATTGGATACGCTCCAGGAGGAGTACGAAAGTCTTGCGTTTTGAATCCTGCGCGAGGTTGATTTCTTTGTGGACATTTTCAGAGATGGCCGAATGCGCGGAAAGCATCAGGACGAACGCTTCACAGGTATCGATGGCCTGAACGATCTGCACTCGCCACGAGTTGCCCGCCTTGATATCTTCACGGTCGATCCACACAGCCATGTTGGCGCGGTTCATCTCGCCAACGATGCGGTCTACGATTTCCTTATTTCGTCTCGAATAGCTGACAAAGACCTGGCCCACGGGTTCTCCAATTGCCAAATCATACCTGTTTCAGAGCCTCTGTCAATGGAAGGTAATTTCGGCATATCGCTTATATGAAGTTGTTCGCTGACTGCGCGTAGGCACAGTGCTCTTCACATTCACTGTATCAATATTGGAAATTCATGAAACGATATATAAACGTGCGAAACCAATTTGTTGTCAGGGCTCGTTTCTGTGTTTGGCCAGCGATTCGGGGCTGCAGGGCCATTCCAAGCAGAAATACGTTCCTTTGGACGGAGAACCGAGGGCATATTGCCGGCAAATATCCTACCGAAGTGCGAATCTCCGTCTAATAATTGGATTTTTCTTGCACTACAAGGATTTTGAGTCTATACTTTGCCATATCCTAAAGGAGGCTGGCATGACACTTTTGCGTGACATCATCCAAAGAAAAGGCGGGGATGTATATTCGGTAACTCCTGATGCTACGGTATTCGAGGCTCTGAAGTTGATGGACGACAAAAACACCGGCGCGGTCCTGGTTATTGCGGGTGATAAGGTGGAAGGCATCCTTTCGGAGCGTGACTGTATTCGCAGGGTGGAATTGCATGGGCGCACCGTACGCGATACTCAGGTAAAAGATATCATGACCACCAAGGTGTTATATGTGCAGGCCGGGCAGACGCTCGAAGAGTGTATCGCGGTTATGATTGACAAGAACATTCGGCATTTGCCAGTCTTTGACGGGGAGAAACTCATAGGTCTGATTTCTGCGCGCGATGCGCTCAAGGAGATGGTAGACGAGCAGCAGTTTGTTATCTCTCAACTGGAGCATTACATAACAGGTAGTGGGCGGTAACCCCGCTCGAACTTTCGATTTCAAAGGAGCAAGCGGGATGATTTTGCCGGAGTGGACGATCGCGGATCTCAATGAAAAAATGGAATCGGGCGAACTGACAGCCCGTCAGGTGGCGGACTTATATTTGCAGCGCATGGAAGCGGTGGATAAAAGCGGACCATACATAAATTCCATCATCGAACTGAACCCGGATGCGCTGGAAATCGCCGAGGGATTAGATAATGAACGGAAGGCCGGTAAGGTGCGTGGACCACTGCACGGGATTCCCATCTTGCTCAAGGATAATATCGATACACATGACCGCATGCAAACCACGGCCGGTTCCCTGGCTCTGGAGGGCAATATCGCGGCGAAGGATGCGTTCATTGTAAAGCAGTTGCGTAAGGCAGGCGCTTTAATTCTGGGGAAGACCAATTTAAGTGAGTGGGCCAATTTTCGCGGCAAACACTCCATCAGCGGATGGTCATCGCGCGGCGGCTTGACGAGGAATCCTCACGCGCTGGATCGTTCGGCCTGTGGTTCATCCTCTGGGTCGGGCGCGGCTGTAGCAGCGAATTTGTGTGTGGCTGCCGTGGGCACAGAGACGGACGGTTCGATTATCTGCCCCAGTCAAACGAATGGCATTGTGGGTATCAAGCCCACGCTGGGGCTCTTGAGCCGGAGCGGGATCATCCCAATCGCACACAGCCAGGATACGCCTGGCCCGATGGCGCGGACGGTCACAGATGCGGCGATTCTGCTGGGAGCGATGACAGGCGTCGATTCAGCAGATTCAGCCACCAGGTCCAGTAAGAGGCGCGGCCTGTCCAATTATACGAAGTTTCTGGATTATGACGGACTTAAAGGTGCGCGCATTGGCGTGGCGCGAAACATGGCAGGCAAAAATCCGCGCCTCCTCAAGATCTTCGAGCACTGTATCGAAGTGATGAAACAGCTTGGTGCGGTGATCGTTGACCCGGCGGATGTGCGTAACTTTGATAAATTTGGGGCAACCGAGTTGGAAGTGTTGCATTACGAGTTTCGAGCGGATTTGAACAAATATCTCAAATCACTCGACCAGCATATCCAGGTTCATTCCATGGAGGATGTGATCAAGTTCAACGATGAGAACGCTGATCGCGTGATGCCCTACTTCGGGCAGGAACATATGATCACGGCGCAGGAGAAAGGTCCGTTGAGTGAAAAGAAATACAAGGCCGCGCTCGCGAAAAATCTGCGGCTGACCCGCCGAGATGGAATCGACGCGGCGTTTCGCAAGCACAAGCTGGATGCCATTATTGTTCCTTCAGGTGGACCGGCGTGGACGATCGACCTTGCCAATGGTGATGCCATCAACTGGGATATGGAAAGTACGTCGCCAGCGGCCGTGGCCGGGTATCCACACATTACGGTCCCGGCGGGGTTTGTGTTTGGTTTGCCGGTGGGAATTTCGTTCTTTGCCAAAGCCTGGCAGGAAGCCGACCTGATCAAATATGCATATGCCTTCGAGCAGGCCACGCAATATCGCCGTCAGCCGCGCTATTTGCCAACGGCAAATTTGAATCCATAATCACGGATCACACTGCAGTGGAATTATGACACTCCCGATTTGCTTAGCAAATCGCACTTGCGACCGGGGCAAGTGTGCACCCGATTTTTGAATGGCTTTGCAATTCATGGCAAATCGTGCGTTTCCCGACACCGTCCATCAGGATTGGGCTGACAGCCGATGCGGTGCAGTGCAGGTGAGTATCCCGGTGGGATGCGGTGTAATCAGGGCTCGATATTAAGCCGAAAATCACTTATCCGGAAAACGTTTTTGAACTATACTTTTCGGCGGAGACTGTATGGTAGATGTTGATCTCACTCCCCTAAATTCTGCAATCGATTCGTACGTTCCGTTGGGTCGCTCTGGGTTGTTACCCGCCCTGCATGCGGCTCAAAAAATCTACGGCTGGGTCCCGGAGCCCGTGGCGGCCGAGATATCCAGATCGCTACGTGTTCCGCTGGCCGATGTGCACGGTGTCATCGAATTCTATTCCCTCTTTTACAACGAACCGACCAGTACACACGTGATTCGAGTCTGTACCGATGTGACCTGCGCTCTCAAAAATGCGGATGGGATTCTGGATCATCTTTGTGCGCATCATGGAATTCAACCGAGGCAGACCAAGCCAGACCTGTCTCTGACCATTGAGCCGAGTCCATGCCTTGGGCTTTGTGAGCATGCCCCGGTCGCGCTCGTGGACGATCAGGCGGAGACCAATATCAACCTCGAAAAAGGATCGTATGAATTGGGTCGTCCGCCTTCACCAGTGTACGGCTCTATTCGATTATTGACGTCGAATAGCGGCAATGGCACAACGTCATTCGAAAAATATGGTGACTATGTCGCGCTCAAAAAAGCGTTGGCGATGAAGCCCGAAGATGTGATCAACGAAATCAAAGCTTCAGGACTGGTTGGCCGTGGTGGTGCGGCCTTCCCAACCGGAGTCAAGTGGGAGGGCGCCGCGAAGACGGAGGCAGATCAAAAGTACGTCATCTGCAACGCGGACGAATCCGAGCCCGGTACATTCAAGGACCGCGTGCTCTTGATCGATGATCCCCATCGCACGATTGAAGGGATGTGCATTGCCGCGTATGCCATCGGCGCAACCAAGGGCTATATCTATATTCGCGGAGAGTATCCCTACATTGTCCCTGTATTGGAGAACGCTTTGAAGGAAGCCAGGGACGCAGGTTATTTGGGTAATGACTTCGATATCGAAATTCGCGTCGGCGCCGGAGCCTATATTTGTGGCGAGGAGACCGCGCTGTTCGAATCGATCGAGGGAAAGCGCGGCTTCCCGCGTGTGAAGCCGCCTTTCCCGACGACTCACGGTGTGTTCGGCAAGCCGACTGTCATCAACAACGTGGAAACGCTTTGCAGTGTGCCGTTGATCATATCCATGGGCGCAACTGAATATCGCAAGATTGGCACAGAAAAATCGCCGGGACCGAAACTGTTTTGCGTCTCCGGTGATGTGACAAAAACAGGGGTGTATGAAGTTCCATTTGGTGTGACCCTTCGTGAGCTGCTCGATCTGGCAGGCGGGGTCGCGAACGGAAGGCAGTTGCAATCCGTATTATTCGGCGGCGCGGCAGGCGCCTTTGCGACTTCAGCGCATCTCGATGTGAAAATGACCTTCGAAGACCTGCGCGCGGCTGGACTCCCTCTTGGCTCCGGCGTGGTGATGGTCTTCGATGAAACGCGAGATATGCGCCAGGTGCTCAAGAGTCTGGGTCACTTCTTCGCACACGAGTCGTGTGGAAAGTGCTATCCTTGCCAAATGGGCTCGCAACGTCAAAAAGAAATTTTGGATCGTCTCGCCGAAGGCAAATCTTTGCCCGGCGATTTTGACCGCCTGCAGGACGTTGGCTGGACGATGACAGACTCGTCGCTGTGCGGATTGGGTCAGACCGCCGCGAGCGCGGTCTTATCCGCGATGAAGTTGTGGCCTGAGATATTTTCGTAGGGCGCGGTGACATCCCGCCATTTCAAGCGTATCCCCCAAGAGGCTACTGAATGACAACGAAAAAGACGGCCATAAAGAAAAGATCTCCGGCGAGAAAGGCAAACAGCACAGAGGGTGTTGTCACTCAAACCGCGGAAGTTTTCCCTGTGGTTGAGACGATTTCCGTTCCGCCGACTGTTCCTGTCGAGGAAGTGACGCCGCCGGGTCACGCGTTGTCTGAACCGGTCGTAGAGCATGCGATTTACAAGTTTCCGGCCCATTTGCTCGGGATCGTCCTCTTCCTGGGTTGGTCGTTTGATTACCTGTTTTGGAAGCAGGACCTTGGTGTTAATTTCTCGATCTTCATGACCTTGTGCATCATCGGAGGAACCTTATGGCTCCTTTCGAATGGTGAGAGCCCAGCCAGAAGCAGTCTTTGGCTTTTATTAGCCTTCCTTTTCTTTTCAGTTGTGGCATTCCTGCGGCAGGAACCATTAACGATTTTCCTGGCCTTCACTTTTGCGCTACTGTCCGCTGGTTTGTATGCAAGCTCCTACGCGGGTGGACGCTGGCCGTTGTATCGTCTGACGGATTACTTTTACAAGTCTTTCCTGTTGCTGGGAGATATTCTGACCGGTTTGGCGGTATATGCTCCAAAGGCTCAAAGGCCCCAGAAAACCCTTGAAGCGGACAAAAAGGCATTTCCGATTTGGGCACTGTTGCGTGGCTTATTGATTGCCTTCCCGATTGTGGCGTGTTTTGCCGCGCTTCTGGCCGCCGGTGATGTTGTGTTTGAACAGAAATTGGATGACTTTCTCGATCTGGATGATCTTTCCGAAAATATCTGGCGTGGTTTTTTGATTTTGGTCTATGCTTACGTTCTGGCCGGGACATTCATTCATGCCGCGCTGAAAAGTACGGATGCAGCTCTGGTGGGGGAGAGTAGACCATTGCTCAAACCATTCCTGGGCTTTACCGAATCCGCGGTGATTCTCGGGAGTGTTTCCCTTCTATTTCTGGCGTTTGTCGTTGTGCAGTTTCAGTACTTCTTTGGGGGGGAAACCAATATTGGTGTGGAAGGATATACCTATTCACAATATGCGCGGCGGGGTTTCAACGAATTGATTGCTGTCGCATTCTTCAGCCTGGTGTTGATTTTGGGGCTTAGCGGACTTGTACGGCGCGAAACCGAAGTGCAGAAACGAGTGTATTCCTGGTTAAGTGTTGCTGTGGTGGCACTTGTCCTGGTGATTTTGACTTCTGCATACCAAAGGATATCGCTGGGGATCGACTGGCATGGCTTTTCGCGGCTGCGACTGTATCCGCGGATTTTCCTGATCTGGCTGGGGCTGCTACTCGTGACGGTTGTCGCACTGGAAATCCGTCGAAAAGAGCGGTTCTTTGCTTTTTCGGCCGTATTCGCATCGGTTGCGTTTGCCGTATCGCTTACGTTGGTCAATGTGGATGCTGCCACAGTGCGCCACAATGTACCACGTACATTTCAAGGCAAAAACCTGAATGTGGCCCACCTGGCTTCGTTATCATCCGATGCTGTACCTGCCCTGGCAGCTGAATTCTATTCTGAGGCCTATACCCAGGATGTGCATGAAGGTTTGGGCGCGGCTCTCACCTGTTACTTGCATTATGATTCTTTGACAGACGATACAGACAGCGACTGGCGTTCCTTCAATCTTTCACGCTGGAAAGCTCATAATTCACTTCAGTGGGCAGAGAAATACTTGCAGGATTATGGAATCAATACGGAGAAGTGGCCGGTTCAAGTAAGGACGCCAAGTGATGTTTGGTATGACTGTAGATATTTCGGCACTGCCGAAGAGGATTAGCCTATGACCGAAGAACTCACTTTGGTAATGGATGGAAAGGATATCACCGTAGAACCCGGCAAAACCCTGCTCGAAGTCGCCCGTGAAAACGGCGTGGATGTCCCCACCATCTGCTTCCACGAGGCAACTACCGCGAACGGACTTTGCCGCATGTGTGTCGTCGAAGTTGAGGGGATGAGGGTGCTCCAGCCTGCCTGCATTGTCAAAGCAGCGGCGAATATGAAGGTCCAGACACGGAGCGAAAAAGTTGTCCGCTCACGCAAAACGATTTTGGAGATGCTAGCCTCCACGATGGATCTGTCGGACGCGCCCGAAATCCTGACGATGATGGACGAGTATGGCGCGCGCGCAGAACGCTTCCCGGATGCCGAAAGGCGCGAGTCCGAAGTCAAAGACGATAATCCGATGTATGTGCGGGATTATTCGAAATGCCTGTTATGTTGGAGATGTGTGCAGGTCTGTGCGGAGGATGCGCAATATACATACGCCATCAACTTCGAGGGGCGCGGATATGAAACACAGATTGGAACATTTTTTGACAAAGCCATCCCTGAAACGACGTGTGTGTTGTGCGGTCAGTGCGTGGGAGTATGTCCCACGGGAGCGCTCAAACCCAAACGTCAGTTTTTACTGGAAGGCGGGATGAGCCCGCAGGAAATCAGTGTTTTGAATACCGGACGTAAACGCAGAAAAGAGAAATAACGAGGAGACACGCATCGTCCCGATGTCCTTCGGGAGAGAGACAAAACATGTTCTCTCCGTGTTTTTGTGTGTGAAGAAAAGAGGCTATAGTGATCAAACCTGATCGAATCGTTACGACGATCTGTCCGTACTGTGGTGTGGGATGCACCTTGAATTTGCACATCCAGGACGATGTTGTGTATAAGTCTTCATCGCCGTTCAACGCGCCAGCCAACCACGGCAACCTGTGCGTAAAGGGACGCTTTGGCTATGATTTCATCCATGCCAGGGATCGCCTGACCCAGCCATTGATTCGGAAGAATGGCAAACTCGTCCCGGCAACCTGGGATGAAGCGATGGGATACGTCGCTGAACGTCTACTTGAAATACGCGACACGTACGGGCCGGACTCACTCGGTTTCCTCGTCTCGGCCAAGTGCACGAACGAGGAAAATTATCTCCTGCAAAAGGTAGCGCGCGGACTGATCGGCACAAATAACGTCGACCACTGCGCGCGGCTCTGACACTCCAGTTCCGTGGCCGGTCTGGCCGCGACACTGGGCTCGGGCGCGATGACCAATTCCATCGCCGATATTCATCTGGCGGATGTCCTGCTCGTTACTGGAAGCAATACAACCGAGGCACATCCTGTTATTAGTCTGGAAATGAAGAAAGCGGTCCGCAAACACGGCGCGAAGTTGATTCTGATCGACCCGCGCGAGATCGAACTGGCGGATTTTGCGGCTCTGCATCTGCACCCGCGTTCGGGTACGGATGTCGCGCTCCTCAATACGATGACGCATATCATTATTGCAGAAAGTTTAGTCAAGAAAGAGTTCATTGAAACCAGAACAGAAAACTTTGACGCGCTCAGAGAGGCTGTCAAGGATTGCACGCCGCAATGGGGTGAAGATATCACGGGCGTCCCGGCAGATTTGATCGCTGAAGCGGCGCGGGTTTACGGTCGGGCGGGAAGCGCCGCGATCTTCTGGGCGATGGGCATTACCCAATCCTCGCACGGCGTTGATAACGTCCAGGCGTTGGCGAATCTGGCGTTACTCACCGGCAATTTTGGCAAGCCCGGCTCAGGCGTCAACCCCTTGCGCGGGCAGAACAATGTACAGGGCGCTTGTGATATGGGTGGTCTACCGAATGTCATCACAGGGTATCAGCCAGTGATTGATGAAAACGTCCGCGCAAAATTTGAAAACGCGTGGCAGACTTCGGTGAAGATTCCGTCGAAGCCAGGACTGACGGTCACCGAGTTGATGAATGGAGTGCTCGATGGGCGTGTCAAAGCACTGTACATCATGGGTGAGAATCCGATTCTTTCCGACCCCAATATGAACCATGTGAAAGAGGCGCTCAGTGAAATTGAGTTTTTAGTTTCTCAAGATATTTTCCTGAACGAGACCGCGCAACTTGCGGATGTGGTTTTACCCGGCGTGAGTTTTGCTGAGAAGGAAGGCACTTTCACCAACACCGAACGACGCGTGCAGCGCGTGCGACCGGCACTCCCCATTCGTGGTGAGGCGCGACGCGATCTGGATATCATCCGCGATTTGGGTCAGCGATTGAGTGGAACTGCTGCGGATATTTCGTCGGATGTCGTTCACCCCGTTACGGATTGGAGCTACGCTGGTGCTTCTGCCGTGTGGGATGAAATTGCGGCGTTGACTCCCTCAATGAGCGGCATTGGTTACGAGAAATTGGAGCGGTGTGGAATTCAATGGCCCTGTCCAACCGTCGAACACCCGGGGACGCCGATTCTGCATAAAGAAAAATTCACGCGTGGACTTGGCAAATTCACGCCTTTGACATTCCGTGAGCCAGTCGAAAATCCTGATCAGGAATACCCATTCACGCTGAACACAGGACGTATCCTTCAGCATTGGCACGGTGGGACAATGAGCCGCCGTTCGGAGGGACTCGATTGGATTGTGCCTGAAGGTGAGATTCAAATCAACGATGAAGATGGCCTACAACTTGGAATTGAAACTGGCGCTCTGATTCGTGTAGCCTCACGCCGCGGCGAGGTAACTGGCAAAGCG
>Ga0075418_10010060_pt1 | contig 10597 bp, 6 predicted proteins | sample SoiMetdeltSBSDD2_FD_81776 | JGI IMG/M metagenome (GOLD analysis project Ga0075418, IMG submission 81776) | Bulk soil microbial communities from a Populus tree surrounding site in Tennessee, USA - Soil MetaG P. deltoides SBSDD2 | ecosystem: Environmental > Terrestrial > Soil > Tree plantation...
CTGGATGGAGCCGGCTCTGCGCGAAGGCGCGGCTCGCCTGGCCTGGGCCACCGGGGCCCCGCTCGTGCCGGCGACCATCGCGGGGGCGTTCCGCGCCTGGCCGCACCATCAGGCGCTACCGCGGCCGGCCCGCATCAAGGTCCGCTTCCACGAGCCCCTCGACCCGGCACCCTGGCGCGACCGTCCGGAAGACGAGGCGCTGCCTGCCCTTCTCTCGGAGCTGCGCCGCCGCGTGGAGCGCACGCTCCTGCCTGGCGTCAAGGCGGACCTGCGCATGGAGCTCGTGTACCGGCGCCCGTCGCCGTGGCCGCGCTGGCACGAGTCGATCCCGCCCCTGTTGGCGGCGGTGCTCGTCTTCTGGAAGACGCGCAGCCTGCTCGCGGTCACGCCGGCCTACGCGTACATCGGCTACCTGCTCGCCGATCATTTTGCGATCCCCCAGCGCCGGCTGGTGAAGTGGTTCCGGAACGCGTCGCCGGTCGCCTTCGGTCTCGGCTACGCGCCCGTGGTGGCCGGCGCCCTGGGCCTTCCCGACACCCCCGGCGATCTGGCGCTCGCCGCCATCGTGGCCGGGTCCCTGTTCCCGTACTTCTACGAGCGCGGCAACATCGCCCTCGCCTTCGTGCGCGGCTTCATGCTCTGCCTGGGCCTCGAGCTCGTCGCGATGTGGATCGCGCCGAGCGGACCGGGTCCCCACCTGGCACTGCCGCTCTACGCGGCCGCGTTCGCCTGGCAGAAGCGGACCGTCTACTCGACCTACGCGGCGCCGATCCTCGCCGCGTGGTCGCTGCTCGTGCCGCACCAGCTCGGCGGCCTGTCGTTCGCGCTCGTGCCGCATGCGATCGCTGGGCTTCTGGCGTGGCTCGTGATCAGCCTCTTTCCGTACCGAGAGGCCACGGAGGAAAAGGAGCGGTCCGCCGGCCTCGGGCTCGCCTGAGGTCGAAAGGAGTCAGGCCGCGGTGGTGCAGCAGGGTCGTATACTGGATTCTGGGACGGTTGCGGACGCTCGAGCGGCAGCCGCTCGAGGTGTCGCGCCTCACGGGACGGGACGAGCGCTCCAAGGACACTTCCGGGTGCCCCAGCCACGATGGAGGATCGATGCCTGGTGAGACACGGGGGCGACTCCCACGCCGGCTCGTGCCTGCCGTTCTGGCAGGAGGCCTGTCTCTGGCGGCATGTCCGTCGCAGCCGCCGGTCGATCCCGAGGCGGCGCGCATCGGCAGGGGCAGGCAGATCTTCTTCAACGAGACCTTCGGCGGCAACGGGCGGACCTGCGGAACCTGCCATCGAGAGGAGAGGAGTTTCGGCATCGATCCGGCGTTCATCGCAACCCTGCCGAAGAACGACCCGCTGTTCGTCGCGGAGTTCAACCCCGACCTCAAGCAAAACTTCGAGAACCCCCGCCTGATGCGCGAGTTCGGCCTGATCCTCGAGAATCTCGACGGCTTCGACGATCTCGCGAGCCGCTTCACCCAGCGCGGCGTGCCCCATGTGCTCGCGTTGCGCACCTCGATCGACAGCCCCCAGGGACCCCGAACCGGCTGGTCCGGCGACGGTGCGCCGGCGGATGGCTCGCTGCGATCGTTCGCGGTGGGCGCCGTGATCCAGCACTTCACCAAGAGGCTCGACCGGGTCCCAGGCGTCGACTTTCGGCTCCCCATCGACGAGGAGCTCGACGCCCTCGAGGCGTTCCAGCGCTCGCTTGGGAGGGAGCGCGACCTCGAGCTGCCGTTGCCCCTGAGGGGGACGGTGGCCTCCCGCGGGCAGGCGATCTTCCTCGACGACCGGCTGGGCAAGTGCAACATCTGCCACCGCAACGCCGGCGCCAACGCGACCCTCGGAGGCCGGGACGCCGGCAACGCCAACTTCAACACGGGCGTCGAGAGCCTGCCCGATCAGCCGGCTCGTCTCACGGCTGAGCTCGTCCCGACGGATGACGGCTTCGGCACGCCGGGGAATGGCACTTTCAACACCCCGCCACTCGTCGAGGCCGCCGACACGGGCCCCTTCTTCCACAACAACGCGATCGAGACGATCGAAGGCGCCGTGGCCTTCTACAACGGCCAGGCGTTCAACAACTCTCCCTCGGGCCGCTTCCTGGCGAGCACGGACCCCAACGGCGTCGGCATCCGGCTGGATGCGACGCAGATCGTTGCGGTCGCCGCCTTCCTGCGCGTGATCAACACCCTCGAGAACATCCGAGCCAGCACCGAGCTGCTCGGGCAGGCAGAGGCATTCAGCTTCTTCCAACGCGCGAGCGCCCAAGCGCTGCTCCGGAGCGCGGCGAAGGAGGCCGGGGACGGAGTCGCGGTGCTCCGGAGTGGCGGCCTGCACCCTGACGCGGTCGGCCATCTCGAGGAGTCCGTGAGGCTGATCCAGGACGCGGAGCGCAGCTTGTTCGGTCGGCGCCGTCTCATCCGCGAGGCGATCCGGGCCCAGGAGAGCGCACGCACGCGGCTGATCGGAGAGGGAAAATGAAGGAAGGGCGAGAACCGCGCATGCGCAGGCTGATGATCGGAGTCGCGGCGACGCTGCTCGGCGCCGTCCTCCCCGTTCACGGGCAGAAGGCGACGGAGCGCTTCATCCCGCTGGGTCAATCGCCGGGCCTGTCGCAGAAAGCGACCACGATCGGCGAGGTCGCGGATGTCGACGCGCGCGCGCAGACGCTGACGGTCGTCGACAAGGACCGCCGGCTCACGGTCAAGATCACGGAACAGACCCAGATCTGGCTCGACCGCAGCAAGGTCAAGCAGACGACGCTGACCGGAAGCTTCTCCGACCTCAAGAGTGGGCGGCGGGTCGAGGTCAAGTACCTCGATCCGGACACCCGGCAGATCGCCGAGTGGGTCAAGGTGGAGGTCGCACAGTAGCTCCTCGAAAGAACAGATGGCGCGCGCACTACAATGCGTTGCCCCATGATCGAGGATCTGCCTTCACGTCGGCGCGCTACGCTCACGGCGCTGGTGCTGCTCGGGCTCGCCTTCGCCGATCTCGTCACGATCGTCGATCCGCTTGCCGGCCAGCAGGGTGACGTGCCTCAGGCCCGCGAGGACATCCTCGGGACGGGCAAAAAGCTGTACTCCCAGCACGACGAGGAGCTGGTCATCAGGGACTTCTTCCAGGATCGCCGGCACGGGACGTTCCTCGACGTGGGCTGCGCCTGGCCGATCAAGGCCAGCAACACCTTCTATCTGGAGCAGCGGCTGGGCTGGAGGGGCATCGCGGTCGACGCCCTTCCCGACTATGAGCAGGCCTGGAGGAAGCGCCGGCGCCGGAGTCGTTTCTTCAACTACCTCGTGAGCGATCACGGCGGTACGTTCGAGTCCTTCTTCCGTTCGGAGCTCCTCGGCGTCTCGACCATCAAGCCGCCGGAGGAGTTCGAGGGCCGCAAGCTCAAGTACGACGAGATCCGCGTTCCGACGATCACGCTGAACCAGCTCCTCGACGAGAACGAAATGAAGAAAGTCGACTTCGTGTCGATGGACATCGAGGGCGCCGAGCTGCTGGCGCTCGCGGGCTTCGACATCGAGCGCTTCAAGCCGGAGCTCCTATGCATCGAGGCCAAGCCGCAAAACCGGGCGGCCCTCATGCAGTACTTCGCAACCCACGGCTACGAGCGCATCGAGCGCTACTTCCAGCGCGACCAGGTCAACTACTACTTCGCGCCGAAGCTCGCGGAAAGGTCGCTGGGGCTACAATAGCCGCCCCGTGACGAGCGAGACCCCGGCCCCAGCGGCCGAGGCGGACGAAAGCCACCCACACCCGCCCGCGGAACCAACCGAGGAAGCGCCCCGAGGACTCGTCGGCTGGCTCTTCTCCGGCCCGCTGGCCGGCGCGGCCCTCGCCCACCATCACACCTACCCGTGGTGGAAGGTCATGTGCCTGACCGGCGTCGACTACTTCTCGACGCTCGGCTACCAGCCCGGCATCGCCTTCCTCGCTGCCGGGGTGATGTCGCCCATCGCCACGCTGTTCCTGGTCCTCGTGACGCTGTTCGTCGCCCTGCCCGTCTACGCACAGGTCGCGGAGCGAAGCCCCCACGGCCAGGGCAGCATCCAGATGCTGGAGGACCTGCTGCCGCGCTGGCGCGGCAAGCTCTCGGTGCTCGTGCTGCTCGGGTTCGCCTTCACCGACTTCGTCATCACGATCACCCTATCGGCCGCAGATGCGGCCGCCCACGTCATCCACAACCCCTACGCGCCGGCGTGGGTGGACCATCCCGTGCCCGTCACGCTGCTCATGCTCGCGGTGCTGGGCGGCATCTTCCTCATGGGCTTTCGCGAGGCGATCGGCCTCGCGGTCGTGATCGTGGCCGTCTATCTCGGCCTGAACGTGGTCGTGCTGGGCGTCGAGCTGACGAAGCTCGTCCAGGATCCGTCGGCCTTCTCCCGCTGGCAGGAGGCGCTCTCCTTGAAGCACGGCAGCTTCTCCGGGATGGCGCTCGCCGCGCTCCTGATATTCCCCAAGCTGGCGCTGGGACTGTCGGGATTCGAGACGGGCGTCGCGGTGATGCCCCTCGTGCGAGGCGCTCGCCGTGACGATCCCGCCCGGCCGGCCAGACGCATCCGCAATACGAAGAAGCTGCTGGGGACGGCCGCGCTCACCATGAGCGTGTTCCTGATCGGCTCCAGCCTCGCGACGACGCTTCTGATCCCGGCCGCCGAGTTCGAGACCGGCGGCCCGGCGAACGGTCGGGCGCTCGCCTATCTCGCCCACAAGTACCTCGGCAGCGGCTTCGGGACGCTGTACGACGTGTCGACGATCACGATCCTATGGTTCGCGGGGGCCTCGGCCATGGCGGCGCTCCTGAACCTCGTGCCACGCTACCTGCCGCCCTACGGGATGGCGCCCGACTGGGCGCGCGCGAACCGGCCGCTGGTGCTGATCTTCACGATCATCAACGTGGTGGTGACGCTCTGGTTCCAGGCGGACGTCGAGGCCCAGGGCGGAGCCTACGCCACCGGCGTGCTGGTGCTGATGTCCTCGGCCGCCGCAGCCGTGACGATCGCGAACCGCCACGGCGTCTGGCGGTACGTGTATGGGCTGATGACGCTGATCTTCCTGTACACGACCGCTGAAAACATCCACGAGCGGCCCGAGGGCCTCAAGATCGCTTCCCTCTTCATCGTGGGGATCGTCAGCACCTCGTTCGTGTCGCGCGCGTTTCGCTCGACCGACCTGCGCATCACCGCGGTGCGCCTCAACACCAAGGCCCAGCGCTTCATCGAGCAGGACGCCCCGGAGCCGATCCGGATCATCGCGCATCGGCCCGACAAGCGCACGATCGAGGAGTACGAGAAAAAGGAGCAGCAGGCCCGCGACGACCACAGCCTCGACAAGGGCGAGCCGGTGATCTTCCTCGAGGTCACGCAGGGCGATGCGTCGGAGTTCAGCGACGACCTCGACGTGCGTGGCGTGCGCATCGGCCGCCACCGCATCCTGCGCTGTCAGAGCCCGGCGATCCCCAACGCAATCGCCGCGCTGCTGCTGCACGTGCAGGCGTCGACCGGGAAGATCGCCCACGCGTACTTCGGCTGGACCGAGGGCAACCCGCTCGCCTACGCCCTCAAGTACGTGTTCCTCGGCGAGGGCGATACGGCGCCGGTCACCCGCGAGGTGCTGCGGAAGACCGTCAAGACGCCGACCGAGCGGCCCCGCGTGCACGTGGGCTAGCCGGCGCCCGCGCGTCGCTCAGAAGGAAGCGCTGAGGCTCAGGCGGACGCTGCGTGGTTCGAGGGGATGGGTGTGGACGTCCGCGATGCCCCCCGTCGGCTCGCCGGGAACGCGGGACGCGTAGTAGTAGTCGATGTCGCTGGCTCTCGCATCCGCGATGTTGAAGACGTCGATGCTGAGCAGGTAGCGAGGGGCAAGCCGCCAGCTGGCGCGAGCGTTCACAGTGGTGGAAGCCCGCGACCGCACGCTGTCGTCCTCGATGAGCGGCCTGGGGCCGAAGTAGCGAAGACGAAGGGTCCCGGAGAAGCGCCCGACGTCCTGGAGCGTCACGCCTGCGGAAACGACGCCCTCGACCGCGCCCGGGATGCGGTCACCCGAGAGGCTGTCCCGGAAGCGGGCTCGCGACCAGGCGGCGTCAGCGTCGAACGTCAGCCACGGACGCGCCACGAAGACGCTCGACCACTCCAGGCCGACTCGACGGGTGGGGCGGCTGGCCTCCGTGGTTCCGGCGTCGCCAACGAAGAGCAGCTCGGAGTCGATATCGAGGCCCCAGACGGCAAGCGCCGTCTGGAATCGAGGGATGGCGAGCGAGCGCAGACCCAGCTCGGCTCCCTTGGCCCGCACGAGGGGATCCACGCGTTCGATCGGCTCGCCCGTCCTCGGATCGCGCGTCTGGACGGCGCCGCGCGCGTCGTTGCTGTGGAAGCCCCAGCCCCAGTTCGCGTAGGCCTCACTCTCCTTCCAGGGTCCCAGCACCATGCTCAGCTTCGGGCTGAGCAGCGAGGCGGTTCGGCGGCCCGAGTTCGCCGGGTCATCGCTGCGAACGTCGAAGCCGTAGAGGTCACCTCGCAAGCCGGCGACGGTCCTGAGCGCGTTGGTCCACTGGATGCTGGTCTGGAGGAAGGCCGCTCCGCTCCGCTGGGTCACGTCGTCCTGGCGGATCGTCTCGAGACGGCGGGTGGCCCGCGTGTGATGGAGCCCCACGGTCGGGATGTCGTCCAGTCGGCCCTGGAGGCCCACCGCGGTCTCGGAGTCCCGGCCGAACCAGCTGGACAGGAAGCGCTGCGTCAGGCTTGCGCCGAGGACGGTGCGCTCGTCCTCCTGCTCGAACTGGTCGCCGTTCACCGGGTCGTCGAGGAAGTAGGTGAAGTTCGAGAACAGGTCGAGTCCGTAGTCGATCGCGTACGCCTTGACCTGCGTGAGCCCCAGCGTCGAGCTGTTCCTCCATTCCCCTGAAAGGCTGTAGCGGTGGGTCTCCCCGCGATCGGTGGCATCGTAGGTGCCGAAGCGATCCAGCTGGCCGCTCTCGACCGCCCGTTCGGGGATCTGATCCGTGGAGTGCCACTTTCCCGAGTACCCGAGCGCCGTAAGGCTCAGGCCATCCCGCTGGTCCCCGCGGGAGTAGCGCACCACGGCGTTGAGCCTGCGGTAATCGTCCGGGATCACCCAGGGGCCGTCGTTGTGGTGCGCCTCGGCAGCGTAGAGAACATGCCCCTGTCCAAGCGGGGAAGACGAGGCGAAGAGCAACCGGCCGAAGCCGCTCTGGCCGGCTTCGAGCTTGACGAGCGGACGGTCCAACACGTTCAGGTAGTTCACGTTGATATTGCCGGCCGCTGAGAAGTCCCCCTGCTCGGCCGTATAGGTTCCCTTCTGGTACTGGACTCCGCTGACCAGCTCCGGAATCAGGAAGTTGTTGTCGGAGTACCCCTGTCCGTGGCCGTGCGTGGGCATGTTGACGGGGACACCCGCCACAAATGTAGCCAGATCCGTGCCGTGGTCGATGTTGAAGCCCCGCACGTAATACTGGTTGGCCTTGCCCTCGCCACTGTGCTGGCTGACCACCACCCCCGGCACGCTCTCGAAGATCTCGGCGCCGCGATGCACCGGCCGCTGCTCGATCAGCCTGGACGCCACGACGCCCTCCGACCCAGCGTTCGCGAGGCCGAGCAGGCCGGTGATCGGAGCATCGAGGTCGGTCAGGTTGCGAAACATCCGGCGGTCGGTGACGAGCACGTCGGCCGTCAGGGCGACCCGCAAGGTGGCGTCCAGCTCTGCCGTGGTCCCGCATTCGAGGCTGACGCTGCTGGCAAAGGTCGCGAAGCTCGACAGACGGAAGCTCACGTGGCACTGACCGGCGGCGAGGCCAGCGAGGGCATAGGCGCCGGCGCTGTCCGTAGCTGCAGTCGACGACACGGAGCCGCAGGCGACCGCCACCGTGACCCCTGGCAGGCCCAGCCCGCTGTCGTCGACCACCCGCCCGCGCAGGCCGGCGGGGGCAGGCTCGGCGATAGCGATTGGAGCGCCGAGCAGCAGGCCGAACACCATGGCGAAGCTCATCGCAGACATTCAGGCCATCCCTACTACGAGGACACGCCGCCTGGCGGATTGTGAAATCCAAGACGCGTTTGCAGACGTAGTTCGAGCCGGGCCGGAAAAGCCCGGCCCAGCCGTTCGCAATGTCGCGGACGCGCTCTCCCAGAAACTGGAGACCAAGCATGCGTCGTTTCCGAAGTCTCTGGCCTCTCGCGCTGCTCGCGACCCTGGCGCTGCCGCAGGGCGCTCAGGCGGCGAACCACCGCGAAGCCCCGATCACCGCCCTCGACCGAACCGCCGACATCACGGACTGGTACACCTTCGTGAGCTACGACGACCCGGACAAGGTGACGTTGATCCTCGCGGTGGACCCCCTTCTCGAGCCCTCCAACGGGCCGACCTACTTCCCGTTCGACCCGGGGATCCTGTATTCCTTCCACGTCGACAACAACCAGGATGGCGTGGCCGAGGACGTGGTCTTCGAGGTGCAGTTCAAGACCGAGTTCCGTCCCGCCGACCCGCGCCTGTTCACGGTGGCCGTCGGCGGTCTCGCGGGCATTCCCCCGATCACCGAGCTGGATGGTCCGGGCTCCGTCGGCCTCGGACTCCGCCAGAGCTACACGGTCCACATGCGGAGAGGGGACGACCGGATCAACCTCAGCCGTGGACGCACGCTCTACGCCGTGCCGTCGAACGCCGGTCCCCGCACCATGCCCACCTATTCCGATCCCGGCGGCCTCTTCGAGCAGGGCATCTACGACCTCGGCGACGGAATCAAGGTGTTCGCCGGGACGACCGACGACGCTTTCTACATCGACCTCGGCGCCGCCTTCGACTCCCTGAACTTCCGCCAGGCAGTGGGCGGTGGCGTTCTCACCGCGGCCCAGGATGCCGACGACACCACGAACTTCGCCCCGGATGACGTCTCCGGATTCAACGTCAACACCATCGCCCTCGAGGTTCCGATCGCGCTCCTCACCAGGGGCCGCGCAAAGTTCCCCGCAGACGACCGGCGCGCCGTGCTCGGGACCTACGGCAGCACCTCGAGGCGTGCCCTCACCGTCCGGCGCTCGCCGCAGCCCACGAGCGCGTCGGGCGCCTGGAGGCAGGTGCAGCGCATGGGCAACCCGCTCATCAACGAGCTCGTGATCGGCATCGGTTCGAAGGATCGCTTCAGCATGGACGACCCGAAGAACGACGCGCAGTTCGCGTCCTTCTTCCTCAACCCGATCCTCGGCGACGTGTTCGCCTCCATCGGCGTCCCGGTGCCTCCAGCGCCGCGCACGGACCTGCTTCCGCTCGTCACCTACGCGGGCTTGCCGATCTTTCCGGCGGGCACGCCGGCCGGCAGGATCGCGGACCTGCTGCGTATCAACACGGGCATCGCGCCGACGGCCCTCGCGAGCCAGAAGCGGCTCGGAGTGCTGGCGAACGACCTCGGCGGCTTCCCGAACGGCCGCAGGCCCGACGACGACGTGACGGACATCTCGGCCCGCGCCGTTGCCGGCATCCTCACAGGCGTCAACGTTCCGATCGGTGACGGCGTCAACAAGGGCGACACGCCGAAGCGGGGGACGTTCCCCTTCGTCAACCCCTCCCACGACGGCCGCAACAGCCGCCACGTGGATCCCAACGAGACGGGCTGCGGTGCTGGCGATGCCGCGATCTGCCCGGTCGACTGACCTATGTTCGTGGCCCGCGGCCGATCACGACGGCCGCGGGCCGTTCCATGTCGCGCGGATGAGCGAGGAGGAGTTATGAAGGCGATGTTTTCGACCCTGGTCGTAGCCGTCGGCCTAGCGGCGGGCGAGCCGCTCGCAGCACAAGGCACGGGCGCTTCTGCAACGCCCGCGGAGCAGCGCATCGAGCAAGCGCGTCAGGCGCTCGGCAAGGCGCCCGGCAAGAGCGACGGCCATGTCGACCTGGCGATGGCGCTGGCCCGTCGTGCGCGAGAGACCTCGGATCCGGCCTTCTACGCCCAGGCCGAGCAGGCCATCGCGGCGGCCCTGGAGCTCACTCCGGATGGCTTCGAGGCGCTGAAGGCGCGCACGTGGGTGCTCCTGGGCCAGCACCGCTTCGGCGAGGCGCGTGAGCTGGCCGAAACCCTCAACAAGCGCGTGCCCGACGACGTGACGGTGTACGGGTTGTTGACGGACGCGAACGTCGAGCTGGGGGACTACGAGCGGGCCGAGCAGTCGTGCCAATGGATGCTCAACCTCAGGCCCGGGAACGTCCCGGCGCTGACGCGGGCTGCCTACCTGAGGGAGCTGTTCGGGGACGTCGACGGTGCCATGGAGCTGATGGCGCAGGCGCTGGACTCGACGTCACCGAACGAGACTGAGGACCACGCGTGGCTGCTGACCCAGATGGCGCACCTGCGCCTCATCACCGGAAGGGTGGCTGAAGCCGAGAAGCTGTTGGACGAAGCGTTGGCCACGTTCCCGGCCTACCACTACGCTCTCGCGCAGCTGGCCAAGGTTCGCGCCGCCCAGGGGCGCCACGCCGAGGCCGCAACGCTCCTGCGCCAGCGCTACGACGCGGCACCGCACCCGGAGAACCTCTACGACCTGGCCGTGGCCCTCGAGCGAGCGGGTTCGCACGACGCGGCCAA
>Ga0075418_10010061_pt1 | contig 10597 bp, 6 predicted proteins | sample SoiMetdeltSBSDD2_FD_81776 | JGI IMG/M metagenome (GOLD analysis project Ga0075418, IMG submission 81776) | Bulk soil microbial communities from a Populus tree surrounding site in Tennessee, USA - Soil MetaG P. deltoides SBSDD2 | ecosystem: Environmental > Terrestrial > Soil > Tree plantation...
GACGATCGCGGACGCCTGTGGGTCGTGCAGTACCTTCAATACCCGTTCCCCGCCGGTCTGACCATCACCTCGTACGATCAATATTTGCGCGCGCGTTACAGCGCGGTCCCTGCGGCACCACCGAATCACCTGCGCGGCGCCGACAAGATCACCGTGCTCGAGGACACGAACGCCGACGGCACGTTCGACTCGCACAGGGACGTCATCACCGGTCTCAACATCACGACGAGCGTCGTGACGGGGCGCGGCGGAATCTGGGTCATGAACCCGCCGTACCTGCTGTTCTATCGCGACCGCGACAGCGATGGATCGCCCGAGGGCGATCCGGAGGTTCGGCTGGCCGGGTTCGGCCTCGAGGATACGCACTCGCTCGCCAACAGCCTGACGTGGGGTCCCGATGGCTGGCTCTATGGCGTGCACGGAAGCACCAGCACCGCGCGGGTCAGGGGCATCTCGTTCCTCGGGCAGGCCGTCTGGCGCTACCACCCCGAGGCGGACAGGTTCGAACTGTTCGCGCAAGGCGGCGGAAATCCGTGGACGCTCTCGTTCGACAGCAAGGGCCGCGCCTTCTCTGGAGACAATGGCGGCAACAGCCGCGGATTCCACTGGGTCGAAGGCGGACGCTACGAGAAGAACTGGCCGAAGCACGGGCCATTCACCCGGCCGTTCTCGTTCGGCTTCATCCCGCACATGGACCATGCCGGGTACGCCGCGCGGTTCGCGATGACCGGCGTGATCTACGAGGACGGAAAGCTGCCGGGGTACGAAGGACAGCTCATTTCCGGCATGGCGCTCACCAGCCGCATGCAGGCCACGCGCCTGATGGCTGAGGGATCGACGTTCAGGACCGTCGATACCGATGCGCTCCTGACGACCGCGGACCGGAGCTTCCGTCCGGTCGATACGGCCGTCGGGCCCGACGGCGCGTTGTACATCGCCGACTGGTGCGACATCCGGATGGATCACACCGATCCGCGCGACACCTGGGACAAGTCCTGCGGCCGGATCTGGCGGCTGCGCGCCAGGGACTCGCGGCCGGCGCCTCGCGTCAACCTGGCCGGGTTGAGCAGCCAGGAGCTCGTGCAGCTGCTGGGCGACGGAAGAAAGTGGTACCGCGAACACGCGCGACGGCTGCTCGGCGAACGTCAGGACCGTTCGCTCGTTCCGCAGTTGCGGCAGCTCGTACGCGACCGGCGAGGCGCCTCCGCACTCGAGGCCTTGTGGGCGGCGAACCTGATTGCGCCGATCGATCCCGCCTGGACCTCCGAGCTCCTGGCGCATCCCGACGCCGCCGTTCGCGCCTGGGCCCTGCGGCTGTTCAGGCCCGAGTCGATCGTTCCCTCGATGCGCGACAGACTGGTGAGACTCGCCCGCACCGAACCCGACGCTGAAGTAAGGAGCGAGCTCGCGAACATGACGGCGCGTCTCACACCGGAGGCGGCGCTTGCGGTGCTCGGGGCACTCGCCGAGCGGGAAGAAGACGTTTCCGACCGGCACATCCCGTTGCGAATCTGGTGGGCGCTCGAACAACACGTCAGCGGTGAACCGGATGCCGTCCTGAGCTGGGTCGAGAAGTCGGGCGTGTGGCACGCTCCGGTGTTCACCCAACACATTGCCGGCCGTTTGGCGCGGCGGCTGGCAGCGGAGCGCGGGGACCAGCAGTCGTTCACGCGCATCGACCCCGACGAGAACTGGAAGGCCTACGCAGAACACCCGCGCACGCTCATGCCGGGCGGGAAGGGCGACTACACGGATTGGCAGGGTAACGAGACCCCGGAGGTCCGCGAAAGGAACCTGAGGCGCCTTGCGCGGTTGATGCAGAGTGCCCCCACCCCTGCGGATCGTGATCGGTTGCTCGCCGCTGCCGGAGCGGCCGACACGACTCGACCGGCCGGTCCGATCGACAGCGGGTCAGGCAGAGAGGCGTTTCTCACGTATTGCGCCCCTTGCCATCAGCCGGACGGCAGCGGCATGGCGCGCCTGGCCGCACCGCTGCGCAATTCGCCGTGGGTGCTGGGCCGCGAGGACCTGTTGGCCCGGATAGTGCTGAACGGCCTCAAAGGCGACCTGCTGATGCCGCCGATGGGGACGCTCGATGATCGCCAGCTCGCGGGAATACTGACCTACATCCGCAGTGCGTGGGGGCACGACGCGGCGCCGGTTTCGCCTCAGACGATGGCGCAGGTTCGCGCGGCCTCCGCAGCGCGTCAGACGCCGTGGACCGCGGCGGAGCTTTCGGCGCTGGGGCGGTAGCCGAACGCCGGCCACAGCCTTCCGGCTAAAGCCGGAAGCCACACTAATCTAAGATCACACAATCGTATTGGAGAGAGGTACGACATGCGCACTCCGCTCAGAGCGCTCGTGACGGTCGCGGTCGTCAGCGGCCTCACCCTCCCCTCGCTCGCGCAGGACGACCCGCACTCCGAGACGCGGAGCGGCCGGACAATGAAGCCGGTGATCACGGGACGGCAGTACGCCGTCACGTCGATGAAGCATCAGGCAACGGAAGCGGCGGTCAGGATCCTCGAGAAGGGGGGCAACGCGTTCGATGCCGCCGTCGCCGGTCAGGCCGTGCTCGCGCTCGTCGATCCCGCCAACAACGGCTACGGCAGCGATGCCGTCGTACTCCTGTACGACGCCGCGGCCCGGAAGGTGTGGTCGATCAACGCGGAAGGGCCCGCGCCCAGGCTGGCGACAATCGAGTGGTACCAGCAGCACAACGACGGGAAGCTCCCGGACAGCGACGGCCTCCTCTCGGCCACCGTTCCCGGCGTGGTGGACGCCTGGTGCACCATGCTCGATCGCTGGGGCACCATGAGCTTCGCGCAGGTGCTGCAGCCCGCGCTCGAGATTCTCGAAGAGGGCCTTGTGCTCACTCCCGGACTCGCGCGGTCGATGGGCGCGAACAAACTGAAGAAGTATCCGTCGAGCGTGAATCTCTACATGCCCGGCGGCAAGCCTCCGGCGGCGGGCTCCGTCTTCAGAAACCTCGATGCCGCGCGGATGCTCCGAAAACTGCTCGACGCGGAAAAGGCCGCCGGCCCGGACCGCCGCGCCGGCCTGCGCGCCGCGCGCGATCGCTTTTACAAGGGCGACATCGCCCGGTCGATGGCGGAGTTCTCCGAGAAAAGCGGCGGCTTGTTCCGCTACGACGATTTCGCCTCCTACACCGCGCTCGTCGAAGCGCCGGTGTCCACAAACTATCGCGGCTACGATGTCTACAAGAACCCGTCGGCCAGCCAGGGGCCGGCGGAGCTCTTCGCCCTGAACATGCTCGAGGGCTACAACCTGAAGCAGCTCGGGCACAACAGCGCCGCCTTCATTCACACGAGCGCCGAGGCGCTCAAGCTGGCCCTCGGCGATCGCGAGAAGTATCTCGGCGACACGGCGTTCATCACGATCCCCTACGAGGGCCTGCTCTCCAAGGAGTACGCCGCCGAGCGCCGGACGCTGCTCGATCCCGACAAGGCGTCGCTCGAGCTCCGCCCCGGCGATCCGGCGAAGTTCATGAAGAAGACCGATGCGCTGGTCCGGCCCTTTCATGTCACGACCACCGGTGCGGCCGATCACGTCGGCGACACCAGCTACATCGCCGTCGTGGACAAGGATCGGAACATGGTCAGCTTCGAGCCGAGCCTGCACAGCGGCTGGGGCACGGGAGTCGTGATGGGCGATCTCGGGTTCATCCTCAATTGCCGGGGGGACTACTACTCCCTCGTGCCCGGCGAGGCGAATGCGCTCGAGCCGGGCAAGCGCCCCCGCAGCACGCTTCAGAGCACGCTCGTGATGAAAGACGGCCGGCCCTACATGATCCTGGGCAGCCCCGGCGGCGACGATCAGATCATGCGGACGATGCAGACCCTCATCAACGTGATCGACTTCGGCATGAACATCCAGCAGGCGATCGAGGCGCCGCGCTGGTCCACGCGCAGCTTCCCGGCGTCGCCATTTCCACACACGATGTACCCGGGCGATCTCTCCGTCGAGGACCGCGTCCCGGTCGCGGTGCAGAAGGCGCTTTCCGCGAAAGGACACAAGTTGACGGTGTCGGGCCCGTGGTCGCTCGGCGCGAACGCGGCGATTGTCGTGGACGTCGAGCGCGGCGTGCTGGGCGCCGGCGCCGACGTCCGGAACGACGCCTACGCCTGGGCGCGATAAACGCGCGGGCTGCCCGATCCGGCGCCGCGCTCCGTACGGAGTGACACATGCTTCCTCTTCAACGTCGACTCGCGATCCTGGCGGGTGTGCTGTTGGTGGTCGTCGGCTGCGTCCCCGTGTCGTCGGCCCAGGTCCGGCAGCCCAACATCGTGATGATCGTCGGTGACGACATGGGGTACGCCGACATCGGCGTGCACGGAAGCAAGGACATTCCCACGCCACACATCGACGCGCTGGCGAAAGGCGGCGTTCGGTTCACCGATGCCTACGTCACTGGCCCGCACTGCAGCCCGACCCGGGCCGGACTGCTGACCGGCCGCTATCAGCAGCGCTTCGGGCACGAGGTCAACATGGGCGCCGATGCCGGCCCGAACGGCGGGCTCCCGCCGAGCGAGAGGACCATGGCCGATCGGCTGAAAGCCGCGGGATATCGAACCGCGCTGTTCGGTAAGTGGCATCTCGGATCCGCCGCGCATCTTCACCCGATGTCCCGCGGCTTCGACGAGTTCTACGGGTTTCTCGGAGGAGACCACTCCTACTTCGAGTCGACGGAGAACGGTACGAATCCGTTGTACGACGGCAGAGATCGTGTCGAAGCGAGCGGATATCTGACCGACGTCCTGACCGATCGCGCGGTCACCTTCATCAAACGCGAGAAGTCCCGGCCGTTCTTCCTCTATCTCGCGTACAACGCCGTGCACACGCCGATGCACGCGCCCGAGAAGTACCTGGCCCGATTCAGCGGGATTGGGGACGAGCAGCGCCGCACCTACGCGGCGATGATGTCCGCCATGGATGACGGCATTGGCCGAGTGGTCGCCGCGCTCCGTGACGAAGGCCTGGAGGAGAACACCCTGATCTTCTTCTTCAGCGATAACGGTGGCCCAATCATGCCCGGAACGACGATCAACGGATCGACCAACACGCCGCTGCGCGGATCCAAGCGTCAGACATGGGAGGGCGGCATCCGCGTGCCCTTCATGATTCGCTGGAGGGGAAGGCTTCCGGAAGGAAAGATCGACTCGCGTCCGATCATCCAGCTCGATGTGCTCCCGACCGTGCTGGCCGCCGCAGGCGTCGAGCCTAAGGTCGAATGGAAGCTCGACGGCGTCAACCTTCTTCCGTATTTGAGTGGCAAACGTCAGGACGCGCCGCACGAAGCGTTGTACTGGCGGCTGTTCGGGCACATGGCCATCCGCAAGGGTCCGTGGAAGCTGGTGAAGACGATGGAAGGTCCGTTACTGGTGGCGGACACGACGAGTCCGGATCTGTCAGGGGCGCAGCTCTTCAACCTGGCGAACGACGTCGGCGAGCAACACGATCTCGCAGCGACGAATACCGGGAAAGTCAAGGAGCTGACCGACGACTGGCTGCGCTGGAACAAGGAGATGGCGAAGCCACTCTGGGGGCCCGGTGCTGGTGGAAGGGGACGGGGAGGAGAATGACACAGAGATCCGTAGTTCTGCTCGGGCTGCTGCTCGCTTCCGCCTGCGCGCGCCCGGTGGCGCAACAGCCCTACGACGTCCTGATCACCGGCGGCTCGGTGCTGAACGGCGAAGGGGCTCCCGCCGTCCGAGCCGACGTGGGGATTCGCGGCGGGCGCATCGCGGCCATCGGCGACCTCGGGACCGCGGCGGCGGCGCGTCGAATCGAGGCCACCGGTTTGACCGTCGCCCCAGGCTTCATCGACATCCACAACCACTCGGACTACACGATCCTCGCAGAACCGAAATCCGAGAGCATGATCCGCCAGGGCGTGAGCACGATGGTGCTGGGCGAGTCGCGATCGGCGGGACCGATCAAGGCGGGAGCCGAGGAAGCGCGTGCCCGCGCCGACGGCGTGACCGCCGACTGGACGACACTCGGCGGGTACTTCGCGAAGCTCGAACAGCAGCACATGTCGACGAACATCGCGTCGTACGTCGGCGAGGAGCAGGTATGGACGTACGTGAAGGGCTACGGCCAGTCCACGGCGACGCCGCAGGAGCTCGACGAGATGAAGCGCCTGATCGCCGCGGCAATGGAGGAGGGAGCGATGGGCCTCTCGACCGCGCTGCTGCAGCCTCCCTCGAGCTTCGCGACGACCGCCAATCTGATCGAGCTCGCCAGGACCGCGAAGCAGTACGGCGGCATCTACTCCTCCCATATCCGTGATGAGGGCGAGGGTGTCTTCCGCGCAATAGACGAGGCGATCCAGGTGGGCAAGGGGGCCAGGATTCCCGTCGACATCATTCACATGAAGATCGCGCACAAGAAACTGTGGGGCCGCGCCAACGAGATCATCGCGATGGTGCAGAAGGCGAGAGACGAGGGGTTCGACATCCGCGCCAACGTCTACCCCTACACCGCAGGTCAGAACAATCTGTCTTCGATCGTTCCCCCGTGGGCGCACGACGGCGGCCGCGAGAAGCTGCTCGAGCGGCTCAAGGATCCATCAGCGCGGAAGCGGATGCGCGGGGAGGTCATGAACGGCCTGCCGAACTGGTACAACCACTACCTCGCGACCGGGGACGGCTGGGCCGGGATGATCCTCGTGATGCTCAAGCACGAGCGCAACAAGCCGTTCCAGGGCAAGCGCATGAGCGAGCTCATCGCCGCTCGTGGAGGTCATCCGGCCGACGTCCTCTTCGATGTGCTGCTCGAGGAAGGCGGGAGCGTGCCGACCGTGTTCTTCCATCATTCCGAGCCCGACATGCAGCTGATCATGCAGCAGCCGTGGACGTCGATCGGCTCGGACGGCAGCGCGGTGAGCCCGGACGGCCCGACCGGCCGCACCCATCCGCACCCGCGCTACTACGGCACCTTCCCGCGGGTGCTCGGACGCTACGTGCGCGAGTCGAAGGTGATCACGCTGCCTGAGGCGGTGAAGAAGATGACGAGCATGAACGCCGACAAGCTTGGCATCGCCGATCGCGGCCGCTTGAAGGAAGGGCTCGCCGCCGACGTGACGGTCTTCGATCAGGATCGCGTGCTCGATCGCGCCACCTTCGAACAGCCGCACCAGTTCCCGGTGGGCATCAAGTACGTCCTCGTCAACGGCGTCGTCACCGTCGACAACGAGCAGCACACGGGCGCCCTCGCAGGACGGGTGCTCTATGGGCCGGGGAAGCAGCGCGCCGGGGCAACTCGAGGAGGCGCTCCATCCCGGTTGCCAGGTGGGAATTGAGTACGGCAGTCGCGCCAGATGCTCGCGGGGAGCTGCAATGACGTTGCGCTCGCTCTGCAAAAAATGGCATCGGTCGGGCGGCGCAGTCGTACTGGTGGCCTGCATGCTTGTCGGCGGGGCCTGCCGGCAGCAGGCAGGATGATGAAGGGTCACAATTTGAGGGCCCGATTGCTCTCGACCGACAATCGTCGCAAGATCGGGTTGTGGCTCCGAATTTCCAGCAGGCCGCCGGGCTCCTGGCCGAGGTCGGCGAACGCTTCGACGCACGCAACTGGGTCCTCGGAACAAGCGGGAACTTCAGCGTCGTCCTCGGCCGCGACCCGCTCAGGTTGGCCATGACACGCAGTGGCATGGCGAAAGGTCGTCTCGATCTCGATGCGATCGTCGAAATCGACGGTGATGGCACCGTGGTGCGCCCAGCCGGCGCAAGGCCGTCGGCGGAAGCGCTGCTGCACGTCGAGATCGTCCGTGCCCGCGGGGCGGGCGCCGTACTTCATACTCACTCAATCTGGAGCACAATCCTTTCGAATCGCCATGCCTCTGCCGGCGGGCTCGGCATTGCCGGCTACGAGATGTTGAAGGGCCTCGAGGGGATTTCCACCCATGAGCAGGAGGAGTGGATTCCAATCCTCGAGAACGATCAGGACATGACCCGCCTCGCCGGGCGGCTCCGTCAGGTGCTTGCGGAACACGCGGCCTGCCACGCGTTCCTCCTTCGCCGTCATGGCATGTACACCTGGGGACACACGTTGCCCCAGGCCGTTCGCCACGTCGAAATCGTGGAGTTCCTTCTGGAGACCGTCGCGCGGACAGAAGCAATGGAGTCACCATCATGGCAATCGTGAGAATTCCCGCCGAGGACGTCACGCTGAGGGAGCCGGCCGAGGTCGGATCATTCCTCGCGCGGTTTGGCATCGAGTACGAACAATGGACGCCCGATCGCCCGCTGCCGGCTGACGCGCCGCCGGACGTCGTCCTTGCCGCCTACGGCCGCGAGGTCGAGGCCTTGAAGGCGCGCGGCGGCTACGTGACGGCCGACGTGATTGACGTGAAGCCCGAGACGCCGAACCTCGATGCGATGCTCGCGAAGTTCAGCCGCGAGCACTGGCACGACGAAGACGAAGTGCGGTTCATCGTCGAGGGTCGCGGCCTGTTCCACGTGCATCCGGCGGAGAGCGCGGTCTTCGCGATCGAAGTCGAAGCCGGTGACCTGATCCGGGTCCCGCGCGGCACTCACCACTGGTTCGATCTCTGCGCCGATCGGCGGATCCGCGCGATCAGGCTGTTCCAGGATCCCTCGGGCTGGACACCGCACTACACGGATACCGGTGTCGACCAGGGATTCCAGCCGGTGTGCTTCGGCCGTTCCTACGTCGCGCCGATTCAGCCGATTCGCGTGTGAACCCCAATCCGGCCGCGGCCGGGATCGGCGCAGTCCTCCTGGATATCGAGGGCACGACCACGCCGATTGCCTTTGTCACGCAGGTGCTGTTCCCGCACGCGCGAACACACCTGCGTTCCCACCTCGAACGGCACGCGCGTTCGCCGGCGTACGAGACGCTGTTCGCTGCCTTCCGCGAAGAGCATGCCGCCGATTCGCTGCGCGGCGAGCCCGTACCCTCCTGGGCCGACGAGCCGGCATCCGCCCGGCTCATGGCGGTCGTTGCCTACGCCGAATGGCTCATGGATCGCGATCGCAAGTCGCCACCACTCAAGGATCTGCAGGGCAGGATCTGGGACGACGGCTATCGGCGTGGCGAGCTGGCTGGCGAAGTGTTTCCCGATGTGCCGGGAGCGCTTCGGCGCTGGCAGGAGCGGCAGCTGCCGGTCGGGATCTTCTCGTCGGGAAGTGTGCAGGCCCAACAGTTATTGTTCGGCCACTCGACCGCCGGCGATCTGACACCTCTTCTTCGCTGGTACTTCGACCCTCGCGTGGGAGCCAAGAGCGAGCCGGACAGCTATCGGACGATCGCGCGGGCGATGGGGCTGCCGGCGCACTCGATCCTGTTCGTGTCGGACGTCACCCGCGAGTTGACTGCTGCACGTGCCGCGGGCATGAAGGTCCGGCTGTCGGTCCGGCCAGGGAATCCTCTCCAGCCCGACGCGCACGAATTCGAGGTGGCGAGGAGCTTCGACGAGCTTGCAGACGGGTTGTGAGGCGACCGGGCTCACATGTCCGCGGTCTCAGCGAATGCGCCGTGTGTCTCGACCCGCAGTCGCGGGTGCAGGTTGACCGTCCCGACAAGATCGGGATCGTCGACGTGGATGACGCCGTGGGGCCCGCGCCCGCGCTCGCGTCGTTCCACGACATCCCAGACGACGGTCTCGACCGTCAGGTAGCCCTGGCCGGTGTTTGCCTGCAGGTCTATCGAGGCCACGAATTGTCCGGGTTCTGACAGACGCGGCTCGCGGGCGCTCAGGTCCATGACGAACACGTCCTTTGTGGTCTGCAGCGCCCGCACGCGGAGGCCAAGCCGGAGGTTTGCAGGCGGCACCTGACGGACTTCGCCACGGAGGGTCACGGTGACCCATTCGCCAGATCGCAGCGGCCGTCGCGGTTCGATCTCCAGAGCCGTGAACGCGAATGGAAGCCCCTCGCCGGCGGCCTCCTCGGTGCGCAGCCCGTTCATGATGTAGTGCGAGATGCATTCGTCGGGAGATCCGCGCCTGGCGATGCGCCCGCGATCGAGCAGGATGCAGTGCGTGCAGAGCGACGCGATGCGATCGAGCTGATGCGAGACGATCACGACCGGCAGCCCGCGCCGCATCTGGCTGAGACGATCGAAGGCCTTCCGCTGGAATCGGAAATCACCGACCGCGAGCACTTCGTCGACGATGAGGACATCCGGGCTCATGTGCGCCGCGATGGCAAACCCGAGGCGCGCGTTCATGCCGCTCGAATACCGCTTCACCGGCGTGTTGATGAAGTCGCCGAGCTCCGAGAACGCGACGATGTCGTCGAAGCGTGAGGCAATTTCACGCCGCGTCATGCCCATGATCGCGCCCTGGAGAAACACGTTCTCCCCGCCGGTCAGGTCCTGGTGAAAGCCCCCGGCGATCTCGATGAGCGCCCCGACGCGGCCGCGCACACCGCATCGGCCCGTTGTCGGCTGCAGGATGCGGGTCAGCAGCTTGAGGATGGTTGATTTCCCGGCGCCGTTCGGCCCGATGATGCCCAGGGCCTGCCCGGGTCCGACCGAGAACGAAACGTCCTGCACGGCCCAGAACTCCCGCGCGCCAAGCTCGTCGCCCCGGCGCCGCCTGAACAGGCGC
>Ga0075418_10010064_pt1 | contig 10595 bp, 8 predicted proteins | sample SoiMetdeltSBSDD2_FD_81776 | JGI IMG/M metagenome (GOLD analysis project Ga0075418, IMG submission 81776) | Bulk soil microbial communities from a Populus tree surrounding site in Tennessee, USA - Soil MetaG P. deltoides SBSDD2 | ecosystem: Environmental > Terrestrial > Soil > Tree plantation...
CGACGCCCGCGACGGGAGCGCGTGGTCGGCAGCCAACGCCCGCTTCAACGATTTATTTCGGGAGATCGTGCGTCGTTTCGAGTTCGAGGACGCCCTCTTGATCGACACGAGTGGCAACGTCGTCTACAGCGCCTACAAGGGCGTCGATCTCGGCACGAACATTCTCACCGGCCCATACAAGGCTGGCGATCTCACCGACGCGTACAACAAGGCGCTGGACTCACACACCGTCGACTACGTCGCCGTCACCGATTTCAGCGATTACCAGCCGGCCGACGAACCGACGGCCTGGATGGTGTCCCCCGTCGGCCCGCAGAATCGCGTCGAAGGCGTACTGGCCCTTCAGTTCCCGATCTCGAAGATCAACCGGCTGATGACGATGGACAAGCGGTGGGAAGAGTCCGGGATGGGCAAGACCGGCGAAACCTTCATCGTCGGCCCTGACGACCTGATGCGCTCGGACTCCCGGCTGTTCCTGGAGGACCCGGAAGCGTTCAAGCGTGATGTGGTCAACGCCGGTACTCCGCCCGATGTGGCCGAGGAATCGATCCGGCAGCACGGCACGACGCTGGTGCAGCCGGTTGCCACCGAAGCCACCCAGCGCGCGCAGCGAGGACAGAAAGGCACCCTCGTCGCAGACGATTACCTCGGGCATGAGACATTGCAGGCCTACGCGCCGGTCGACGTGTCGGGTCTGCATTGGTCGGTCATCGCCAAGATCGACACCTCCGAAGCCTTCGCTCCGGTATCGGCGTTCACGCGCACCCTGGTGCTCTCCACGGTGGTCATCATTTTCATCGTCTGTTTGGCCGCGATGCTGCTCGCACGCCTCTTCGTGCGGCCGATCCGGCGGCTGGAAGCCGGGGCTCAGCGCATCAGCAGCGGCGATTACGACGTCGCGGTTCCCGTGCAATCGCGCGACGAATTCGGCGATCTCACTGTGGCTTTCAACGACATGAGCCGAAATCTGGCGATCAAGGAGGAGTTGCTCACCGAACAGCGCAGGGAGAACGAAAGGTTGCTGCTGTCGTTGATGCCCGAACCGGTGATGCAGCGCTATCGCGAGGGCGAGGAGACCATTGCGCAGGATCACCAGAACGTCACGGTGATCTTCGCCGATATCGTCGGACTCGACGAGTTGTCGGCCGAACTGACCTCCGATGAGTTGCTGACCATCGTGAACAAGCTGACACGCCAATTCGGCGCCGCCGCAGAGAATCTCGGTGTCGAACAGGTACGGATCCTGCACAACGGATATCTGGCCAGCTGTGGGATGAGCGTGCCGCGGCTGGACAATGTGCGGCGCACCGTCGACTTCGCCATCGAAATGCAGCGCATCATCGACCGATTCAACAAGGAGACCGGCAACGACCTGACCCTGCGGGCAGGCATCGACACCGGCACTGTAACGAGCGGCCTGGTCGGCAGGTCCACGCTGGCCTACGACATGTGGGGGTCGGCGGTCAATCTCGCATATCAGGCGCAGAGCGGGGCGCCCCAACCCGGCGTGTACGTCACGTCAAAGGTGTACGAGGCGATGCGCGACAGCCGTGACTTCACGTCCGCCGGTGTGATCACCGTCGACGGTGAAGAGCAGCCGATCTGGCGGCTGGGACAGTCATGAGGAGCGTGCTCGACGCGCCGTGGTTCTACTGGGCCGTCGGCGTAGCGATCGGCTTTCCGATCCTGCTGGTGTTGCTGACCGAGCTGCAACACGCACTGCGTCGGCGCGGCAGCATCCTGACTCGGCCCGTTTACCTGCTCCGCACCTACATCCTGCCGCTCGGTGCATTGCTCCTCCTGCTGGTGCAGGCGATGCAGATCTCCGGCGAGGAGACTCCGGTTCGCGTGGTGGCAACGGTGTTCGGCTTCGTCGTGCTGGTGCTGTTGCTGTCGGGACTGAACGCGACGGTGTTCCAAGGCGCCCCGGAAGGGTCGTGGCGCAAGCGAATTCCGTCGATTTTCCTCGACGTCGCTCGCTTCGCGCTGATCGCGATCGGCGTCGGTCTCATCTTCGCCTATATCTGGGGCGCGCATATCGGCGGGCTGTTCACCGCGTTGGGCGTGTCGTCCATCGTGCTGGGTCTGACGCTCCAGAACTCCGTTGGGCAGATCATTTCCGGCCTACTTGTCCTGTTCGAGCAGCCGTTTCAACTCGGTGACTGGATCCAAACACCGACAGCACGCGGCCGCGTGGTCGAAGTGAACTGGCGCGCAACGCATATCGACACCGGACGCGGTTTGTTGATCATGCCCAACTCGGTGCTCGCGGCCGCCTCCTTCACCAATTTCAGCAGGCCGCCCGGGGCCCACTCGCTCAGCGTGACAACGACGTTCGCAGTCGACGACCCGCCCGATGACGTCATCGCGATGCTGAATCGGGTGGCCGCGATGGTGCCACAGCTGCGGCCCGATGCCGCGCCTTCCAGCGTCCACTCCGGCGGCCTGCAGTACAGCACAGGGATTCCGCTGCGCTCACCCGCCGACGACTTCGCGACGAAGTCGATGTTCTTACGCTGGGTTTGGTATGCCTCGCGGCGGGCTGGGCTGCACCTCGACGAGGCCGAAGACGAGTTCTCCACTCCCGAGCGGCTAAAGGCCTCGCTGCGCATCATCGCTCCCACGCTGCGGCTGAACCAGGCCGAGCAGCAGACACTGCTCCCGCACGCCCGGATCACCAGGTACGGATCCGACGAGTACCTTCAGTTCGCCGGTCAGGTGCCCAAACGGATGAGTTTCGTCGTCAATGGGCGAGTCCGGCTCGTCGTGACCGGTGACGACGGCGCCGTGCTCCCGGTGCGTACCCTCGAAGAGGGCGACTTCATTGGGCAGACCGCACTTACCCGCGAGCCCGTCGCCGCGGCAGCCTATGCGCTCGAAGAGGTGACGGTGTTGCAGATCGAACGGGAGTACATCGAGGAACTGGTCGCGCGAAAGCCGCTGCTGCTGCAGGATATCGGCCGCGCGATCGAGGAGCGGCGGGCCAACGTCCGGCGAGTGCTGGCCGCCGCCGGCGAGTAGGCCGCGATGAATCGACGCGTGCCCCGGCCCAGCGAACTGGCGCCCCTGATCGGCTTCAAGAAGCCACAGCTGAATGCGACGAAGCGTAGGCTTGCGTCCGCGCTGACCATCGACGACCTACGCCGAATTGCCAAGCGCCGCACGCCGAAAGCCGCATTCGACTACACCGATGGTGCCGCCGAGGATGAACTGTCGCTGGCCCGCGCCCGGCAGGCGTTCCGCGACATCGAGTTTCATCCGACGATCCTGCGCAACGTCGAGAAGGTCGATACCAGCCGGACCGTGCTCGGAGACAGGGTGGCGCTCCCCTTCGGGATAGCGCCGACGGGCTTCACTCGGCTCATGCAGACCGAGGGCGAAATCGCGGGCGCCCATGCGGCGGCCCGAGCCGGCATCCCGTTCTCTCTGTCGACGCTGGGCACCAGCTCGATCGAAGATGTCAAGACAGCAAACCCGCACGGCCGCAACTGGTTTCAGCTCTACATGTGGAAGGACCGTGACCGTTCGATGGCGCTCGTGGAGCGCGCGGCCGCAGCGGGTTTCGACACGCTGCTCGTCACCGTCGACGTTCCGGTGGCCGGCGCGCGGCTGCGCGACACCCGCAACGGCATGTCGATCCCGCCGACGCTGACGTTGCGCACGGTGCTCGACGCGGTGCCGCACCCGCGGTGGTGGTTCGACCTGCTGACCACCGAGCCACTGTCGTTCGCGTCGCTGGATCGCTGGCCGGGGACGGTCGCCGAATACCTGGACACCATGTTCGACCCGACCGTGACGTTCGAGGACCTGGCGTGGATCAAGACGCAATGGCCGAACAAGTTGGTGGTCAAGGGAATCCAGACCTTGGAAGACGCCAGGGCCGTCGTCGATCTCGGTGTCGACGGTGTGCTGCTGTCAAACCACGGCGGCCGTCAGCTCGACCGTGCGCCGGTGCCGTTTCACCTGTTGCCGACCGTCGCCCGCGAGCTCGGCGAGTCGACGGAGATTTTGCTGGACACCGGGATCATGTCAGGAGCCGACATCGTGGCCGCGATAGCGCTCGGTGCCCGGTTCACGCTGGTCGGCCGCGCCTATCTGTACGGGCTCATGGCCGGCGGCGAAGCGGGCGTCGACCGCGCCATCACGATCCTGTCTGAGCAGGTCACACGGACAATGCGGCTGCTCGGCGTGACCTCGCTGGACGAATTGGCGCCACACCACGTGACACAGCTGTATCGGCTCGGGCGCGCCGTGCCGCGTGCAGGCGGCTAGTCACATCTGTAACTCTATTCCCACAGGTCACGGCGCATAATCGGCTGCGATGAGTCCGCGCCGAGTCGGAATCGTTAGCCAACCGCGACGTCACAACCCTGTGTTGAGCCACCGATCGCCTCCTTCGGACGTGTTTCATTACGCCCGAAGCAACGGCAATTGCTTTGTGGCAAGTGATGAAAGGTGGGTTGGTTGCCGTTATGAAGTTCATGGAGAAGTTTCGAGGTAAGTGGTTGCGCCGGCTGGCGGTGGGCGCCGTTGCAGCGGCGACCCTGCCCGGGCTGATCGGCTTCGTCGGGGGTTCGGCGACTGCCAGTGCGTTCTCCCGGCCGGGTCTGCCCGTCGAATATCTGGACGTGTTCTCGGCCGCGATGAACCGAAACATCCGGGTTCAGTTCCAGGGCGGCGGACCGCACGCGGTCTATCTGCTCGACGGCCTGCGCGCTCAGGACGACTACAACGGCTGGGACATCAACACCCCGGCGTTCGAGTGGTACAACGGGTCCGGCCTGTCGGTCGTGATGCCGGTGGGCGGGATGTCCAGCTTCTACACCGACTGGTATCAACCGTCGCGGGGCAACGGTCAGGACTACACCTACAAGTGGGAGACCTTCCTGACGCAGGAACTTCCCGCGTGGCTGGAAGCCAACAAGGGCGTGTCGCAGAACGGCAATGCGGTGGTCGGCCTCTCGATGGCCGGCAGCACGGCGCTGACGTATTCGATCTACTACCCGCAGAAGTTCATCTACGCCGCATCACTGTCGGGCTTCCTGAACCCGTCGGAAGGCTGGTGGCCGATGCTGATCGGGCTGGCGATGAACGACTCCGGCGGCTACAACGCCGAGAGCATGTGGGGTCCGTCGTCTGACCCGGCGTGGAAGCGCAACGACCCGATGGTCAACATCGCTCAGCTGGTCGCCAACAACACCCGGATCTGGATCTACTGCGGCACCGGCACCCCGTCGGATCTCGACTCGGGGACCTCGGGCGAAAACCTGATGGCCGCGCAGTTCCTCGAGGGGTTCACGTTGCGGACCAACGTCACCTTCCGGGACAACTACATCGCGGCCGGCGGCACCAATGGGGTGTTCAATTTCCCGTCGCAGGGCACGCACACCTGGGCCTACTGGGGGCAGCAGGTGCAGCAGATGATGCCGGATATCCAGCGCGTGCTGGGGGCCCAGGCCTCCGCCTAAGTACCACCCACAACCAGGGAGCCTGCCGTCACCCCCGAACGGCAGGCTCCCTGCTTTCTGCGCACAGCGAAGCGGGAACAAACACGGTCCGCCCAGGGTTGAGTCGATCTGACTGAACTTTGGAGGATTCATGGCTGAAGCCAAATCAGTGCCAGTGCTGTTTTTGAGCGACTCGATCGTGCTGCCGGGCATGGTGGTGCCGATCGAGCTCGACGACGCGGCACGCGCCGCCGTCGACGCGGCACGGGCCAGTGAGTCCGGCGAGCTGCTCATCGCGCCGCGTCTCGAGGACCGCTACCCCTCCTACGGCGTGCTGGCCTCGATCGTGCAGGTCGGCCGCGTCGCCGGTAGCAGTGGCACGGCCGCGGTGGTGCGCGGCAACGGCCGCGCCCAGATCGGTGCCGGCGCCAATGGCCCCGGACCCGCGCTGTGGGTCGAGGTGACCGAGGTCGAAGAGGCGGAAGCGACCGCCGAGACCACGGCGATGGCCGCCGAATACAAGAAGCTGCTGCTGGCCTACCTGCAGCGGCGTGAGGCCTGGCAGATCGTCGACTTCGTGAACCAGCTGACCGATCCGTCGGCGCTGGCCGATATGGCCGGGTACGCGTCGTACCTGACCCAGGTGCAGAAGCGCCAGCTGCTGGAGACGCCCGACGTGGCCGAGCGCTTGCGCGTGCTGATCGACTGGACCAGCGACCACCTCGCCGAGGTGGAGGTCAACGACAAGATCGCCGAAGACGTCCGCGAGGGCATGGAGAAGACGCAGAAGGAGTTCCTGCTGCGTCAGCAACTCGCCGCGATTCGCAAGGAACTGGGCGAGGGCGAACCCGATGGCTCAGATGACTACCGGGCCCGCATCGAGGCCGCCGAGCTGCCCGAAAAGGTCCGCGAGGCCGCGCTGCGCGAGGTCGGCAAGCTGGAGCGATCCAGTGAGCAGAGCCCGGAGGGCGGCTGGATCCGCACGTGGCTGGACACCGTGCTGGACCTGCCGTGGAACGTTAAGACCGAGGATTCGACGGATCTGAATGCGGCGCGCGAGATTCTCGACGCCGACCACCACGGGCTAGAAGACGTCAAGGACCGCATCGTCGAGTACCTGGCCGTGCGGGCGCGTCGTGCCCAGCGCGGCATGGCGGTCGTCGGCGGCCGCGGCTCCGGCGCCGTGATGGTGCTGGCCGGTCCCCCCGGTGTCGGCAAGACGTCGCTGGGCGAAAGCGTCGCAAGGGCATTGGGCCGCAAGTTCGTTCGCGTCGCCCTCGGTGGCGTGCGCGACGAGGCCGAAATCCGTGGGCACCGGCGCACCTACGTCGGCGCACTGCCCGGCCGCATCGTGCGAGCGATCGGCGAGGCGGGCTCGATGAACCCCGTCGTGCTGCTCGACGAGATCGACAAGGTCGGGTCCGACTACCGCGGCGACCCGAGCGCCGCCCTGCTGGAGGTGCTCGACCCAGCGCAGAACCACACGTTCCGCGACCACTACCTGGAGCTCGACCTGGACCTGTCCGACGTCGTGTTCCTGGCGACGGCCAACGTGATCGAGAACATCCCGTCGGCGCTGCTGGACCGGATGGAGCTGATCCAGATCGACGGCTATACCGAGGACGACAAGGTCGCGATCGCGCGTGACTTCCTGCTGCCGCGACAGCGGGACCGTGCGGCCTTGACCGAGGACGAGGTCACGGTGACCGAGGACGCGCTGCGCAAGATCGCGGCCGACTACACCCGCGAACCGGGAGTGCGGCAGTTCGAGCGGCTGTTGGCCAAGGCGCTGCGCAAGGCCACCACGAAGCTGGCCGAGAATCCTGAAGTGCTCACGATCGACGAGCCGGATCTCGTTGACTACCTTGGCCGTCCGAGATTCATGCCGGAGTCGGCGGAGCGCACGGCAGTCCCCGGTGTCGCGACGGGCTTGGCGGTCACAGGTCTCGGCGGCGATGTCCTCTACATCGAGGCCGGCGCCACCGACGGTGAGCCGGGTCTGCAGCTGACCGGTCAGCTGGGCGACGTGATGAAGGAGTCCGCGCAGATCGCGCTGTCCTACGTCCGGTCGCACGCCGAGCAGTTAGGTGTCGATCCCAAGGCGCTGGACCGCCGGATCCACGTCCACGTGCCCGCAGGTGCGGTGCCCAAGGACGGCCCGTCGGCCGGTGTGACGATGGTGACCGCGCTGGTGTCGATGGCCACCGGACGCCAGGTGCGCTCCGATGTTGGCATGACGGGCGAAGTGACGCTGAACGGCCGCGTGCTACCGATCGGCGGGGTCAAGCAGAAGCTGCTGGCCGCCCAACGGGCCGGTCTGTCAACGGTTTTCATCCCGCAGCGCAACGAGCCCGACCTCGATGACGTGCCTGCCGAGGTGCTGGAGGCGCTGGAAGTCAAGCCGATGACCGACGTGGCTGACATCGTTGCGCTGGCGCTGGAGCCTGCCGCCGACGCCGCCACTGTCGCGGCCTGACGGTTCACCGCTGACGCGCAAGAGTCCCCATTTCTGCGTGAAATTGGGGACTCTTGCGTTTGTTCGGCACATTCCTCATCCCGGCTAAGGCGCGTCAAACGCACCATGCGATTCGTAGTGCTGGACTCCTTCCGGCTTGGTCAGCAGGTAGCGGTCGTCCTCCGGGTAGTACACCGCCCGCTCGACGTCGTCGCCGGCGAATCCGCGAATCGCATCCATCGATGGCCACCAACTCAATGTGATGACCTCCGCGCGTTCGTCGTCCAGATCGCGAACCGCAATGAGCGCGCCGAGATTGCCTGGCGTCGCACGGTAATCGGCGAGGCCGGTGTCGCGCATGTAGGCGACGTATTCGCCGACCAGTTCCCGACGAAGCTCGCCCCGCCATTCTCGAAGGATTGTCATAGCCACCCCGATTCAGTGGGATTTAATTCGGCCACGGAAGAGTTCCACACTATCGACGTAGCCGTTCGCCGCACAGCCGTATCAGCCACCGACCGGCCATATTGCGACGGCCGCTATACCCGAGGGAGGGGCATTGCCCAAACGTGGAAAGCCGCTGCGCAAACTAGGGTTCCTGACCATCGGCCGCTTCGATGCGGCCGACCCGGGGCCCGGGCACGAGCAGACGCTGTCGATGATCGAGCGTGCCGAAGCGCTCGGCTTCGACAGCGTCTGGCTGCGGTGTCGGCACCTGCAGCCGGGCATCTCGTCGCCTGTCGCGATGATGGCCGCCGCCAGTCAGCGCACCACCCACATCGAATTGGGCACGGCGGTGATCCCGCTCGGCCTCGAGAATCCGCTGCGGCTGGCCGAGGATCTCGCGACCGTCGACATCCTGTCGGGCGGCCGGATCAATCCGGGGGTGTCGGTTGGCACGCCGATGCTGTACGACAACTACAAGACCACGCTCTACCCGGAAACCCATGAACTGGAGAACTTTTCAAAGGATCGGGTGGTGCGCCTGCTCGAGTGCCTGCGCGGCGAACCGGTCAGCGATTTCGAGGGCAAGGTCGGCATCGAGGACTTCACCCGCCGAGTGCAACCCCATTCGGCGGGACTCGCGGATCGGGTCTGGTACGGCGGCGGCATGTCGTCCGCGATCTGGGCGGGCCAACAGGGCATCAACTACATGACCAGTTCGGTGGTCAGCATCGAAGGCACCGCGTCCCGCGACTTCGCCACCATCCAGGGCGAGAACATCGACGCGTACCGCGCCCACCATCCCGAGCCGGAAAGGGCGCGCGTCTCTCAGGGCCTCGTCGTCATTCCCACCGACTCGGCTTCTCCCGAACAGGTCGAGAAGTACCGGGCGTATGCGGCCTCTCGGTTCGACAGGACCAAGGCACCGCAAGGCGCGCGCGGCATGCTCTTCTCCCCCGATTACGTCGGCACGTCCGACGAACTGGCCGACACGTTGTACGCGCATGCGGGCTTCCAGCGCGCCGACGAGATCGCATTCGCGTTGCCGTTCACCTTCGACGAAGAGGACTACGTCCAGATCGTCACCGACATGGCCGAAAAGCTCGGGCCGAAGCTGGGGTGGACGCCGGCGCAGGCGTGAATGTCGGTCGCGCGCGCTACCGTCCTCGCATGGCCTATGACGAAGACTTGGCCGACCGGATCCGTGAACTCATCGCCGCCGAACGTGGCGTCGAGGAGAAGCGGATGTTCGGCGGGCTCGCGTTCCTGATCAACGGCAACATGTCGGTCGCCGCGAGCGGCAAGGGCGGTCTGATGGTTCGGGTGCCGCCGGACGAGACCGAGAAGCTGCTGGCCCGCGATCACGTCGAACCCATGGTGATGGCTGGCCGCGAAACACGAGGCTGGCTGCGGGTATCCGGCGACGGCGTCAAGAGCAAACGCCAATTGCAATCCTGGGTCGGCCGCGGTGTCGACTACGCCAGGAGCCTGCCCCCGAAGTGACGGCTCAGTCCCGCGACGGGTGTTTGATCAACACGTCGTACTGCGAGTTCGCCGTGTCGATATCTCGGGGCTGAAACTTGCCCTCCGGGGTCAGGATCGGCATGCCCATCGCGTCGCGGAGTTCCCCGTTGCCTGCGCTGTGGACGAATACCGCGTTCGGTTCGGGAAGCCGGGGCGGTAGGCCCGGGTGGTCGACGAACTGTAGACCGCTGGCCGCGAAGTAGGTCACCGACAGGCTGGCCGCGTCCGCTTTCTGAAACCACGCTTCGGCCAACACGTTCCATCGCTGCGATTCGGCGCTGGCCTCAGATGCTGGAATGCCTGACGCGACCATCTGTTGGTATGAGGGCCAGCCGATTTCGCCGATATCGCCGCGGACCTGGTTTCTGGCCAACCAATCGATGAACTTGTCGAGGCGGTGCAGATTCCACTCATCGAACGAGCGTTCGCCCGTAGTGGACTTCGCCTCAAATCGATTGGCCCAGAAGGAATATCGCAGTTCGAGGGGGCCGTTGCCTGCGACGGTGTATCTACCCGTCTGGTCGAAGTACTGGTGCGCCGAGTACACCACCTTGCCGCGCGGATCGTTGATCCACGCCTTGGGATGAACGTCTCCGAACGTATCCACAGGCCAATGCGCGCTTCAGGTTGAGTCTTGTCAGCAGAACCGGCAACGCAATGCTCGGTTTGACCAGGGCCAGCGGAAGAAGCTGCGGCAGATAGTAGGTCGCGAGTATCAGGGGCGC
>Ga0075418_10010065_pt1 | contig 10593 bp, 9 predicted proteins | sample SoiMetdeltSBSDD2_FD_81776 | JGI IMG/M metagenome (GOLD analysis project Ga0075418, IMG submission 81776) | Bulk soil microbial communities from a Populus tree surrounding site in Tennessee, USA - Soil MetaG P. deltoides SBSDD2 | ecosystem: Environmental > Terrestrial > Soil > Tree plantation...
CATCATCTTCCGATAGGTCGATCCCTCGCCAGTTCCTCGTCCAGCCCTGGCACGAAGACTGATTCCACGGGCAAGCCGGCTGGCGAAACAGGGCGCGCTGAAAAAACCGCCGCGCCGCCAGCAGACGCGACGGCGTCCTCGGAGTCACCGGCCGAGGCGAGCAGTCCGGCCGAATCCAAGCCGCCAGAGACGACGAAGGGGCCAGCCAAGGCGTCCGACCCGCTGGATATCGTCGCGCCCGCGCCGGCGGGCGTCAAAAACGCCAAGTCGCCGCCAGCAATCGGAGACGATCCACTGGGTAAATTCGCCGATCTGCTGCGTGGCAGCTCGGAAAACCCGCTGCCCGAGGCGGAGGCGCCGGCCGCGACCGACAAGCCTCGCCCCGAGCCGCCGCCCGAAGAGGTATCGGCCCAGCCAGCGGCCCCTCGTCCACCAGCTCGCAATGTGAACGTCGCTGCCCGACTCGCCGATTCGCTTCCGGGCGTCGAAGCTACTGGAGTGCCGCTGGTTGATTTTTTACAGACGATTTCCGAGTTGAGCACGATTCCCATTACGCTCGAGCCGGAAGGCCTGGCGTTTTTCAAGATATCGCCTTCGTCGCCCGTGCATCTCAAGGCGACGAATACGACGGTCGGCAAAGCGCTCGAGGAGGCCCTCAGGCCACTGCAACTTCAGTATCTCGTGGTGGACGATCAATTGGTCGTGACGCTGGCCGAACCAGCCGGTGGCGTTTTGATCAATTACCCCATGGACGACCTGACAATGGGGAGCGAGCAGCAGGCCGAACAACTGGCCCAGTGGGCAATGACTCTCGTCGATCCGGCCGCCTGGAAGGAGGCGGAGGAAAACGGAGCCTCGCTTACCCCAGGCACTGGTGCATTCGCGGTGCAAGCGCCCAATCGCACGCACGCCCGCCTCTTTTTCCTGTATCAGAAATTGCGGGTGGCTCGTGGCCTGGCGCCCAAGGGAAAGCACGATGCGGCCCTGTTCCGGCTCCAGACGCGGTCGGCCAAGGCTCGAAAAGTGCTCGACACACCGATCACGCTGAACTATAGCCAGCCGACACTGCTGGGCGCAATCCTGCAGCGCCTGGCCGAGACCGCCGGCATTCGCATCCTGGTGGACTGGCAAGCCCTGGCGCAAGAAGGATGGAACCCAGACGGCGAGGGAACGCTCGTCGTGGAAGGCAAGCCGCTGAGCGAAGCACTCGACGAACTGCTGTTTCCCATGAACCTCGCCTGGCGGACGATTGACGAGCAGACCTTACAGGTCACTTCGCTTGCCGCTCTGGCGAAAACGTCCGAGTTGGAAATCCATCCGGCCGAGGACGTGGCGCCGGACGCTTCCGCCGGCGATGCACTGCTGGCCCGCCTGCGAGGTGCTCTAGCAATCCCGGAGGGAGATGCATCCGATTTCGGGATTCGCTTCGACCCGGTCAGCCGCTCGGTCCTGGCTTCGCTGCCGCAGCCGCAGCAGCGGGAAGTGGAGCGATTGCTGGCCGAGTGGGCCACGGAGTCGAAAGCGGCGGCGAAGTAGCCGTCAGAATCAGTCGTGGGAAAGAGTTTGGACTTGTTGCGTCGTCACCGGCCGCATTCTTGGGGGGTGAAGGCCTGCGGCCGCCTTGGCTGGCAACGGCTGGCGGTGCAACTCGATGGGTATCGGCTGGCTACCTGTTCTTAGTGCCTGGAGAAGTAGGCTGCCGGCCACCGTGGCCGGGTTCCTCGATCGCTCGCGGCCTGCCGGGGAAAGAGGGGGCGATTGGAAGAGGAGACTAAGCCGAACAAAGTAGAATGACCCCTTTTGTGTCCCGTCATCACAAGTACCGTCCAACGTGATCGGTCGGCAGATGGGAAGCCTCTAATTCTCCGACCATTTGGCCGCCTCGCCACGCCAATGGTTGAGATAATTCTCCCACCGGGTCCCGATTCGCTCGCGTAGTTCGATCCCCTCGGCGAAGTATGTCGCGCCGAGCAAGATGGCAATCTTGCCAGTGCGATCGCGTTCCATTTCGGATGCCGAGGGCGGCCAAGGAATGCAAACGGCCAGCGGACGCTGGGTAAGTGAGCGAAGTGAGTCGGCGGCACTCACTCCGGTCGAGGCGGTCATTTGCGTCAACGTCTCGCACATGATGCGGACCGCGATGGCGTCGGCGGCCGCATCGATTCCCGAGAAGTAGAACCACGTAAACTTGAGCGTGCCGGAACACGATATCGCGGCAGTCGCACAGAACAAATTCGATTGTCGCCACTTGAGCAGGTCCGTGTGGTCCGCAAACAGCGATTGCTGAAACTCAAACGGGCTGGTTCGGTCCGCTTCCAGGTGCTCATGCAGACCCGCCTCAAAACGGGCCGTCACTTGCCGCGCCAGGACATTGCCTCGTAGCGAAGCCAAATCCATTTCGTGGCAGTCCGTAACGCTGCCGTCATATTGAAGTACAACAACGGTGAACTTCATGTGTTCCTCCCGTTCGTCCGGCGCCTTTGTCACTCGGGAGGTAAATTCTCCTACCACTCATCGGCAGGTTGGCACCAGCCGGGTGAAGGCTGAATGATCGCTCGGGGCGCTCCGTTTGGCAACCTGCGACCGTCTCGGAGACCCGATGTTCGGCGGCGGTTTTTTTGCGTCTTGCGGCCAGCGGAGCAGGTCGGCCGGTCTTGAGCCAGGAGCCGGCAGGCTGCAAAAAGTGGCTAGTTTTGCCCCTTCAGAGCCGGTCGGCGCAATGGCTGGTTTGCCCCCGACAACTGCTGCCGCGGGTACTTCCGCACCGTCTCGCGGTCCACGCCCAGCTCACGCGCGATTCGCCGCTGCGAATATCGCAGCGCATGTAGCGACAATATCGACTCGATCAGCGCCATCTTGAGGACATTCGCCATCACTGGCCTCCTTCCGCGGCAGTGCCGCTAGAAGGCCCGTAGGACGAACGTTTCCTTTCTCAAAATGGCTGGTTTTCACCTGCCGATCGCCGTCTGGTTTTGAGTGCCGACTGACAGTTCGCCAGTTTTATCCCAAGCGGACTGACTTCCGCAAAGTCTCCCACGCCGAAGTGGTGGGGATCGAAAACCTGCTAAACGACCGACCCCGCGCCTGCCTCGGATACCGCACCCCACGCGAAGTCTTCTTCGAGCAACTCACTACCACCGATTGCGATTGAGATTGGAGACCGCCGATCTTGTTCTTGCACAGGGCGCGTTAAGTATCTCCCGTCCCACCTTGGCCGCTCGGCTGTCGATCTCGTACCGTCGTTTCGCTATTCATCTCTGTTTTGAGCAGACAAATCGTTGCAGTTCCACACCTTGATCGTCCCATTCCCAGCAGCGATCGCAAGTAACTCCCTTTTTGGACTGCATGTAGCGCACCGAATTAGCGAATCGAATTTGTGAAAGCGGGCTGTGATGGTGCCCTCCCGAGCATTGAACAACGTCGCTTCCCTATTGATGCCAAGAACCAAGTCTCGTTCATTATCCAGCCACGCAAGGCCCCCCAGATTCGGACCAAGTCGGAAATGGCGAGGGGGCTTTTCCAATTGGCCGCAATCGGCAATGACCACGTCCCCCAGTTGAGTGGTTGCCGCAACCATGTTCCCCTTCGGCGAGAGACCTACATTGATCAGCGAATCGATTTCGTCCCACCGAATATCCTGCTTGGTACCACCGCCCATCAGCTTCCAAAGCCGGAACAAACCGCCAGCTCCACCGGCCACAAGCTGCTCGCTCTGCGGGTGAAGGCTGAGATCGTGGACGCTCCGGGTGTGGCGATCCAATTCCTTGATGTGTTTCAAAGTCCTCGCGTCCCAAAGACATACTCGCCCGTCTTCGCCCCCGCTCGCCAGGTATTTTCCGTCGCTTGATCCCGCAAGTGTATACACGTAGTCGCTATGGTGTTTAAGTCGCGATAACTCCTTGCCGCTTGACGGTTCGAAGACAAGTACGTCACGCCCGACCGCAGCAAACAGCCGTCGTCCATCTGCCGAAAACGCAACCGCCTTCGTAGATGTTCCTTCCGGAGTAATAGTGCGTAGCAACCTCCACTTCACCACATCGTAGACGAGAAGCTGGGCGCCGTTCTCTGTCGCTCCGCCCACCGCCATTTTCAACCCGTCGTTACTGAAACTCACACATGGAATCGTCGGGCCCGCTAATACGACCTGAGGCGCTGGTTCGGCCGTATTTGCCACAATGGGTAGGAGGTACTGGCAGCTCAACGCGAGGATAATTGGCAGCATCTTCTGACACCTGTCAGGTGTGTAAATGAGGACTGCTAGGCAGTGACCGCAACGGAACGGCTGCGAGCCTTGAGCTACGATACACATTTCTCGAATCCTTTATCGATATCGTATGAATCATTTCGTCGGCACTTGTCACAACTGGGTTCACCACCCCGTTCCTTTTTGCCAGTCGTCTCGTGGCCGCCAACGCAGCTATGCGCTGCCTCATGCACTAAAGTAGTAGCGAGACGGCGCTTGTCCTCCATCGAATTGCAGTAAGACTGGATTCCTTTCCGGTCGGGCGATCTATCGCGGCATATGTACGTCCGAGTTCCGTTTAACAGGCCTTCCTCGCACGCGCTGCAATCATTGGCATGAGCAACGGGAAACTCGCAAGGCTCGCACTTGTAGAGCAAAGGAATATCCAGTCCCAGTGCGGCAAGACTTTTAAGGGCGCCGCAGGCGGTGTCCGTATGTGCCTCGTTCATGCCTCCCTTGTGGCACCCCAGCACACCTCGGATAGCGCATGCATACTTCGTCTTATCCAGGACGGTCAGTAAACATTCTCGCAATATATCTGGAGTACAAGTCGATCGCTGCCCATCCGGACAGATGGCCAAGTCCCTAAAACATTCGACTGCCTTGTTTGTTAGAGTGGTCTTTGCGAGTACCACCGCCTCCTGAATACATTTCGACTCGGCAGGCGTACAAACCCCCGACAATACCCATAGGCCCAGTGGCAAGGGGCCTGAAAGTAACGATGTTGTGCCGGCCGCAACAAAGTGCTGCAATCCTTGAGCACGCTGGGCATACATGTTTTGCAACGCGAGATCCGAGACGGTCCCCTCAGTCGCTAACCATCGACCCTGATCCGGACGATAAGGTCCTTGACGGTCCAGGTAGTCGCCAGTGACGTCATCTCGGAAGTACCCGTTCAGCGCGACGTACCTGAACGGGTTGTCGGTGCTGCCACTGTGCTCTGTCACCTCGCCGAAGCCCGAGTAGGCGTAGGTGTCGGTGACTTGTTGGTTGTCGTCGGTCAGGGCAAGGGTTGAGCCGAGGGCGTCAAAGTGGTACTGGCTTTCGACGCCGCTCCGGCTCTGGCTGACGAGGTTGCCGTACAGGCCCGGCTCGGTCGTGTACTCGGCGGTTACGGCACCGACTTCGTCCCGCTCCTGGAGGATGTTGTCAGAGAGGGGGTCCGAGAAGAAGTTGGTCTCGGGCATGGCTCTACGACCTCCTCCGCCTCATTCGGAAGACGGCATCTTCTCAATTTTCCTGTGGGCGAAGCGCCGACATTCTTCGGCGCACCGCCCGGGTCCAGCGATCGATCCCACGTACAATCCATACTGTTGCAAAAAGTTGACAATCTACTCCGTTCCGCGAGAGTCAAGCTCCCGTCGAACTTCGTTCGAGCCCGGTTGAGGTCGTAGCCCGAAATGCTTACGGTAGTAATCGAACACCTCGAGTGCCGGGTATGGCTCACCCATTCGACTCACGCCATGCGCTTTTACGCTGAAGCGCAGTCGCCGGCCATTTCCTTGTTCCCACGGCCAAGTATGTGACGTCATCGCCGATTCAGGTAAAGCCGCAAACCCAGCGTTGAGGTATTTATTGTGTGGAGAACCAGGGGCAACTCGGTCCGGTATCGCGAATAAAAACTGGTTAATGAAAAACAATCGCTCCGAAACGCCGTCCCTTTCAGCATCCTTTGCCAATTCGCTAATAGCTTGTCGAATCTCCGCAACGTCATAACGCGATATCTTTTCTGCGATAGACTCGATCTCCCTAGCCTTGGCCTTGGCCTCTGTCGTTCTTTTTTCGTTCGCAACTAGAGGTACAAACGGCCATTCGGGAAATCGGCTAATAAGAGCCTTCACCTCGTCGATCCGCGACTCGCGATTGGCATCTTGGGCATCGAGCGGCGTAATACATAACGGTGGCAACGCGAACCGTACAAATGCAGCCATGCCGATTATTAGGTGTTGTAAGGTGCGCACGGAGACAATACGCATATCACTTTATGTCCTTATAAATAGGGATTTGCTTGGGACAAGATGGACTAGCGCCTGGACCAACGCTGATCTCGATTGCCCACTTGGGCACGGTACGCATTAGCGCGCAATAGGACGGGCAACAGCAGTCCCAACTGACCGACATGTCATGCGGCGTACCCGGGAGTTGATCCCAACCAAATGGACGGTTTACCGTAACAGGCAGAGTCCCAGCCTCGGGGACGCCAATTGCGTCCGTAAACTCGTCTGGTAGAGGAACATTGCCGGCTCCTTTTGCGATTCCCGTGACGGTGCGGCTGCCTGTCGTACCTTCAAAATCGCCTTTCCAAAGGAAATTATCGTCTGGGTCGTCTACATTAGCGCGAAATCTGATGTTAGCAATGTCAAACGCTTCCCAGTAGTGTACGTAAGGGCGATCCGTGAACATGCTGGTTACATCTTTGCCGTCGCAGTCGCGGATACTGGTTGAAACCTCAATCTCTTGCACAACGAAGCCAGATGACACAATACTAGGGGGAGGCAAGAGAAACTTCACACCACACTCCGCGTTGACACAAGGTGTGATCGTTGCCCTTTGGATCTTGATGCGCGGAAGGAACGCATATAGCGATGCATTTGGTTGGCGACCGCCCGGATCAATGAACGCTACTGGGCAATCACGAACATAGACATAGTGATTGAGCCAAGCGTCGTAGCCTATGGCATCGACCGACATAAATCGACCGTTGAGTGTCGAAAACGACCTGCTGCGTATCGAATAGTTACCACTTCCTAAATGTCGGTAACCCTTCTGCCCCACGTACTGAAGCACATTGACCGTGCTGCCACTGTTCTCAGTTGTTTCGCCGAATGCCGTGTAAGCATTCGTATCGGTGACCTGTTGATTGTCGTCGGTCAGAGCCAGGGCCGAGCCTAGGGCGTCGAAGTGGTACTGACTCTCAATGCCTTGCCGATTCTGGTTGATGAGATTGCCGTACAGGCCCGGCTCGGTCGTGTACTCCGCCGTCACCGTGCCCGTTTCGTCCCGCTCCTGAAGGATGTTGTCGGAGAGCGGGTCCCAGAAAAAGTTAGTCTCGGGCATAACTAGACCCTCCGCCGCTTCATACGGAAATCGGCGTTGTAGGTCATTGTCTCACGGGCTCCACTGGGGAGCAATACTTCGGTCCGCTGGTTCTCATAGTTCCAGACGTTCGTCGTGGTCCCGCTGAGCGCCTGCTCGATCTGCTGGTTGCCCGTCGTACCGAACCTGAAGGTACTAGACGGTTGCCCAGTCGAGCGTATATGTACGTTATGTGGAAGCTGCCCATGGCCGATGCTCGGAGTGCTACCAGGACCGCGGCATGAACCCCACGCCTACTGCTGACGCCAGAAACGGTAAACAAAGAGTGACACATACAACGAAATAATATGACCACATAACTCGCGGAATCGCAACGTACATGCAAGCTATTAGACCAACGCCTAGTAGCCACGCGCCGACCGCAACAAGCAACACAACCAGCGGTGCCAGTACGGCTGCCAAAACCGCAAGTCCCAAGTCGAGCGAGTCCGCCGTGTCAGCATTTATCCGTGCAATATGGCCCGGCAAGCATATGTAAAATACGAAAATGAACCATATCACCGCTGCAATGCCCGATGGAATGTGGGCACATACCACGATCAATGATTCTGAGGCCCTCCTAGGAAAGACGGATGAGTACGCCACTTGCCTAGAAAGATATGCCTGAATGCCAATGCAGATAGTCCAAACCGCTAGCACACAGTGGACCTCAACATGGGTAATCCACCATGGCCATAACGACGCGCCAATTGCGATGCCACAAACGAGGAGCATCACATGTCGCAATCCGAATTGTCCCACTCGAGGTTGCGCTGACACGGGAGTCTCTGGATTTCACCGCATTGCGGGCAACTGGACTGTACTGCGATGCCATGAGGACGCTAGCCGGTGCCGTCAATCACAGAATATGGCCAACAAGGGTACTCCGTGAGCACACACGTGGACAGTGTTATACATGTCCAGCAATTCAACGTCAGTCGAAAATGGGAAATGGTTGGTAGTCTGGAGGATTAGGCCCAAGGTAGCCCGCAGGACAGCACGAAGCGTCGCCAATCCCCGGAACAACACCTAAGGTCTTTGGAAGTGTTATCGTGAACTTGCACTTCCGCGCGACACACGCAGCGCCCGTAGTGCTATTCGAAAAAAAGAATTTGTAGCATTGGGTCCTTGGTAGGCTTGTGCAAGCTGTCTCCAAGCATCTGCAGACACTTAGGGGATGCCACGCGACGCTCTCCACTCCGCCGCCGGTTCCGTAACCGATTGTGGGATCCTTGCCGACTTCCGTCCAGTCGCAACCTAAACAAGCAGGTACGCCACGAGGAATTGGGATGGGATAGTAACCTGTGCGGTCTCTGCGCGGGACTGGAAAATAGGTGGGATCAGCGCAGCGCCAGTAATCAGTCCACTTATCGCATGGGCGGCCTCCACAGCGACACTTATAATAGGATGACGATAAGCTCGGTTTAATCCTGTATTCACAATGTTGTACCGGGTGAGGTATCGGGATGAGGTCGCGGAATGCGGGCCAGCAAACAAGTCGCACTTCGCAGGCGCGACCTGCCGGAGGAGATGACTTGTCCTGGAGTTTAACAGCCTGCAACCCTGATGGCTCTGTTACATTCACCGGATTCGAGAAAGACTGCGAATACGGCTTCAACTGCTTCTCAGCGATGCTTGAGTCAAAGCCTGGTGCCGCGTCGCGCGCAAGCCACCTCCCTTGCTTCGACGAAAGTGGGCGCCTTCGTATCGAATACCGCGACGTAACTTTGTCTTCGTAATATCCTTCGCGCCCGACGTACTGAAAGGAATTGCTAGTACTGCCCGTCTGCTCGGTCATCTCACCGAATGCCGTATAGGCGTATGTGTCGGTGACCTCCTGACTGTCATCAGTCAAGGCGAACGTTGAGCCCAGGGCGTCGAAGTGATACTGGCTTTTGACCCCGCCTCGGCTCTGGCTGATCAGATTGCCGTACAGGCCGGGCTCGGTCGTGTATTCGGCTGTGACCACGCCGGTTTCATCTCGCTCCTGGAGGATGTTGTCGGAGAGTGGGTCCCAGAAAACGTTGGCTTCGGACATGTGAGACGCGCCCCCTCAGTTGGATGACACCGCTCAATATGCTGTGGAAAAGCGAAGAATGTTTTTTCCGCTGTCCCTATCGAACCCCTCAATATACAAGCAGTCCGACGCCGCCCCTAGGACGTACACTGACTCACGTCCGGAAACCACTTCCGCCCGATGCCATCCTCGCCCCATATAGTTTGTGAAACCGCCTGCCGCCCAAACGCTTGCTGACCAACACCGCGATCCGCTGGCCACGTCGATTCGCACAAGTTGATATTCACTTGGCGTATCTTCATAGGTTGCCACAAACGCTGCATCAGCTTGCATTGCAATGACAAACGTGCTAGTTGCGCCTAGCCGCAATGAATCCCTATGTCCTATAAATGGGCAAAACATTGGCCTGTTGTTAACTAAGAATGCGATGCCAGATGCGCTTACACGAACGCCATCCGGAATCCGTTTAAGGTGGAGATTAGAGGTGCGAAATAACCACTTCCCATCATTCTCCTCAAAGTGCAAAGCTTGCGTTGCTCCAACGGGTGTGCCGTTAACTGCCGCGGCACACCACCAGGCCGGAATCGAGACAGGTACTTGTTTCTGTACGGCACTCAGAAACCGTTCAACCGACGTACGACCCAAGCCGGGTTGCTCGCCAGGGTTCATGCGAGCGTCGTAAGCAACAAGGCGCCATTCCGCGCGCAACGCGACATTCGCATCTGCATTGGACATGAGCGTTTCCGCACCGAAAGCATCCGAATCCTTGAAGATTCGAGCGTAATGCATCCCGGCGTCACTTGGCGTCAAAAATGAAGAGGTGACCGGCGTCACACCCACGTTGCTGTTGGGCTCCGGTCTGCATCCCAATGCGACGAATAGCGCACCAGTACAGATCCACGTAAGCCTCATTTGATTACACTCCTTGCAGCGCCACAAAACCACGTCGGCCTCGTTCCTGGCCCATACCGGGTGCCTACGGTGTCGCCGGCAGTCGCTCACATGGACTGTCATGGGGATCCGGCTTCGCGTACGGAAAAACGTGATTGCATTCCTCACAGTTGCAACAACACCACTCGAGATTCGAAAATGCGCGCCCAACCCACTCCTCTCCGAAGGTGCTGTCGAACCATTTTGGCTCGTTAAGTTCGCCGGTGCCAATTGTCAGCAGATCGCGTGGTGAGAACGTGCAGTCGCCGCTTCCGTAGTTGCCGCCTTTGTGCCATAGCTCATCAAGGTTGCCCGTCGTTTCTCTGCA
>Ga0075418_10010067_pt1 | contig 10593 bp, 7 predicted proteins | sample SoiMetdeltSBSDD2_FD_81776 | JGI IMG/M metagenome (GOLD analysis project Ga0075418, IMG submission 81776) | Bulk soil microbial communities from a Populus tree surrounding site in Tennessee, USA - Soil MetaG P. deltoides SBSDD2 | ecosystem: Environmental > Terrestrial > Soil > Tree plantation...
TAATCGTACATGATGTCCATCAACAATCTCCCAATCAGGCGCCTGATCTCCATCACTTCCTCCATTTATAGGATCGCTGCTGCTAACACTAAGTGTGCTAGTAACTCCACAATTATCCGTAGCCGTATAATTGATCATCACATCTCTCATCTTATGATTAGGCGGCCACAATACTACAGGGGTTGCACTTATTGCGGTCAGTTTTGGAGCTTCGTCGTCATAAACGATTATGGTTTGCGTCCTGCTTGCTGTATTACCACATGCATCAGATGCTATCCACTTTCTTGTCAGGGTAAACCTGTTAGCACACTGCACATTGGTTTTAGTTTCTGAATAAGCAATAGTAACATTTGCTCCACAGTTATCGGTTGCAGTTTGAGTTGGCACTGCAGGTATATCCTTTTCACATGAGACATTAGTAAGTGGTGGTTGAGCTCCTTCAAATAGGGGACGTGAGACATCCAGGACAACGAATATTTGTGAGACAGTAGCTGTATTCCCACATGCATCGGTCGCCGTCCATGTGCGGGTTAGCTTAAATTTATTCGCACATTGCTGATCTGAAATGACTTCTTTTAAAGTAACCGTAGGTAGTGCCAACAGATCATAGCAATTATCTTCTGCAGTTAAATGTGGTGGCGCCGGGATCTCTGAAGCGCAGCTTACTAAATTCATATGGTTCGGAGTGTTATTGAAATGTGGTGGTTCTGTATCATTCACATTAATTACCTGTGTATATTGAGCTGTGTTGCCACAGCCATCAGTTGCCGTCCACGTTCTTGTCAATGTGTATTTATTTGCGCAGGTGCCATTTGTTTTTACTTCTTTAAATACAACACCAGCTTCTTCATCATTACATTCATCATAAGCGGTGTATTGATCCGGAAATGCTGGTGGCACCAATGCCGGACATGAGACGGTCACGGGTGAAATTGGCATTGGTGTAAGAAAATGCGGAGTCTCGTCATCATAAACGGTAATGATCTGCGAACAGGTTGCTGTATTCCCAGCTCCATCGGTAGCCTTAAAAGTCCGAGTAAGAATATAACGATTATTACATGTTTCATTTGATTTTATTTCACTAGCCAATTGAACAGCAATTGAACCGGGTTGTGTACATGCATCTATAGCAGTAGCCATTGAAGAAGGTGGAATTTCATCAGGACATTTCACCGTCATATTAGGCGGACAAGTGATAACCGGCGGTTCACGATCTTCTACTAGTATCGTAAAACTGCATGAAACGCCGGGGTAATCCAATAAACTGTATGTTATTGTATTCATGCCGCGAAGAAAACTTATACCGCTGGCGCTGCCACCCCCCGTCGTGAGCAGTGCACCGTTTTCTATTCGATAATTTACAGCAGCCCCTAATGGTGTGACCACAGGATCGATATTATTTATAATGGCAGAACATGTTCCAGGATCGGTTGCAACTGTTTTATTTGATGGACAAATTATCGAAGCTGATTGCGCCGATAACGACACGGAGAAAACTTGCAATACTATGATTGCAATAATTGTTCGGAATATTTTTTTCATAAACAAAGGTTTAATGGTATAATGGAACATAGAAAGACATCTTATCCAAAACTGAATGCTGGGTCGTGATAGATCAGCTAAATAATTTAAATCCAAGTAGCAGAAACAGAATTCCTTTTACCAAACACCAGCACAGGTAAATGATCAATGCCTTCTTTCCATGTCTTTTGAAAAACGGTTTTAAACTAAATGCTTTCATGGCTGATTATTTTTTACCAACTTTCTTTTTGCTGAATGGAATGATCATTGGCACCCATTTTTTGTAATGCAGGTATTTCTCTCCAAAAGATCTTATTAGATCTTTTTCTTCCAACTGAATGGCAGTAAGAATATAGCCTGTTGTTAATACGGCGAATAACAAATGCGCTGCAGTCATTACAGGCGTTGACCAGAAGGCGACCAGGAAGCCGAAATATAAAGGATGACGTACAAGTTTATAAAAAAAAGGTAACCTGAACGGTAATTGGGTATAAGGTTTACCACGGAAATACAACCACACTTGTCTAAGCCCGAACAGATCAAAATGATTAATAAGAAAAGTGCTGAGAAATACTATAGACCATCCGAGGAGATAAGTGGCAAGCAAAATATTTTTTATCACAGCATTTTCAGTTGACCATATAATGCCACCCATAGGTTGCCACTGCCACATCATCAGCATCAGGCAAAGACTTGCCAGCATTACATATGTACTTCGTTCAAGTTGCTCAGGAATGATGCGAGTCCACCATTTTTTAAACTTCGGTCTTGCCATGATACTATGTTGCAATGCAAACAGGAGTAGCAATGATGCATTAATAAGTATGGCATTGACTAAAGAAGTTTCGGGTTTGCTGTCAATTGTTTTCGGTACAATTATATTTCCCACGAAACCGATAGCATATAATATGGTTCCGAAAAAAGCGAAATAGCAAACCACACCATATAATAAGAAAAGAATTCTTTTCATAAATAAATTTTTTAATGTTTATTGAATAATTTTTTGACTACATAATAAAAGAACCTCCACCTGTAGTACAGAGGAGGTCTTTATCAAACGCAACCGTCCTCTTATCTTGAAATTTATTTGCCTATGGCATTATCGCCAGGAGTTTGCTTCGAAAAAATATTTGCAGCAACTTTATTTCCCTGTAAAATGCCTGCATCAATACTATTGTTGTAATGAATGCCTGCATAGAGTCTTGATCGTCCAGCTTCAACACCTACGGCTACAAGAGAAGGATATGTTCTTGGAGCAAAGCCTAAATAATCATATGTATGATCAGTGAAAGGCCCAATGTTTCCAAACAATTCTTCCATAACTCTCGCAGCGGCCACAGAGAGTGATGAATGGGCAGATGCATACTCAGGATGCGCAGGAGTTCCCAAAAAAGAATTCCATGTTGTATGTCCCATTACTTCACGGATATAAGTTATTGGCCGAACCAAATTGTGTTCATATTTTGCTTCAAAGCATGCGATCAGTGCATCGTTGATTGCTATACCTGTAAGTGCATAAGCGAATGCAGTTTTTTGAAGATCTGTTTCTGTTTGTCTTATTACTTGCTGTAAAATGCTAAGCCAATGACCGGGTGAAGACACACCGGGAATATCTCTCCAGAAAATAGCCATTGCTTTTTGATCATCAGTTAAAGCAAGCGATGCATCATAAACTTCCTTTACCATTGTATAGAAAGAAGACCCCGGATGTGTCGAATAAGGTAAAGGCGCTCCGGATTGTGTATTATTGGTACTACCAGTAATGATAGTTCTGTTATTTCCCCAATAAGGAGTAGCCGGATTAGCAAATGCTGGCGCTGTTGGTTTCCATAATCCCGGGCCTGTTGGTATTGCATAAGGATTGTTTGCGTTTTTATAACCGTCTGTTTCTGCCCAATTAAATACTGCGGCGGCTACCGCTTTCCCAAAATTGGAAGAGTTAGTTAGTATAGCTTCTGGTTGACTAACAAGAAATTCTTGTTTCAATGCCGCTTCCAAAGAATCAATAGCTATTTTATCTGCGGCACTTGCATTTGGGAACATCGCTTTGTTAATTGCCGCCATTGCTGCATTTACATTCGCAGGATAATAGTAATTCTTAGCATGATCCAGAGCGGGAAGTCCCGTTAAACCATTCCACTTTTTTGTCCATTGATACAATTGCCCATTGAGTCCGGGTTTTAATGATTCCAGGGCAGTAACGCCTGCATAAGCAAAGTGTCTTGAGAAGGCATGATTAGCAATACCGGTTGAATTACGCATTAATCGCAGTTGCATTGTCATCCATTTATCCAAAACGTCAGCCGAAAAAGATGATGGCTTACCTCTTTGATTTATTGACGCATCTCCCCTTTGACAAGAGATGATAAGTACAATGCTTACAAACGCTGCGAGAAATAAAGAGGCAATAGAATGCCTGTTCATCTTAAAAGATGTTGTTGTCATGTTGATAGGTTTTATGGTTTGTTTTAAAAATTTTTATTCGTTATTATGAGTTCTTCCTGGTGAAGCGATAAACTGTTTTGTATTTCACTTCTGCAGTTTCTGTTATGCTTGCTGGCGGTGCAAGAGGTGCTTTTCCGCTCTTGGTGGCAATGCGTTGTATATAATCAACCTCAGTAAAAATGCCTGTTGGTGTCGTGCCATTTTTTGGCATAAGTAATAACCAGTCTATGCTTTCCGCATCAGGACTTGGTGCTATTCTGGCGGGGCTGAAGTGTTGTGCAAAAATTGAATCCGATGGTGAAATTTCCCAGAAAGGCCCGGCACCATGAGTACCAACTTTTGAATTTGTAATATCATAAAGATCTGCCTGAGGTGCAACAAACACCCATTCATATTCTACAGGGTTGCTCCCTGCTTTTATCCTGGCCTTATATTTCTGTACACCTACAGCGTAGTAAGTGGCTACTTTTGTATTTCCATTGGGTAAGTTTTCAGGAAGAGCTACTGTTGCTGGTATAACTAAATTTTCACTGGCAGCAATATGAGCCGCTGGAGAGTTTCCACCTGCTTCAAGAGAATTATCAGCTGAAGAAATGCTTTGCATTGCAATAGCATCGTCACCTATGTTGATGACCGCATCACGTTTGCAAGAAATGATCATACCTGATAACATTCCTGTTATCAATGAAAATTTGCTAAACTGTTTTAATTGATGATACATGTGATTATTTTTTTAATGATTAATTAATAAACGGTCTTATTAGCCATGCGAGACAATAGAATGCCTTATACATCATATTTAATAGATGTTGTGCTACTCTGATCAATTGATGGCTAAAAGGAAATGATCTCTTACACCCTTTCTGTAATGAAAAATGTAAAATGATTTTTCATGAAATAGATCCCATCTGCAAGGTTATAGGGTTGTGCACTCTGCGTAATTGTTTCTCTCACCTTACGTTCACCAACAGCCTGTGCCGCTTTTACACATGGTCCTGTGCATAGAAATCCTTTTTGCAGGTCTTCATTGCTTGTAAATTGCCAGGGACAAAAAACTGTTTGCTTACTTATTACTTTCAGACCAACTGACTCACAGATTGCTTCCACTTTTCCATCTTCGCTTAAAGCAAATGGTCCTGGTGTGCCTGGCGGGGGCGGTGGTAGTAAAGACGCGACGGCTTTCAATACTGAACCAGCATCACATTCGTCTTCTTTCCCCCAAATCCCGATGATCACTTTTCCATTATCTTTGGTTACGCGTCTTGCTTCGGAAAGTGCGTTTACAAAACTGCCGGCATATTGAAAAGAATTGAACCCGGTCACTACATCAAATGTTTCGCTGGCGAATGGAATTTCTTCAAGGTCTTCGATCAATAGAGTGGCGTTGGATAATCTTTTTTTGCTGATAGATAATAAACCTGGCGCTGCATCTATTCCATGTATGGCAGCACCTTTAGAAGATGCCATACTTAAAAATAATCCTGAACCGCAGCCGGCGTCTAACAACATTTTTTCCTCATCAAGTTTTACTTGCTTCAAAACGGCCTCGTACATTGGGATAAATGTAGGCTCAAGAAATTTTGCCCAGTCTTCGGGAGCTGAACTCCAAAGTTTTCCTTGTACTTCTTTTGTTTGCATCGTGATAGTTTTAATGGTTAATGGTTTTAAATTGTTTCAATTTTTAAATGCGAGAGTAAAAATAGAATACAAGACCCGCGGTTGTGAACCGGTTTTCACCAATGGCTGGCATTTTTGATTTTACGGCAAAGCCTGATTTAGAATATTTTCATAGTGGGCTTGAACGAAAGGCGGGATTTAAACTACTACCGGTATCACTCATTGCGCCATTTGCTGAAGCAATTTACAGAAGCATAACAGCTGTAATTTTTATTGATTTATAGATTTAACTTTATTATTGCTTGAATAAATATTTATGGCATTACTTACTTGCAAAAAATATATTCATTGTTCCCTACTGGCTTTATTATGTTGCTTGCAAACTATCCGTGCACAATACGAGGAAAAGAATTTCACACGCTATTCAGTAAAAGACGGTTTAAGTGACAATGGGATCTATTGTGTGCAGCAGGATGACCAGGGTTATATATGGATAGGCACTGATGCAGGACTCAATCGTTTTGATGGTGGCAGTTTTAAGAAATTCTTCCAGGGCACAGCGCCCCTGAATTTACCCTCTGGTAGTGCCTGGAGTCTAAAACGTTTTGGAGCAAACCAGCTTGGTATTATCGGCAAAGGAGGTTTCATTTTGCTAAATACAAAGAATTATTCAAAACAGGCTTATGTTGTGCCAGACACTACTGCCCTTAGCAATTACCTGAATGCGGCACGGGATGCCATTGAGCTGCCAGGTAAAATGTATGCTGTAAGTACCGCATCAGGGTTTTATGTTTATGATCAATCCGGTCATGTAAAATTGCGGCATGATGCATTTACTATAAATGATATTGGCAAAACAAGAATTTTATACGCTCGTGATATTTTCAGGATGATGGATAAAAAATTCCTGGTCTATGTGCATGAAGACAGGCTGGCACTTTATGATCATGAAAAAAAATCATTCACCGAATTGAGCAGGTCGGATCCCGAATGGAACATATTTCTCCACTCACGCAATGATGTTGCCGAACGCTGGAGAGTAAAATACCAGTTAAGCGATCATGAATTTATTTTTGTCCCGGTCCGTAATGACAAGCCAGACCAAATTGTCTTCTATGATCATTCATTGAAAAAGGAAATCGTATCACCGCTTCCTGCACATGTATCCGACTCCCTGAACTGGGAAACCCGGATCATCAAGTTGAATGATAGCTTGTTTGCAATGAACAGCTCCTACAATGGTTTTTATCTTTTAAAACTAAACACGCAAACACATGTCATTACCTGCGAGAGAAAGAAATTCTTACCCGGCTATAAGATCACTTGTCTGTTCATTGACAAAGACAAAAGATTGTGGGCCGGAACAACTGAAGGTTTGTTAAAACAGGAATTACAGGCGCCGGTAATCAACGCCTATCATTACCCCCCGGCTTCAGGCCTAAAATTTACTTTTGGTTTTAGTTGTGCTTATAGGTATAAAAACAAATTGTATGTTGGCCGGTTTGCGTATAGCAGCGGATTAGCTATTATCAATCCTGATAATATGCAGCTCATAAAGGAAATTGATTTTTTTAGCGATAACTCGATCTGGAATGAAGTACGGAGCATCGAAATGTACCACCAGGATACGTTGTGGATTGGCAGCAATGCCGGCTTATTGTGGTTTGATACAAAGACCGATCGTTATGGTAAAGTGCTCGATGAAAAAAAATATCCATGGGCTGCTGATTTTATTCCTGTGCTGGCGCCTGCACGTAAAGATGGTTATGCATGGATGTGCAGCATGCTGAACGGCCAGGTAGTGCGTTATCATGTTCCAACCCGTACATTTACCGTTTTTACTTCGAAAACAAATCCGGCATTACCCTTTGACGAAGTAAAACATATTGTGTACGATTCCTATGGCGATGTGTGGGTCGCCGGGCACTCACTTGCCCGGTGGAACAATCAAAAACAAATCTTTGACACATTAATAAAAGTATATGGTGGCGTCAATAAATTCAGTGATGATATCGTTACCATAAGAGCCGACAATGCCGGCTCGCTGTGGATGCATAATATGTATAATGGGGTGCTGGAATATAAAATCAGGGAAAAGCGATTTATTGCGTATTCAATGAAAGACGGTTTGCCTTCTGATGTCTTGCAAGCGTTCAGCCCGGTAATTGATAATAAATTATGGATCGCCGGAAACAATCATCTTACATTATTCGATACCCGAACCAAAAAAATTACCATCTATGACAATGGTGATGGATTACCAGACCACAGACCGACAAGCAGAAGGATTTTTTATGATGCCGATGCCGGCCAACTTTACCTATGTAGCAATGAATACCTGGTTAAGTTTCCTTTTACACCGATAAAAAAGCCCGACCACAGCAGCGACCTGATGATTGAAGAAATAACGGTTGAAAATAAGAAAACGTTCTACCTGCCTTCTGATGAATTGAATATAAAATACAATCAAAATAACCTGTTGTTCAGCTATACCGTAATTGATTATGAGAAGAACAACTACCAGTTCGCGTACAAACTGAATGATGCTCAAGACTGGACACTGATCGGCAACCAGAGAAGCATCAACCTAACCAATTTGCCGCCGGGAGATTATTCGGTTCAATTAAGGGCATCCGGTAAACCCGGAGTCGAAAAGATCAAACAGTTTTCTTTTGTCATCAATCCACCGTTTTGGAAAACTATATGGTTCATTGGTCTTGTAGCGTTGCTGTTTGCGATCTGTATCTACTTTTTATACCGGAGACGTATTCATCATATCAGGCAAAAGGCAAATATTGATAAGCAACTTTCACAAACAGAAATGAAGGCATTACAGGCGCAGATGAATCCGCATTTTATTTTCAATAGTCTCAACAGTATCCGTGAAATGATACTTAACAATGAGAATAAAGATGCATCACATTACCTGAGCAAGTTTGCCCACCTCATACGGATTACGCTTGATCAATCATCACAATCTTTGGTATCGCTCCGCAACACTATCGATTACCTGGAGCGATATATGGAAATGGAAAGTATCCGGAATAGCCTTTTTACTCATGAAATAACGGTCGATAAGACCCTCGATGCAGATGAAACCCTGGTCCCCCCAATGCTTATACAGCCATTTATTGAAAACGCGATCTGGCACGGCATCTCTGCCAGCAAACGAAACATACATGTAACGATTCATTTTAAAAAAGAGAATGAAAAACTTGTTTGTACGATTGATGATAATGGAATGGGTATTGAACAATCACAAAAGAATAAACCGAATAATACGAACCGGCATAAGGCAGTAGGTATTATTAATATAAAGAACCGTGTTAAACTCCTTAATGAGAAATACGATCTGCAAGCAGAAATAAACATTGTCGATAAAAAAGATATTCCGGGGAGTGCTGAAAAAGGGACATTAGTTACATTACAATTACCACTTGAAATAAAAGAGTCATGAATAAAATAAAAACCTTATTAGTGGATGATGAACCGAGAGGCTTATCCTCGTTGCAAAAATTGCTGGAGTTTAATTGTCCTGACCTGGAAATAGTTGGTGTATGCAGCAGTGCGGATGAAGCGAAGCACAAAATAGAACAATTAAAGCCCGAACTGGTATTTCTCGATATTTCCATGCCGGAAAAAAATGCCTTCGATATGCTAACTGAACTTAGCAGTATAAACTTTGAGATCATCTTTGTTACTGCTTACAGTGATTTTATGTTACAGGCATTCCGTTTCAGCGCGGTGGATTATTTATTGAAACCTGTAGAAGACAACTTGCTGACAGAAGCGGTAAGACGAGCTACAAAAAAAATTGAAGAAAAAGCAACAGGCAGCAGTTTAGATACATTATTGTACAACATGCGCAACAAAGAAGGCGGGCAAAAACTTAAGATGTGCATCCCTTCTCTGAAAGGCTTCCAGGTTGTGAAACTGTCTGAAATTATTTATTGTGAAGCCAGCAGCAACTATACAAATTTTCATTTTACAGAACGACCACTGATCTGTGCATCAAAACCCATTCACGAATACGAAACACTACTTGAAGATTGTGGTTTTCTGCGTATTCATAAATCATTCCTGATAAATATGGAACATGTAAAAGAATACCAACGTGGCGAAGGTGGTTATATTATTCTTTCGAATGGTGATGCAGTGGAAGTATCACGCCGCAAAAAAGAGCTGCTCATGACAAAGATGAGAGAGTTTTATAAATACTGATGGTTTCAGTGTTTCAGCCTTTCAGTGGCAAAAAAAGTGTTGCCACTGAAATACTGAGTCATAGAACATATGCTTTGAATTTACAAACCCAGACACTACGATATAATGGGGCTTTCTTGCCAATGTTCATTGCGTCTTAACTTTGCCGGATGAATAAACCGGTAATCCTTTTTGATGGGGTTTGTAATCTTTGTACCGGCAGCGTTCAATACATTTTAAAAAGAGATAAGGAGAAAAAATTCCTCTTTGCTTCACTTCAATCTGATTATGGCCAAAAACTCTTAAAGCAATTCGATCTCCCTGCCAACACTTTCAATTCTTTTATCCTTTACCAGAATGAAAAAATGTATATAAGATCTACGGCAGCATTGAAAATGTTTCAGCAACTAAGAGGATGGAAATGGGTAAAAATATTCTGGGTCGTTCCAAAATTTATTCGCGATGCAGTTTATAATTTGATCGCCAGTAACCGTTACAAATGGTTTGGCAAAAAAAACGAATGCTGGTTACCAACGCCTGAATTAAAAGCAAGATTTTTAGAATAGTTACTATACAATAAAAAAACAGCTCCGATTCTTGGGAGCTGTTTTATTTGTCATGGTCGCTGATTAATCAGAAAGTTTTATTAGCTTTAATTGCTTATACCGCTGACCCTGCCTTACTCTTACAAAATAAGTGCCCGGCCTATAGCGATCACCAAACCTTGTAATTGAATTTGCGGTTATATTTCTTGTTTCAATAACTCTTCCATACATATCCACTACCTGCATCGTCATTTTCTCAGTTGTA
>Ga0075418_10010069_pt1 | contig 10590 bp, 12 predicted proteins | sample SoiMetdeltSBSDD2_FD_81776 | JGI IMG/M metagenome (GOLD analysis project Ga0075418, IMG submission 81776) | Bulk soil microbial communities from a Populus tree surrounding site in Tennessee, USA - Soil MetaG P. deltoides SBSDD2 | ecosystem: Environmental > Terrestrial > Soil > Tree plantation...
GATGCTCGGCGCGCAGACGAGGCACTGGAGCTCGTCCGGGTCGCGCCCGGCCTCGACAGCCGCGGCGCGCGCCTGGTCCATGATCCACTGGATGATCACCGGGTCGGCCAGCTGGATGATCACGCCGTCGCCGACGCGGCCGGCCACGCCCAGCGCGCGCGGGCCGTACGCGGCCACGTAGAGCGGGATGTCGGGCCGCCCCTGGGCCCAGGTGAGCTCGAGCTCCTTCCCGTTCCACTCGACGGGCCGCCCGTTCATCAGGTCCTTCATCATCGCGAGGGCGGCCTCGAACTCGGCCATCTTCACCGGCTTGTAGCCGATCACTCTCCGAGCGGAGTCGCCGCGCCCGATCCCCATCACCATGCGCCCGTTCGAGATGTCGTGGAGGGTGGCGTAGGAGCTCGCGGTCACCGTCGGCTCGCGCGTCCCCGGGTTCGTGACGCAATGGCCCATCTTCAGGCGGTCGGTGTTCATCGCCAGGAGCGTCATCAGCGGATACGCGTCCTGCCAGAGGATGTGGGAGTCGTACGTCCAGCCGTACTCGAAGCCGTTGTCCTCTGCGAGCTTCATGAGCTCGACGAAGCGGGTGTGCGGCGGATCCGGCAGGACCGTGACGCCGAATGTGAGCATCGATGCCCTCCTCGGGATGGGAAGGCCGATTCTATTCCGCGGGCGAAGGTCCGTCGCCGTCCGCCCAGTCGGCGACCGCGCGCACGACCTGGACGAGGTCCGGCTTCGAGATCCGGTTCGAGAGGCGCAGCCACCCGGCGGTCGAGGGCGTCGTGGGCTCGGAGGTCAGAACTTCGACGACCGGGATCCCGCGCTCGTGCAGGGTCGCGGCCTGGTTGCGACCGATGAGCCGTCCGCGGAAGACGACGGCGAGGTCGACATCCGGAAACCCGCCCTTGGGCGGCTGTCTGTGTGCGTCGACCGTGAACCCCGCCTCCTCGAGCAGACCGCGGAGATCGGGCTGGCGGGCCGCGAGAAGCAGAATTCGGGTGCTCCTGTTTCCGTTCCCCGGTGACCCCCCGTGACCCATCACCGGGAATTTCCCCACTTTTGACCGCGTTGCAACCCGTGATCGTGGGTAGTTTGCGCGGTATGAAGATCGAGACGCTGGACCACATCGCCCTCTGGGTCGGCGACCGGGACGAGCTGGCGGACTTTCTCGTCGGCCGGCTGGGCATGCACGTCATCGACCGCACGGACAAGTTCACGCTCGTGGGAGCCGATGCTCGTCGCGGCAAGCTGACGCTGTTCGCCGCCGAGCCCGAGCGCGCACCCGGCCCGCTCTCGCGGATCGGCCTGCGCGTGTTCGACCTCGATGAGGCGCTCGCCGAGCTCCCGCCCGACCTCGCGGTCGAGCGGCCGGAGGGAGGCCGCGTCGAGTTCGAGGGCCCGCAGCGCGTCCCGTTCGCGCTCGTGTCCGCCGACGACGGGGTCGCCTACGACCTCGACCACGTTGCGTTCCGGGTCGCGGACCCCGAGGCGACGTTTGCGCAGCTCGCCGAGCTCGGCTTCGACGTGCAGGACGGCCGGCTGACGGCCGGCGATGCCTACGTCGACCTCGAGCAGGGCGAGACCGAGGAGCCGGAACGGCCGCTCCTCAACCATCTCGGACTGCGCGTGGAGTCGGCAGACCACCACATCCGCGAGGCCGAGGAGCGCGGGCTCGAGATCGCCGACATCGTCGATGCGGCGAACACGTACGCCGTCTTCGTCTGGGGCCCGGACGGCATCAAGCTCGAGTACGTCGAGCACAAGCCGACCTTCTCGCTCGTCTAGCGAACTGCCCGACCTCGTCGTCGCGGGGGCGGGGATGGCCGGTCTGGCCGCGGCCGCACGTGCGCGCGAGCTCGGCGCCGGCATCGTCGTCCACGAGAAGGGGGACCGACCGGGTGGGTCGATGTACCTCTCGAGCTGCGTCGTCTGGCGCTACCGGGAATTCGAGCGCTTCAGGGAGGAATGCGCCGGCGGCGACCCCGAGCTTCAACGGGTGGTGTGGGAAGGCCTCGACGACGCGCTCGCCTGGCTCGAGGGGCTCGGCGCCCCGGTCGTCACGCGGGAGACCGGCAACCCACTCACGTCAGGTGTCCGCTTCGATCCGATGGGGCTCACCGAGGCCCTTGCCCGTCGCGCGGGCGACGTGCGGCTGGGCCGGCCGCTGACCGAGCTCCCCGACGGCGTACCGGTCATCCTTGCGACCGGGGGGTTTCAGGGGGACGCGGGGCTCGTCCGCGAGCAGATCACGCCCGAGGCGCGGAGCCTCGTCCTGCGTGCGAACCCCTGGAGCACGGGGGACGGTCTTCGACTCGCACGCGCGGCAAGAGCGGCCGACAGCGTAGGCCTCGCCGAGTTCTACGGCCGCAACCTTGCCGCTGCGCCCGAGATTGCGTCCGCGGATTTCGTCCCGCTGGCCCAGGTGTATGCAAAGCACGCGCGTGTCGAGAACCTCGCCGGCGACGTGTACGAGGCGCGCACATGGTCCGAGATCGACGTCGTCCAGTGGACTGCGCGCCAGCCCGGGGCCCGCGCCCGCTACGTCGTTCCCGACGACGCGCTTGCTGAGCCGGTCCGCGAGCGCACCGTCGGCGAGGTCATCGAGGTGGCGCGTGCCGCAGGGGCTCCGGTCGAGCGCCGCGGCGGCGAGACGGCGGTCGAGGTGGTCGCGGGGATCACGACGACGCTGGGCGGGATCGCCATCGACCCGCGCGGGCGCGCCGCCGACGGGCTCTGGGTTGCCGGTGCGGACGCGGGCGGGATCTCCACGGGAGGCTGGTCGAGCGCGCTCGCCTCGGCGCTCGTCGTCGGGAAGATCGCCGCCGAGGACGCGTTAGGCCGGTTGTAGGTACGCGCAGGGCCGGTCGTCCTGCGGGAGCGGGGAGGGCGCGACCTTCACGACCTCGAAGCGCGCGCCGTTCTCCTCCAGATCAACCTGGGCCCCGGGAGCGGGCGGGTCTCCTTCGCGCTCAATCAGCTCGTAACCGGTGGGGCGTGAGACGAACAGAATGTGCTTGCCAGCCATGCGGGCCGGATCATAGAGATCGTCTCAGGACGGGGCTCAGGTCTTCATTCTTGAGACGGTTTCTTACCCCTGCGCTGCCGCCACGTAGGCGGGCATGACGACGCGAATCGCCGTGCCGCCCTCCTCGCGCGGTTCGACGGAGAGCCGGCCATTGAGGAGGCGGACGCGCTCCTCGATCGCCTCGATGGAGGCCCGCCTCCGCTCGTCGACTCCGTCGTCGTCGACCTCGGTTGCGTAGTTGCCGTCGGCGAGCTCCTCGACGGTCACCCCGATCTGGCTCGGCCGACGGCGAACCGCCTGGTTGATCGCCTCGCGGATGACCTGGTAGAGCGCGACCTGGGCTTTCTCGCTCAGGCGTTCGCCGGCCGCGACGCTCGTGGCGACCGTGATTCCCTGCGACTGCTCGACCTGGTCGGCCAGCGCCTGAACGGCCGCTTCGAAGCCCGCGTCGCGGAGGACGAGCGGCTCGATCGCGAACGAGAGGTCGCGCAGCTCCTGAATGGTGCGCCGCTCGCGCGCGAGCGAGCTTTCGATCACCTTCGCCGCGTCCTCGTAGCGCCCGTCCTCGATCGACGCGAGCGCTGCGTCATGCATGAGTGCGATTCCGGCCATGGCCTGAACGGGCCCGTCGTGAAGGAAGAGGGAGAGCCGCCGGCGCTCGTCCTGCTCGGCCGTGATGAGCTGCTCCGTCAGACGGCCGCGCTCGGCCTCGCGTTCGTTCGCCTCCATGACGAGGCGCGCGTTCTCGACTGCGCGAGATGCGAAGTCGCCGAGCACGGAGGCGCGGGTCCGGTCCCAGCGTTCGAAGGGCTTCGAGCGGACGATCTCGATCGACCCGATCGGCTCTCCGCGGACCGCGAGCGCCACGACGAGCTTGCCGTCCGTTTCCTTGACCTCCTCGCCCGGAGCCAGGAACCGTGCCGAGCGGGCGTCGAAGAGGCGCTTCGCCTCGTCGCACGAGCGCTCCACGATCTCGTCCGGGTCGAGCGGGCCCGAGACCGCTGCGATGGATTCGACGAGCGACTCGAGGAAGCTCGCCTGTGCGGCCAGCTCGTCCTCCGCGGACTCGTGCCGGCGGCGCTCGGAGACGATCAGGTAGACGGCGAAGGAGCCTGCGAACGCGGTGGCGCCGATGAGGCCCGCGGCGGCGAGCGCCTCGCGGTTCACGGCCCAGCCGACCGCGCTGATGACCGCGCAGCCGACGGTGGCCGCGACGAGGAAGCCCGGTACGTTTTTCCGGCTAATCGATGATCGACTCGCGGAGAGCGATCGCAACGGCATGGGTGCGCGTGTCGGCCTCGAGCTTGGCGAGGATGTGCCGCACGTGGCTCTTCACGGTCTCCTGGCTGATGAAGAGGCGGGCGGCGACATCGGCGTTCGACATGCCGTCGGCGAGCAGCTGCAGGATCTCACGCTCGCGCTGCGTCAGCATCTCCTCGCGCTCGCGCGTGAGGAGGGCGGGCATAAGGGCCGGATCGACGTAGCCCTCGCCGCTTGCGACCTTCTCGATGGCGCGGAGGAGAGTCTGGTGCGGGGCCTCTTTCAGGATGTAGCCCTTCGCACCGGCCTCGAGCCCGCGGCCGAGGAGGCTGCGCTCGCCGTACGCCGTGAAGATGAGCACCGCGGTGCCCGGCAGGCGCTCGGCAAGAACCTTGGTCGCCTCCAGGCCGTCCATCCCAGGCATGCGCACATCCATGATCACGACGTTCGGGCGGCGCCTCTCGGCGATCGCCACGGCGCTCGCGCCGTCCGACGCCTCACCGACGACGCGGATCTGAGGCGAGCGGCTCAGCGAGAGTCGAAGCCCTTCGCGGACGACCTCATGGTCGTCGGCGATCAGGCAGGTGATCTCGGTTGCGGCTCCGTTTGTGGACACTGCGGCTTCCCCCAAGGCACGATGATAATCGGGTGAGAGGGCGTCACACTTTAGAGGGACTTCTCGTTGACCCGATTGGTGGCGCAAAAACGGGTGCGCTGACGATCGAGGAAGACCTCATCGTCGAGGTCGAATACCGGGACGCGAGCAACGACCGAATCGTCTTTCCCGGGTTCGTGGACCTGCATGTCTACGCGCCGGAAACCCTGATCGCTACAGGGGTTACGGGCTATCTTCAGACCGCGCAGAGTCCCGTCGAGACGACCGACCCGCTCTGTCTCGGGCTGCACCTCGAGGGGCCGTTCCTGAACCCCGAGGCCGCAGGGGCCCTCCCGGTCGACGACCTTGTCCCGGTTGATCTCGATCTCCTCGCCGAATGGCTCGACCGAGGCGACGTCCGCCTCGTGACGATCGCTCCGGAGCTCGATTTTGCGCGTGACGCGATCCGGATCGTGGCCGAGCGGGCGGTCGCAGGAGTCGGCCATACGCTCGCCAACGCGGCGACGGCGCGCGCCGCGGTCGACGCCGGAGCCCGCTTCGCCACCCACCTCTGGAACGCGATGTCGCCGCTCAAGGCGCGCGAGACGGGCCCCGTCGCCGCCCTGCTCCTGGACGAGCGCGTCACGCTCGGCCTCCTCGGGGACGGGCGCCATCTGCATCCTGGGGTGGAAGCCCTGACCGTGCGTGCGGCCGGGCCGGGTCGGATCGCGCTCACGAGCGACCGCGTCGCCGAGCCGCTCACGCCCGACAACCGTCTCGCCGGCGGCGACATTTCGGGAGCCGGGATCGTCGCGCGGTTTGCCCGCTTCGGGCTTCCCGAGGCCGCAGCGATGGCAAGCCTCGTCCCCGCGCAGCTTCTCGGCCTCACCGACCGCGGGCGCCTGGAGCCAGGCTTCAGAGCCGATCTCGCCGTGCTCGACGCGGGTCTCAGACCTTTGGAAACGGTGTCGGCCGGGAAGACGGTATGGGCCCTGCGCTATCCTGAAAGCTAGAAGTTGGACGAGATCCCGCCTAGTACCCACGCCCCGGGAAGCGGGGCGTGACCGTTTTCCTCGAGATCCTCGCCGTTCTCCTGCTCGTCGCGGGGAACGCGTTCTTCGTTGCGGCCGAGTACTCGCTCGTCACGGCGAGGCGCTCGCGCCTGTCGGAGCTCGCCGCCGAGGGCAGCCGACGGGCAAGGATCGCTCTTCGGATCATGGACGATCCCGTGCGCTTCATCGGCACGGTCCAGCTCGGAATCACCGCTTTCTCGATCGCCCTCGGTGCGATCGGCGAGCCGCTCGTCGAGCACTTCCTCGACCCCGCGCTCGCGACGACCGTCTCCTTCATCCTCGCGTTTGCGATCGTCACGTACCTGCACGTCGTCCTCGGCGAGCTCGTGCCGAAAGCTGTCGCGCTCACGAAGAACGAGAACACGGCGCTCTGGGTCGCGCTCCCCGTCGAGGCGTTTTACATCGGCACGTATCCGATCGTGTGGTTCCTGCAGAAATCCGCGAACGCGTTCACGAGCCTCTTCGGCATCTCGCCGGCCCCGGCAGGGGTCGTCATCGCGGACGAGGACGAGATTCGGATGATGGTCGCGGCCGCCGAGGACACGGGCGTCATCCACGAGGAAGAAGAGGCGATGCTCTACAAGGTCTTCGACTTCGCGGACAAGGAGGTCCATGAGGTGATGGTGCCGCGGCCCGAGGTCGTGGCGCTCTCCATCGACCTCCCACCGCACGAGTGCCTCGCCGCGGTGGTGGACTCGCCCTTCACGCGGTACCCGGTCTACCGGGGGTCGCTGGACGACGTCGTCGGCCTCCTGCACGTGCGCGACCTCTTCAGGGCCCTTTACGACCGCGGGATCGACAACGTCATGGTCGAGGAGCTCGTTCGCCCGGCTCACGTCGTCCCGGAGACGAAGGACCTCGCGGCGATGCTTGCGGAGTTCAGGCGCCAGAACCAGCACATGGCACTCGTCGTCGACGAGTACGGCGCCTTCCAGGGGATCGTCACGCTCGAAGACCTGCTCGAGGAGATCGTGGGTGAGATCGAGGACGAGTACGACCTCCCGGACGAGTCGGTCGAGCGCATCGACGAGAGCCACATACGTATCGACGGCACGTTCCCGATCGACGACTTCAACGAGGAGTTCAAGGCCGACCTGCCGCAGGAGGACTACCACACGGTCGCGGGCTTTGTCTTCGGCGAGCTCGGGCGCGCGGCCGAGAAGGGGGACGAGGTCGTCCACGACGGGATGCGCTTCCACGTGCTCGACGTCGACGGGCCGAGAATCGAGCGCCTCGAGGTCGAGTTCCTCCCCGAGGACGAAGCGGAGGAGCTCGCGGCCGCCGAGTAGTCTGCGCCCGTGCAGTTCGACCACATCGGCGTTCCGGCGGCCGCAAAGCGAGACGGCATGCGCTTCCTCGAGTCGAAGCGCCTCTGGCTCACGAGCCCGCGCGACCACCCGTACCGGGTGGAGTGGCTCTGGTACGAGCCTTCGAGCCCCGAGGCCGAGCTGATCCGCACGGTGCCGCACGTCGCGTACCTCGTGGACAGCCTCGAAGACGCGATGGAAGGCGAGAAGACGATCGCGGAGCCTTTCGACGTCTTCGGCGAGGTCCGCGTGGGGTTCATCGAAGTCGACGGCGCTCCGGTTGAGTTCGTCGAGCCTTACTGAGCTCGTCTCCGAGCTCGTTCGGATCGACTCCGTCAATCCCGACCTTGTCCCGGGCGGAGCAGGAGAGGGCGAGCTGGCGGGTTTCGTAGCCGACTGGCTCGCGCATTCGGGGCTCGAGGTCGAGGTGGAGGAGGTCGCGCCCGGCCGGCCCAACGTCGTTGGCCGTGCCCGTGGCAGCGGCGGCGGTCCGACGCTCCTCCTGAACGCGCACATGGACACGGTCGGCTACGAAGGCATGGAGGCGCCGCTCGAGCCTCGTGTGGAGGGCGGGCGATTGTACGGCCGCGGGGCCTACGACATGAAGGGGAGCCTCGCGGCGATCATGGTCGCCGGCGCCGAGGCGGCCGAGGCAGCCCTGCGCGGCGACGTGCTCGTCGCCGCGGTCGTGGACGAGGAGGTCTACTCCATCGGGGCCGAGGCGGTCGCGCGCGGCTATCAGGCAGACGCCGCGATCGTCGCCGAGCCGACCGAGCTTCGCCTCGTCGTCGCGCACAAGGGCTTCGTGTGGATGGAGGTCGAGACGAGGGGGCGCGCCGCGCATGGGTCGCGGCCCGACTTGGGCGAGGACGCGATCGTCGCCATGGGGCGTGTCCTCACCGGCCTCGGCGGGCTCGCGGAGGTGCTCCTTGGGAGCCCGTCGCACCCCCTCCTCGGCAGCGGCTCCCTGCACGCGTCTCTGATCAGCGGCGGTGTAGAGCTTTCGACGTACCCAGAGAGCTGTGTGCTCGGCCTCGAGCGGCGCACGGTGCCCGGCGAGACCCTCGAGATGGTCGAGCGCCAGATCCGGGAGATCGCGGGCTGGGCGGAGATCCGGACAACTTTCGTCCGCGAACCATTCGAGGTCGCACAGGAGGAGCCGGTCGTGCAGGCGGTGCTCCGGCACGCGGGCGGCCCGGAGGTCGCGGGCGTCCCGTTTTGGGCCGACTCGGCTGTGTTCGCGGCCGCAGGAATCCCCACGGTGGTGTTCGGGCCGGGCGGGGAGGGCGCGCACGCGCAGGTGGAATGGGTCGACCTCGCCGACCTCGAGCGCTGCAGGGACGTCTACGTTGCGGTCGCGCGGGAGCTCTGCGCGTGACCGAGCCGGTCCGCTTCGGGTTCCTCTCGACCGCGCGCATCAACCGCCGCCTTCTGGCAGCAGCTGCCAAATCGGAGCATGCCGAGGTGCTTGCCGTCGCGAGCCGGGACGCGGACCGGGCCGAAGCGTACGCCGTCGAGCACGGCATCCCGCGCTCGCACGGAAGCTACGAGGCGCTGATCGAGGACCCCGAGGTGGACGCCGTCTACATCTCCCTCCCGAACTCCCTCCACGTCGAGTGGTCGGCGCGAGCCCTTGCCGCCGGCAAGCACGTCCTCTGCGAGAAGCCGCTCACGCGTAGCCCGGGAGACGCGGAGGAGGCGTTCGACTCCGCCGCGCGCGCCGGCCGCATTCTCATGGAGGCCTTCATGTGGCGGCACAGCCCCCAGACGGCCAAGCTCGTCCAGCTCGTGGAGGGAGGCGTGATCGGCGAGCTGCAGCTCGTGCGCGCGACATTCAGCTTCCCGCTCGAAGGCCGGCGCAACATCCGTCTCGACCCCGACCTCGGCGGCGGCGCGCTCATGGACGTGGGCGCGTACTGCGTCAGCGCGGCCCGTCTCCTCGCCGGCGAGCCGGAACGGGTCTACGGCGAGCAGGTGATCGGCGATTCCCGCGTGGACGTCCTCTTCGCCGGGGTCCTCCGCTTCCCGCGGGGAGTGCTCGCGGAGATCGATGCGGGGATGCACCTCCCGAGGCGCGACGGCCTCGAGGTCGTGGGAACCGAGGGCTCGCTCGTCATTCCCGACCCGTGGCTCGCCCAGCGCCTCGTCCTCCACCTGCGTCGCGGCGAGAGCCGCGAGGAGATCGCCCTCCCGCCGGCAGACCCCTATCGCCTCGAGCTGGACAACATGTGCGCCGCGATCGCCGGCGAGGCCGAGCCGCTCCTCGGCCGCGACGATGCGGTGGGGCAGGCGCGCGCCCTCGAGGCGCTCTACCGGTCGGCCGACGAGGGCCGTCCGGTCGAGCTCTAGCCGTTCCTCAAGCTGCGCGTGTCGACGACGCGGAAGTCCGACCCCTTGACCTTGCCGAGCGTGTGGAGCTGGTCGTTGTTCCACCCCGGGTCGGGCGCGCCGGTGAGATACCAGCTCGAGCCGTTGTCGGCGACGATCATCCCGTAGCGCTTGAGGGCCTTGAGGACGACTCGGGCCTGGTACGGAAAGTGGGACACTGGATAGTTCGACCGGAGTCGCAGACGCAGGCCCATCGGCGGCAGTGACTTGCTCGTCAGGCTCGAGGCGAAGTGCCGTGCCGGATAGACGTAGGCGCGCCTGGAGCGGCTCACGGTGAAGCGGATGGCGTGGTCGATGTGGCCGGCGGCTACCTCTTCGTAGCGGACGAGGCCGGGGAGGATCGGCAGGCCGGCGGCGTCGGCCGACGTCCACCCGCGAGGGCGCAGCGCGTTCGAGGTCAGGCTCCAGATCGCGCCCGAGCCCGCGCTCCACGGCGAGGGGTAGAGGGCGAAGAGCTCGTAGAGCGTGCAGGAATCGGCGTCGACGATGATCGCGTGCCTGTCGCCGTCCGAGTCGCCGCCACCCTCGATCGCAACTCCGTTCGGGATCGGATAGGGCCCCGCGTCGCTCTCGTCGTCGTAGTGGAAGTCCACCGCCGACGTCGCCTGCGAGGAGTCGACCACCGTGATCGGGATCCCGATCGGCGCGCCTTCCCAGAGCCCTGAGCCGAAGTCGGCGTGGACGGGGAGCCGGGCGCCGATCGCGCCGACGACCTTCCTCGAGTTCGAGCGGATGGGGAGTTTGCCGACCGGCTTGTTCCAGACGTTCGTCTCCGGGAAGAGCGGGCAGCTGGGCGCGGCCGGGAGCGGCACGGGCGCCGCCGCCGCGGGCGCGGCGAGGAAGAGGGCGGCGGCGAAGACGGCGAGGAGCCTCACGATCTCCTTCTCGGCCGTCCCGGCCGGCCGGTCAATCCCTCACGCCGGGAGAAATCCATTCGCCGCA
>Ga0075418_10010073_pt1 | contig 10588 bp, 11 predicted proteins | sample SoiMetdeltSBSDD2_FD_81776 | JGI IMG/M metagenome (GOLD analysis project Ga0075418, IMG submission 81776) | Bulk soil microbial communities from a Populus tree surrounding site in Tennessee, USA - Soil MetaG P. deltoides SBSDD2 | ecosystem: Environmental > Terrestrial > Soil > Tree plantation...
GTTTCAGGAGTCGCGGCCCTGACCGTGAGAGCTACCCGCCTCGGCCTGCTGAGCCCGCGGACGACAACTCACGGCGAGGGACAACAGCAGACGACGTCAGGGCTGGTGCTCAGCCCTGACGTCGCCCATCGAATCGCTTCTCTGGTTGTCCGCACGGAACGTCCTGACGCCAGGCCACTGGCCTGGCGTCAGGTGTGACAGGTTACGGCTTCTGGATCAGCGCGTACGTGCCGGCGATGTTGATGGTGGTCGAGACGTACGGGTTGCCAGGAACGGGATCGGGGACCGTGTCCACGTTCACCCAGGTGCCACCCTCCAGCCGCACGATCTGGAGCTTCGCCTTGTCGACCGCCACAGGCACGTTGTACACGATGCCCAAGTTGACCCAGTTCGGCAGCGGGTTGATGGCTGCGCCGTCACAGCTGCTCTGCGCATCCAGCTGGAACACGACGCTGTCCACCAGCGTGCCACCGGACACGGCCGGGAGCGGGTCGACCTTTCGCAGGGTCAGCCGCGTGGTCTGGTTGAAGCTCGAGTGCGGCATCACGGTGACCGTCACGTCGTAGCTGCCAGTCCCAAGCTGGACCACGCCGACTTCACGGGTGTCGAAGCACTTCGTGGGCCGGTTGACCGACTCCTTCGGGTCGCGGCGAACGACTACCTGACGTACGACATCGGCATTGTCGTTGTCGTCGTCATCATCGTCGTCGTCGTCGTCGTCATCCCCATTGTCGTTGTCGTCGTCATCGTCGTCATCATCGTCGTCATCATCGTCGTCGTCGTCGTCATCGTCGTCGTCGTCATCATCGTCGTCGTCGTCATCATCGTCGTCGTCGTCGTCGTCGTCGTCGCCGTCGTCGTTGTCGTTGTCGTCGCCGTTGTCGTCGTCGCCGCCGCCGTCGTTGTTGTTGTCGTTGTCGTCGCCGTCGTCGTCCTGCATGGCAGGCGCATTGACGTCTTCGGTCGACCGACCTCCGCCAACAAGAGCGGCATAAGCAGTAGCGTCACCAGGCGACGATCCGCCCATCAAGGGCACTGCCAGCGGTGACACTGCCAGGGCGAGAATGATGATGGCGATCAGGACCGCGCGCTCCGCAGCCATACGCCGCACCTCCGATGCGTGCTCATCCGTGCCCATTCGTGCGCACGCTGAGCAGAGTCGGGCATACAATAGCAGGAATTTGTCAGTTCGCCAACACCCCGGAACGTTCCGGACATCATGAATTTATCTTCTGTCTCGTTACAGGGCACGAGACGTGACGGAATCGTAATGCCCGAAACCCCGGCCCCACTCGTGGATGCACGTGCGTTGGGCCGGGCGCATCCGCGTCAGTCCGTGGCCAGAATGCTACGTTACGACGAGTTTGCGGCCTGCTCGTCGACGACAAACCGGTGAAACCGCTTCTTCCCGGCCCGGACCAGCAAGCCGTCGTGCTCCAGTTGCGCCCGCGTAACGCGAGAGTCCGGCGTATCGACGCGGCGATCCCCGACGTAGGCGCCGCCCTGCTCGATCAGCCGGCGCGCCGCTCCCCGTGACGGCGCGAGCGATCCGAGCACCAGCAGCTCGACGACGTCGATGCCGTCCGTGAGGCGCTCGGCGGGGACGGTCGTCGTCGGCACGGCGTCCAGCGAGCCGCCGTTCCCTCCGAACAGCGCCCGAGCCGCCTGTCGGGCCTCCTCGGCCGCGGCCTCGCCGTGGACGATGCGGGTGACCTCGGTGGCCAGGATCTCTTTGGCCGTTCGCAGCTCGGCACCTTCCAGGGCCTCGAGGCGCTTGATCTCGTCTTCCGGAAAGAATGTGAAGAAGCGCAGGAACCGCCCGACGTCCGCGTCCTCGGTGTTGACCCAGAACTGGTAGAAGTCGTACGGGCTGGTGCGCTCCGGGGAGAGCCAGACGGCGCCGGCCTCGGTCTTCCCCATCTTGGCGCCGGACGCGGTGGTGATCAGCGGCGCGACCAGCGCGAACGCCTCGCCGCCGTCCGCCCGCCGAATCAGCTCGCTGCCGGCCAGGATATTGAACCACTGGTCGCTGCCGCCCACCTGGAGGGTGCAGCCATACCCACGGTACAGGTGGAGGAAGTCGTACGCCTGGAGGAGGACGTAGTTCAGCTCGATGAAGCTCAACCCCGAGCCTTGCAGCCGATCTCGGTACGTCTCGTGCTGGAGCATCTGGTTGACGCTGAAGTGGCGGCCGATCTCGCGCAGGAAGTCGATGTAGCCCAGGTCCATCAGCCAGTCGGCGTTGTTGACCATCAGGGCGCGGCCGTCCGAGAAATCGAGGTAGCGGCCGAGCTGCGCCTTGATCCCCTCCTGGTTGCTGGCGATCTGCTCCTTGCTGAGCATCTGCCGCATCTCGGTCTTGCCGGTCGGATCGCCCACCATCGTGGTGCCGCCACCGACGAGCGCGATGGTGCGGTGTCCCGCGCGCTGGAGATGCGCCAGCATCATGATCGGCACCAGATGGCCGACGGTCAGGCTGGACGCGGTCGGATCGTAGCCACAGTAGAGGGTCATGGGGCGGGTGAGCGCCGCGCGAAGCGCCTGGTCGTTCGACGATTGATAGACGAAACCCCGCTCGACGAGCAGGTCGAATCCGCTCTCCATGGCTCGATAGCCCTCCTGGGGTGATGGTACCTGAAACGCCACGCACCTCCATGAGGCCAGGGTCCGGCGGCTACAATCCCATCTAACTCCTGGACTCCCGACTTCTCGGCGAGGGGGCGACGATGACGAAGGTGGTGCTGATCCACACGGTCGAGGGGAACGTCAAGGTGTTCGGCGACCTCGTGGAGGAGATCGCGCCGGGCCTGCCGGCCGAGCACGTGGTCGACGAGAGCCTGCTGGGCGACACGATCGCGGCGGGAACGCTCACAGACGCGGTCCGCCAGCGCTTCCGCGAGCGCGCCGAAGCCGCCCGCCGCGACGGCGCGGACGTGATCATGCTGACCTGCTCCTCCGTGGGACCATCGGCGGACGGACTGGGCGACGAGCTGGGCGTGACGGTGCTGCGCGTCGATGAGGCGATGGCCGAGCGAGCCGTCGAGCTTGGACCGACCGTCGGCGTCGCCGCCACGCTGCCGACGACGCTGGGACCGACGGCGGACCTGATCCGGCGGGCGGCAGCCAGCCTCGGTAAGCCAGTCGAAGTCACGACGAGCCTGGCCGAGGGCGCGTTCCAGGCCCTGCGCGAGGGCGACGGCGCGCGCCACGACGCCCTGGTCAACGCCGCCCTCCGCGACCTCGCGTCCAGGGTAGACGTGATCGTGCTGGCGCAGGCCTCGATGGCTCGGGCGGTCGGCGGCGCAGCCTCGATCGAGGCTGGCGGCCGGTCAGTCCCGATCCTGACGAGCCCGCGCCTCGGCGTGGAGCGGCTGAAGGAAGTTGTCGGAAGCAAGTAGCAGGGTCAGGGGATGAAACCCCTGCCTACCTTCGCAGCGTCCCTACGGGACGCATGGAACATCCGAGTCGCGTAGCGACGGCACTATGGTAGACGTGGGTTTCAACCCACGGCCCAGGTGCAGGGAGCAACAATGGACCGTGTGCGGACGGCGTTGACGATCGCGGGCTCGGACTCCGGTGGCGGGGCCGGCATCCAGGCCGACCTCAAGACGTTCGCGGCGCTCGGGGTCTTCGGGACGTCAGCGCTGACGGCGATCACGGCCCAGAACACCCTGGGCGTCACCGCCGTCCACGAGATTCCGCCGGAGATCGTCGCCGCACAGATCGACGCCGTCCTGACTGACATCGGAGCGGACGCCGTGAAGACCGGCATGATCTCGAGCTCCGAGATCATCCGGGTGGTGGCGGCGAAGGTCCGCGAGCACGGCATCTCAACCCTGGTGGTAGACCCCGTGATGGTCGCGACGAGCGGCGACCGTCTTCTGCGCGAAGACGCGGTCGAGGCGCTGCGCACGGACCTGCTGCCGCTCGCCACGGTAGCCACGCCGAACCTACCGGAGGCCGCGGTGCTGATCGGGCGGGAGGTTTCGTCGCTGGAGGGGATGCGCGAGGCGGCCAGGGCGATCGTCGATCTGGGGGTGCGCAGCGTCGTCGTGAAGGGGGGCCACCTGGACGGGGACGCGGTCGACGTGTTCTACGACGGCAGCACGTTCACGGAGCTGCCGGCCCGGCGAATCGCGACGACCAGCACGCATGGGACCGGCTGCACGCTCGCCTCGGCCATCGCGGCGCTGCTGGCGCGCGGCGAGCCGCTGGACAGTGCCATCAGCAACGCCAAGGTGTACGTGACGGCGGCGATCGAGCGTGCATACCCGATCGGCCAGGGCCACGGCCCGATCCACCACTTCCACCGCTGGTGGTAGGCTCAGAGTTCTTCTGGTTCGGAGCGGGCGGCGGCCGTCGCCGTGAGCGCGTCCAGGATCTCGCGGAGCGGCCTCACGACGACGCTCGTGATGACCGTTCGCGCAGAGATCCCGTTCGGCAGACGGTCTGAGGCCACGTCCGCCGTGATGACGAGGCCGCCGGCCCGGGCGATCTGCTCCAGTTGCTCGCGATCAGCCCCGCCGTCGAACATGATCTTGAACTCGCACTCCGGCGGCGTCAGCGTCTTGACCGAGAGCACCACCAGCGGCGGCACGAACTGCCCGCCCAGGTACCACCCGCTCTGCGTGCGCCCACCGGACGATTGCCAGGTCGGGTCGGAGAGCCAGGCCAGAACGTCAGGTCGCGAGCGCGTCTCGACCTGAATGACGGGCACGTTCAGCAACAGCCCGTCCAGCTCGAGCTGTGCTACCCACTGCCCGAGCGGCCGTAGAACCCGCTCGTTCAGCTGCTTGCGGAACCGGCGCTGCTCTTTCGTGGTCAGGCTTCGTGTCTTCGGCATCAGGGCTGCTGCTCCAGATTGGGTCGTCGACGTGAACAAACGACGTGCGTGAGGTGATCTCCTGCTATTCTGAAGGAGCCGGAGGTCGCGTACGAGTCGCCACCGTGGCGGAGTCGCCGGTGAGCCCGCCCGGTTACCTGGATGAGTGACGAAGCATGGACAACAACAGTGGCTCCCTGACCGACCGGATCCGCGGCTGGTTCGAGCGCTCACCGAAGGCCCAGCGCATCTACGAGCGGCTGAGCGCCGACCTCGATGCCGTGGTGGACTGGGTGGAGTCGACGACGAGCGGCCTGCGCGAGCGCGTCGGCCCGATCATCGACCCGCAGCGCGAGCCGGCCCCCGGTCCGGCATCCGAGCCGCCCCTCGCGCAGACCGAGCACGGTACTCTGCACCCCGATGAGTCAGCACCGACGCCCGCCTCGACCGCGACAGCCGACGCGGGTGGCGCCCAACAGACCTCGGACCCGGCCATCCCCGAATCGGAGAGCAGCGTCCCGCCGGGCGTCAAGAAGGACGGACAGCCGATCGACCCGACCTCGTGAGGCCGGGCGGAGTAGAGCAGCGCGGAGGCAACGCGGACCAATGCGGACGTTAGTGCAGGGCGGCTGGATCGTCGGGTTCGACGGCGCGAAGCACGAACTGCTGCGCGACGGCGCCCTGGTCTTCGAGGACGACCGCATCGTCTGGACCGGGCACCGGTTTGACGGACAGGTCGATCGGACGGTCGACGCGGCCGGCAAGCTGGTGATGCCCGGCCTGGTCAACTGCCACCTCCACCTTGGCTCGAACGCCACCCACGCCTTCTTCCTGGACCAGACGCGCGCAGACTACTTCGGCAGCAACTTCTACGCCTACGCCGTCGGCCGGCGCGGCGCCGGCGATCAGCGCGAGCACGATCGGACGGACGTTCAGCAATTGTACGGCCTCTGGTCGGCGATTCGCGGCGGCGCCACCACCGTTGTGGACGTCGGGACGCGCAACGCCCCCGAGGTCGCCCGCCTGGCCGGCGAGATCGGCGCGCGTGTCTACATCGGGCCGCCCTTCCGATCGTACGCGTACGCCTACGACGACCAGGGACAGATCCAGTGGGACCCGGACGAAGCGTCAGGCAGCGCCGGGCTCCAGCGGGCGCTGGCGTTCGCGCGCGAGCACGACGGCGCCCACAATGGACGCGTCCGCTGCCTGCTCTACCCGGCTCAGCTCGACACCTGCTCGGTGGACCTGCTGCGCGAGACCCGCCGCGCCGCCGACGAGTCCGGGCTGCGGATCACGCTGCATACGGCGATGAACATGGTGGAGTTCCACAAGATCGTGCGCGAGCACCGCAAGACGCCGCTCGAGCTGCTCCACGCGATCGGGTTCCTGGGCCCGGACGTGCTGCTCGGGCACTGCGTCTTTCACGCGCACCATTCCTGGGCCCACTACCCGTACGTGGACGACCTCGCGCTGCTCGCCGACAGCGGCGCCTCGATCGCCCACGCGCCGTACAAATACGCCAAGATGGGCATCAAGCTGGAGTCGCTGGAACGGTATCGCCGGCGCGGCATCAACGTCGCACTCGGCACGGACACCTACCCCCAGGATCTGATCCACGAGATGCGGCAGGCCGGCCTGATGGCCCGCTACGCGGACGGCAGCTTCCGCGTCGGCAAGCCCCAGGACGTCTTCGACGCCGCGACGCTCGGCGGGGCGAAGGCGCTCGGCCGGGACGACCTCGGTCGGCTTGCCCCCGGCGCGAAGGCCGACCTGCTGATCGTCGACCTCCTGGGCATGCAGTACGGCGCCGTGCGCGACCCGATCAAGTCGCTGGTCGAGTGCGGCTCGGCGAGCGACGTCGACACGGTGATCGTCGATGGCCGCACCCTGGTCGAGGGGCGGCAGCCGCTCGTCGTGGACGAGGCGGCGCTCCTCAAAGCGATCCAGGAGGCTGGCGAGCGCTCCTGGGAGGCTGCTCCCCGGTGGCACTGGAGCGGCGCGTCCGTGGACGAGATCGCCCCGATGAGCTACGCCGTCCGCGACCCCGCTCAATCGACTGGGCCAGCCCCCGATCCGGCCTGACCAGCCCTCAGGATGCGGCAATATCGACGTCCGACCAGGCGGTGAAGCAGCCTGCGCGGATCAGCGAGCCGAAGATGATGACCCGATCAGCGTGAAACTCGTCTCGCAAGAGCGTGGACGCACGCCGCGCCAACTCCCAGGCCTGCCGCTCTCGCGCCACGAGTGCTCGCTGGTCGGCCTCGTGGCGCCGCCGTGCAGCCACTCGGTAGCTGGCCAGTTGATCGTCCGTAAGCTCCCTGGCCGTCGCCATTGGCGTGCTCCCCGTCTGTCCGCGCTTTGGCATCGCCGATCACCCAAACCCCACAGCATTGTAGACGCCGGATGGATGGCGTCGCCCTGCCCTTCGGGATCTCACTACGTCGTTGACCTCCGAGGTAATGGTCGCGCCGACGATGAGAGCGTAGCATTCCAGCAGACACGATGTTGGGGACGGTGACGAGCGGTGGCAGTAGCGCAGCAGACCCGGCAGCGGCCCGTCGGCGAGCTGCTGCGCCAGTGGCGCGAGCAGCGGCGGCTGAGTCAGCTTGCGCTGGCGCTGGACGCCGAGATCTCCACGCGCCACCTCAGCTTCGTAGAGACCGGGCGTTCCCAGCCAAGCCGCGAGATGGTCCTGCGCCTCGCCGACCAGCTCGACGTCCCGCTCCGCGAGCGGAACACCCTGCTCCTGGCGGCTGGCTACGCGCCGGTCTACGCCGAGTCCGGATTGGATTCGGCGCCAATGGCGCCCGTCCGGGCGGCGATCCGCCAGCTCCTGACGGCCCACGAGCCGTACCCCGCCATCGTCGTGGATCGCAACTGGAGCCTGGTCGACGCAAACGCCAGCGTTGCGCTCCTCACAATGGAGATCCGGCCCGATCTCCTGGCGCCGCCGGCCAACGTCCTGCGGGCGAGCCTCCATCCTGAGGGGTTGGCGACCCGAATCGTGAACCTTGGCGAGTGGCGCGCGCACCTGCTCGGCCGCCTGCGCCGCCAGATCGCCGCGACCGCCGACTCAGGCCTCGCCTCCCTCTACAACGAGCTCCGCGCCTACCCCTGCGATCAGCCCGAGCCGGAGATCGAGCTGCCCGGGCCAGGCGACGTGGTCGTGCCGCTCCGCGTTCGCCACGAAGGCACGGAGCTGGCGTTCTTCAGCACCGTCGCGACGTTCGGCACGCCGCTGGACGTCACCGTCTCCGAGCTGATGATCGAAGCGTTCTACCCCGCCAACCCGGAGACGGCGGCGGTCTTGCACACATCGTATGGGCAGGCTTCCAGCGATTGATGCCAGATTGGCGTTCGACAGGTCACCGAGCCCGAATCTGAGTCTACGTCAGCCGTGATGGAAGAGCCAGCGGAACGCCTCGTGGATGTTGTGGTACTCGGCGGCGGAGCGACGCAGCTTGACGTCGTCGGCGAAGAGCAGCGCTCCGAACCCCTTGGCCAGCGCCAGGTAGTAGTCAGCGTGCGCTCGGGCGACGTCATCGAGATCGCCGCTGGCCCAGAGCTGCTCCAGCCCGAACTCGCGCACGGTCTCCAGCAGCATGAATCGCTGCTCGCCGTCCGGCCCCTCGTCCAGATACACCAGACTGTTGTCCAGGAGTGAGGCCAGCAGTTCGAGGATGGAGGGGTGTGAGGCGAGGGACGAGGGGGCCGCATCTTCACTCGCCCCTCGCCCCTCATCCCTCACTCCTTCGTCGCAAATGGCCTCGGCCGCCGCCAGCGTGCAGCCGCCGGCGAAGATCGCGAGGCGGCGTAACAGCCGCTGCTCGGCTGGCGTCAGCAGGTTGTAGCTCCAGAGCATGGTGGCGCGGAGCGTCCGCTGGTGCGGCGGCACGTCACGGGTGCCGCGGGTGAGCAGCCGGAGCGCCGAGCCGCTGGCGACGCCGTCCAACCGCTCCAGGAGGGCCTGGGGAGCGAGGATCTTCGTGCGGGCGGCCGCAAGCTCCAGGGCGAGCGGCAGGCCGTCCAGGCGGGCACAGATCGCCGCGACGGCCGGGGCGTTGTCGGCAGTCAGGGCGAACGCGAAATTGACGTAGGCGGCGCGGTCGACAAACAGGCGGACGGAAGGGTACTGCGCGATGGAGTCCGGCGATATTGGCTGACTCCGAGGGGGCACGGCGAGCGGTGGAACGGCCAGCTCGTGCTCCCCCGAAAGCTGGAGCGATGCACGGCTCGTGGCCAGCACGACGAGGTGGGGGCAGGCATGGAGGAGGCCAGCCAGGACCGGCGCGGCGTCGAGCAGGTGTTCGAAGTTGTCGACGACGAGCAGCAGCTCCTTGTCCTGCACGGCGTCGACGACATCCGAGAGCTGCGCCGAGCCATCAGGACGGGCCGCCCCGAGTGCGTGCGCGACGGCCGGTATCACATCGTCCGCCGCGGCGACCGGTGCGAGCTCGACGTGACGCGCACCATCTTGAAGCTCGCTCATCAGTTGGGAGGCAACCTCGACCGCGAGCCGGCTCTTTCCGGCACCGCCCGGCCCGGTCAGCGTGACCAGGCGAGCGCCGCGACCGCACAGCAGATCGCGAGTCGCCCGGATCTCGTCCTGACGCCCCACGAAGCTCGTCAGGTGAACTGGAATTGTGCCGACGTCCCCACTGGTCCGCGCGAAATCGGGCGCTGTGCCTCTGGCGGCGGCGTCGAACGCCGCCTGGTCTGCCGGGGCGAGCTGCAGCGCCTGGCTGAGCAGATCGACAGTGTCACGGCGGGGTCTGAGGCTGACGCCGCGCTCGAGGTCGCTGATGGCGCGCGCACTCAGGGTTGACCGCTCGGCCAACGCCTCGTGGGTCAGCCCCGCGGCCAGCCTGTAGCGCCTCAACAGGTCACCAAAGGGCCGGCGCTGCTCCATCACCTTCGTCCGCGTCGAGGTCGTGGACGAGAGCGTCCACGCCTACCATCGTAGCGTCGCTACGCGACGCGTGCTCGATCAAGGCGAATCGTCGAGCGAACTCGTGAGAACGTAGGCGACGACGTCGACCGTCGCTGTGTCGAAGGTCACAGTTTGCGGTCGGTCTGGAAGCTGTGAGTGATGCTGTGGGCTATCTTCCTGGCGTCTGGCTCCCCGAGGCCCGAGAGTGAGGTGACGGCGACTGGCCAGAGGGGAGAAGGACGTGACGGCAGATCAGACTGAGGAGCGGAGCCTGTATCAGCGGCTCGGCGGCTACGACGGCATCGCGGCGGCGACCGACGATCTGCTCGGACGCCTTCAGAGCGATCCGCGTATCAGGGACTTCTGGAAGGGCGCCAGCCTCGACAACCGGCGGAAGGCGCGCCAGTTGATCGTCGACTTCATGACTGAGGCCGCTGGTGGGCCAGCCTACTACGTTGGCCGGGACATGAAGAAGGCCCACGAGGGGATGCGGATCAGTGAGGCGGACTGGGCCGTCTTCATGGAGCACTCGGGGGCGACGCTGGACCACTTCGAGGTGCCGGCCCGCGAGCGAGCCGAAGTGCTCGGCTTCTTCGGGAGCCTGAAGGACGAGGTCGTCGAAATTGCATGACGCTCGGACGGCCGGCCCTGGCTTGACGAGGCAGCGGGGTCGCCGTATCGTGTGGCTACGCACGCGCCGGCCGTAAGGAGATCGTCCGGGGATCGCGATGATGTGCGGGGTGCTCTCTCGCGATGGAGGGGTGACGTGTCGATCGAGGAGAACAAGGCGATCGTTCTGCGCTACTTCGCGGAGATGGACCGGGGCAACATCGACA
>Ga0075418_10010075_pt1 | contig 10588 bp, 10 predicted proteins | sample SoiMetdeltSBSDD2_FD_81776 | JGI IMG/M metagenome (GOLD analysis project Ga0075418, IMG submission 81776) | Bulk soil microbial communities from a Populus tree surrounding site in Tennessee, USA - Soil MetaG P. deltoides SBSDD2 | ecosystem: Environmental > Terrestrial > Soil > Tree plantation...
GAGCACGTAATCGCGCTGCCGGGGAGTGAGGTCGGTCTTAAGCGCAAGATGGGAGAGGCCGATGATCGCGTTCATCGGAGTCCTGATCTCGTGGCTCATATTGGCAAGGAACACACTCTTGGCCTCGTTGGCTTCGAGGGCGGCCTGCGTCGCCTTTTCAAGCTCTAGCTGAGCTGCCTGAAATGCCTGCTCGGCCGCCTTGCGAGCATCGATATCGCTCCACGAGCCGACCACCTCGACAGGGTGGCCATGCTTGTCGCGGATGAGATGCTGCTCGTCGCTCACCCAACAATAAGAGCGGTTCTTCTTGCGGAAGCGATATTCGGTGTGGTGGGCGCCCTTTCGGAACAGCTCGGCCTGCTTCGCCTCGACTTCGGGCAGGTCGTCCGGATGCACATGTGAGCGCCAGAAGTCCGCGTCCTTGAGATATTGGTCGGGGCTGTAGCCCAGCATGTGCGCGATATTGGCGCTGACGAAGGTCGGCGCGAAATCGCCGCTGGCGGCGAAGCTGTAGATGACCGAAGGCGCCGCGCCGAGAAGCAGCGTAAGTCGCGATCGGGCAGTTTCTCGCGCTTCTTCGGCCTCCTTGCGGGGCGTGATGTCAGTCCAGGAGCCAACGATTTCAATCGGTTCCCCCTTGGCATCGCGCAGCAAATGTTGCCGATCATGCACCCAGCAATACGTGCCGTCTTTGCGACGATAGCGGTACTCTATCTCGTGCTGCTCGCGCTCGAACAATTGATCGATCCAGGCTTCGATGCGAGGAATATCCTCGGGGTGCACGCGCTCGCGCCAGAGATCGGGATTCTCGAAATATTCTTTGGGAGTAACGTTGAATAGCTCGGTTATGCCCTCGCTTACGAAGGTCGGCCGGAAATTGTTGGCCACAGTGCGGCAGTAGATCACCGCAGGCGAGGCATTGAGCAAACGGACGACATGCGCGTGGGCTGAAGCTTGGACGTCCGCAATGGCCTGCAGACCCTTTTTCTCATGCTCGGCAATCTGGCGTTGATGGGCGACCTCAAGTTCGCCGAGCATCTCGTTGAACGTAACGGCGAGGCGCCCGATTTCGTCGTCGCTTTTGTAGTCGATGCGATTGCGGTAATCCTTGGTCTCGCGAACCTTCCTCGCCACTCCTTCGACCCGCGCCAGGGGCTGCACGATGTGGCGATAGGTGACAAAGGCAAGGAAGAGGCTCAACGCGGCGAGTGCGCCCGTCAGCCAAAGGCTGCGATAGAGGCGCGCGAGGAAATTGTCGATGCGCGCGTTGATGAGACGCTTCAACTCGGATTGGCTTACCGTCCACGCCGCGATCGCCTTATTGACCGTCGCATCGTAAAGGCGATCGCGAGACTGGCTTGCAGCCGGATCGGCTACGCTCTGATTCACGGCATTGAGGTATGAGGAGATGGTGGCCAGCATCTCGCTGACGTCGCTTTCGATGGTTTGCCGCAGTTGCCCATCGGGATTTCCGCGATAGGCTGAGGTCAGATTTCGTTCGATCTCATCGGTGGTCGACCGGGTTATCGCACCAAGCGCAAGCACGCGCGCTTTCTCGTCATTCGGATTAGCGGCCGGCGCCTCCAGCGACGTCTCGATCTCGCCGATCTGGCCCAACAGGCGCGGCATTTGCCTGACGACGGTATCCTGGAGGTAATAGCTATCGAGATCGGGATCGAGCGCGAGATTCGAGTCATCGCCGATGCGGGTGGCGAGATCGCGCGCCTTGGCTAGCGCCTCGACGATGAGCGCGCTGCGATCGCCCTCCGCCCCTTTGGACCACAGCTTGCGAAGCGTGGTCTCCAAGGACTGCTCGAGCGCTGCGGTTTGCAGAGTGCCGGCAGCGTCTTGCTCGGCTGCATCGAGGGACTTCAGCGTTTCCTCAGGCGAGGCCGTCTGACCGTCGGCATTGGTCCGCGTGGGCTCGGCGAGGATGGCGGCGTAAACGCCGCGAAGACTTTCGAGATAACGGACGCCGACCAGCTCTTTGCGCGCGAATTGGATGGCAATTTCTTTCTCGGCGACGAGGCTGTAGATCGCGACGACAATCGCCACGATGAACATGCTGCACAAAATGAAGAGCTTGGTGCTGGTACTCAGATTTCTAAACATGAGGAACGGACACTTTCGGCCTAGTTGCGCTGGCTGCCAGCTCGGCCGGCACAAGTGATCGGCGGTGCGTCTTCATTCTCGGACTTGTGCATCAGGCACCCTCAACCCGTCCGATCCGCGCTCCCTGAGAGGGAATACTAGCCGCATGTTCTTGGCTGGCATAGGTCAAGTCTCGGATTTTGGTCTCACGGCGATCGCCGAGCCGATTCGCTTAGGGGCGCGCGAGCGGTGCCTTGCGTCGACCAAAGATCGACGCGGCCAGCCCGTCCGCCGATATCGGAGGCATAAAAGCCCTGCGGCGGAACGCCTCAGGGTAGTCTTTACAGGCTTGGGCAGCCTGTCAGCGCATTCCTCGCAAGCTGCCTAAAGGCCAACCATGTTCCAATTTTGCCGTCAAACTGAGCAAATCGCCGAGCAGATGACGGCGCGTCCGCCAAAACTCTGGGGAGTGTTGCCGCGCTGCTCTAGCGAGCAGAGATCGGCGGGACTACTCTAAGTGCGACTTGCGAATCGGTATTTTGCGGTGCAACATTGCAGTTGCGAAATGGCTGGTTCTTCTGTCGGTAGAGTCGCCAGCCTCGTCAATTGCGATTGGAACGGAAAAATGAGCCTAACCGCATAAGCTTAGCGGCCCCTTTCGCGCCAAGACCTAAGTCTCGTCGAAGGGGTGTCGGAGCGATTGGAATTAGGCGTCATATTTCGCGTTGCAACATGGAGGATGCGTCAAGGGCAAATTTCCGGACCGGAGTAAGGACTCCGCCTGGGACCAAGTGGTGTTGATTAGAAACTCCATTACGAGGCCCTTAACGATGCTAACCGCGCTAACGCTGGCCCTTACAGCGAGCCTGCTCCTCTCCGCTCAAGCTACCGCCCGAGAGAAGAAGCAGCCGCCTACGGCCCCACCCCACAAACTCAAAGCCATCGCGAGTTGGGTTGCACCCTGCATGGGTGTCACGCTCGAGGGGAGGGCTTAAGCCATGGGCGTGCAAATTCCTCCCGTCCTCGTTCTCATCGTCTGCAGGACCATCAGCGCAGGCGCACCAGATCAGAACTCGGCCTTCACCCACTGGGAAAACCTCAAATGGGACACGCCAAATTCCATGATGGTCTGCCGGCGCAATGAGGTTCAGCTTTATGACCCGGCTGAGGGGGTGAAGATCAATCCCACCGACGATCCGACCCCGCCGCTCAATCCCAATTTCACCATCGCCGAGCAATGCGCGCGGGCGGGGGTCACGCTTGCAACCGAGTGGGATCAGGCCCACAGGAATACGCCCTGGAGGGTGTGGCGTGTCGGTTGCCCGGCTCCCATCGTCGATCTCAGGACTGGAGCCCTCATCGGCTACAAGCTCCCTGAATGCGGGCACCAGGATACCGTGGTCTGCGAGACGGATTCCGTTATTTAGATCGCCGGGGCGGGTCTATACTAAGCGTCGACAGCGGAGGACCTGACCGTGTCACCTCGGTCACGACTTGCAGTCGGGCTTGCGCTCGCCCTAGCGCTCCTGGGCTTTGCGGCATTCAAAGCCTATTCGGAGCGGCTCGGACCGCTCGTGCAAGCCTATGGCACGACCTACTACAACGACGATTGGTCTCCTTCGCCCCCGGTTGCCTGCAAGCCCGAAAGCGAGATCACCGCGGCGATCAAGCAGGTGCACGCCAAATACGACTACCTCGCGGGCGAGGATCTCGAAGCGTTCGAACAGCGTGCCGCTCTTCTCAAGGGCCTGCCGCCACTCAACATCGAGAAGCTCTATGTCATCACCGCGGATGACCAGCTCCGCAACGGAGAGATGGTCCTGTTCATCGGGCTCAGGACCAACTGCGTGACCACGGTGTTCGGCCTGCCCTCGAGTCTCTATCGCGAGCTGTCCGGCAAGTCCGAGAACAGCTGAGCCTCGCTCGAAGGCGAGAATTTCATTTCAATCCATACGATATCTTCCAGCAATTTTGCTTGGATATTCCGGCGCCGAATTGCGTTCGATTGCATTAGATTGCGTCGCCATGTCACTGACGTCCTTGTCGCGCGAGAACTATCCGTCTCTCCCTGAAGGCCAGCTTCTCTATGCCGTGGGAGATATCCACGGTAGGGCCGATCTGCTCGACGACATGTTGCGCCGGATCGGCGACGATGCGCAGGCGAGCGGCCCTGCCGACGAGGCGACGCTCGTTTTTCTCGGCGACTATGTGGATCGCGGGCCTGACAGCCGCGCCGTCGTTGAACGGTTACTCGACGGATTGCCAGTAGGATTTGAGATCCACTTTCTCAAAGGCAATCACGAAGCGATGCTGCTCGATTTTCTGGAAGAACCCTGGCGGCTCGAGCATTGGCTTATGAATGGCGGCGAGGCGACCATGCGCTCCTACGGCGTCGACACCGAGCGCTTGATGCGATTTCGTGCCTACCTGGAGGCATGGCGCCTGGCATTCGCCGAAGCGCTTCCTGAGGCGCATCTCGAATTCTTCAAGAATCTGAAGCTCAGTGTCTCGTTCGGCGATTATCTCTTCGTCCATGCCGGCGTGAAACCCGGCGTGCCGCTCGCCGCGCAACAAGAAGAAGATCTCATCTGGATCAGGGAGCCGTTCCTCGATTGCACCGAGCCGTTCGGCAAGATCGTCGTGCATGGACATACGCCGGGAAAGGCGCCGGTGACGCGCTCCAACCGCATCGGCATCGATACCGGAGCGTGCTTCACCAATCGCCTGACGGCGCTCAAGCTAAAAAATCATTCGCGGGAATTTTTGCAGACCTGACGTCAGCCGCTCAGGATTGATCGGCAACGACAAGGCCCTTCAGCCTGTCGCTGAGGCTTGCGCTCTTCGTTCCGCTCTTGCGCCCGCGCCGTCTTTCTCTACGAGCGGCAAAGCGCTTTGCAAGCGGCCCCTTCGGCTCAGCGACTTCCTCTTCGCTCGCCTGCTCGGGAGAGGAGGACTCCTCCACGGCACCGGCGGCGGCGGCCGGCATTCCCGCGGCCAGGCTGTCGACGTCATGGCCAGGCTCGGTCATTTCCGGCTCGCGTACGATCCCGTTTCCGGCATGTGCGGCATGCGCTTCGTGCCGAACAGGCTCGGGCTCTTGCGGCTCCTCGACGGCGGCGAGCTCGGTATAGACTTGGGTCATCGCCATGCGCTGCTGTGGCGCCGGAACGGGACCTTGCGCGCGAGCCACGGTGAGGATTTGCGAGGCGAGCCTCGTAAGCTCGCGGCGGAGCAGAGAGTTCTCCTGTGCGCCTGTCCTCGCGCGCTGGAGCTCCTCCTGGATCTTTGACATCTCAGCGGCCAAGCGCTGGCTCTCGGCGACCGCACGGGCGGCGTCGGCCTTACCAAGCCCTCGCACCGCCACGCCGCTTCCGCTCTCCAAAGCGACGCGCAAGCGCTCGATATCCGCGCGCTGATTGTGCAAAGTCGTGCGCGCCGTCTTGAGCGCATCGGACTGCGAGGCGACGGTGGTGCGCAGCTCGGCGTTTACCGCTTCGAGCTCGGCGAGCGCTTTCTTCGCTGACTTCAATCGGCTGTCGAGATCGGGAAGGCGCCGCTTGATGGTCTGCTGCAGCACGCGGTTCGCATTCTCGTTCTCCTGGAGTTTCGACTTCGCCCCGGCGAGATCATTATTGAGCACGGCGATCTCGACGCGGCGTTTGTTTGCCTCGATCAGCTCGCGAATTGCTTTCTCTTTGGCCTTATCGAGCGCAACCTCGACCTTGCGAAGCTCTATGGCGAACTCGGCGCGGAGCTGGTCCTTGTCGGCCTGGATATCGTTGAGCGACATCGGCATGGTGGCTTCCAGCCGGCGCGTGGTGAGCTTGACGGCGCGGTTCCAGAAGGCCGGCGCGAGTATGAGGGCCAGCAGGCATCCCAAGAAGAAGCCCAGCGCCCCGAACATAAACCATTCGATCATCGAAACCAGCGCTCCCGGGTTTCGGGCGCCAAGCGCCGTCAACCGTTGCCCTTCAGGCAAGACTCAAGCGGAAAGGTGGCGCCAATTCGGCACTTTCCACGTAAAAAGGGTCTCAGCTAGGCTTCCTTAGCGCCAAACTAGAACGGATTCCAGGTGGGCTGCTGAGTATATTTCAGATAGCCCAGATTGGCCCCCAGCCTCAATCCAATGCCGGAGCTGATCGGAGCGAGGGTCACATGGTCACGGCTAAGGAAGGTGATGCCCACTCCGCCGATGAAATAGGCAGAGCCATCTATGCCCCCGAAAGTGTTGAAGATTTCGCCGGGGCTTTGCAGGTCGTAGATGAGGACCATGGTCTTGGAACCGTCCGCTCCGAAGTCGTAGCCGACTGATGGACCTTGCCAGTAGACCTTATGCACGCCGGCGTCCTTGGTATAGAGCGTGCCTTCGCCATAGCGCAGGCCGGCAATGAAGGCGCCGCCGGCTTCCTCGCCGAGGATATAGCCATTGGGCCTGCCGGCGCGCTGGAACGCGTATTCGATCACTTTGGCGAGGTCGTACGAGACGCGGCCGAAGAAGTGGTGCCCCGCGTCCTTGATCTCATCCATTGAGAAGCTGCTGTCCTGAGTCGGCGGTGCCGTCACATAAGAACTGCCGCCCGCAGCGGGCGCAGGCTCGTAAGGCCTACCGGGACCGCCCGAATCAGGCGACATCGAGCCCGCTTGTCCCGAAGGAGGTGGCGAAGAGGGGTTGATCGCTTGGGACCGGTTAGGACCGGGCTGCGGCGTGATCACCATCGGTCCGTCTGCCTGGGCGAGCCGGATCTGAGCGGCAGATATGCTCGTGTCGTCTGCCGACGCCGTGCCGCTAGCGACGGCGAGCAGTCCCGCCGCGAGGAAGACGCTGCAAGAAGGTCTGAGAGACATGGCTTGGCCTTTGGTGCCGAGCCGGGTGGCCACCGGCTCGCGTGAGGCTGCGACCTCGATAATTCGCCTAAACCCTTACCAAACCGTGGCTGGGTTACGGGGCGGTTAACCGGGTGAGGGCAGAACGCCGCTCATCACTCCCGGTGGCCCCAGGCGATGAAGCTTGGATTACGCAATCGAGCTCCAACCTTGCCATAGCGGAGGGGTGCGCCCTCGGCATCGACTACGATACCGCCCGCTGCTTCGAGCACGGCCTGGCCGGCGGCGATGTCCCACTCCATGGTGGGACCGAAGCGCGGATAAACGTCAGCCTCGCCTCTCGCGATCAGCAGAAACTTCAGCGAGGAGCCCGCGCTCGACCGCTTGGCGATCTTGAGCTTGGCCAAAAAAGACTCCGTGTCCGCATCGAGATGCGAATGACTGACAACCGCGACGAAGCCTTCGGGAGCGGGGACGCGGACACGCAAAGGACGACAGGCGAGACTGTCAAAACGGGCTCCCGACTGATGCGGCGCAAGCTCCGTCTCCACCGCCTTTTCCTCAGCCACCGTGACCGCGAGCAGTGATCGCGCCGGTGCGTACACGAGGCCGAATCGAGGGCGGCCATGGACAATCAGAGCGATATTCACGGTGAAGTCGCTGCGCTTCTGGATGAACTCCTTGGTGCCGTCCAACGGGTCGACGAGAAAGAAGCGGGCAGCAAGCTGAGGCTCTTTTCCGCCACTCGCCTCCTCCGACACGACGGGAATATCAGGCGCGAGCTGCCTGAGCGCTTCGAGCAGGATGGCCTCGGCGTCGTGGTCGGCGCGTGTCACCGGGCTCAGATCGTCCTTAAGCTTGACTTCCGGTTCCTCACGGTAATGCGCCATGATGGCGGCGCCGGCGCGAGCAGCAGCGTCGGTGAGAACCGCCGCAGCGCAGCCAAAGTCGAATTGTGTCTCTGCCGTAGTCGGCGCTGTTGTCTGTCTTGGGGCTGACAAGGCAAAATGCTCATCTGTGACGTTGATTCGTTCGCGCCCGTCGATGCGGCACATCGGGGCTGGCGCGATCCCCATGTAACAGAAATTCCGGCGTGGGCCACGTCATCTCCGCTTAGGGGCGGAAGCGAAGGAGGAGGCCATGACTGAGCCGACGGCACTCGGTGATCTTGAGCTTGCGGCGCTTGTCTCAAGCCGCATTTGCCACGACCTGATCAATCCGGTTGCGGCCATTTCTAACGGGCTCGAGATGCTCGGTGAGGAGCCCGACCAGGCGATGCGCGACGCCGCCATGGACTTGATCCGCAAAAGCGCGGCGCAAGCCTCGGCGAAGCTGCAATTTGCCCGGCTCGCCTTCGGCGCCGCAGGATCATCTGGCGCCGAGATCGATCTTCGCGACGCGGAGAGGGTCGCGCGAGATTTCGTGGCGGGAAGCGGCAAGCATCAGGTGGCCTGGCAGGGGCCGGCGGTGACACTGCCGAAGAACAAGGTGAAGCTGCTGCTCAATCTCGTGGCGCTCGGCGTGGTCGCGCTTCCGCGCGGCGGTACCTTGCACGTCACGATTGCCGGCACGCCGCCCAGCGTAAGTTTCACGGTCAGCGCCAAAGGCGATGCGGCAAAGCTATCAGATGAGGTGAAGAGCCTGCTTGCAGGCACGAACGGTGTTGCGATCGATGCCCACTCCGTTCAGCCCTATTATGCACGGCGGGTCGCGGCGGCTGCAGGAATGGTCTTGAAGATCGACGCCCGCCACGGCGAGGTCGAGCTCACGGCCGCCTAGCCAGCGCCAGCTCTCATCTCGTTGCGCAGCTTCTCATTGCCCGGCATCGCGGGCCCGAGTTGATCGGAAGTGATGGGGGAAACTTAAGCTGCGGCTTCGGACTCGTCTTCCGGGTTGCGCAGCACGTAGCCGCGTCCCCACACCGTCTCGATATAGTGCTTGCCGCCGGTCGCCGCTGCGAGCTTCTTGCGCAGCTTGCAGATAAACACGTCGATGATCTTGAGCTCAGGCTCGTCCATTCCCCCATAGAGATGGTTCAGGAACATCTCCTTGGTCAGCGTCGTGCCTTTGCGAAGCGAGAGCAGCTCGAGCATCTGGTATTCCTTCCCGGTCAGATGCACGCGCTGGCCATTAACGTCCACGGTCTTGGTGTCGAGGTTGACCTTAAGCCCGCCGGTCTGGATCACCGACTGGGCGTGACCCTTGGAGCGGCGCACGATGGCGTGGATGCGGGCGACGAGCTCGTCCTTGTGGAACGGCTTGGTCATATAGTCGTCGGCGCCGAAGCCGAGGCCCCGGACCTTGTCTTCGATGCCGGCCATACCAGAAAGGATCAAGATGGGGGTCTGCACCTTGCTTACCCTGAGCGTCTTGAGCACCTCATAGCCGCTCATGTCGGGGAGGTTCAGGTCGAGCAATATAATGTCGTAGTCGTAGATCTTGCCGAGGTCGACGCCCTCCTCGCCGAGGTCCGTCTTGTAGACGTTGAAGCCTTCCGACTGCAGCATCAATTCGATGCTTTGCGCGGTCGCGCTATCGTCCTCGATCAGAAGAACCCTCATTTGAAATCCCCCGTCCGTCCTAAAGTCTGGTTATCCCCTGACCCATAACGCCACGCAGATTGGTTAATTCGAATCAACAAATTAACGTCCAATAGTTAACAAAAGCTTGGCCCAAGGCGAGCGCTAACCATCCATTCACGAACACATACGCTTCAAATGCCGGTCCTATGGTTTACCGGCCCTTAAGTCATGTTGGGGATGATCGGAGTCGAGGGCAGGGGGCTCCGGTCGCGATCTGGCGGGATCGTTCGAGGCGGATTGCCGAGTCCGATCATGGACTTCGGCAGCACAGTCTCGCCGGGTTCTTTCTGCCTGAAGCCGCCGTCGTGTCGTCCGAGCCGATTGCTGGAACCCTGGTTGTTCGGCTTGTGCTTTGGCGTCGCCGGCATGAATATCTGTGTGGCCCAGCAGAGTTGGGGGTAGTGAGTAATGAAGTCACGCGACGCAGTGATCCGCTTGAAGCGCTTTGAGGTCGAGGAGAAGCGCCGGAAGGTTGCCGAGATCGAGGCCATGATCGGCGACTTCAACCATATGGCTTGCGACCTCGACCGCCAGATCGCGATTGAGCAGGAGCGGGCCGGCATAACCGACGTCAACCACTACGCCTATCCGACCTTCGCCAAGGCGGCGATCCAGAGGCGCAACAATCTGACCGCATCGGCCGCAGACCTCCAGGCGAGGCTCGAGGCGGCGCGCGGGGAGCTCGATGAAGCTTGCGCCGACCTCAGGAAGATGGAGCTCCTCGAGGAACGCGACTTGCGTTTGGATCCAGCCCGTGCTCATACCCAGCCGGATCTCGAGCCGCTGGGCATCCAGCGCGCCGCGGGCTAGGAGCCTTGCTTCGCCGTGGCGCGCGCGCCAGCGGGAAGTGCAGGTAACGGGTCCCAGGGCCGTCTTCGGTGCTTGACAGCAAAAAGGCAAGGCGGAGGCCTCAATGCCGTCATTCGACATCGTCTCGAAGGTCGATCTCGCCGAGGTCGACAATGCGCTCGCCAACATGACGCGCGAGATGAGCCAGCGCTATGACTTCAAGAATTCGCAGTCGTGGATCGAGCGTAATGGCTCCGAGATCACGCTCAGTGCCGACGACGAGCTCAAGCTCAAGCAGATGC
>Ga0075418_10010078_pt1 | contig 10586 bp, 8 predicted proteins | sample SoiMetdeltSBSDD2_FD_81776 | JGI IMG/M metagenome (GOLD analysis project Ga0075418, IMG submission 81776) | Bulk soil microbial communities from a Populus tree surrounding site in Tennessee, USA - Soil MetaG P. deltoides SBSDD2 | ecosystem: Environmental > Terrestrial > Soil > Tree plantation...
GACCTGGTTTGGACCAGGCGTGATGCAGAGCGCCCACGGCGCCCCGGGGGCAAAGCTGCCGCCGGTCTGCAGATAGGTGGTGAGGTCCGGCTTGTTGCCGATCGCGGGCTTGGCGCTTTCGTCGAACGGCACGTCGATCTTGATCTCGCGCTTGAAGGTGCCGTCGCCGTCGAACACCTGGATGCGGCGGTTGTTGCGATCGCCGACATAGAGGTTGCCCTCCGCGTCGGAGGCGATGCTGTGCACGAGATTGAATTCGCCCGGACCCTTGCCGCGCTGCCCCCACGACTTCACCCAGTCGCCGTTCTTGTCGTACTTGGCCACGCGTGAATTCACGTAGCCGTCGCTGATATAGATATTGCCCTGCGCATCCCAGGTCACGTCGGTGGGCTGGCGGAAACGGCCGTCCACATGCGGGAGGGGCGGATTTGCGTTGCGCTCATGCGGATGGGCCTCGGCATCGGACGCTTCGGACTTGCGTCCGAACACCATCTCGACGCGCCCTTCCGGATTGAACTTCACCACCATGTCCGAGCCTTTGTCGGTGGCCCAGATATTGTCGTCTTTGTCGACACGCACGGTGTGGGCATAGGCCCAGGCGTAGAGGTTCCTGCCGATCTCGCGCAGGAACACGCCGTTGCGATCGAATTCGAGAATTTGCGAAGCCGTGTTGCCGTATGCCGGTCCCCGGCTCGAGCCGCCGCGCGAATAGACGTAGATGTGCCCCTTGGAATTGACGGCGACACCCGCCGCCTCGCCGAGATGCCGATCCGGCGGGAGCTTCAACAGGTTCGCAACCGAGTCGTAGGGAATTTCGGGCGGCGATTGTTGCGCGAGTGCCGATGAGCTCAGCAGCATGAGGAGCCCGACAAGCCCTCGTTTCATGGTGACCTCCCTTGGTCGTCGGGCGGCGGTGTTGTGAGATGTGTTTTCCCGCCGGTCACTCAAGTATACAAACAAGCGAACTTGCAACACAATCGCATCGTCGGGTTCTCGCGCATCGGTGCGGCAGCCAAACGAAGTGGAGACGGCCATGCGCTACATTGATGCGTTCAATCATTTCTTTCCCGCGCGCATTTACGAATTGCTGCTGCAGTCGCCGGCGGGACAAAGGGACTTGGGCAAGCGGATGCGGGGCATTCCCGCGCTCTACGAGATCGACGAGCGGCTGCGCGTCGTCGAGTCCTTCCCCGATTACAGCCAGGTGATCTGCCTGGGCATGCCGGCGATCGATCGACTGACCGGACCCGCCGATTCACCGGAGTGGGCGCGCATCGGCAACGACGGGCTGGCCGAAATGGTCGCCAAGTATCCCGACCATTTCGTCGGCTACGCCGCTTCGTTGCCCATGAACGCGCCCGAGGCGGCGGCCAGGGAGGCCGAACGCGTGCTGGGCAACGGCGCCAATGCCGTCCAGCTCCACACCAATGTCGACGGCGCCCCCATCGATCAGGACCAGTTCCTGCCGATCTACGAGATCATCGAGAAATCGGGCAAGCCGATCCTGCTGCATCCCATCCGCACGCGCGAGATGGCGGACTACCGTACCGAGACCAAGTCAAAATACGAAATCTGCAGCGTGATCGGTTGGCCGTTCGAGACCGGCGCTGCCCTTGCGCGCCTTGTATTCTCCGGGATCATGGACCGCTTCCCCGATCTGAAGGTGATCTCGCACCATCTCGGCGGCATCATTCCGTATTTCGAAGGCCGGGTCGCGCATAGCTGGGATCAACTGGGCGCGCGCACGTCGGATGAGGATTATTCGCTCCTCCTGAAGAAGCTGAAAAAGCGGCCCTTCGATTATTTCAAGGGGTTCTATGGCGACACCGCACTTGCCGGCGCCCGCGCCCCGACGGTGTGCGGATTATCGTTCTTCGGTGCGGATCACGTGCTGTTCGCCTCCGATTGCCCGTTCGACAAGGAAAAGGGCAGGGGCTACATCCGGTCAACGATCGAGGTCATCGAGTCGCTCGACATTTCACAGACCGATCGCGAAAAGATCTGCCACCGGAACGCCGAGCGCATGTTCGGGCTGCCACCGCGTTGAACCCGCAAGCGGCAGCGCAGGTCGAAACAATCTGCTAGCGTCGCGCGTTGAAGAAGCGTCGTCTTCGTGCGACGCCGTTGATCGCGGGAGCATCCGGGTGCTGCAGGCTTATGTGGTCGATGGCAAGGGATTCAAGCCCGTGTCCGGCGGCCTTGCCAAGCTCTCCGATGTGTATTGGATCGATATCCACGAGCCGACGCCGGACGAGCAAAAGGCGGTCGAAGCAGCGCTCGACATCCGGCTCCGTTTGCCCGAGGAGCCCGCCAGGTTTCAGATTTCCACCCCGGTCCGGGCGAATGAACATACTGTCACCCTCACTTCATTGCTGCTAACGGGTTTCGACGTGCGTCGGCCGGAGCTGGTCACCGTCCAGTTCATTCGAGGCAAGGGCCCGCTCGTCACCGTCACCAAAGGCGGTTCCGAAGGCCTCGCCTGGCTGGCGCAGCAGTGCGACGACTGCGTTCCGTCGCCTTCGAGCGACGCCTTCCTCGTCCTTCTGGACTTGATCATCGAGTGCGCCACTGATCTGCTTGATCATGTCGGCGACGACCTTGAGCGGATCAACCGGGCACTGTTTCAACATCACGCCACGCGAAAGCACCGGCTGCTGATCGAGGCACCGCCGCGCCGGCGCACGCACCAGCTCGATCTGATCCTGACCGAGCTCGGCTATTGTCGCGAAGTGCTGGTGAAATTACGGCGAAGCGTACTGAGCTTTCGCCGAGTCATCATCCTGTTGCAGGAGCGGGGCGTCGAGAACGAGTTGGCGGGGAAACTCAAATCCTTCGAGCACGAATTGAAGGCGCTGGCGGAAGCCGAGGAGGATCTGTCGGCGACCAACGCGTTCATGCTCGACGGCGCGGTGGGATACATCGGCATTCTCCAGAGCCGGGTGATCAACATTCTCACCATTCTCGGCGTATTGCTGACGCCTCCGGTATTGGTCGCCAGCGTCTACGGCATGAATTTCAAGCATATGCCGGAGCTCGACTGGACATGGGGCTACGGCTGGGCGCTGGGCCTGATGGTGGTCTCCGCGCTCGTCATGTACGTCATCGTGCGGGTGCGGGGCTGGCTCTAGCTTTTGCGCAGGCATTGAATGGCGCGACCGTCGCGTTTATCCTTCAAGCCACCGGGAGGAAGGATGCTCGCGCGCTGGATGGCAGCGATGGCGATCGCCGCGGTGTTCGCGGTCGCTCCTGCGCACGCAGACGCGGTTGCCGATTTCTATCGCGGCAAGCAGATCGATCTGATCATCGGCTATGGCCCGAGCGGCGGCTACGATGTCTATGCCCGGCTGCTGGCGCGCCACTTCGGCAAGTTCATTCCGGGCAATCCGAGCGTGGTCGCGCAGAACATGCCGGGCGGCGGCAGCCTGCGCGCGGTCAACTATCTTTACAATCTGGCGCCCAGGGACGGGACCGTGATCGGCACGTTCTCGCGCAACATCCCGCTCATCGGTCTCCTCGGCGGCAATCCGAACGTTCAGTTCAAGCCGCGCAAGCTGACGTGGATCGGGTCTTCGTCGAGCTTCGTCAACGATGCTTACATCCTGATCGTGCGCAAGGACGCGCCGGTTAAATCCATCGAGGAGGCGCGACGTCCCGACCTTCCGGCGCTTGTGCTCGGCGGCAATGCCGAAAGTGCGACCGGCAACGACGTGCCGATCATTCTGCGGGACACGATCGGTCTTCACGTCAAGCAGGTCGTGGGTTATCCCGACAGCTCGGCGATCTTTCTCGCGATCGAGCGCGGCGAGGTCCACGGACGCACCGTCGATCTCTCGTCGGTGAAATCGGTGAAGCCCGAATGGCTCAAGCCGGACAGCGGCTTTCGCGTGCTGGTTCAATTCGCGCGAACGACCCGCCATCCCGATTTCCCCGACGTGCCGACAGCGCGCGAACTGGCCAGGAGCGAGGCGGCGCGCGCCCTGATCGAGCTGGCGGAGCTGCCTTACACTTTGTCTCGACCTTTCGCGGCGCCCCCCGATATTCCTGCGGACCGGGCCAACGCGCTGCAGCGCGCGTTCCTCGCCGTCCACAGCGATCCGCACTATCTGGACGATGCCGCCAGATTCAGAGTGGATGTGAGCCCGATCGCAGGCGCCGAAGTGCTGCAGGCGATCGACCGGATCGCGGGCGCGCCGTCCGAGCTGCTGGAATACGTGCGCAAGCTCCTGGCCGAAACCAAGGGCGGTGGATAGCGCGGATGCGGGCGCAACGAGGGATCGCCTCACCGGCCCGGTGCAGCGAGACGGCTTCGCCTATTGCGGCTCGATCTTCGCGACGCGCGCGACGTTTGCCCATTTCTGAAGCTCGCTCTTGATATGCGCGGCGAACTCCGCGGGCGTGGTGCCGACCGGCTCGGCGCCATCGCTGGCGAGCTTGTCCTTCATGTCCTGGGTCTTGAGCGCGTGTGTCGCCTCGGCGTGCAGGCGGGCGACGATGTCGGCGGGCGTTCCCGCCGGCGCCACCAGCCCGTACCACTGGGTTGCCTCGTAATTCGGAACCCCCGCCTGCGCGATCGGCGGCACGTTCGGCAAGGACTGACTGCGCGTTCGGCTCGAGACGCCGAGGGCGCGGACGGCGCCGGATTCGATCTGCGGCTTGGCGGTCAGCGCGTTCGAGAACATGGCCGTGATCTGTCCGCTGATCACATCGGTCATCGCCGGCGCCGTGCCGCGGTAGGGAATGTGCCGCAGGTCGACGTCGGCCAGGCTCTTGAACAGCTCCATGGCCATGTGCGGCGAGGTGCCGATGCCCGGCGTGCCATAGGTGAGTTGCCCGGGCTTTTGCTTTGCAAGCGCAATCAGCTCGGCGATGGACTGCGCGGGCACTTTGGGATTGACCACCAGCACATTGGGAGCGGCGGCGGCCAAGGTGATCGGGGCAAAGTCGCGCACCGGATCGTAGGATATCTTCTTGTACATGACGCTGTTGAGCGCAAGCGTGCTCGGAACGAACAGCAGCGTATAGCCGTCGGGCGCGGCGCGCGCGACGCTCTCGATACCGATCATGTTTCCGGCGCCCGGCCTGTTCTCCACGAAGAACTGCTGGCCGGTGGCGGTGGAGAAATATTGCGCGAGCACGCGGGCGATGATGTCGGTGCCGCCCGCCGGCGGCGACGGCACGACGATGCGCACCGGCCGCGATGGATAATTGGATTGCGCTTGCGCCGGAGCGGCCAAACCACACAGCAATGCGAACAGCAGAATGCGGAAGTTCACGGCGCTCTCCCTGACGTTTTCGTGATCGGCGATATCCTCAGCCGGTCGCGCCGAGGACCTTGCCCGCCCGTTCCACCGGCTTGGCGGCGACCAGCACGAAGGCGACCACGCAGGGTTCGCTGCCCGGATTGGTCCAGTTGTGAATGGTTCCGCGCTGCACCAGCACGTCTCCCGCGCGCAGATGGACGGTGGCGCCGTCGATCTCCATGTCGATCTCGCCCGACAGCACGATGGCGTAGTCGATCGATTCGGTGCGGTGATTGCGCGGGGCGACGCCGGGATGATAGACGCCGATCCGGAACACGGTGCCGTTCGGGTCGGTGGTTGCGACCGGGCGCAGGCCGCCGTCTTCCGTCCCGGAATTGTCGGTCGGAAACGATCCGGTCGACCAGACCACGCAGCTTTCGTGGTTGGGCCGACGCGACATGACGTTCTTGCAGATTTCGTCGATGGCGACGATAGCGCGCCCACTGTCGTCGTGCCCGGTCACGACGCGTCTGATTTTCAGCGCCATCCTTTTACATCCTCCCCATTTGCCAGCCCTTGACGTGGCGTTCGCGTATGTTGGCCTGCGCGACCCGCGGGATCACCGCGTGACTTTGCTCCTGTACACTATCAAAGCGCCACCGACGAGTGGCTGAGCGCGCAATCGAGCAGTGAGCAAGCGCGAGTCCGACAAACGCAGCAGCAATCCAATTCCCTGTCGGAAAGCCTGCCGCGGCTGGCCGATTTGCTCGATGTCGTGCAAGCGAACAGGCGGGGCAGGGATGTCGACGAGAACGGCCCGCGCCACGCGCCTCGGTCGCGGCCCGATCGATCTCGCCATCGACATCCGTGCGGTCGCGCTGGTCGTCAGCCCCGCGGCCGGTCCGGGTCAGGACTGTTGCGCAGCAACGCCGCGGGGTGCGCGGCTAAAGGCGCGGCATCATTTACCCGTGCGCGCGCGCGCCAGCAGCTCAGCTGTCGGCCACCCATCGGCGGGCAGGCCGGATTTGATCTGCAGATCCCTGATCGCGACCCGGCTCTTGAGACCGAGCACGCCGTCGACGCGGCCGACATCGTAGCCGCGCTTCTGCAGAAGCTCCTGCAGTTCGCGAGTCTCTTCGAACGTGATCTTCGGAATGCTTCCGCTGCCTCGGCTCATCGGCGGCGCGCCGTCGAGGCGGGTGGCGTAATAGGCCGCGGTCAGGGAATAATTGAGCGACTGATTCCACTTCAGATAGGCTTGGAAATTATCATAAGCCATGAACGTGGGGCCGAATCGTCCCAGCGGCAGCACCACCGAGGCCGGCATGTTGTCGTTGGGGAGCGGCTTGCCGTCGGCCCGCGTCACCCCCCAGGCCGCCCATTTCGAACGCGGGTGCTGGACCGAGAGGTCGGCTTCTTTCCAAGGAAGGTTGGCCGGCACGCGCACCTCCTGCAGCCACGGCTCGCCGCGTTTCCATCCGAGATGGACGAGGTATTTTCCGGTCGAGCCGATCACATCCGAAGCGGAGCGGATCAGGTTGCGTTTGCCGTCGCCGTCATAGTCGATCGCATGCGCCATGTACTCGGATGGCATCATCTGGGTCTGCCCGAGCTCGCCGGCCCATGAGCCGATCATTTCGTCCGCGCGCAGGTCGCCGCGTTCAATCAGCCGCAAGGCGTCGAATAAGTGGCCGCGAAACATCTCGGAGCGGCGGCAATCATAGGCGAGGGTCGTCAACGACTTGATCGCCTGGTCCTTGCCCTGTCCGCTGCCGAAATCGCTCTCCAGCCCCCAGAAAGCCGTGATGACGGACGCGGGCACGCCGAATTCCTTTTCCTCGCGCGCGAACAGGGCCTGATGCTTTTTCATCTGGGCGGCGCCGTTCGGCAGCCGTCCGCCGGCCAGCATCTTGTCGGAGATCTCCAGGAAATTCTGGGCGAAGAAGCGCTGCCCGCGGTCGATATTGATGATGCGCTGATCGAGCACCATGTAGGGCGAGGCCGCAGCGATCGTAGCCTGGGAAATACCCTGGGCCGCCGCTTCCTTCTTGAAGGCGGCGAGCCATGGTTCGAAGGCGCCGGTGTTGCGGCAGTTCGCCTGGCCCAATGCCGTCGCCGGGGCGCCCACCAGCAGAACCGCCAAGAGAGCACCCACCCGCTGTTTCGCGTGCGTCATCATGTATCGGCCTCGCCGCATTTCCGGGCAGGCTGCCCGTCTGTGTCGCCACGCTTCGGCGACCGCGCTTCTTGCTCGTGCAATGGCAACTCGCCTATCCTAATGGGGAGGGTCGCCACGACACGACCCTGCAATACTATGAGTTATCGGCGCGTGGCCCACAGACGACGAATTTTCGACAACATCATGACGCGACCGCCGGGGCGTTTTTTGCGAAATGGAAGGCGTAGGCTGCAAAAAACGCGCCAGGCGCATGAATGCTAGGGCCGATTCCGATTTCGAGATAGCAGAACCGTCCGACGAACTCACGTGGAGACAGGACCATGCGACTTCATGTCTTGATCGCGCTCGGCATCAGCTCGGCGCTGGTGCTCGGCACCGCGGCGCTCGCGCAGCAGCCGGCGCCATCGACTCCCTCGGCGGCCCCGGTTCCTCCGCCGGACTATGGTCCGCCGATCACCAACGAGCAGGCCAAGGCGGTGGCGGCCGCCGCCCTTGCCGAAGCCAAGAAGAACAACTGGCGCATGGCATTCGCCATCGTCGGACCGGCGGGAGAACTGGTCTATTTCGAGAAGATGGATGGCACGCAGATGGCGTCGGGCGACATCTCTCAGGGCAAAGCGCGCACGGCGGTCATGTTCCGTCGCCCGAGCAAGACCTTCGCCGATCAATACGCCGCCGGCAACAGCGCCTTCATGACCTTTCCGGAAAAGCCGGTGGCATCGGAGGGCGGCCTTCCCATCGTCGTCAACGGCAAGATCATCGGCGCGGTCGGGGCGAGCGGAGGTACCGGGCAGCAGGATGGCGTGGCCGCAGCCGCAGGTGCAAGCGCGGCCAAATAATTGCTCACTGTGCGCACCCGCAAGCGCGCGCCGTCGGCTCCGGCGTATTCGCGAAGCGGGGATTGACCAGGTCACGCAGCGACATCATCTAACGCGGCGAAGCCAGCATCAGGGCGCGGCGTAGCGCTTGGCTTTGCCGCGCGTCGCGCGGTGTTCTGGACAGGTAATCCTATGCATCCAAGTCCCCGGCTGGGCCGCGACTGCCAACCGGTGGCAAGGGCTAAACCTATAGAAACGTTGGGAATTCCCGGCGTCTGCGGGAGGCGCTCTCACGCCATGTAAAATATGCGCGAGGCGCAACCCAATCGTGCCGGGTCCCGTATAATGAGGAACAATCGATAGCCCCAAACAGTTTCCTGTCACCGAACCGTTACGATTTCTCCAACCCCGGGATTGGGCATGCCGCCCGCGACCTCGTCGTCTATCCTTCGTCGCCTGCGCGACGAAGGTGATAGCCCCACAATCCAAACCGCTGCACCGGCCGATCCACGCACCGTCTGGCGTGATGCCTTCCGCGCGGTCCGAGCGGAAACCGAACGCCGCGCCGCGCTGCTCACCCCGGAGGATCAGGTAGTGCAGTCGATGCCCGATGCCAGCCCGACCAAATGGCACCGCGCGCATACGACATGGTTCCTGGAGCAGTTCCTGCTGACGCCGCGTCTCGCCGGCTATCGCGTGTTCGAAGAGCGCTTCGCTTACCTCTTCAACTCGTATTATGTGGCCGCTGGCCCGCGCCACGCGCGTCCGAAGCGCGGCCTGCTCACCCGGCCGGATTGCCAAGACGTCACTGCGTTCCGTGCCCACGTCGATGACGCGGTCGAGCGACTGCTTGCGGTCGTCAAGGAGTCGGAATGGGCGGAGGTGATCCGCATCCTCGAGATCGGCCTTCATCACGAGCAACAGCACCAGGAACTGCTTCTCACCGATATCCTGCACGCCTTCGCGCAAAGTCCCGTGGCGCCGGCTTACGATCCGGATTGGCGGCCGCCGCGCGCGCAGCTTGTGTCCGGCGCGTTTGCCGACCTGCCATCGGGCGTCCAATCCATCGGTTTCGAGGGCCAGGGATATTGTTTCGACAACGAAGGGCCCGCGCATCAGGTCTACCTTCAGCCGGCGCGCATCGGGCGCGGTCTCGTGACCAACGCGCAGTGGCTCGAATTCATGGCAGACCGCGGCTACGCAACACCGTCGTTGTGGCTCTCCGATGGTTGGGCGACGTGCGAGGCGGAAGGCTGGAATGCACCCGACTATTGGCGCGAGATCGACGGCGTGTGGATGTCCTTCACGCTTGGCGGGCTTCGGCCGGTCGACCCGGACGCAGCCGTCGTCCATGTCAGCTACTACGAGGCCGACGCTTTTGCGCGTTGGGCCGGCGCGCATCTGCCCACCGAGGCGGAATGGGAGGTGGCTGCGCGGAGCAACCTGCTTGCGGATGCTTTCGGTATTGTCTGGCAGTGGACGCGCAGCGCCTACGCGCCGTATCCGGGTTTCCGCGCGGCTGAAGGCGCACTCGGCGAATACAACGGCAAGTTCATGATCAACCAGATGGTCTTGCGGGGCAGCTCGCAGGTAACGCCGAGCGGCCACGCGCGCACGAGCTACCGTAATTTCTTTTATCCACCGGCGCGGTGGCAATTCAGCGGACTGAGACTTTTGGACTATCCCGGATGAGCGCGCCGAGCGTGCTTGACGACTGGAGTTGACGATGGCTGCGCAGACCGGTGCCGCACTTCGCTATGAACCCGTCGAGGAGGAGTCGTCATTCGCGCGCGACGTGATCGCCGGATTGGCGGCACGGCCGAAGCGGCTCCCCCCGAAATACTTCTACGACGAGGTCGGGGCGAAACTGTTCGAGCAGATCACGGCGCTGCCCGAATATTACCCGACCCGTTGCGAACTCGAGCTGTTGCGCGAGCGGGCACCCGACCTGGCGCGTTTCTTCCCGCCGGCTTCGGCGCTGATCGAATTCGGCAGCGGCTCGAGCAAGAAGGTGAGGATCCTGCTCGCGGCTGCGCCGACGATCGCTGCCTATGTGCCGGTCGACATCTCTTCCGAGATGCTCGTCCAGGAGGCGGAAGACTTGCGCCGCGACTATCCGCAGCTTGCAGTTCTGCCGGTCGAGGCGGATTTCACGCGGCCATTCTCGTTGCCGGCGGCGGCGGCCGGAATGGCGCATGTCGGCTTCTTCCCCGGATCGACCATTGGAAATTTCGAGCCGCACGAAGCCTGCGCGTTCCTGCGCCACGCCGGGCGCATGCTGGGGCGCGGCGCGACCCTGATCATCGGCGTCGACCTGGTGAAGGACGTGAGCGTTCTCAACGCCGCCTA
>Ga0075418_10010079_pt1 | contig 10586 bp, 4 predicted proteins | sample SoiMetdeltSBSDD2_FD_81776 | JGI IMG/M metagenome (GOLD analysis project Ga0075418, IMG submission 81776) | Bulk soil microbial communities from a Populus tree surrounding site in Tennessee, USA - Soil MetaG P. deltoides SBSDD2 | ecosystem: Environmental > Terrestrial > Soil > Tree plantation...
CACTTGGTCGAAGACGAGCGGCTCTTCGTGGAGCGGGTCGGCGATGCGGATGGCGACGTCGCCCGCCAGCAGGTGGTCGATGACCTGGCCGACCACTTCCGCCCGCCACCCCGTGGCCAGGAGCGGCACTTCGCCGGGAGCAAAGCCGCCGAGCTTGAGCCGATAGGCGATCAGGTCGCGAACGTCCTGCGCCGTGCCGGCCAGGCTGGGCGCTACCTGCGCGCGGCGGCAAATGCTGCCCAGGGCCGTGCTGAGGAACTGCCCCAGCAGGTTGAGCTGTGGCCGCGAGCTTTTCTTGGGCAGCCGCGGCAGCTGGTCGTCACGGAGGGCCAGCGCCCGCTCAACGCACGAGGTCAGCTTGGGCAAGTGCCGCTGGATGTCGCCCCGCTCCATGCCGCGGACGGCCTTAATTCGCTTGGGGTCGGCCGTTTGCCGTTTGGCCAACTCCACGATCAAATCGTCCCGGAGGATTCGCCGCGTCGGCTGATCGCGGCGCTGGGCCTCGGCGTCGCGCCAATCCGACAGCTCGCGGACGATGGCCAACGACCGGGGCGAGAGGCCGGCGATGCCGCCGATTCGCGGCCAGCGGTCGCCGGCTTCGTAGGCCTCCAAGTCGCGCTGCCAGTCGGCCAGCTCCGCCTCGAGCCAGCCCAGCCGGCCGAGTTCGCTGAGCTTGGCATGCAATACGCTGCGGATCGCCTCCAAGTCGGCAACGTCGAGCAAGGCGTACTCGAGTTGCCGCTGCGAAAGCGGCCGCTTGCGCCAGTCGGTGCGGGTTTCATCCTTGGCGATTGTTTTGCCTAGCAGCTTCGACGAAAGCGTGCCGTACGACGCGGGATACTCGAGCCCGATCAGGCCCGCGGCGATCTGTACGTCGAACCACTGCGCCGGGCGGCCGCCGCCATAACGCAAGAAGAAGCGGAATTCCTCGCGCCCGGCGTGAACGAGCGTCTCGCGGCCGGGTGTGCGGAGCAGATTCCAGAGCGGCGCGAGGTCGCGGGCCTCGTAGGGATCGACGATGGCCAGCCGGCCGCCAGCCGCCAGCTGAATCAGGCAAAGCTCCGGCTGATACGAGTCTTCCGAAACGAATTCGGTGTCGAAGGCGACGATCGGCGCAGCGGCGATGGAATCGCAAAAGTCCCGCAGATGCTGGTCGGACGTGATGTGGTCGTACTGCACGAACGGCGGGTGCGGGCGAATGCTGAGCTTAGACAGAGAGAGGGGAGTTCGGCAGGGCTCGGCCGGACGGATTAGGATTAGGATTACGATTAAGATTAGGAACGCCGGTCATAATCTTAATCCTAATCGTAATCTTAATCCCCGCCGCCGACCGCCGGTTCGAAGGACCAGGTCTCAATAAAACGAGAGCCGCCGCAAGTCCGGGGGGATGGATACCTGCGGCGGCCCTCAAGGAGATCGGTTGTCGGCGGAATGCCACCAAGGGCATTCCCTACTGCGGCAGCTCGATGCCGAGCGCGGCCTCTTCTTCCTCCTGGATGATGATTCGCGGCGTGACCATCATCATCAGGCTTTGGGCCTCGCGGCCGATGCCGACGTTCTTGAACAAGCGGCTCACCCACGGAATCTTGCTGAGGATCGGCACGCCGCGCTCGTTGCGGCCCTCGCGCAAACGCTTGATGCCGCCCATCAGCACGGTGCCGCCGTCGGGCACGCTGACGGTGGTGGTGACGGTAGTGAAGGCGAACGTCGGCAGCTGGACGGTCGTGCCCTGCACAGTCCGCGTTATGCCGTTAGTGACGTTCTGATCGGGATTCGACGGATCCTGGATTGTCGTGCCGCTGTCGGTGGTGACGCTGCCGTTGAACGTGAACTCGTCCACGTCGCCGATCTGGCTGAAGAACGGCACCAAGGTCAGGCGGACGAACCGCCGGTCGGCCGAGACCACCGCCGAGACCGACAGGCTCGTGCCTTCGTTGAGCACGACGATCACCGGCTGCTGAGCGGCGGCGAAGTCGCCCACGACGGGAATGACGCTGGTTACAAATGGCCGCTGTGTCGTATCCGATACGAACGCCGTCTGGCCGTTGAACAGCGTGACCTTCGGCGCCTGGAGGATGTTCGTGCGGGTGTCGCCCTGAGCGGCTTGGATCACAAAGAACACCTCGATGTCGCTGAGGATCGCAAAGCCGAAGTTGGCGGCCGTATTCACGTCGAAGTTGCCGAACTGCGGCGTGGCGGTGAAGCTGCCCTGGCTGTATTGCAAGTCCAGGTCAGCGGTCGGAGCGGCCCCGGTCCAACCGATGGCGAAGCTCTTGTTGTCGTCGTCGAACGGCGAGTTGACCGGCGTACTGGGCGGACTGCCCGCGGGCAACTGATCCTGAAAGTTCGTCAGGTGCGTGTTGTCGTCGATGTTGAAGTCGAAATCGACGCCGATCCGCTCGAAGAAGTTGTCGCTGAGCGTGATGAACCGCACTTCGATCGTCACCTGCAAGTCCTGGAGGCGGCGGAGCTGCTCCAAGAGGTCCGCGATCTGCTCGTGGACTTCCTGCGTCTGGCTGACGACGAGGCTGAGGTTGGTGTCGAAGCCCGAAATCGAGCCCGGCCCGCCGACGTCGTCCCAGCTTTGCGGGGCGATCGTCGTGGTGATCAGGTCGATGATCGGCCCGAAGTCGGCCTGCGAGCCGCCGCCCAGGCCGCCGGGGCCCGCCGCCTGTCCGGGCAGCCGGCCGCCCATGCCGGGCGTCGTGAGCATGTTGTTGGGGCCGAACTGGTTGATCTGCGCGAGCACGCCCGTGGCCGTGCTCGGGCCGGCCGGCTCGCCCTCGTTCTTGGCGACCGTCAGCGGCCCTGCCATGCCGCCGCGCGGCAGCATGCCATAGCCCAGGGCGTTGAGGCTTTCCCGCAGCGCGCCGGGAATGCCCATGTTGTAGCTGGGCACGAAGTTCGGAATTGGCATCACCAGGTCCGCGGAGTAATAGACCCGCGTGTAGGTCTTCGCGTCGCGCGTCTGCTCGCTGGTGATCTGCAGGACTTCGTTCTGAATCACGTAGCTGAGCTGGAGCGGGCCGAGCAGCAGGTTCAGCGCGCTCTTCAGCGAGATCGGCTGCGTCAGGTTGAGCGTCACGGGCGTATCGACGGTCACGCCCTCGGCGCCCAGGCCCTGCGGATCGAGGTGCACGTTGATGCCGGTCATCCGGGAGAGCGTGTCCACCACCTCCGACAGCGGCCGGTTCGTGAACTTCACTTCCACCGGCTTGGAGAGCGACTTTTGAATCTCCATCTCCACCGGCGACAAGTGCGACCGCTCCTGCATGCGGCGGAACTTGCTCTTGGTGAGGTCCTCCCACCGCCGACCGTCAAATCTGATGGGCGTATCGTCGCCGACATTTCCGCCCCCCGCAGCCCGCTGAATGTCGCCCATCGTCCGCGTGAAGTAATCTTCCTTCTGCCGGCGGAGCGACTCATCCTCTTCGAAAGTGCGGACGAACCGCACCTTCTCGATCATCGAGACGACGACCGATTCGTTCGGGGCGATGTCGCGGGCCTGGCGGGCGATGACTTCCGCCTCGGGGAACCGCTTCTCGTCCATCAGCTTGTTGAACTGCTCGACGAGCTCGGCCAGCTTGTTCTGCGATTCGATCTTCAGTTCCTGGTCGCGGACGATGCCCGTCTTCACGGCGTCGTTCTTCTCGGCGTTCTCGATCGTGGCCTTGTTCTGCTCGACGAATGCTGCGAGTTGATTCACTTTGCTGTCGACCAGCGTCAGCAGCTGCTTCTTGACCGCCGGCTCAACTTCCGCCCCCGCCACGCGCTCGCGGAGCTTCTGCAAGTTGGCCAGGGCCCCGCGCGGGTCGCTCCCCGCGAGCTGCTCGGCCGCCTTCTCCTCGTTCAGGATTTCGCGATACAGCTTTTGCCGCAGCAAGTCCTGCTGCGAGCTGACCTGCTCCAGCGGCGACGGAGGTGCGCCTGCGGCCAGCGGCGGCGCGGCGGTCGTCGGACGCAGGTTCGTGAGCTTGTCCTTCAGCTGCTGCCGCGTTTCGGGATCGAGCTCGGCCTGGTATTTCCAGGCTTCCTGGAACTTCCGGATCGCGGTGTCTCGGTCCTGCGCCTGAAGTGCCTGAATGCCTTCCTGATACAGCCGCGCGCCCGACGAGGTCTCGCCCGTCGCTTGTGTACGCGCGAGCACCGAGCCCTGCGAATTGGCGGGGATGATCTTGGTCGTGTCGGTCGCCGGGTTGTACATGCCCTGCGCAACCGGGTACTTCGGCTCCACGGCTGCCGGACCGGTGGCGCTGGCCGGCTGCACGCCCTCGCGGCGATACATGGCCCGGCTGATTTCAAGCGAGATCTGCCAGGGGCGCGTTTCGCCCGCCTCGAAGGCCGTATCGGGAATGTTCAGTGCCTCCGCCTGGTCGGCGAATTGCTGCGCCGCGCGGAGATCGCCCTTGTCGAGCGCCAGGCGCGCCTGGGCCACCAGGCTGGCCGCCTGAGACTTCGCGCCCGAATCGCCCACGGGCAAGCGCTGCGCTGCACCGGGGTTCAATCGCTGCGGCTCGGGATAGCCGCCGATCGGCGTGAACTGCCCCGGAGCTTGCGGTGCGGACTGATCGGGCGGCTGGAACTGGCCGCCGCCGGCCGGACTGGCAGGGCTGGCCGCCAGCGGATTCGTTTCCGGCGGCAGATTGTACGGAGAAAGGTTGCCCGAGACAGCCGCCGCGGGGATCGCATTGGGATTGGCACTAAACGGCGGAACGCGGTCGGACTGCGACTCGACGTCGCTAGGACGCAGCGCGTAGGGCGCGGGCGGCATCGGCGGCTTGAGGCGGCTGGTATCCACGCCCGCGCGGGCCAGCTCCTGGGCCACGGTCTGCGGCGAGTCTTCACCGGGGGCGTAGGTCGCAGGAATCGCGGCCGCTCGCTGCCATGCGGCCAGCGCGGCGAACTTGTCTCCGGCAGCCAGGGCCGCGCGGGCGTCCTTGAGGTGCGACTGGGCCTTGGATTTGCCGTCATCGAGCAGCCGCTCGGCCGCGCTCTCGGGCGACAGCAGGTTGGGCGCTTGCGGATTGGCGACTTGCCGCAGCGCGTAGGGATCGCCGGGGATCGGCGCAGCGGCGGGCTGCGCCGGCAGGCGGCCGCTCGCGCCGGCCTTCACGCGCTCCTCGGCCAGAAGCTTGCGAATCTTGGCCGGCGTATCGACGAATCGCTCGGTGAGCACGTCGTACTTCGCGTCGAGCTTTTCGGCCTCGGCAATGAACGACTCGGCGGCCACGAAGTCGCCCTGCTTGATCGCCTTGCGGGCCTGGTTGAGCAGGTCTTCCGATTTTCGCCGGACGTCGCCGGAAGCACTGCCCGAGCGAGCGCCGCCAAAACCGAGCTGGCCGAAACTGGCGGCGGTGATCGTCAGGGCGCCGGCCGCCGGGTGGGCAGCCTGGCACAGGGTTGCAGGCAGCGTCAGACCAAGGGCGACGCATCCGGTCAGCAGTGGCACGCTCGCTTTCAAAGCGATTCTCCTGGTACGCATGGCATCTTGCGCCGTATGGCGCTCCCGCGGATTTTTGCGCTGCGAAGGCGGCCGCTCGAACCGGCGCATGGTCGCCGCAGCGCTCCCGCAGCGCCGACACCTGGCGACCAGCACGATTTGGCCCATTCAGCCGCTGCCACGTCCCAAGCGGAACATCCGGCAAGCGGACAATCCCGGCCAAGACTTGTGGCGGTAGATGAGAGGCGGGTAATTACCGGCCGACCCAGAGCGGGTCAAGAGCAGTTTGAGCGAGCTCGGCGAAATTTTTTCGGAATTCGGCGCAGAACGCGAGCGGCAGCCGCGAAGCGACTCGCGGTGAAAATGCCGAACCCGCTTGAATCGGCAATTAGCGCGGCGGACCTTAGCGAAACTCGCCGAACCCGACAAGATCGCTCTGTTTCCCTCCCAGAGGAGAGGGAGAGCGTGCTACTCGTGCGGCTGCGTCATGCTCATCGGGTCGAGGGCTTCGCGGAGCGTCGATTCGGGCAGGATGCCCTGCTCGCGGCAGATCTCACGGATCGTCTTGCCGGTTTTGAAGGCTTCCTTGGCGATGGCGGCGGCCCGCTCGTAGCCGATGTGCGGGTTGAGGGCGGTGACCATCGAGAGGCTCTTCTCGACCGACGCTTCGCAGGCCTCGGGGTTGGCCTCCATCTCCAGGACGCAAAAATTGACGAAGGCCCGCGTCGCGGCGGCGAGCAGGTGCACGCTTTCCAGGGCGGCGTGGCCCATCACGGGCATCATGATATTGAGCTGAAACTGCCCGCCATTGGCCCCGCTGAACACGATCGTCTGATCGTTGCCCAGCACCCGCGCGCAGACCTGCATCATGCTTTCGCACATGACGGGATTGACCTTGCCGGGCATGATCGAGCTGCCCGGCTGCCGGTCGGGGAGCTTCACTTCGTAAAAGCCGCAGCGCGGGCCGCTGCCGAGCCAGCGAATGTTGTTGCTGACATTGAACAGCGTCATGGCGATCGTCCGCAGCTGGGCGTGCGATTCGACCAGGCCGTCCCGCTGGGCGTTGGCTTCGAAGTGGTCCTTGGCCTCGACAAAGGCCAGCCCCGTTTCGTCGGCCAAAACCGCGGCCACGCGTGCGCCGAACTCCGGGTGCGTGTTGATGCCGGTGCCGACCGCCGTGCCGCCGGCGGGCAGTTCCAGGACCGGCACGATGGCCCGCCGGGCCCGTTCGATCGAGAGCTCGATCTGCCGCGAAAACCCGCCGATCTCCTGGCCCAGCCGCAGCGGCGTGGCATCGGCCAGATGCGTGCGGCCGATCTTGATGACTTGGTCCCACTCGGCTGCTTTCTTGGCGAGCACTTCGTGCAGCCGCTGCAGGGCGGGAATCAGCTGTTTTTGAATCTCGACCGCGACCGCGACGTGAATCGCCGTGGGGAAGATGTCGTTGGTGCTCTGCCCCATGTTGACGTGATCGTTGGGATGGACCGGCTTCTCTTTCTGAAAGCGGTCGCCACCCAAGAGCTCGATCGCCCGATTGGCAATCACCTCGTTGGTGTTCATGTTGCTCGACGTGCCGCTGCCGGTCTGGAACACGTCGATCGGGAATTCGCCGTCAAAGCGGCCGTCGGCGACTTCGCGGCAGGCTGCCAGCAGCTGCTCCACCTGCTGGTCGCTGAGGCGGTACTTGCCGGTCTGGGTCAGCTTGCCCAGGTCGCGGTTGGCCGTCGCGCAGGCCAGCTTGACCAGGCCCAGGGCCCGGATGAGCGGGTGCGGCAGGCGCCAGCCGGAGATCGGGAAGTTCTCGACGGCCCGCTGCGTTTGCGCGCTGTAGTAGGCCTGGGCGGGAACCTGGACTTCGCCCATCGAGTCCTTTTCAATGCGGTAGGTCGTCATAGGTCAAGATCGCGAGAAGAATTGCGAATACTGGCAAACTGAGAATCGTAGCCGCGACTCCCCTGGTGGGTCAAAGGCTTGCTGCGCGGCTCGGCGGCGTTACAACTACTCGATACATCATTCTATCGCGACGCGCAGAACCACGCCTTGGCCGCTCCTCCCGACATTCAGTTTCGCGATTCGCCCGTGGTGGATGCCGAGTTAGTCGCGCCCTCGGGCAAACCCTGCGCGGCTTGTGCGACCCCGGTCGAGCCGCTCGACAAGTTCTGCCCGGCTTGCGGAACGGCCAATCCGGATTACCGGCCGCCAAATAGTAGTCCGGGGCACCCGCCCGGCGGGTCGGCTCCGCGTGAGGAACGCATCTCGCGGAGCGAGATGACTACTGTGAGCAAGCACTTCAAGTGCCAGCAGTGCGGCGCGGAAGTCGCGACGGACCCGAACCAGCGGTCGTATGTCTGCCCGTTCTGCGACTCGACCTATGTGCTGGAGTTCTCGCCGCAGGAAACCGGACGGCAGCAGCCGGAGTTCGTCATCGGCTTCGCCATCACTCCCGAGCAGGCGCAGGAGGCGTTTCGGAAGTGGCTGGGCGACAACAGCTGGTATCGGCCCGGCGACCTGGCGACGGCGTCGATCGCCGACAAGCTGAAGGGCATCTATCTGCCCTTCTGGGCGTTCACGATGCTGGCCCAGAGCCAGTGGCGGGCGCAGATCGGCGAGCATTGGTATCGCACCGAGACCTACACCGAGACGGATTCGAAAGGCAACACGGTCACCAAGACGCGGCAGGTGCAAGAGACTGAATGGTGGCCGCTGGCCGGCCGCCACCACCGCTACTACAGCGGCTACCTGGTCAGCGGCAGCAAAGGGCTCGCCCACGACCAGTCGCTGCGGATTCAGCCGTTCCAGCTGCCGGCGCTCAAGCGCTACGAGCCGTCGTTTCTGGCCGGCTGGCTGGCCGAGGAATACTCGGTCGAGCAGGGCGCGGCGCTGGCCATCTGCCAGCAGGAATTTCAGCGGCAGGAGCAGCGCAATATCGGCTCGTTCCTGCCCGGCGACACGCACAGCGGCCTGGCAGTGGAAACGCGCTTCAGCAGCGTGACCTCCGACCTCTGTCTGCTGCCGATCTACATCCTCAGCTACCGCTACCAGGACAAGCTTTACCGGTTTCTGCTTAACGGCCAGACCGGCAAGCTGGCCGGCGACAAGCCGGTGAGCGGCACGCGGATCGGCATCGCGGTCGCGGTCGGTTTGGCGATTGTGCTGCTCGTCGTCCTGATTGGGGTGATCTTGGCGAATTGGAGATAGGGGGTCGGGGGTCGGGCGTCGGGAGTCGGGAAAGAAGTGCGGCCTCGATTCCTGCTACGTATTCCGTACTCAGTACCGAGTACGAAGTAACAAACCAGCGTTTCTCCTATTCCTGACCTCTGAACTCTGAGCCCTCCTCGACTCCCGACCCCCGATCCTCGACCCCCGACTCCCGATGTCCGACGTCCTGACCAAATGCTCGATCTGCCAGGCCTTGCTCGACGAGGAGGACCTGTTCTGCGCGAACTGCGGGGCGGAAGCGCCGCAAGGCGAGGAGCGCCGGCAAGCCGGGCGCACGCTGCTGGCCACGCACAACTTCGAGTGCCAGGGCTGCGGGGCGAGCATGAGCTACGATGCCTCGGCCCAGAAGCTCCGCTGCCCCTTTTGCGGGTCGGAGAAGCTCGAGGAGCAGCAAGACGCCAAGACGCTGCGGCCGCAATGGGTCGTGCCGTTCGCTATTTCGCAGGCCGATGCACTGGCGCGGCTGCGGCAGTGGCTGGGGAGCAGCTTCTGGCGGCCGGGCGACCTGTCGGCGCGGGCGGAGGTGACCACGCTGACGCAGGTCTATGTGCCCTACTGGGTCTTTGCGGCTCGCGTCTTCACGTTCTGGACCGCCGACACCAGCCAGACGCCCGGCGGCGCGCGCGGCGACTGGTTCCCACTGGCGGGCGAGAACCGCGCGAGCTACAGCGGCCTGATCGTCGGGGCCAGCAGCGTGCTCACTCCCGCCGAGACCAGCGCGATCTCGCCCTACGACCTGTCGCAGGCGGTACCGCCGGAGCAGGTCGATCTGGACAACGTGGTCTATGAGCAGTTCCGCGTCCAGCGCAAATATGCCAGGCCGCTGGCCCAGCAGGGACTGGAAAACCTGGAAAGCCAGGCCTGCCGGCAGTTCGTTAAGGGCAACTGCCGCAACCTCAAAGTCAACGTTCGCGTCGAAGGGCTCACCGGCGAGCCGGTCCTGTTGCCCGCCTGGATCATGGCCTACCGCTACCGCGATCAGGTCTATCGCTTCCTCGTCAACGGCCAATCCGGCCGCTGCACCGGCACCGCGCCGACCTCGTACCGCAAGATCGCCGCGGTGATTGGCATCGTGATTGCGGTAATCGTCGGCGGGCTGATTTGCATGGGGATCGCCGGCGCAATCGCAGGCCGATAGCCGGGAACAGACTGGGCTATTGAGGCTTGCATTGCCAATGCCGATTGGCGCCCCGGATCGATGGAAGTGCACAAGGTGAGGTGACGCAGCCCAGCCTGCTTTACAGACCGTCTCGTTTTCTGGGAAGTTTGCGAACGATGCATAGCTGCGAAGCAGCGAGATCGTGTAGCCGTGGGCGTCAGCCCACGGTACGGAGAATTGGGAACGATTCCGAAAGCCCCGCAGGGGCGACATCCGCGCTGGCAATCGCGCCCCTGCGGGGCTGGCAGAAACGTCGTGGGCGGCTCGCGTACCGTGGGCTAACGCCCACGGCTACACTCTGCCGCCGCTTCGCGGCTGGGGGCCGTCGATCGCCGTTGAGTCACCAAACGGCCCACAATACGAGACGGTCTGTTCAGCCGGCTTTGCTTGGGCTTTAGCCTCGGATGGAAGCCGGCTCTGTCTCTCTGCCGGCTCCCCGGAAAGGTAAGTGCGATGGGAAAGACACAGCAGAGAATACCAATTCCTGAGCCTCTCCGTGCCTTTCTGAGGGACGTTCAATCGCAGATTGACGCCGGGGATGAAGCAACGACCATCGAATCAGATGATCTGCTGCAAACGCACCGTTCCTGGGGCGGGCCAGTTGAGGCGTACGGCGGGCTTGTAGATGCGCAAGGCGGCCTGTACTGCTTTCGCTATTTTCACGGCGACGAAGAAGATGGTCCGCCGACTTGGGATTTCTGCTTGACTCGCCATGAAATCCAGCAGATTGCAGACGGGAGTATAAATCACCTCTCAATGTGGAAATGC
>Ga0075418_10010080_pt1 | contig 10586 bp, 8 predicted proteins | sample SoiMetdeltSBSDD2_FD_81776 | JGI IMG/M metagenome (GOLD analysis project Ga0075418, IMG submission 81776) | Bulk soil microbial communities from a Populus tree surrounding site in Tennessee, USA - Soil MetaG P. deltoides SBSDD2 | ecosystem: Environmental > Terrestrial > Soil > Tree plantation...
CGCCTGACCGCTGACCCATGACGGCTGACGGATGTTGGCCCGCCTGACCGCTGACCCATGACGGCTGACGGATGTTGGCCCGCCTGACCGCTGACCCATGACGGCTGACGGATGTTGGCCCGCCTGACCGTTGACCCATGACGGCTGACGGGTGTTAGCCCCGCCTGACCCCTGACGCCTGACCCCTGACGGCGGTTATCCGCGCCCCGCGCCGCCGCCGCCGAAGCGGCCGCCGAGGCCGATCTTCGCCGCGGCGAAGAGGCCGTGCTTCGCCGCGAACGACAGCGCGCCTGCGATCGATCCTCCACCGGCCGCAGCTTGCGCGAGTTGCATCTGCAAGTCGTCGCCCAGCGCGGCGAGCACGAGCGCCAGCAGCCCGAATGGCAGCGCCACGAGCAGCGCGAGGCCGAAGCACCAGCGGGACCACCGGGTCTGTCCACGGCTGTCGAGGTAAAGCCCGAGCGCGGCGCACGCCGTGACTGCGCCCGCGACGGCGAATGCGACGCCGACGGGCTGGGACAGAAACGGAGCCAGTGACATCCACGCGACAGCCAGGATGAATACGAAGTGCATCGCGCTCCGCAGCACGATCATCAGGTAGTGCGCGGGCGCTCCGGGGAAGAGGACCGCGGCGAGGCCGATCGCGAGCAGCCCGGCAAAGACGGGGGCGACCCACACGACGCCCGGTTCCATGGCGGACAGTCCCGCGCCCAGGAAGAGCGTGATGATCGAGAAGAACAGGACGACGGCGGCCGCGTTGCCGACCGCCTTCGCCGGACGGAGCCAGGATGCGAGATCCCGATCATCGGTCCAGTTGAGCGCCCAGAGAAAGGGGAAAGGAAGGGCGATCCCGGCCGCTATCATCGCCGCCGTCTGCGAGTCCCACAATGCCCACGCGGCGCCGCCCGCGAATATCGCAAACAGGGGACCGCTCGCCACGCAGCCCCAGCGGCCGAAGAACAGCGGAAAGAGCGCGAACGGCGAGAACACCACCAGCAGGAACGGCACCCGCCACTCCGGGTGATCGGGAAAAAGATAGTTGGTCTCGCCCGTATCGGATTTGGCCGCGGCAGCCGGCAGTGCAGCCTCGACCTGGTCCAGCAACCGCTCGAGACCCGCGGAAAGCTCCCTGTTCCTGATCGAGGGCAGCAGGTCGTCCAGCCACTGGGAGGCGCGCGCATCGGGTATGGCTCCTTCCAGCCCGTATCCCACTTCGATCCGCGCCGCGTTGGCGGACGGAACCACCAGGATGAGCAGGCCGTCGTCCTTGCCGGCGCGGCCGAGCTGCCACTTCTCCGCTACCTTGAAGGCATAGTCGGCGAGCGGCTCGCCGCCCGTGCCGCCGGAAACGAGTATCGCGACCTGCGCCCGCCCGGAGGCTTGTATGGCGCGCAGGCGCGCCGCCAGCGCCGCCTGCTCGGCCTCGGAGAGCGCGCCGGCTTGGTCGACGAGCAGGCCGGTCAGCTCGGGAAGCGGTTCGGCGGCGTGCGCGAGCTGCGCGGTGACGAGCGCTGCAGTGACGAGCGCCGCGGTGACGAGCTTCGCGGTGATGAGCTGCGCGGTGGCACGCATGACCCCTGACGCCTGACCCCTGACCCCTGACGGCTTCTCGCCCGCCTGACCCCTGACGCCTGACCCTGGACGCTAGAGGAGGTACTCCCGCCGCCACTGCTGGTATCGCTCTTTCCCCAGCAGGCGCTCCATTTCTTCCGGGGGAGCGGCTTTCGATTTGAGGTCCGCAGGCGCGCCGCCGCCGTGCAGGTGGGTATAGACCTCGCGCATCGCCTTGACCACGGCGGGGATGACGCCGTGACCCTGCAGGCAGAAGCGCACGCCGCGCGCGGCGAGGTCCTCGCGCTTCAAGGGCGCGCTGCCGACGGTGATCGGGATCTTTATCGCCGTCCGGATCGCGTCGAGGTCCGACAGCTTCTCCAGGCCGCTCAGGAAAATCCCGTCGACACCGGCGTCCGCGAAGGCACGGACGCGAGCAACCACCTTCTCGATGGGTTCTATCTTGAGCGCAGCCGTGCGCCCCACGATCACGAGCGACGGATCCTGGCGCGCGTCGAGCGCGGCACGGAGCTTGCCCTGGGCTTCGGCGACGGAGATGAGCTCGTCCGCCTCGGCGCCGAAACGCGAGGGCATCACCAGGTCCTCGATGGCGAGCCCGGCGAGCCCCGCGTGCTCGAGCTCCTCGACCGTGCGCCTGACGTTCAACGCATTGCCGTAGCCCTGGTCCGCGTCGGTGAACACGGCGATATTGCTGACGCGCGTGATGCGGCGGACCTGGTCGGCGAACTCGGTGAGCGTCTGCACCGCGAGGTCGGGCGCCGCCAGCACCGTCGCCGCGCACACCGAGCCGGAAAGTATGCCGAACTCGTAGCCCACGGATTCCGCGACGCGCGCCGACAGGGCGTCGAACACCGTCGCCGGCGAAACCAGGCTCGGCCCGGCGAGGACGGCCCGCAGTTTGTTGCGTTTTTCGGTTGCGTTCATCTCAACTCCGTCAGGGGTCAGGGGTCATGGGTCAGGCGTGTGAAAATCCGTCATGCGTCATGGGTACCAGAACCCGTCATGGGTCATGGGTCAGCGGTCATGCGTGTTAAAGCCATCATGGGTCAAGCGTAGTGGGTCATGCTCGTTAACAACCGTTATGGGTCAAGGGGCCGGCTCATGTCCACCGCCTTACGGCCTTCGGGACGCATGACCCATGACGCCTGACGCCTGACGTGTTTTCGGGCGCTAGCGCATGCCGGGAAACATCCCTTTCATCCCCCGCATCATGCGCTGGAGGTTGCCGCCCTTCATCATCTTCATCATCTTCTGCATCTGCTCGAACTGGCTGAGGAGGCGATTCACCTCCTGCACGGTGACGCCGGCGCCGGTCGCGATGCGGCGCTTGCGCGAGGCCTTGATGATGTCGGGATGGGTGCGCTCCCGTCCCGTCATCGAGTTGATGATGCCCTCGATGCGGCGGAACTGCGTGTCGTCCTGGAGCTGCGCAGGCGAGAGCTGGCCGACGAGCTGCGCGGGCAACTTGTCCACGAGCGAGGCGATACCGCCCATCTTCTTCATCTGCTGGATCTGCTGCTTGAAATCCTCGAGGTCGAAGTTCTTGCCCTTCTTGAGCTTCTCCGCGACGCGCTTCGCCTCTTCGAGGTCGACCTGCTTGTGCGCCTCCTCGACGAGCGACAGGATGTCGCCCATGCCGAGTATGCGGGAGGCCATGCGGTCGGGATGGAACGGCTCGAGGCCGGTCAGCTTCTCGCCGGTGCCGGCGAACTTGATCGGCTTGCCCGTGATCGAGCGCACCGACAGCGCCGCGCCGCCGCGCGCATCGCCGTCGAGCTTGGTGAGGATGACGCCGGTCAACGGCAGCGCATCGCCGAAGGCTTTCGCGGTATTCACCGCGTCCTGCCCCTGCATCGAGTCGACGACGAACAGCGTCTCCACCGGCTTCACCGCCGCGTGCAGCTCGCCGATCTCGCGCATCATCTCCTCGTCGATGCCGAGCCGCCCCGCGCTGTCCACGATCAGCACGTCGGCGTAGTGCGTGCGCGCGTGCTCGAGCGCGCGGCGCGCGATATCGACCGGCTTCTCGCCGACCGCGGAGGGGAAGAACTCGGCCTCCGTCTGCTTCGCCAGCGTCGCGAGTTGCTCGATCGCCGCCGGACGGTAGACGTCGCAGCTCGCGAGGAGCACTTTCTTCCTGTGCTCGAGCTTCAACCAGCGCGCGAGCTTGCCGGCGGTGGTGGTCTTGCCCGAGCCCTGGAGCCCCGCGAGAAGGATGACGGCCGGCGGCTGAACGGCGAGGTTCAGCGCATCGTTCTTCTCGCCCATCAGCCTGACGAGCTCGTTGTAGACCACGCCCACGGCAGCCTGCCCCGGCGTGAGGCTGCCCGCGACGTCCTGGCCCAGCGCGCTCTCGCGCACGCGCGCGACGAAATCCCTGACCACGGGAAGCGCGACGTCCGCTTCCAGCAGCGCCATGCGCACCTCGCGCATGGCTTCCTGTATGTTGGCTTCGGTGAGCCGGGCCTCGCCGCGCAAGTTCTTGATGACGCGGGAGAAGCGGCTGGTCAGGCTGTCGAACATGGGGCGGAGCTCGGGTCAGGCCGGGTGGAGTACACTGCGCGCTTCGAGTATGGTCGAAAGTCTACCCTATCTCGCGAGCGCGCTTCTTTACGGCGCACTCGCGTTCTACTTCTGGCGGACCCGCTGGGCGCCCGCCGCCGCGAACAATGCAGCCCCGGGCGACGATGCCAGGTGGATCGAGCATTACCTCGTGCTGCTTCCGCTCGTGGTGCACGCCGCCCTCCTCGGACGCGCCGCGTTCGCGCCCGACGGGCTGCACCTCGGCGTCGGCAACGCCGTCTCGGCCATCCTGTGGCTCACGGTGCTGATCTACTGGCTGGGCAATTTCTTCTATCGCCTCGACGGCCTGCAAGCGCTCGTGCTGCCGGTGGCGGCGGTGGCCGCGCTCCTGCCCGCGGTGTTCCCGTCGGTCAAGCCGCTCCCGAATACCGAGCTCGCGGCGTTCAAGGCGCACCTGCTCGTCGCCATGGCCGCCTACAGTCTCCTCACCATCGCCTCGCTGCACGTGCTGCTCATGACGCTGATCGAGCGCCGGCTGCACGAAGGCGTGCTGCCCCACCGGCTGCGCAACCTGCCGCCGCTTCTCACCATGGAGAAGCTGCTGTTCCAGATCATCTGGGCCGGCTTCATCCTGCTGACGCTCACCATCGCGAGCGGCGTGATCTACTCCGAGGAGCTTTTCGGAAAAGCGGCAAGGTTCAATCACAAGACCGTGTTCGGCGTGCTGTCCTGGATCGTCTTCGCCGCCCTCCTCTCCGGCAGGCATCTCTACGGCTGGCGCGGGCGCGTCGCGGTGCGCTGGACGCTCGTCGGGTTTCTCATGCTCGTGCTCGCGTATATCGGGAGCAAGTTCGTCCTCGAGGTCATTCTCGGCAGAAGCTGAGCGATGGGTCATGGGTCATGCGTCATAGGTCATGCGGGCGAGAAACCGTCAGGGGTCAGGCGTCAGCGGTCAGGCGACTCAAGAACCCGTCGCTGGTCGTGCGTGTCATGCGGGCTCATCACTGCGAAGCTCGTCACTGTGAAACTCGTCACCGCGGAGCTCATCACCGCGAAGCTGAGGTAACACCATGGAGCTAGCCATACTGGCATCCCTGATCCTCCTGAACGGCGCCTTCGCGATGTCGGAAGTGGCGCTGCTGACCGCGCGCAGGCCGCGGCTCGCGACGCTCGCGAAGCAGGGAGACAGCCTCGCCGCCGGGGCCGTGAAGCTCGCCGAGAACCCGACGCGCTTCCTGTCGACCATACAGATCGGCATCACCTCCATCGGGCTCCTGAACGGGATCGTCGGGGAGGCGCTGCTCGCGGAGCCGTTCGGGCGCTGGCTCCAGGGGCTGGGCCTCGACCCGAAGGCGAGCGGCATCGTGTCGACCATCTCGGTGGTGCTCTGCGTGACCTACGTGTCGATCGTCGTCGGTGAGATCGTGCCCAAGCGTCTCGGGCAGTACAAGGCCGAGAGCATCGCGCGGCTGGTCGCGTGGCCCATGCGCTGGCTCGCCACGATCTCCGCGCCGTTCGTGCACCTGCTGTCGGCCTCCACCAACGCCATATTGAAGCCGCTGCTGAAGCTTCTGCGGGTGGAGACGCAGGAATCCGGGGCGCAACCGCTTTCGGTCGAGGAGATCCGGACCGTCGTCCTCGAGTCCTCCAATTTCATGCCCAAGAAGCACGTCTCCATCCTGATGAACCTGTTCGACCTCGAGGCGATCACGGTGCACGACGTGATGGTGCCGCGCAACCAGATCGAGGGTTTCGATCTCGACGCGCCGCTCGAGCGGATCCGGCAGCAGGTGGCGACCGCCCATCACCGGCGGGTGCTGGTCTACCGGGGAAGCCTCGAAGAGGTGGTCGGCACGTTGCGCGTGCGCGACATCCTGAACCTGGTGCAGAACGAGGAACTCACCCGTGAGCGGCTCACGGAGCTCGTCCGCACGCCGGAGTTCGTTCCCGGCTCCACGCCGCTCTTTTCACAGCTGCAGGGCTTCCAGGAACAGCAGGACCGCGTGAGTCTCGTCGTGGACGAATACGGGGAGCTGATGGGACTGGTGACGCTCGAGGACATCCTCGAGGAGATCATCGGAGAATTCGCCACCCACTCCCCGCTGAAGGCCGGGGGCTACGTCACGCAGCCCGACGGCAGCTACCTCGTGGAGGGCGGGACGCTGCTGCGCGAGCTGAACCGCAAGCTGGGCTACAACTTCCCCCTCGACGGCCCGAAAACCCTGAACGGTCTCATCCTGGAATACCTGCAGGACATCCCGGAGCCCAACACGAGCGTGCAGATCGCCGACGGCCGGATGGACATCGTGCAAACGCACGACCGCGTGGTGAAGGCGGTGCGCCTCTATCCGCCCCGGATCGTCACGCCGGAGTGAGGATTCCTCCCCTTTACAAAGGCCCGGGCTAGGCGCATCATTCCGTCTCAACAAGTACGCCTAACCTATTGGTTCAGTACGGCATTTTGGTAGGGCATTCTCACCTCACCGATTGCAACCTGTCCCAAGGGCAGAGTTGACCGGTCGGACAAGGCATTCGGGGGATAGCGATGGCAACAGCTGCTGCGGCAGTAAAGAAACCGGACGTCAAGGAATTCCGATTCACGTGGATCGGAACGGACAGGTCGAACAAGACCGTCCGCGGAGAGATGAGCGCGACCGGCGAAGCGCAGGTCAACGCGACCCTGCGCCGCCAGGGCATCAAGGTCGTCGAGGTCAAGAAGCAGCGGATGGGCCGCGGCAGCTCCATCACCGAGAAGGACATCACGCTCTTCACGCGGCAGCTCGCGACGATGATGAAGGCGGGGGTGCCCCTCCTGCAGGCGTTCGACATCGTGGGCAAGGGCCACAGCAACGCATCCGTGGCGAAGCTCCTGCTCGACATCAAGACCGAAGTGGAAACCGGGTCGAGCCTGAAGCAGGCCTTCGAGAAGCATCCGCTCTACTTCGACGCTCTCTTCTGCAACCTGATCGGCGCGGGCGAGCAGGCCGGGATACTGGACAGCCTGCTCGACCGCCTGGCGACGTACAAGGAAAAAACCCTCGCCATCAAGAGCAAGATCAAGTCCGCGCTGTTCTACCCGATCGCGATTCTTGTCGTCGCGTTCGTGATCACCGCCGTCATCATGATCTTCGTGATCCCGGCGTTCAAGCAGGTGTTCTCGAGCTTCGGCGCCGACCTGCCGGGCCCGACGCTCGTCGTCATGGCGATCTCGGACTTCTTCGTGGAGTACTGGTACGCGATCTTCGGCAGCATCTTCGGCGCGGTCTACGGCTTCATGTACATGTGGAAGCGCTCCGTGAAGGTGCAGATCTTCATGGACAAGCTCATGCTGCGCCTGCCGGTTTTCGGGCATCTGGTGCGCATATCCTCGATCGCCCGCTGGACGCGCACGCTTTCGACCATGTTCGCCGCCGGCGTGCCGCTCGTAGAGGCGCTGGAATCCGTCGCCGGCGCCGCGGGGAACTACGAGTACTACGTCGCCACCAAGAAGATCCAGAGCGAGGTCGCCACGGGCTCGAGCCTGATGTCCTCAATGCAGGGCACCGAGGTCTTCCCGAACATGGTGCTGCAGATGGTGTCCATCGGCGAGGAGTCCGGCTCTCTCGACGCGATGCTGGGCAAGGTGGCCGACTTCTACGAAGCCGAGGTGGACGACGCGGTGGCGGCGCTCTCGAGCCTGATGGAGCCCATGATCATGGTCGTGCTGGGCACGCTGATCGGCGGCCTGGTGATCGCCATGTATCTCCCGATCTTCAAGATGGGCCAGGCGGTCTGAAAAAGCCGTCAGGGGTCACGGGTCAGGGGTCAGGGGTGGCGACGTGTAAGCCACCCCGCATCCGGATCTGCGATCTCCGCCTGACGCCTGGCGCCTGACGCGGAGATGACGGTTCTCGAGGTCTTCAAGGCCGCACCCTGGCTGTTCGTCGCAGGCGCCGTAGTCATCGGGCTCGTAGTCGGCAGTTTCCTCAACGTCGTCATCCATCGGCTGCCCCGCATGCTGGAGCGGCAATGGCGCACCGATTGCGCGGAGCTGACGGGCGCGCTTCCGCCCGCCGCCGAAAAATTCAACCTCGCCGTCCCGCGCTCGGCCTGCCCGGCCTGCGGACATCGCATCACGGCGCTGGAGAACATCCCGGTCGTGAGCTACCTGGTGCTGGGCGGCAAGTGCTCGGGATGCAAGGCCCCGATCTCGCCCCGCTACCCGTTCGTAGAGGCGCTGTCCGGGGCCCTCGCCGGGTACGCGGTCTGGCGCTTCGGAGTAACGTGGGCCGCGCTCTCCGCGCTCGTCTTCGTGTGGCTCATGGTCGCGCTCGCGTTCATCGACCAGGAAACGGGCTACCTCCCGGACGACCTCACGCAGCCGCTGCTCTGGCTCGGCATCCTCGCCAGCATGGGGCAGATGCTCGGCGTCGATCTCTCCTCGTCGGTAGTGGGTGCGGTCGCGGGCTATGGCTTCCTGTGGATCATCGCCAAGGGCTGGGGGCTGCTCCGCAACCTCGAGGCCATGGGACACGGCGATTTCAAGCTGCTCGCGGCGATCGGCGCATGGCTGGGCTGGCAGTCCCTGCCCGGCGTCGTGCTGATCTCGTCCTTCGTCGGCTCGGTCGCCGGCGTCGCCATCATGGTCGCCACCGGCCAGGGCATGCAGGCCAAGCTGCGCTTCGGGCCGTACCTCGCCGTGGCGGGCGTGGTGCTGTTGTTCTGGGGCAAGGAGATCAACTCGGCGCTGCACTTCGAGGCGCTGGCGTTCGAGTTGAAGATGATGTTCCGGGACTGGTTCTGATAGCGCGTCGAGGCGCGGAGCAGGGGCCCCGGTTTGTGGGGACGCGGCCCGGCCTCGGTCTCCGGAACGGTGGTGCGGGACGGGACGCGGAGCCGCTGCGTCGCATATGCTTCCACTTTCCGGGCCCGCTCGCTGCTCCCGCACCCTGCTGCGCACACCGAGTCGCAGCGGCACCACCGGCGACGCGCAGAGGCCGACACCTTATGAAATTGGAATTTACGATGACCTGTCGGAGGCCGAGCTTCGCGGTGACGAGCTGCGCGGTGGCACGCCTGACCCCTGACGCCTGACCCCTGACGGTTTTTCGCACGCATGACCCATGACGAACTCTGAATCCTCATGTTCGTAGTCGGCCTCACCGGCGGCGTGGGCTCCGGCAAATCGACCGCCACCGACATGTTCGCGGAGCTGGGAGCAGGCATCGTCGATACGGACGGAATCTCGCGCGAGTTGACCGCGCCCGGCGGTGCGGCCATCCCCGCCGTGCGCGAGGCGTTCGGAGCGGACTACATCGCCGCGAACGGCGCCCTCGACCGGGCGAAGATGCGCGCTCTCGTTTTCGGCGATCCCGCCGCCAGGAGAAAACTGGAGGAGATCCTGCATCCCGTGATCCGCGCCGAATCCCGCACGCGCATCGCCGGTTCCGATCGGCCGTACGTCATCGTCGTCGTACCCCTTCTCCTGGAGACCGGCGCCTATGCCGAGCTCACCGACCGGGTACTGGTCGTGGACTGCGCCGAGGAGGAGCAGCTGCGGCGGGTCGCGCAGCGCAGCGGCGTCACCGCGGACGCCGCGCGCGCGATCATGGCGGCGCAGTTGCCGCGCGCGGAGCGGCTCGCGCGCGCCGATGACGTGCTGTCGAACGCCGGCAGCGTGGAGGACCTGCGCCGGCAGGTCTCGGTGCTTCATGCGAAGTACCTCAACCTGGCACGCGAGCGTAGTTCATAGGGCGGTAGCGAGCGAGCGCGCTCGATACCGCCCCCGATAAGGCTTTATTTTTGGTGCGTTTTGTTGAATACTTAGCGGCGATTGCGAGCCGCTCGCAATTGGCGACGTGACGACGTGATCAGCTACGAATATCCCTTGAGCGAGCGCGTGCGCACGCTCCTGCGGCTCGAAGATCTCTTCGAGCGCGTGGACTATTTCCTCCACAAGAACGATCCGCAGGAGCACCACATCGCGCTCCTGTCGATCTTCGAGATTCTCGAGGTCTCCGGCCGCGCCGACCTGAAATCGGATCTCCTGCAGGAGCTGGAGCGCCAGAAACAGGCCCTCGAGGCCTTGCGCGAGAGTCCCGAGGTGTCGGAGGAAGCGCTCGACAACGTGCTGTGGCAGATCGACCAGGCCTCGTCGCGGTTGTTTCAGGCCTCGGGCAAGGTCGGCCAGGAGCTGCGCGAGAACGAATGGCTGATGAGCATACGCCAGCGCACCAACATTCCCGGCGGCGCGTGTGAGTTCGACCTGCCTTCGTACCACTACTGGCTGCAGCAGGCGCCGGAGCTGCACCGCCAGGACCTGCAAGCGTGGCTCGCGCCGTTCCTGCCGATCCGGGACGGCATCGCGATCGTGCTGCGGCTCTTACGCGAGTCCGGCAAGACGTCCGCGCAGGTAGCCTACCAGGGCGTCTACCAGCAGATGATGGCCGGGCGCATGGCGCAGATGCTGCGCATACGCCTGAATCGCCAGTACCAATGCGTGCCCGAGATCA
>Ga0075418_10010081_pt1 | contig 10586 bp, 6 predicted proteins | sample SoiMetdeltSBSDD2_FD_81776 | JGI IMG/M metagenome (GOLD analysis project Ga0075418, IMG submission 81776) | Bulk soil microbial communities from a Populus tree surrounding site in Tennessee, USA - Soil MetaG P. deltoides SBSDD2 | ecosystem: Environmental > Terrestrial > Soil > Tree plantation...
CACTTCCATCTTGTGACCCAACCTGCTTACAATCCCATAGCTTTCAACGGATTCTTTGCCGGATCGACGGAGCCGTGAGATGACGAGCGGCTATCATGTGGCATTATTACGAGGGATTAACGTCGGACGAGCGAAACGAGTGGCGATGGCGGATCTCCGGGCTTTGGTCGAGAGCCTCGGCTACCGTGATGTGCGTACGTTGCTCAACAGTGGCAACGTCGTCTTTACTGCGCCTCGAACGGTCAAGGGTGACGCCGCTTCCCGCATCGAGAATTTGCTAGCCAAGCAGCTCGGAGTCTCCGCCCGAGTGATCGTGTTGCCCGCCGCCGAGCTTGCCGTCATTGTGGAAGACAACCCTTTACTTGAAATCGTCAGTGATCCGTCACGGCTGCTGGTCGCTGTTCTCAATGACCGGGCCGATCGGAAACTGCTAGAGCCATTGCTGAAACAGGACTGGGCACCAGATGCTTTGGCCATCGGTGAGCGTGTCGCCTACATCTGGTGCTCCGAGGGGATACTCGCGAGCCGGTTGGTCGAGATCGTCGGCCGGGTGCTCCGCGACGCCGCCACCACCCGTAACTGGGCAACGATCCTGAAGCTCCATGCCCTCACAAAGGATCAAGGCTGATCGTTGCGAATTCTGATCTGCCCCTGTTCCTCGCTCTCTCTAGATACCTGCAGGACAGTAGAGTCGAGACCCACTTTCTCAGTTGTCGCTGCCAGGAAGACTGCCCAGCCTCAGGAGAGGAGAGATTGACTATGGACGCCCGACATGCAGGCCTTCTCACTTGCCTGATGATGTGCGGAAAAGGGGCCTTCGTGCGCACTCTTTGGCTGTTGCCGATATCGATGGTGATGGAGACATCGATTTTGCAACCTGCGCCTACGAAAGCAAAGTGCTCGCCTGGTTTGAAAACGAGGGCGTGGGCAAATTTGCTCGACATGACATTTCCACGAATCAGGAAGCCTACGATCTGGTAGCCAGAGATGTGGACAACGATGGTGATTTGGATCTCATCATTGCAGGGCGGGGATCTGAAAACGTTGTGTGGTACGAGCAAACAGGCAGCCAAAGTGAAGGCCGGTAAGCCACCGGCCCAGACTGAGCGACAGAGTAAGAAGTGACCGGTCCGTTCCCGGAAATCCGAAGCGCCGCCCAGGCTTAACCTAACTCGCTGGACGGCATTGGTCCTCCGGCAGGTCTGTGAGGTCGATCCCTCACACGTGGAGCGCGTCGAATAGCTGCAGTGCCTTCCTGCAGTGTAAGGTATAAGCCGGGTTTTTTGAGATTAACCGGATATCACAAGGGGAGATTTTTCTCGGGCTGCTTGACCCTTTCCTGTAGTCGGCAGCGGGTCCATTATGAGCTGCGGGTCGGAAATCAGAACCTTAGTGCGGGGGGGAATGGACCGAGTCAACCAAACATTACCGCCAATGACCGAACCTTTCCCAATTACCGTGTCGCCACCCAGAATCGTGGCTCCGGCATAAATCACCACATCATCCTCAATCGTTGGATGACGCTTCTTTCCGCGAATAACTCGTCCTGTTTCGTCCTTGGGAAAGCTCAGCGCCCCCAGGGTGACACCCTGATAGAGCTTAACGTTTTGACCGATCTCAGTGGTTTCGCCAATCACCACGCCTGTTCCGTGATCGATAAAAAAATAGTGACCAATTTTCGCTCCCGGGTGAATGTCAATGCCCGTCCTGGAATGAGCGAGCTCCGTCATCATTCGAGGTAGTAACGGAATACCTTGCAGGTTAAGCTCGTGAGCCAGACGATAGACCATCACGGCAAAGATACACGGGTAGCTGAAGATCACCTCGTCGTAGCCTTTCGACGCCGGATCTCCTTCATAGGCAGCTCGAACATCGGTGGCCAAAGCGTGCCGCAAAACAGGGATCTTCTCCAGAAACTTGATGGTCTGGGTTTCTGCGATCTCCTCGCAGTGAGAACAGACACTCTCCTGGCACGTGTCCTCCGTCATCTTGCAGCCGTGACGGATACCGCGATAGATTTGAGCCACGAGCAGCTCGTATACCGTCTCCAGACAGTCCCCGACGTGGTACTGGATGGTGTGCGACTCCAGACCTTTCTTGCCGAAGTAGCCCGGAAAGATGATCTCCTGCAAGACCTCAATGATCTGAACCAGGTGCTGGCGGGAAGGCAGGGGAATGGATTCGAGATGATGCAGCGGAACCTGGCAGTCGCCATAGGTTGCCACGATGCTCTCGGTAATGCCCGGCAGTTGATGCTTGAGCTTGTGCCTGTCCAAGGTGAGCCCTCCCATCGGCGACTCAATAGAAGTGATTTAAGCTCAATCTACAAGGCTTGTCAAACGGAGCGGTGCAAACACCCGCCGTTAGGAACCCTCAGGGATTCTGGCACCCGAGGACGCGGCGTTCGCTTTTCGCCTGGAGGCAGGAGCAAGAGTCCGTTGGTACCTCTTCCAAACACCTCTTATAACTAGCTCGTGCACACCCCAATGTGGGCCTGGTGGGGTTGTCCGAAAGAGTCGTAGAGATTGATGTCCTTGAATCCAGCCTGTTCCAGCAGACGTCGGAATTCCTCGCGACTGAAGAACTTAAACCGTCCCTCCTCCTCAAGCTGCAACAGGAATGCGGCCGAATTGGCAAAGGACCGTACTGCGTTTAGAAAGTCGTCGCGCGACATCCCATTAGGGGTTGCATAGTGGGGATCGCTCTCAATCTTCTGAACGAGGCGTGTGTAGATGCGTGACATGTCCACATCCGGGCGAAATGTGGAAATCACCAGGCGGCCGCCTGGCTTCAGGATGCGGCGGAACTCCAGCAGAGACTCCAGCGGGTCAAAAAGGTAGGACAAGACAATGCTGCAGAGAATCTTGTCGAAGCTGCCAGATTCAAACAGGAGGCCAAAGTCAAGCGTGCTGTTTCGAAAGTTAAGCTTCTTGAAGTTCAGATGACCCGCGTTGATTCGGGAGTAGTCCAGAGTGCCGGCCTCCAAGAACTCTTTGAAGTGTCGAGGATCAGCGAAGTCGCGGGTGTCTAATCGTCTCAAGACAAAACGAGCCGCTAGATTCATGTCGAGCAGGATCTGGACTTCTCCCCGAGCGAACTCCTTGTGCAGGCGGTGGAAGTCGACTTGGTCCAGGGCCTTCCCGCGCAATATTTCGTGCAGAAATTCGCTGTAATCCGCATCCCATAGATCGACCGAATAGTCCGGGAGACCTTCGATTTTGCCTCGGAGCTTGCGCACGCTAAAATACTCGCCATTCAGGCATCGCCAGATGGGCTTGAGCCGGCTCACTTCCAGGTTGGCCAGCTTAAAGACAAAGTCGTTGGCCTGAAGATTATACTGGGTTGCCAGGCACGACAGCCGGGCTTTGGACTTCTGCAGGGCGGCTTCGACAAAGTCAACACTCCAGATCTTAGGGTGATTTTTGTCAACTCCGCGAAACAGGCTTCGGTATTCTTCTGTTTTGAACAGCGATTGATGAAAGAGTCCGGTGCCACTGCCGAAGTCGCCGATCGTGTCGCCGGGGCAAAGATCCAGCAACTCCACCTGCTGTTGCATGAAATGGCAGTACTCCTCGGTTTCCGCCATGACGTCAAACCCGACCTCCAGCTGGTTGTGGCCGAGCAGATATTTCTCCCAGTAGTCCGCCTGGTCTTTGAGTGCGTACTTTGGCGTACGGCTCCATTCGGCGTTGCGCAAATGGATGGCCGCCGAAACAGGCGGTTTCCTGGGCTGGATCTCCTCGCCAAAGAGGTAGCGCCAGATGTAACGGGTGATCAGCAAATATGCCTCAAGGGCCTCATCATTCGTCGTGGGCATGTGCCCGGTCGACAGCTCGACAATTTCACGCGTCCCGGGCGCACGGAGGCTCATAATCTCGCGGATCCGGCTCGGATCGATCCAGTCGTCAAATTTGCCGTACAGCCAAGTTACCGGGATAGCAAGCCTAGCCAGGTCCCGCTTGGCCTCTTCCAGAAACGCCATCCCGCTGCGGATGGCGTCGGAACTGAACCGATCAGTGTCGATGAGATGGCCCAGCACATTGGTAACGCCGCAACTGATGCCGCGGTGGTAGTTCGCAATAAAGTCTACGCCGCCTGTGGAGTTTCGGATGGTCGATTGGGCGTCGGGTGCCCCCCAGGCACTGATCCAGTACCCGACTCGCTTCTTGACGTCGGAAACGAGCGCCTTGCGAGCCATGCAGGAAGACAGGCTGAACGATATCAGGATCACGTCTGTCGCCTTAAAGCGCGAGTTATCGTCGATGTAGTCCAGCGTGGTTAAGATGTCTTCCATCCCCTGGCTGAGCTTCAGGTTAATCATCTCTTTGCCTTCAAAACGGCAGCCCCGGTCTTTGTAACTCTCACCGATGCTGCGAATGCCGTCGTAGCGCAAGACGACGACATCACGGCGAGCCCTACGGAAGTTTTCTATTATGGTCAAAGCAAGCGCTCCCGTGGACTCCTTGCGGCGTCCGTAGGCAGGCGGAATGATAACCACGGGCGCCTCAAGGCGATCTCGCCTGCCGTTGGCGGTCGAATTGATGATTCCGACGATTTCCTCGTTGCGATGGTTGAAATAGCGGACCAAGTCAACTTCGACAGCGGAATCCGGCACCTCCAGACCCTGCCAGCGGTTCCGGTAGAACTGTAATCCCTGCGCTGCAATCTTGCGGGTTAATTGTGTCAGGTTCTCAAAGACCTTCTGGCGGCGTTCACCGCTTCTGCGCTCCCCCTGCCGCCGCGGAATTCCACGCCGGTCAACTCCGGTACGCTCCTCAGTTTTCAACGAACCAGGAGTCAGAACAAGGGCCGGCTGGGTCACCACAAATTCCACACCGATCTTGAGGCCTTCTACCTCATCAAACAGCGGAGAAATATGCTTCACTTCACCGGATTCCTCGAACACCACCCGGCTATCGGAAATAATGCGCAGGTGGCGCAAGGGCGTGCCAGGAAGAAAATAGCCCTCCTCGGAGGTGGTCTTGAAGGAGAACCCGGTCGAGCTGAGGTCGAGCAGTTCTCGTTGAATGACTTTGCCCTTCGGATAAGGCAGGGTTATTTCCACAAAAGCCTTGCCAGGCGCCGGTACGGTTTCTCGTTCTCTGGAGCGCTTTTCAGAGAAGAACAGCGTTTTGGGAAACTCGGCCGCAATCTGTCCATCTTCCACCGCCATCAGGAACGTTTCGCAGTGGTACGCATTGAACTCAGTGGAGAACGCGGCAATCACGGGTACCTGAGCATCGAAATGACGCTTGGCGAAGTCATCGGCACAGTGGAATACCAGGCGGTTTTCTGACAGGGCATGCAGATGGCAACTTATCGCTTGAGATTTGTCTTCCTGAACGAGTGTGAAAAGAGCATGACTGGACAGCGCTCTGGAGAGAAGACTTTCGATCTTCGCGACATCGGTGAAGGGTGTGATGCTGTTCGTGCTCAGATGTTTGAAAGCCCTCTGGATAACCCTGCGCTGATTGATCGACATCTGGTCGAGGATGAACTGCTTGATGAGACGGCAGTCCTTCTGGCTCAGACTCTCGATACGGAAGCCATAGGCGTCCGGCTGAGCAGGATCCAGGCAGAGATGAAGCGCCTGAGACTCAACTTGAATCGGCTTGGCCGCAGATGGCAGCTTGAGACCCAAAACATAGCGATGTCCCAGCTTGACCGGTGAGGCGGTCTGCACACGCATCCCGTTGAGGCTAAGGTTTGTGATCACTCCCTCAAGACCAGAAGGCGAGCTACAGGCGATAATTTGCACACGGCAACTGATTCTTGGATAGAGTCGCCGTTCGATGGAGGACGGGTTCAATGCTCTATCTGTCCCCGATAAGAAGAGTTTGTGAAGCTGTCAGTTAGACCAGGATCTCGACAGGGGGTTGCCCTATGTTCCCGGTTCTGAGGTAAGCAAACTGAGCCACTACCAACTCAATCGACTTCGCCAAAAGGTTATAAGAAGTGCCTCTGTTTGTCAACTGGATTTCTGAGTGGGATTTCGCGACAAAAACGATGGACCGCCGATTGCACAGGCCCTTCATCCATGCCTTTTGCCAGTGCCCCAGAAGACAACCAAGGCCTCCCGGTAGTCCTTGGCAATGAGTTCGTCGGGTGACGATTCATACCAGTCGCGCGGGAAAAGCCGAGCATAGTTTTCATACGTAAATCGCTCATCAAGAAGAAGAATGACGCCTCGATCACTTTCCGAGCGAACAATGCGGCCAGCGGACTGCACGACGCGATTCATGCCGGGATAGAGGTACGCATAGTCAAACCCCTTGGCGTAGTTGTCTTCATAGTACCGTCGCATCAGCTCCAACTCGAACGACACTCTGGGTAGCCCCGGCCCTACAATAATGGCACCCACAGCGAGTTCGCCCGGGTAATCTACTCCTTCGGCAAACACCCCGCCCTGCACCGCTAAAACCAGATGAGCTTTCCCTGGCTCGGCAAGTTTTTCAAGCAGTGCGTTGCGCTGGTGGTCGGGCATGAACCGATTCTGGATGAGGATTTCAGCGTGCGGGAGACTCAGCTGACCAGCCACTTCTTTTAGGAACTCGAAACTGGGAAAGAATGCAAAGTAGTTCCCCGGCCGGATCCCAACTGTCTCTTCGATGATGCGCGCAATCTTGGAGAAGTGCCGAGAGCGCTGCCGATACGCCGTGGACACCCCTGGAATCACCAAAATCTTACGATTCTCCTGAGGAAAGGGTGAAGGCAACTCCAGCAACTGAGTGTCACGTTCAAAGCCCAACACGTCCCGGTAGAACTCCATGGGAGACAAAGTGGCTGACATCGCAATGACGGCATAGTATTGCTGGTGGCGTTTTTGAAGTTGGCGCGCAGGATCCAAGCAAACAATTCTTAGCTGGAGCGTCCTGTTTTCCGCGTCCATTACGTAAACGAACTCGTCGCCCTCCAAGGCCAGCACTCGGCAAAAATCCGACAACGCGTAGAAGAATTTCAGCAGTCGATCTTCGTCCTGTAGATGACCCGTGCGCCGTTGATAGATCAAGTAACGCTTCATCAGATCATCGAGTTCGTCCTCGATACTTCGAAAGAACTCTTTGTTCAGAGCGACGACAGTCTGGTCCGATTCATCCAGCTCCGGATAAGCTTCGGCAACCTCCCGGAAGTAATCCTCCAGACGGTTTAGAAAGGCCTCCAGCCGCCCGAGGAAAGAACCAGACGGTGAGGCGGCCGTCTCAGCTGACGGCTTCCAAACCACCATGCCCCGTACCTCGCCGTCTTCCACGGCGTCCTGCATCAATTGAATGCTTTTTCTCAGGCTTTGGACATGCAGCAGCTCCAAGGAGGGTGAGTAGTAGTCGCGAGCACGCGCGTAAAGGTTGTGAGCTTCGTCGACAATCAAGATAGTCCGACTGAGGGCATTTTCACTAAAACGTTGAATTGCAACACGGGGATCATAAACATAGTTGTAGTCACAGACGGTCACATCCATCCGGTGCGCCATTTCCAGCGAAAGTTCAAAGGGACAGATCTCCTGCTCGAGGGCCCTCGCATAGATCAGCTCGGGAGTCAGGAGCGGTTCTTGGAGCAGGCGGTCGCGGAGGTTCGAATCCCCGAGCTTCTGAAAGAAGTCCTTGGCATAGCGGCAGCGCGATTCGTGACAGAACACCACATCGTTGGCGCAGCTCTTTTCCTTCGAACGCAGAATGAGGCTGTTAAAGATAGGATATGACGACTTGTCGTCGGTTGAAGGTGACAGAGGGTGTTTCCAAAGTCTTAACGTGTCGGCGACAATGCGCTGTTGCGTGGTCTTGGACGTAAGGAAGAGAATGGAGAGGTGCTGCTTGGCGGCAAAGCTTAGAGTAGCATAGAGTGCCGCCACAGTTTTGCCAATTCCAGTAGGGGCTGAAACCAAGAGATGGCGCCTCTCCTCTAAGGCGTTCTCGATGGCCTCGATCATGCGGTCCTGATGCTTGCGCATCTGGGGGAAAGGAAATCGAATGGACTCTGCTTTCCTTCCCCTAAGGGCCCTGCGCTGGCAAGCCTGCTTGTACTCTTCAATAATCCTCTGCAGTCGCTCTGCAATTAGGGCCTCAATAGTGGGCACATCGGCTTCAACTTTCAGATCGACCACGCCCTCAGGCTCGCAGCTGATTAGAACCAGGCGACCGCTTACGCGTTGATCCGGATGAAGTTGCATCCAGAGGTAAAGGTAAATCCTCAACTGCAGGACATAACTCACGGGGAGGCTCTCCGGCCTGAAATCGTCGCCTAGGGTGAGGACTGACTTGATTTCCTCCAAGACGGTCTCTCCGTTCTGCTCGTAAACTCCATCGATGCGCCCGTGAATCACCACTGGATACCCGCGATGATTCGTCATGAATCGCACGGTTTGCTCTTTGCGATAATCCGTGCGATTCCTGGCTTGGCTCGTTTGATAATCAGCGTGAATGGAACGCCCGATCTCGCTCCGGATGTCCATCAGGGGCGAAAGATTCAAGCTTCCACCTGTCGCTTCAACGTCGCACAAGTCCCGCACGCTCAACGTAACGGTTCGGTTGAGATCGTCGATCTGAATCGTCACAGAAGTTGCCCTCGGTCAAGACAGCGGGTTCGCTTTCTAGTCCCGCATGGGATTCTCGTGAGGTGTTTTCTGAGGCTGCGCCAAAATCCAGCAGCGAACACATTCACTGTACACCCTCGAAAAACTCCCAGGTTGTCCAGCGCTCACTTTGAGACTAGAATTATGAATGGTCGAGATCAACCAACAACCTTATGAGCCATGAACAAGAAAAAACTACTCATCATCGCAGTATCCGTGCTAGTCCTGATCCTTGCCGGACTGGCAGCAATTCCCTTCCTCATCGACACGCAAAGCCTCAAGACCCGCATTATTGCACAGCTTGAAGCGCATCTTCAGCGCAAAGTCAGCGTTCAGGAAGTTGACATCACGGTGTTTACGGGCATCGGAGCTCGGCTGAATCGAGCTGCAATCTTCGACGATCCTCGGTTTGCGGTAGCCCCCTTCGTCATGCTTGATTCGCTGGCCGTCAAGCCACGAATCTGGCCTCTTCTACGGGGCAAGGTGGAGATCGCAAGCGTCGAGCTTGATCAACCTGTCATTCACTTGATTAAGAATGCCGCGGGGAGTTGGAATTTCGAGTCTCTGGGGAAGAGTCCGCCCAGCCCGGTTCCATCTGTGCACGGACAGAGCGGCAGACAGCCCCCAGCCGGCGCCCCACCGTCAAGTTCTCAACCCTCGGCTTCTCAACCATCCCCTTCCCAGTCGGACGCGTTGTCTCTGACCGTTTCTGCATTACGTCTTCGGGACGGAACCGTGTCGGTGCGCACAGCAACTCCCTCAGGAGGCACAGAAGAGTCCAGCTATCAGAACATCAATCTGCACTTGCGTAACATCTCCACACAAGAGGCTGGGACGTTTGATTTGAGTGTTCAAATACCCGGAGTTGAGAAAGCGACAGTGAACGCCACAGGGCGATTTGGGCCGCTGGACTTCCAGCAGATGCACAAAACCGCGTTGGACGGAAAGATCCAGTTCTCGAAGGTTCCGGTCGCGGGACTTTCGGCCGTGCTGGCCCCAGCGGTCGCGGGTGAGACCCAATGGACAGGGAATCTCAGCGCAGATCTCCTGGTCAAAGGCTCCCTCGAAACGGGAGCTTCGACTGAGGGCAAGATTGCCTATGCCGACCTGGGAACCAAAAGCGCGATTCATGAATCGCCACGCGTCAACGGTGAGTTGCTGCTGAAAGCCGGATACCAACCCAGCACGAGCCTGGTGAAGATTGAGAGTTCTGAGCTGCGCATGCCGAATTCCAGCGTTCAGGTGTTGGGAACCATTAGCGATCAACCTGAAGCCAGCCAGTTCGATCTGCGCGTAGATTCGCCAAAGCTCGTATTCGACGACGTCCTGAAAGTCGCCTCTGTTTTTGGACAGGGTCCACCCAACGGAGTTAATGCTTCCGGAACAGGCAAGCTGGCTCTCCAGGTGAAGGGTACCTCAAAGAATCCAAAGGTGACAGGCGAGGCGCAGTTCTCGGACGTGCGTTTGAGCTATCCCGGTCTCACTGACCAGATCTCTGTATCCCCTTTTACGCTGTCCTTCAAGGACAACACCATGTCCTCCAATTCAGTTCAGCTCAGCGTGGGCGCGCGCACTCAGTTGGAGTCTCAGGTTGCGGCCAGCTTCGGGCCTGACGGATTCGTCGATGTGCGACTCCGCAGCCAAAAGCCGGTGCTGGTTGCCGATGTGTTGGCAGTTGGTTCCTCGTTCGGCTTCACCCTCCCCGAAGGAACTTCCGTACAAAACGGGAGTATTGATCTTCAGGTCAATGTCAAGCAACTTCTGGGAGACAAGCCAGACCTCCACCTGGACGGTCAAGTGGCACTGAGTGGCGCTAGAGTGACGACCCCTGTCTTGAAGGTGCCAATGGATGTTCATGGGGTTCAGATGAAGTTCACGGGGAACTCAGCCAACGTTACCGGACTTTCCGCATCGCTGGCGGGTTCTAATTTGAACGGACAACTTCAAGCTTCCAATTTCAGTGCACCGATTACGACCTTTTCTCTACACGTAGACAAGCTGGATCTTGCCAAATTGGACC
>Ga0075418_10010082_pt1 | contig 10586 bp, 7 predicted proteins | sample SoiMetdeltSBSDD2_FD_81776 | JGI IMG/M metagenome (GOLD analysis project Ga0075418, IMG submission 81776) | Bulk soil microbial communities from a Populus tree surrounding site in Tennessee, USA - Soil MetaG P. deltoides SBSDD2 | ecosystem: Environmental > Terrestrial > Soil > Tree plantation...
CAGCACGATGAACGGCCAATTGCTCTACCTGTGGGTGACCAAGCGAACCCTGGCCGCCGAGAGCCTGATGAACCCCATCCTGACGCTCGGCGTGGCCGGCATGGTCCTGGCGAGCCTGCGGGCCGCACGCCGCGCCGGCGGCGTGGGGCGCATGCCTTTCCAGGAGCGAGTGCTCCTTTGCCACCTCCTGATCTTCACCCTGATCGGCGTGCAGATCCTGTTCACCAAGATGGCTTATGGACCGCACCACATCATGGTGCTGTATCCCTTCCAGCTGTTCGTGACCTTCGGTGGGGTGATCGGAGTGGCCGGGATGTTGAGTACCGCGGTGATCGCCGCCGTCCTCGTGGCGTCCGGCCTGAACGTCGGCGCCGCCTACGAGCGGAACTTTCGACCGACCGCCGAATTCGCGCCGCATTGGAGCCCCGTCATCTACCAGTTGGTAGACTTTCTGAATCACCATCCCGCGGAGCGTATCGTGTCGGTGGACTGGGGGCTCCACAATCAGATCTGGGCCCTGGGCACTTCCAGGACTCGCGCGATCGCGCGGGACCGGTGGTTCGACTTCCGCTGGCCGCTCGGTGACCTCTCGGGCCAGGAGCGCACGTCCCTGCTGCGAGACTTTGAGGGAATACGTGGGCTGGCTATTACGTACGGCCCCGACGGGGACGGATTCAATAACTTTGGCACGAGGCCGAATTTCCTGAAGTGGTGCGCGGCCTTGGGCATCGTTCCGAGACTCGAGCGCGTGTTTACCAGTCCGGCGGGAGCCGTCATATTCGAGGTCTACACGGTAGACGGATCCCGACACTGACCGGCCACGGTGCCGCCCCACTTATCCCCCGCTAGAGTCCGATGGGCGTGATTCAGGGAGCAAGAACCAAAACGATCGTGGCGTCCCCAGCGGGATTCGAACCCGCGATCTCTGCCTTGAAAGGGCAGCGTGTTGGGCCAGCTACACCATGGGGACGTTCTTGAATCTTAGGCCTCAGCTCGATCGACTCGCGACGAGACCTCGAGCGGATCTATCGCATGTTAGCAGGGTTTACCGAGGTTCAATGGGTTCACCAATGAACCCTATTTTTTATCCTGGTCCGCCAGCTTCTTCAGCTGTTCAACGTTCTCGTTCCGCGTGCAGAAGTTTTCGGTGAGATCCTCGTGGCCGAGCGACAGAGTAATCCATGCCGAGGTCCAGGGCTTTGTCAGCACCTTCGGATCCTCGATTGTGAACTGATACTCGAGGTAATTCAGTGACGGCCGACGCAGCCGTTCGATGACGTGCAGCTGGTCGCTGTGGAACCACCCGTCGCGAATCCAGGTCCGTTCGTCGATTGAGATCGAATCGATGACGAGCGTGTCGCCGTCCCAGTGCGCGGTTTCGTCGCCGTTGAACAACGGCTCGAGATCGTCCTTGCTCTTGTGCGGGCGGCCATCGGTGTGCACGACGCGCCACCGGTTGTTGTTCTCAATCAGATGAATCAACTGACCTGGCTTCGTGTCGATCTGATGGACGTAGGCATTGTCCGTGAACATGCCCGGGACACCGACCGGCGTGCAGTTGACGTTCGCGCTTCCGAGTTCCAGGTCCACTCTGCTAAAGCTCTTGTACTTCGTTTCAGCCCACGGCTGGAACGGAATCGGATCTTCCTTCGGCCGCTGCTCCGGCAGAATGCTCCACGCGTTCGCCTTTCCAGTCGGTCCGGGGAACCAGACACCTGAGAGATCGACATGACCGTCTGACATCTTCGGCGGAGGTCCCCCCGGCGGCAACGGCACCGGCACGACGCTCCCCCTCGCCTGCACGAACGGCTTCTTCTCCTGTTCCTGTCCGGCAGTTGTGAGCGGCAGCAGACACACCGCTGCGAGCATCACGCCAAGGTAGATCTTCATGCTCATCTCCAGATCTTGGTGCCGAAGATCCCCTCGACATCCTGTCCCACACGCTGGATGGTGCCGTCGGCCAGCTTGACGAACGACGCGGCATAGCGGTTGTCGGTGCCGTTGCGCGACAGGCATCCGCGAACCGTCACTTCCTTGTTGACGCTGCCGTTCAACGCTGCGTACGTGGCACCGCCACGTTTGAGGTTCGAGGTGGACGAGAGCTGGAACGTCATCTCCACCTTCTCACCGGCCGCGTTTTTTCCGTCCACGAAGAGGTACGCATGCGGATTCTCGTACGCCACCTTCGTCAGCGTGCCAGTGAGGTCGGAGCACTTGCTCGAGTCGAACTCCACGGCAAAAGCATGGTGCGCGAATGTGGGTGACGAGGCAAACAGGACTAGGAGACAGAACGTGATGCCGGCTGCCGCTTTCATCTATGCGTCCTCCACGGACAGGCCAACCAGGTCAGCCTAGAAATCGTACTTTACGCCGAATTGCAGGATACGGGGTGCCCCGGCCTGCGTGGTAATGCGTCCAAACGTCCCGGCGTTGAAATTCACTTCGGGATCGCCCCAATTGAAGTGGTTGAGCAGGTTGAACGACTCGAGCCGCAGCTCCAGCCGTCGGGGCGCACCCGTGGCGATCAATCGTGACACGGCGAGATCGATGTTCCAGAAGGCCGGGCCGAGAACCGCGTTTCGTTTCAAGTCGCCGAGCGTGCCGGACGCGGGCTGCGCGAACGCCGCGCGGTTGAACCAGCTGTTCAGCGTCCGCAGATAGAAGTCGTCACTGACTTTGTTCGGCCGCTGATTGCCGATCCCGCTGAACGCGTTGTCTACGCCGCTGAGGATATTCAGACGGTTGCCCGACCGCCCGTTGAGGATCCCCGAAAACCGCCAATGCGACGCCAGCATCCGCACCGCACCGCTCGAGAGCTCCGGAGTTTCGTATCCGAGCGTCAGCGTGGCCAGATGTCGATGATCCTGATCGCAGTAGCCGTTGTCGAACTGCGGATTATTCGGATCGAGATAGCCCGCGGCCGATTGATTGAAACGAACCGGCGTCGCAGTACCGGTGCAGCGTGACAGCGTGTAGTTGCCGTTCAGGCTGATGCCACTGGTCGAACGGCGCAGCGCGGACAGTTTGACGCCGTGATAGTTCTGGAAACCGATGTCGGTGTTCAGGTCCAGCGGGCCGATGAACTGCGCCTCCCGCGGGTTCTGTTGATACAGCGCTCTGCGGAAATTCAGGTTCGCATTGGTCGAGCAGACGGGGTAGCTCACACCGTTTGGCAGCGTGCACGGACCGAGGCCCATGTAGATCCCCGGATTCAACTGCACTTGGTTCCACAGCCGATCGGAGTGGCTGCCAAGATACGCAACGCTGACACCCCAGTTGGTTCCAAGCTGTCGCTCCACCGTCACGTTCCACGACTGAATCCGCGGCGAGTTGATGCCCGGGTCCATCGTGCCGAAGGATCCAAACTGCACAAACCCGACGTCTGGACCTGTGGTGATCGGATGCGGATCGCCGCCGACCGATCTATAGGGGTCGTCCATCAGGCCCGGCGGATCGGTCAGAATCGAACGGTTGCCGAACGGCGGCGCGCCTGCGTTGATGTTGTGGTATTCGCCCGCCATGAAGTCGTAGCCCATCGAATACGACGAGCGCACCGCAAGCCGACCATCGCCGCGGACGTCCCAGGCAAAGCCGCCGCGCGGTGAGAGGTTCCACCACTGGGCGTCCAATCCGGTCTTGCCGTCCGGGAAGCCGGGATCGCCTGGCCACGTCAGTCCAGCCGGGGCGTTGTGGAAGACGGTGCTCTTGATCCCTTTCTGGAAGTTCTCCATCCGGAAGATCGTGACCGCGCCGTTGCGAACCTGCTGGCCGAAGTACGGTTCCCAACGCATCCCGAAGTTGACCGTCACTCGATTCGACAGCCGCCACGAGTCCTGTCCGTACAGTCCGAGGTAGATGTTGCTGATTTGGAGCAGATTCTTGGCGCCGTGCTCGAGCGTGGTGATGCGGCCCACGAGCAGGTCCGCCAGCCCGAGGCCCGTCGCCGAACCATTGAAGATCCAGTTGCCGTTCGCGCGCGAGGTGGACGTGTAGTCGCCCTTCCAGTACTGCACGTGACCACCCAGACCGAACTGATGGTTGCCGCGAACGACCGTCAGATCGTCGGCGATCTGGTACGTGTCGTTGTCGAACAGGGCGCGCGCCTGGTTGGCGGGATAGAGAGTGAACCCAGGCGTGACGGTCATCACCATGTACCCGGGGTCGTAGCTGTACACGTTGGCCCCGATGTCCTTCGGCGAGAAGAACGGCGTCTGATAGTTGTTGACGTAGCCCTTATTGATCGCCACGCGCAGCGCGTTCACGGCATTGGTGCTTACCACCGTGGTGGCGCCCAGCGTCGTTGAGTGCGACCAGTCGTCCGCGCCCTGATTCGTGGTCTTCAGCAGGTTGTCCGAGCCGCCAGCGTAGCCCGCCGGCTGCGTGAAACGTGTGATGAAGTACCGGCCGAAGAACGAATGCTTCGCGCTCAGTTGATAGTCGAGGCGCGCGAGCGTCTGCTTCTCGTCGCGATCCGATCCGATGTCATATGTGATCTGGCCGCATGGGTCGTTGGTCGTCGGCAGCCGCCGCGCAAGGTTGAGCGCCGCCGGACTGAAGAGCGCCGGATTGATACGGTTGTCGGCGTACGGCGCACGAAGTGCGACTTGACGGCCACCATTGCATTGCGGCGAGGTGACGATGGTGAAATCGCCCGCGAGCATGGCCGGCGTCGGAACGAACGCAATGTTCGACGAGGGCCGCTGGCGAAGGACCGTGGCTTGATAGCCGGCAAAGAAAAAGAGCCGATCCCTGACAATCGGGCCGCCGAGCGTGCCGCCGAATTGGTTACGCTTCAACCCATCGTCGACGCGCTTACCATCCGCGCCGATGCGTGCAAACGGGCTGGTCGCGTTGAACCGGTGATGGCGCAGGAACTCGAAGGCATTCCCTGAAAAGCGGTTCGTGCCGGACTTGGTGACCGCGTTCACGTTGGCGGCGGAGTGAAACCCATACTGCGCCGAGAGACCGCTGGTCGCCACGCGGAATTCCTGCAGCGCGTCGGGAAACGGCAACGGCAGGTTGACGTTTTCCTGCGGGTTGTTGTGGGTCGCGCCGTCAAGCGTGTAGCCCACGCCGGTTGGCAATCCACCCGCGACCGAGATCCGCACGCCGCCCGGCACTGTCCGGTTCGTCGCTTCCGCAGTCTGCACTGCAGCGCCCGAGAGCACGAGGAGGTCCGTTACCTGACGGCCTTGCAGCGGCAGTTCGACGATCCGCTCCTGCTCGACGACCGAGCTGATTCCCGCGCTTCGGACGTCGACCAGTGGCGCAGCCGCTTCGACAGTGACCGACTCCTCCAGCGTGCCGAGTGCCAGCGTCGCGTTCACCGTTGGTGCCGCGCCGACCTGCAACACAAGTCCGGTCTGTACGTACGTCCGGAAGCCCTGCAGGGCGACTTCCAACCGGTACGGGCCCGTCGGCAGGTTCGAAATCAGATACAACCCCGACTCGTCCGTGACCACGCTGCGCGTGAGACCTGTTGCGGTCTGCGTCATCGTCACGGTGGCGCCGGGCAGCACGGCGCCGCTCGTATCGGTCACACGCCCATTGATTTCAGCGGTCGAAAGCTGCGCCCATGATGGCGCAGCGGTGAAAAGGGTCGCCAGGAGAACAGCCGACGCAAACGTACACGACGCCCCGGGTCGACGTGCCATGAATCCGCCTTTCTGGATGGATGCGGGAGAGGGATGGCGATCGATTTGATGGGGCTTATAGCAGATGGGGTTTCCTCGGTTCAAGATGGTTCAGTGGTTCAGCGGGTTCTCTGAACCATCTGAACCTTCTGAACCAATTGAACCCACAATCAGCGACGGCGACCGGCGTTGCCGCGAACGCCACCGCGCGACCGATCATGAGCCGTCGCGCGACCGCTCCCGCGGCGCGAGCTATGGCGTATGGGCCGCTCGTACTCTTCCTCCTCCTCTTCCCCGTCCTGGTCGGTCCCGGCGCCCATCAGCGCCTCGCGATTGACCTTCGACTTCGCGATCATCGAGAGCTTCTCATCGGCGGCTTTCTCTTCGTCGAGCGTCTGGCCGAGCAGGTCCTTCGCTTTCTCGTTTCCCAGTAGTTCCGCGAAGTACGCGAGCGTGCCGTAGGACGCGATCTCGTAGTGCTCGACCTTTTGCGCGCCCGCGATCAATGCCGCATCGAGAACGGAACCCTCCAACTCTTCTATGGCGTGCTTCCCTTCCTCGACGATCCCCATGATGCCGTCGCATTTCTTTCCACGGACGGGTTCGCCGATTGTCCGGAAAACCTGCTCGAGTCGCTGTACCTGTCTCTCGGTTTCGCGGAGATGATTCGTGAACGCTGCGCCGAGTTCCTCGGATTCCGCCGCCTTCGCCATGCGCGGAAGTGCCTTGGTCAACCGTTTCTCGCCGTCGTACATATCGCGGAGTTCTTCAACGAACAGTTCCTGTAACGATTTCGCTGGCATGTGGGCTCCTCTCCTGATCCGCGCGCAACGATGCAGGAGCGATGCCCATGCTCAATGCTCAATGCCCAACGCTCAATGCTCAACGGTCATTGGGGCCACTGATTGGGCGTTGAGCATTCGGCATTGAGCATTGAGCATTGAGGAAGATGGGCCCCCCGGGGATCGAACCCGGGACACCGTGATTAAAAGTCACGTGCTCTACCACTGAGCTAGGGGCCCGTCGTGTTTCTACGCGCTGGCTTTTAGCGCTTTGCGTGTTGGCGGCGACGAGGTCGATTGTCCCCGTAATTGTCCTCGTCATCGCTTGAGCAATGCGCGCGGCGTCGGCGAGATCTGCTGCTAACGATAGCGTACCGCCGATAGACCGCTTCTGTCTTGTTGCCGTTGACGGCTGTCGCCTGCACGACACGGTAGCGCGCTCGAGATTCCCAAACCGCGCTGCGGTCTGAAGTCGTCATGAGCCGGCCTGGGCAGCCTGCCGACTCGCACGCTGACGTGCGCGGCATTCGATACCGAATTCGGGCGCGAGCTGTCCTATGGCGACGACCTAATGCGGTCAGAGTTTGTTTTGGGCGGCGTCGGTCGTGATGATCGTTGGCTGAAACCGCGGATTGATGGCATTGCGCGCTACTCAAAAAAGAGATTCGGCATTTTCCGGGCGACAAGAGGTCAATATTTCAGTCAATTACGAAAGGCGACTCTTGAGAGTGCAGAACCTCTGCATTAGGATGGCGGTCACGTCGGCGTGCCGAATACCAACAACCCGCTCCCGATCACCTGCCCGAAGTGCCATCACAGTGGAAGCATGGTCATCGTGCAGAGCCGCACGGTCATCATGGCGAAGTGCGCCGATTGCCGCCACACATGGGCCACCAATTTGGACGGGCTGCCTAGCGAGATCCAGGAGAAGGTCCGCGCTCTGCTGGAAAACGATCAGCAAGATGCTCACGTGAGGATGCCGCCGCAGCGGAACAACCCCACATAAATTCTTGTATCTCGTCGCGAACGGTGTCGGTCGCTTTTCTCGGTCCGAGGGTCGAGCGAAACGGGCGCGACGCTGGAAGCGGTCATCCAGCCGGGCGTGAGCATGATTCCCCGTCGCTCGTGTGTGAAACGGTACGCCGTTTGAGCACCAATTAAAGGTGGCAATTGAACGGCGGGACAAGCGGCGCCGAACGGATGTGATTCAGCTGGTGGTCGATCAAATTGTTCGTATGCCCGATTCGCGCGTCACGATCGCAAGCCTGAAGGATTTCCTTAATATTCCTGAAGATGGAGCGCGACGAATTATCGCCAACCTCGTAAAGGCCGGTCTCATGTACGAGGTGAGCACAGGAGTATGGGCGCGGGCGTTGAACGTCGCGTCAGGCCAACGTGTCGCACGACTACGTCGCGATGTGTAACGCCGGATGGCATCGGATGTAGGTATCGCGACATTCAACGCTTGATCGATTGCGGCCCTCATCCCTTCTGCGGCTTCAATCCAGCGCCTCCGTGTCCGCTTGGTGACGAGTTCTTCCGTAACCGTCAGCGGCGATCCAACGGCTGAGCCCGTGCAAAGGTAGACTCGATTATCTCACTTCGATTTCGATGGCGTGTGCGTCGGCGCCCCCCACCGGTGTAAGCGCATGCGTTTGAAAACGTGGAAGCGGGAGCCACTGACCGGGCTGCGAGATCCGAACAGGGTCGGTGCCGCCGATCCCGCCTTGCTCGAGCGTGCCGGCCAGGAGCACGATGACGGTGGCGCCCATGTGATTGTGCATGACCTCCGGCGAGCGCGCTTTGAGTACGACGTCATAGACCGTGAACGATCGGTTCTCCTTGAATAGCGAGGATCCCGGCGCGGTGACGGGCTGTCCCGCCGCGGGAAATGTACCTTCTCGCATGTTTTCGATTTCGAACGCCCGGTACTCCGTCGTTCCGTTGTTCTCAATGCGGTACGTTGCCGGCGCGCCCGTGTGCTCCGCAACGATCACCGACCCGTGCGCGTTCGGCGCCGATGCCGAGAGGAGCTCTCCATTACGCTGAATGTTCAATGTGCCTTCACCGATGATAACGGTCGCGACGTCGTACTCACGCCGAAACGGCGGCGTCGATTGGCCGGGCGGCAACGTCACGTCCCAGAGGCGCAGATCATTCGTGTACAGCAGCCGCTTGTGGTGAGGCTCGTTGGCAATCGACACTGCATCGGACTGAGCCTGAGCCGCCAGCTGCGCAACCGTTGAGACCGGCAGATCACGACCGAAGGCACAGAGAATTGCCATAAGTACACACACGAGGAAGAGACGGCTCATCACGCGGATTGTAATAGAGAAGATGGACAACGACTTTCCTGAGGGCATCATCGACCAGACCGCGCATCGCCCATGGCCGGTGCCGAACGGCCCGTGGTTGATGACGCAGAGCTGGCATAACCTGCTGTTCGCACACTGGCCGGTGGACGCTGCACTGCTCCGCAGCCGGATGCCTGCGGGCCTACCGCTCGATCTGTACGACGGCCAGGCATGGATCGGCGTCGTACCGTTTCGCATGACGAACGTCGGGCCGCGCTTGCTGCCTGCATTGCCGTGGGTGTCGGAGTTCGCCGAGGTGAATGTGCGCACCTACGTGACGATCGGCGGCAAACCTGGCGTCTACTTCTTCAGCCTGGACGCCGACAGCGCGCTGGCAGTTGCCGCCGCGCGGTCGCTGCTGCACCTGCCCTATTTCACGGCGCAGATGCAGGTCCAGTACGAGGGATCGCGTGTTGACTATTCGAGCCGCCGCACCACCGGCGGCGATGCCCCGGCAGAACTGGTCGCCCGGTACGAACCCGTGGGTGCCCCCTTTCACGCTGAGCCTGGCACGCTCGACTACTTCCTGACCGAGCGTTATTGTCTGTACAACGTCGACGCACGATTTCGTGCCTACCGTCTCGAAATTCATCATCTGCCGTGGACGCTGCAGCGCGCCGAAGCCAGCTTCACCATAAATACGATGACAGAGGCTGCGGGCCTCCGCCTGCCGGCAATCGGGCCTGTTCTCCACTTTTCACCGCGGCAGGACACGGTGGCCTGGGGCCCTGAAACTCTTGAGACAGTTCAGCCGTCCTAGAAGGGTAAGGCTCTTGCTACCCGAGAACGATATGCCGAAAGCCGCGCGGGGACGTCCGAAAACGCTCGAGTTCACGCCGACCCGGCGCCGGAAGGCGCTGATCGACTGGAGCGATCCGTCCAAGCAGGCGCATGTACTCGACTGGCGCCACCGTGCTCAGGAATTCGGCCTTGCCGTCGAAACCCACGAGGAACTCGAGGACTCGGGTCAGCCGTTCGCGCCGAGCGCTGAGCAAATCCTCCACGACGAGGAGCCGGAAGCGTTCGAGGACCAGGCGGTTCAGACCGACGAGGAGCAGCTCGGGGCAGGGGCACCGGTCGGTCGCGAGGAAGTAGACCTCGTACGCGTCTACCTCCAGCACATCGGGAAGCGCAAGCTGCTCAAGGCCGCTGAAGAGCGCATCATCGGCGAGCGCATCGAGAACGCGCAGCGAGATCTCGTGATGACGCTTGGCGACATTCCGTCAGTGGTCCAGACCCTTCTCGCGCTTGCGGATCGTATTCGGACCAAAGGTGACCCTGCTGCGGAGTTGATTCTGCTGCCCGAAGGCGGCGAGCTGAAGGAAGAGCACGTCACGCCGGTCTTGAAAGCGTTCGCTCGCATCAAACGCCGCCGCCTGCTTATCGACACCGCGCGCACCAGGCTCGAACACCCGCGTCTTGGTGCGCGAATGCGAGCGCAGCTCGAATCGCAGATCGATCGGACCCGGAAAGCGATCAGCGACGACCTGGCGGCGCAGCCGATTCGCCCGTCTCTCGTTGACGACATCGTCACCGAGCTGCGCCATGTCGACGAAGAATTCCGGAACCTCGAGCAGCTTCCGCGCGACGAGCGCCTGAAACGGTGTCAGGAGCTCGAGACGCGTGTGGGCCTTACTCGCGCCGAGTTCCGAAAACGCTACGGGCGCGTGCAGGCATCGGAAGACACCGTCCGCGAAGAGAAGCGTTTCCTGATGGAAGCCAATCTCCGGTTGGTCGTGTCCATCGCGAAGCGGTACATGAACCGCGGGCTGTCCTTCCTGGATCTGATTCAGGAAGGGAACCTCGGGTTGATGAAG
>Ga0075418_10010083_pt1 | contig 10584 bp, 4 predicted proteins | sample SoiMetdeltSBSDD2_FD_81776 | JGI IMG/M metagenome (GOLD analysis project Ga0075418, IMG submission 81776) | Bulk soil microbial communities from a Populus tree surrounding site in Tennessee, USA - Soil MetaG P. deltoides SBSDD2 | ecosystem: Environmental > Terrestrial > Soil > Tree plantation...
ACTGGGACCAGCGGCACTTTGCTCCGCCGCGCGACGGCGATGAAACCCGGTTTGAGCGGCTGCAACTGGCCGTCGCTGGTGCGCGTCCCCTCGGGGAAGATGAGCACCATGTCCCCTCCCTTGAGCCGCCGCAGCGTCTCCTTGAGGCCGGACAGTCCCCCGCCTTCGCGATCGATGGGGATCGTGTCGAGAAAGCTGATGATCGGGGCCAGCAGCTTGTTTTCGAAAAGGGTCGTGCGTCCCAGGTAAGTCATCCGCCGCGAGCAGGTCAGCCCGACCAGCGGCGGGTCGAGATAACTCTGGTGATTGGCGCAGACCAGCGCGCCGCCGGCGGCCGGCCAGTGCTGGCGTCCCGTCACGCGGAACCGAAAGAACCACACCACGACCAGCCGCGCCAGGGCGCGGAGGATGTCGTAGACAAGGCGCTGAGCGAAGGTGCGGTGCATCGAGACAGTAGAACGGAATTCATTCCGTTCGGGAAAGCCCAGCCATGTAGAACGGAATTCATTCCGTTCGAAAAAACGCCCAACCGGATCGAGAATATTTGCCGAACCAGGAACGGAATGAATTTCGTTCTACGGGCGCTGGCACTGCCGCACGATTTCCTCCAGCCGATCGACCACCTGCTCGGCGGTCAGCCCGTCGGTCAGCACTTCGATCGCGTCGGCCGCCTGGACCAGCGCCCCCAAGGGGCGAATCGCGTCCCGGCGGTCGCGCTCGGTTTGCTGCGCAAGCACTTCCTCCAGCGAAATCGTCTCGCCGCGGGCGGCCAGCTCGGCGTGCCGCCGCCGCGCACGCTCCTGCGGGGTGGCCGTGAGAAAAATCTTGCACTCGGCACTGGGGAAGGCGACCGTCCCCTGGTCGCGCCCTTCGGTCACCGTGTCCTGCCCGCCGGCAATCTGCCGCTGCAATTCGACCAGTCGCGCCCGCACGCGCGGGTTGTCAGCCGCCAGGTGCACTGCGGCGGCCACGTCGCTCGTGCGGATCGCTTGCGTCACGTCCTGGCCGTCCAGCAGCACGCGATCCGCCTGGAATTCGATTTTCAATCGTCCGGCTAGCTCCGCGATCTGGTCCGCGTCGCCATCCCCGAGCCCGGCCTGCAGTGCCGCCAGCGCCACGGCCCGGTACATAGCGCCCGTATCGAGGAACTGAAAGCCCAGCCGCCGCGCGAGCTGCCTGGCCACGCTGCTCTTGCCTGCTCCGGCCGGTCCGTCGATGGTGACGATCATGGGAGGCCAGGAGTCAGGAGTCAGGGGTCACCAGGTCGCGACAAGTTCAATCCATCCATGTGCCGGCAGATCGACGCGGATCTTACCTTCCTCGACCGTGCAGTCGCCGGCTGGCTCGCCGCGAAAATCGACTTGCCGTGCGGTCTTGATCGGCCGGAAGGCGCTCAGCGTCAGGTTCGCCGGCCGGCCCGCCGTTTCCAAGAGCCGCACGCGAAAGCTGCTCACGCTCGTTCCCTGCGCCAGCGGCTCCCAGTGCGTCGCGATCACGTTGCGAGCGTCGATGTGAAACAGCCACCCGGAGGTGCCGCTCGTCGGCTGCGCCGCGCCTTGGACGATCAGCGGCGGCGACAGCAGACTCACGGCCTCGAGCATCGGATGCGTCAGATCGATGCCGATCCCCAGCCGGAATTTTCGCTGCGTTTCTCCGCGCGTGAACAGGAGCGTGTCCAGCATCCGCGACTCGTGCCGCCGATGAAAGGGCAAGCCGCCGGCGAGAATCGTCGTGGTGTGCTTGTCGGCGGCAATTTCGACATAATGCGGCGACTCGAATCGCTGACCGCTGGCGGACTGACGAGTTTCATTCACGGTGCGGAACAGCTCGGCCGCTTCGTCGGCCCAGGCAAAGCGGCAGCAATAATAGGAATTCCACGGGTCGGGCTTCAGCTCCGTGGCGGGATCGAGCTCGACTTCGACTTGCAGCACGCGGCTGCCGCGCCACACGCGATAGGTTTGCACGTAACCCGCCAATTTCTCGCCGTGCAGGTCCACGAGCCGTCCGCGGACGACGATCTCCCCCATGGCTGTCGTGGAGCAAGTCACGTCGAGCGAGTCGGCGGCCATCACCGAGTAAGTTGCCGTCTCGTCGGGATCGCGGAACGTGTCCCCCGGCCGCTGCTTGGGGCCGGGCATTCGCAGCGCCACCTGCTGCGACAGCCGATTGCCGCGGGCCTTGTATTCGTGCAGCGCCGCCAGCCCGCCGGTGGCGGGATTGATGACGGCCTCGAAGAACTCATTGCGGAGCGTGTTGTCCTCGGCCAGGAGCAGAGCTTTCTTGTCGCGGGCCAGTGGGGCCGAATTGCCGCCGAGCCACACAAACCCCGACGGCGGCAAATCGACGACCGCCAGTTTTCGCTCCGCCGCTTCGTCGGCGACATAAACGGGCCTGGCGACAGCCGGCAAGGACGCGCTGGAGGGCAATTCCACGCCGATGCGGCGCACGAAGCTGCACGGATTGAGGATCAGGCAGCCGCGTGGCTCGGACTTGCCGCCGGCGAGAGTGTCGGCCCAGGCGGAGGCAGCGGAATCGAGAGAGAAGGCAGTCGAGGCAGAGTGGGCAGCCGATTCCAAAACGTCAGGGGGGCGGGAGTCGTTTTCGGGCAGGGATCGTTCTGTCGGCTTGGCGCTACGGCCGAAAACGACTCCCGACCCCGCCAGCGCGGCCGCTTCCTGAACCCTGACCTCTGAACCCTGAACCCTCCCAGCGACCAGCGTCGTCAGCGTCCTCAGCGTCTTCTCCGCGCGCTGGCAATACTCCCGCTGCCAGTAGCGCACGCTGGTCGAGAGCGGATCATCCTGCTTGCGGATGACCGACTGCTTGAGGTACGGCGAGCGGTACCGATCGGCTTCGAAGCGGTCGAGATGCCCTGGCAGATCGGTGTCGCGGAAGTACTGCTCGACCGAAACGAATTTTCCCAGGGCCCTTGAATAGCCGGCGATTCGCCGCAGGTCGGCCATCCACTGGCTGGCCTGTCCTGGCCAATGCGCCAGGCACAGCGTGGCCACGTGGTCGGAGTCCATCGACTCTCCCATCTTCGTGGCGAAGCTGAGAAAGGTCTGCGGCTTGCTGGCGTCCAGCGGCGGCCTGGCGATAGTGTCGATCACGCTGCCGTCGATCCCTTCCCAGCGGACCTTGAACTGCGTGCCGCTGGGAACGCCCCCCTCCTCGAAGCAGGCGTGCAGCGCGCCGCGAAAGCCCAGCTTGCTCAAAATTCCGGGGAGCGTCGGCGTCAAACCAAAGCGCCAGCGGCCGAAGACTTCGGGGTGCCGGCCGAGAATCGATTCGTACTCAGCCAGGCCGTGACGCAGCCCGGCGAGAATCGTTTCCTGGGACAAGAGCGGCAGCCGCTCCTCCTGGTCCTCTCCGCCAATCAGGCCTATGCGGTCCTCGGCAATGGCCGCCCGCAGCGCGGCCAGCGATGCCGGCTCCTTCTGCTGCATTTCCTTGAGCAGTGCCGCCGAGAGGAGCAGGTTCGTGGATGCTGGTTGCGCCAGCTCCTGGCGCAGCGTGTCACCGAGCGTGGTCGATGCGATCAGATTCAGATCGAGCAGAAAGGCATCGACCGGATAATAGTGATCGCGCTCTTCCGCCAGGACGCTGAAGCAGGCGTGCAGCTTTTCCTTGGCGGTCGCCAGATTCCCTTCGACCGCCGCGATGGCGGCGCCGATTGCTTGCCCCTTGAAATACGTCTCATCGAGATTGCTGGAATAGCGCATCTGGCGGGTCAGCAGCTCGACCTGGAGATAACAGTATCCCAGCGCCAGAAAATCGGCGGCCAGCTCGGGATCGACCGGTGGCACTCCTTCCCCCAGCGGAGTGAGGGCCGCCTCGACGATCTCCTGGCGGCTGGCGGTCTTGCGGACGATGCAGCCCCCTTCGTCCTTGACGCGCTGGGCAAAGCCGGTGGGGAGCCTGGGGACGCACACACTCGGCACGACAATCAGGCGGTCCTTGACCTCCTGAGGCGGGTCTTCGATTCGCCGCCAGGCGGGGGCCTGGCCGGCATTGGCCAACAACACCGGGTGCCAGAGGGCCGACCAGGAGCAGAGCAGGCTTTGGGCGTCGTCCCCCTCGGGATACGTGGGAAAGTCCTCCAGGCTGTGACAGGGGAGGAGGATCAGCAGCTCCTGGTACTTCATGGGCTTGCTGGGGCGGCTGGGTCGGGGCTGCTGGAAATGATTCGATGGAAACGGCTGACTTTCAGGCAGGCTTCACGATAACCGCAGTGGGCGACAGCGTCGAGAATGCCCCGTTTTCGCCGCGATAATGACGAACGGGGTCGGGAGTCGTTTCGGGTCTACCCTCATAGGTGATGGACAAACTATTGGCCCGAAACGACTCCCGACCCCTTTGCCCCGGGGTGACTGGCCCGATGTTTCAACCTTTTTACATCGTCAGGCGGCGGACTGATTGAAATCGTCCGGTCCAGCCAATTAAGATGACCCTCGCCCGGATCTTGGCAGGCAGTCCCAGCGGATCGTGAAAAAACGGTTGACGAGCGCAATCTCGTTTCGCTACAGTAAATGAGAACAGAGAACCCTCGGCTTCCGCAGTCACCTGCCGCACTTATCCGGACTTTGTCTAATCACGCGGAGCCGAAGGACGCCCATCGGTCCATTCGGGGCTCGATTCCGCGGGCGTGAGGAAAACTATGGCGAAAACTGTCGGTGTTTGGGGGATTGATATCGGTCGCTGCGCGCTGAAGGCTCTTCGTTGCCGGCTCGACGGCGACAGCGTCGTGGCGGACGCCTTCGACTACATTGAATATCCCAAGCTGCTCAACCAGCCGGAGGCGGACGCAGCCCAGCTGATCAAGGAAGCGCTCGAGCAATTTCTGTCGCGCAACACGGTCAAGGGGGACCGCGTCGCGATTTCGGTCTCGGGCGAATCGGGTCTGGCGCGGTACTTCAAGCCGCCCCCCGTGGACGCCAAGAAAATCTCCGACCTGGTGAAGTTTGAAGCTCGCCAGCAAATCCCGTTCGCTCTCGAAGACGTGATCTGGGATTACCAGCGGATGGCCGGCGGCCAGGAAGTGGACGGCTTCGTGCTGGAGTCGGAGATCGGCCTGTTTGCCATGAAGCGCGAGCAGGTGGCCAAGGCGCTGGCGCCGTTCAAAACCGCAGGCATCGAGGTGGACATTATCCAGCTCGCGCCGATCGCGGCCTACAACTACGTCGCCTACGACTTTCTCAAGTCGCTCCCCGAGGGTCAGGAATACAACCCCGAGGATCCGCCTCCCTCCACCGTCGTGCTCTCGATCGGCACCGACACCACGGACCTGGTCGTCACCAATGGTTACCGCGTCTGGCAGCGGAACATACCGCTCGGCGGCAATCACTTCACGAAACAGCTCTCCAAGGACCTCAAGCTCACGTTCGCCAAGGCCGAGCACCTGAAGCGCAATCCGCGCCAGGCGGACGATCCCAAGGCAATCTTCCAGGCGATGCGCCCCATCTTCGGCGACATGGTCACGGAAGTGCAGCGCTCGGTCGGCTTTTTCCAGAGCCTCGACCGCAAGGCGAAGATTTCAAGCGTTGTGCTGCTGGGAAATACGGTCAAGCTGCCGGGGCTGGGACAGTACCTGTCCAAGCACCTGGGATACGAGGTGAAGGAGGTCGACTCCTACCACCGGCTGTCCGGGTCGGGCGTCGTCAGCGCACCGGCATTCAAGGACAACGTTCTGACCTTCGCCACTTGCTACGGGCTGTGCCTGCAGGCCCTGGGAAAAGGAAGGCTCTCCACCAACCTGCTCCCCCGCGAGATCATGACCGAGCGCATGATCCGCGCCAAAAAGCCGTGGGCGGTGGCGGCGCTCAGCGCGCTGGTGCTGGGGCTGGGGCTGAACTACGTCTTCTGGTACCGCACGTATGAGCAAGTCCATCCACTAACGACCGTCGGCGGTGTGACCTGGGAAAATGCGCTCAGCGAAGCGCAGAGCGTGCAGACCGTCAGCACCAACTTCCAGGCGGAGGACAAAAAGAAGCAGGAGCTCGTGAAGAAGATCGGCGGCTTCAGCACGGAAGTGGTCGGGACTTCCGATCGCCGCGTGATGTGGCTGGAGCTGCTCAACGCGATCAACCTGGCGCTGCCCAAGACGGAGGGCATCGCCGCCAACACGGTTCCTGACCCCAAGACGGTTCCTTTCAACAAGCGCAAAGAGCTGCACGTCGAGTACGTCGAAACGGAGTTCTATGACGACCTCAACAAGTGGTGGAAATTGCCGAAGGTCAAGCAGTTCTATCTGGAAGCCAATCCGCATCTGCTGACTGCGGCTCCGAATGCCGGCGGGCCTGCGCCGGCTCCTGCCGCTCCACCAGCCGCGGCGCCGCAGTCGCCTCAAGGGGGGGGCGGACCGATGGCAATGTCCCCGGGGATGACCGGGGCGGGTGGTGGACAAGCTGCCAGCGCAGGGACGATCAACGTCGATTCGATCAATGTTCCTGGCCCGACCGGACCGGGCTGGGTGGTCGAACTCAAGGGGTACCACTATTACCACGATCCGGTAAACCCGCGCGTGGGCGCCAATCACGTCCGCTCGACCCTGATCCATAACCTGGAAAATGGTTTTCTCCAGTTGCCGACGCCCAACGGGAAAATGGTATTCACGATGGATGAGCTGGGAGTCGGATACGTCATTTCTGCCTATGACGCCAGGCCCCAGGAGGTCAAACTGCCCAATCCCAACGCCGCCCCGGCTGCCGAAGGTCCCGCGGCAAATGTTGCCAGCGGTTTCGGCGCGGTTCCCGCGCCCGGAGCAAATGGCGCCAAGAAAGGAAAAGAAGCGGCCACGGAGGATCCCGATAATCCACCTTTCTATACCGTCCAACGCTACGAGTTCGTTGTTCAGTTCGTGTGGCAGGAAAAACCGCTGAACATCCGCCTGGAAGAGAAGGCCAAGAAGCCGGCCGCCGCCGCGCAGGCTGTCCAAGGTCAGACGGCCCCTGTCCCGGGACAGGCATCTCCAGCGCCAGGACCTGCGCCGGCACCGCCGGCCACGCAGCAAGGTGCGCCAGTTAATCCCACTGCTCCCGCCAATACCGGAGTTCCCGCAGCGGCGACTCAAGTTCCTCCCGCGGCTGCGGCGCCAGGCGCCGCAGCCGCACCCCTGCCTCCTGATGCGACAGCTCCCGTCGTCCCTGGCACGCCAGCGCCCATGCCCCCGGCCACTACGGTTCCAGGGCCGCCCCCAGCAGCCGGACCTGCTACCGAGGTGAAAGGATAAGGACCAAACCCATGGACAAACTCAAAGAACAACTCGCTCCCATCCAGAAGCACATCTTCTGGATTCTCTGCGGCTGCATCCTGGCCGTGAGCCTATTCAGTTGGTACAGCGCAACGTCTCATCTCAAGTCGGAACAGGAAAGGCTCAAGGGGGACATTGTTTCCAAGACCAATGCCGTCAGGGCGATTCAACCCAACCATCCCAACGACGACACCAACAAAAAGATGGAAGAAATGGCCAAGGCGTACGGCGAGGATGTAGCCAAGGCGTGGGCGTTGCTGGCGGCGAACCAGGAGAAGGTGCTGGTCTGGTCAACGAGAGTTTTCGATCCGGAGTTTATTCGCGCCGTGACGCCGCTTCGCCCTCCGGAGCTCAAGGTTGGGAAAACTTTGAGCGACGAAATCTCGCGCGACGATCGGATCGTGGCCCGCAACGTGTTCGAGAGGGTCTTGCCCGAATTAGCCGAAATTATCGGCGCCAAATGGGGCGCCAAGGCGCGCGCCGGCACGGGGATGGGTATGGGGGGCGTTCCCGGCGCAGATATTCCTGGAGGGTTCGGCGGAGCGGAACCGGGCGCTGGCGGCGCGGAGCTGCTCGCTGGGGCGGCTCAAGAGAAAGAGGAAGACAATTCGCTCGTCATTTGGAATCCGGGCAACCAGGCGGAGCTGGTGGAAGACCACTTCAAGTTCACGACCAGCGAAGCGACGATTCCTACGACCCTGGAAGTGCTCTACGCCCAGGAAGACGTCTGGGTCCTCCAGAACATCATGAACATCATCAAGGCCACCAACGAATCCCAGGGGCCGATCTCCCAGCGGCACCAGGCGGCAATCAAGTACATCGACGCTATCCGCATCGGCCGCAGCGCAGCGGCAGTTGCCGGCAAGGTCAGCACTCCCGGCGCAGGTGGCGCAGGAGGGGGCATGGGAGGCGGAATGGGGCAGGGAATGCCGTCCTCGGAAGACATGACGTCGAAGATGATGGGGAGTGCGATGGGCGGCATGGGAGGTGGTGGAATGCCCGGCGCCGAAGGTGGCGCGGCCCCAGCCCCTGGCGCGGCGGCCGACCCAGGCGGGGCGGGCGGCATGGCCGGTGGAGCGATTCCGGGCGGGGGCAGCATGCCCGGCGCCCAATCGTCCTCCAGCGACCCGGCCGACAATCGTTACGTCGATCGCGATTACAAAGCGCTGACGGCCGAGCGGCTGAAAAAGGCGATGCGCGGCGAGCTCTCGGATCCCAAAGACTTGCTGCTGGCAGTTGCCAAGCGAGTTCCCGTACGTCTGAATTTCAAGATGGATCAGCGCCGCGTCCCCGAACTGCTGGCGGCCTGCGGCAATTCAAAGCTCCCGGTGGAAATCAAGCAGGTGCGCGTCAACCGCCAATCGGGAGGCAACTTCGGCGGTGATGGTGGCGGCGGAATGATGCCAGGCATGGGAGGCGGGATGATGGCGCCGGGGATGGCCGGCGGATCCACCAGCGCCATGATGGCCGGCGGCATGGCAGGGGGAGCAGAAGCGGGCGGCGGGTTTCCCGGGATTGGGGGCGCGTTCGGAGGCGGCGGCGCAGTCAATCCCAACCGCAGCAAAGTTGCGGACGCGACGCACGATCCCAACGAAGTCGGACTGGAACTGTACGGAATCGTCTACATTTACAACCCGGTCAACCGGACGGTGCTGGGTTTGCCGGCGACGGAAACTTCCGCCACGGTAACGCCCACGCCCACGCCGGCCAGCACCACGCCCCCGGCCGCTCCGGCGACGCCCGCGGCCAACACGGGCGCGGCAGTGACGGCCCCCGCGGCGGTAACGCCCGGCGTTAACTGAGAGGTCAGAGTTCGGGCAGGAGACTGATTCGAGACTGATTTGAAATTGCAAACCAATCGCGCTGTGGGCCGCCTGTCCAGCGGCCCGGGGACGGCGCGCAGGAGAGTCAGACGATGAAAAAACCAAAACTAAGCATCAACTTTGGCGACGGCGGTTTCCAGGGATGGCTGGTGCGTCACTGCGAGAAGTTCATCCTGGGGATCGTCGTCTTGCTGGCGCTGTTCGTGATCTTCCGCGGCTACTCGCTGGCCGGTCTGGGGAGCGACAATTCTCCCGACAAGCTGAAGACCGTCGCCGGTGACAAGCGGCGGGAAATTACTGCCACCAGTTGGGATGTCTTCGCCAAGGACCGGCAAGTGGCCCTGGACACGGCGATAAAGGTGAACGACGGCCAGCAAATCAAAATTGTGGCCGAAGACTACCCACTTCCCGGCAAGTTCAATCCCTCGGACTTTCCCATTTGGGGCCCGCGACAAGACCCCACGCTCTTTGAGCCGATCAAACTCAAAACGGTCCCCATCGTCACCTCGCTGGCCTACGTCGCTCCGAATAACTACGTCGATCCGCTTGAAGGAGCCGAAGAATCCGAGAAGAAGCCGGTTAAACGTCCGCCCCCCAAGCCCAAGGTTGCGGCCGGGGCGGGCATGGCCGGAATGGAATCGCTACCAGGCGCGCCTGGTGGCACTCGCCGGCGGGGCAAGGGCGCCTCGTCGCCCATGGCCGACGGCATGGACTTGCTGGGCGGCGGTGGAGAGGCATTGCCCGGCGGCGGACTGATGCCGGGGATGGAAGATGGCATGATGGGAGGAATGGGCGCAGGTCCGACGAGCGAGATGCTGGTCGGTCAATTTCGGCCGCCTGCTGGATCGATGCTCAAGACCCGGAACGCCGTGGTTCTGATGGCCCTCGTGCAGCACAAGAAGCAGTTCGAGGAATACGAGCGCGTGCTCAGCAATGCGCTCGACCCCGATCCCTACCGAGACCAGCCGACGTACCGTTCGTTCCTGGTCCAGCGGGCCGACGTGACCGCCGATCCGGCTGCCGATCCCGACACGCTCAAGTGGGACCCGGTCAGCACCAAAGTTCTGCTCACCGACTGGGCCAAGTGGTCCGGCACGCCGCAGGACATCCTCGACCAGGCGTACCTCCAATACGTGGACTACGACACGCGCATCGGCCTCACTTATCCCCTGGCTCCTTTCGTGCAGCGGGATCTGTGGGATGCGATGACTCATCCCGACATCCCGCTGGCCTCGGCCGGCGGCTATCAATCGCCGACAGGCGAAATGCCCGCCGAGGAAGCTGCTCCAGGTGAAGAAGGGGATGAAGTTCCCGGCGTTCCCGTTCCGGGACGCGTGCGCCGCCCTGGAGGAATGGTTCCGGGCGCTGGAATGACTCCCGGCGCCGGCATGACTCCCGGCGCCGGCATGACTCCCGGCGCAGGAATGCCGCGGAGCGGAATGCCCGGCGCTGTGCCGCGGCCCGGCATGCCGGGTGGCGCGGGCGCGATGCCCGGCATGCCCGGCATGCCTG
>Ga0075418_10010086_pt1 | contig 10581 bp, 9 predicted proteins | sample SoiMetdeltSBSDD2_FD_81776 | JGI IMG/M metagenome (GOLD analysis project Ga0075418, IMG submission 81776) | Bulk soil microbial communities from a Populus tree surrounding site in Tennessee, USA - Soil MetaG P. deltoides SBSDD2 | ecosystem: Environmental > Terrestrial > Soil > Tree plantation...
GACATGCGCGGGATCGCGGCGCGCGCGCAATAGAACGCGCCGAACACGTTGACCTCGAACACGTCGCGCAAGGTCGCGGCCGCGACCGCCTCGACCCGCGACGCCTTGCCGGTGATGCCGGAGTTGTAGATCAGATGGGTCAGGCGGCCGAGCTCGCGATCGATGGTGTCGAACGCGTGCGCGACATCGTCCTCGCGCCCCATGTCGCCTTGCACCGCGATGGCGCGCCGGCCCAGCGCCCTCACCTCCTCGACCACGCGGTCCGCGGCCTGCGCATTACTCTTGTAGTTGACCGCAACGTCATAGCCCTGCCGGGCGGCGAGACGCACGCAGGCCGCGCCGATGCCGCGGCCGCCACCAGTGACCAGGAGGATCTTGACGCTCATGCCTTGGGTTCCATCGATTTGCCGCCCGAATAGCGCGCACGCAGCCGCTGCCGGCGCCGCCGGTTGCGCCCGGCGAGCACGTTGAACAACTCGACCGCGGCCGCGAACGCCATCGAGGAGTAGATGTAGCCGCGCGGAATATGCACGCCAAACCCGTCGGCGACCAGGGCGACGCCGATCAGCACCAGGAACGCCAGCGCCAGCATCTTGGTGGTCGGGTGACGCGAGATGAAACCGGAGACCGGGCCGGAGGCGACATACATCACGATCATGGCGATCACGATCGCGGCGACCATGACCTCGATGTCCTTGGCCATGCCGATCGCGGTGATGATCGAGTCGAGCGAGAACACGAGATCGACCACCACCAGCTGAGCCACGATCCAGAGAAAGGAATCCTTGGGCGAGGCTGCGAGCGCATCGTGATCCTCCGCCTCGACTTCGGCATGGATCTCGTGCGTCGCCTTGGCGATCAGGAATATGCCGCCGCTGATCAGGATGAGATCGCGCCACGAGAACTCCTGCGCCAGCACGGTGAATACCGGCTGCGTCAGCTGCATGATCCAGGTCAACATGAGAAGCAGGACGACCCGGAATATGAACGCGAACAGAAGTCCGATCTGGCGGGCGCGCCGCGCCTGCCGCTCGTTGCAGCGTCCGACCAGCACCGAGATGAACACGATGTTGTCGATGCCGAGCACGATCTCGAGCGCCGTCAGCGTGATCAGCGCGGCCCAGGCGTTCGGGTCGGTCAGGAGATCGAGCATCGGTCAAGCGGGCTCGGCACGACGCATGAGGCCTGCGCCGAGGAAGTAGGCGCAGATGGCGCAAAGTCCGAGGGTCACCCAGCCGGCGGGCGCCAGGTCGTGCCAGAGCGCGAGCGCGGCGAGCACCGCCCAGGCTGCCAGCAGAACCGCGTTGAACAGGCGCAAGCGCACCACGCGGAAGGGATGGACGAAGGGAACCGGCACGAACGTCAACGCCGCCAAGGCCACCACCGCGAGCGCCGCCAGCCATGGGGAGGGCGGAAGTAGAAACAGATAGAAGGCCACCGCATTCCACACCGCCGGGAAGCCGAGGAAGTAATTGTCGACGCTCTTCATCCGCGCATCGGCGAAATACAAGGTGCCGGTCATGACGATCAGCAAACCCAGAGGAACCGCGATCGGTTCCGGCACGATGCCGCCGGTTACGATCGCATAGGCCGGCACGAACACGTAAGTCAAAATATCGACGACGAGGTCGAGCACGTCGCCGGACCAGCGCGGCAGCAGGCGGGCGACGGCGAGCCGCCGCGCCAGCGCGCCGTCCACCGCATCGACGATCAGCGCGATGCCGAGCCAGAGGAACATCAGCGCCCAGCGCTGCTCGACCGCCGCTAGCAGCGCGAGCAGCCCGAGCCCGGCGCCGGACGCGGTGAGGACATGCACGCCGAACGCCGCGGCGCGGGTCGCAGGGGGAACGTCGTGCTCGGACGTAGCCATCGTGCCTCGTTGGCGGAAGTCGCGCGCGCGGCGCCGTGTCTCGCCGCGGTCGCGGCTCACCGACGCCGATGCCCATGCGGTGAAGGGTGGACGTGGGCCCACCCTGTAAATGCCCCGCGCAAAAGCGTAATGACTCCGTCGGATGAACTCAAACGGCGCCGAAAACCGCATCGTTGACGCCGTCGTGATCGGCGGCGGGCCGGCCGGCTTGACGGCCGCGATCGCGCTCGCGGTCGCCGGCGTCGAAACCGCGCTGGTGGCGAAGCCGGCGCAACCCGACAGCCGCACCACCGCGCTGCTCGCCGGCTCGGTGCGCGCGCTCGAGACGCTCGGCGTGTGGAAGCGATGCCGCGCGCATGCCGCCCCGCTCGAGATCCTGCGCATCGTCGACGACCGGCCGGGCCTGCTGCGGGCCCCCGAAGTCGCGTTCGCCGCCGCCGAGATCGGGCTCGAGGCCTTCGGCCACAATATCGAGAACCGCCACCTCACCGTCGCGCTCGAGACCCGCGCTGCCGAGCTCGGATCGCTCGCGATCGTCACGGCGAGCGCCGAGCAGATCGCGGTCACGGGCCAACGGGTGACGGTGGTGATGAGCGGTGGCGGCCGCGTGCATGCCCGCCTCGCCATCGGCGCCGACGGCCGCCATTCATTGGCCCGTGCCGCGACCGGCACCGCCATCGATGCGCGCAGCTACCCGCAGACCGCGCTCGCGCTCAACTTCGCCCACAGCCGGCCGCACGGCAATGCCTCGACCGAGTTCCACACGCGCACCGGCCCGTTCACACTGGTGCCGCTGCCGGGCCGCCGATCGAGCCTGGTATGGGTGGTCGAGCCGCCCGAAGCAGCCGCACTCGCCGCGCAGGACGATGCGACGCTCGCCGCCGAGATCGAGCGCCGCTCGCATTCGATCCTCGGCAAGATCAGCGTGGAACCGGGCCGCGGCGCGTTTCCGCTGGCGATCGCGACCGCGCACACTTTCGGATCGAACCGCATTGCGCTCATCGGCGAGGCCGCGCACGTGATGCCGCCGATCGGGGCGCAGGGCCTCAATCTCGGCCTGCGCGATGCCGCCATGATCGCCGAGCTGGCAATCGACGCGCGGCGGGCGGGGACGGACATCGGTTCGCCCGATCTGCTGGCGCGGTACGACGAATTGCGTCGCGGCGACGTTGCCAGCCGCACCATGGCGATCGATCTCCTCAACCGCAGCCTGCTCTCCGACTTCCTGCCGCTTGCCGGGCTACGCGGCTTCGGCCTCTATCTGCTCGATCGTGTCGGGCCGCTGCGCCGGACGCTCATGCGCGAGGGCGTCACGCCGCGCGCCGGCACGCCGCGGCTGATGCGCGGCGAGCCACTGCCGAGCTGAACGTCGTATCTACCGCTCGGGCAGCCGCTTGGGCCGACTCCGGCCGCGAACGCGCGCGAACGCGAGAACGATCACGAACAGATGATCGGGACGCCATCGGTGGCTTTGCGTCGCTCAAAGCTTGACGAGATACATGACGAAAGTCTCGGCATCGACGCCGTAGGATTCATAGAGCCGGCGCGCCGGCACATTGTCCGGTTCGGTGCCCACCCAGGCCTCCTCGCATCCCCGTCGCTTGCCGAGCGCGAGCATCGCGTCGAGCATGCGGCGGGCGATGCCTTGCCGCTGCAGCGCGGGCGTGACGCCGACTTCGTCGATATAGAGCTCGGTCGGCCTATCCGGGTGGCGGTGGATCACGGCGGCGACCTGCCCGACCACTTCGCCGTCCCGCATGGCGACGAGCATGCAATAGTTGGGCTCGCGCAGGTAGGCGGCAAGACGTTCCTTATCGATCGGCGCATCGAACACGTCCGGCGCGACTCGGTCGAACAGCATCGCGTCATCGGGGCCGACGTGCCTGATTTCGACTCGCGCCGCCGCGCCCACATTGTCGTGCATTCTTCACCTCCCGGTGCCTTGGTTGCGGCCGACAACATACCCTCGGCGCTGCGGTCGAACCGCGACAGCGCCGCGCGCCCTTGGAACTCAGCGGCCGATGGCCGAGTTGCCTTATCGACCCATCACCGAGTGTGCAAGAAAGCCTGCAGCGGCGACGCAACGGCGCGGCGCAGCGACGGGAGAAAATGGAACGGATGCTCAATTTCACTGAAGAACGGCAAGGCGCCCGAGCCGCGTAAAGGAATGCCCAGCCTTCGGCTCGACGAACCACATTCAAAGAGCGCTTTCGATCGCAGTTCCAAGATCCCGCATTCGCCGCGCTCTCCGGCGAAATCGACGAGGTCACGCAAGCGGCCTGGGAAGCGTACGACCATTCGCGCAAGAGCCCAGTGAGGGCTCGCGGCCGGCGCTTCTTGAGCGGTTGCAGCTACCTCGCCAGCATCGCGTCGTGCGCGCCGAGCGCGCTTGCCGCCTTGGCGGTACCCGGCGGATCGCGGAACTGCGGGGCGATCGGCAGCGGGAGCGCCGGCATGGTGGCGCCGGACCCGGCCGCGAGCCGGTGCGTGAACAGGCCGCGCGCGACGAAATGCGGGTCGCGCAACGCCTCTTCGAGCGACGCCACGATGGTCACGCAGCAATCGGCGGCGGCGAAGATCGGCCGCCAATGCTCTGCGGCCTCCTTGGCGATGATGCCCGCAACCGCGGCCTTGGTGGCTGCCGGGTCGGCCGCATCGTCGGCCAGCGCCGGCGGAAGGCGGATGGTTGCGACGAATGTCTCCCAGAATTTCTGCTCGAGCGCCGCGCACGCAACCAGCTTGCGGTCGCGGGTCGGATAGAGCTGATAGCGCGGCGATCCGCCGGCGACGCGCGCTTCGGCGGGCCCCGGGAAGCGCCCCTGCGCGTGCCCGGCAGCGAGTGCATGCCAGGCAAAGGTGAACATCGCGTCGGTCATGGCGATGTCGATGTGGCTCCCCGCGCCGGTTAAGTCGCGCTGGCGCAGGGCGAGCAAGATGTTCATCACCGCCGGCAGCGTGCCGCCGCCAATGTCGGCAATCAGGCCGGGCGGCACGACCGGTCGGTCGAGCGGCCCGGGATTGAGGGCCAAAAGGCCGGTCGCGCCGATGTAGTTGAGATCATGACCGGCCGCGCCCGCGCGCGGTCCGGTCTGGCCGTAGCCGCTGATCGAGCAGAAGACGATACGCGGATTGATGGCGCGCACCGCATCGTAGCCGAGGCCAAGCCGCGCCATCACGCCGGGACGGAACTGCTCGACCAGAACGTCGGCGCGTCGCAGCAGCGGATCGAGCTTTTCGCGCGCCACCGCGTCCTTGAGGTCAAGCACCACGCTCTTCTTGCCGCGATTGAGCAGGGCGAAGGCGGCCGACTGGTTCTCCCAACGCGGCGGATATTTGCGCGTTTCCTCGCCCCCCGGGCGCTCGATCTTCACCACCTCGGCGCCGGCTTCCGCCAGCATCAGGGTCGCGAGCGGCCCCGGCAACAGCGTGGTGAAATCGAGAACGAAGACGCCGGAGAGGGGCTGGGTCATCGGTCATCCGTCATCCGTTTGTGCAAGCGGCGGTCGGCATCGCTTTCGGCGGCTTCACCCTACGCCGTCGGAGCAATCAAGAGAACAGCGCCGGCGGCAGCGATCGCATCTTCACCGCCAGCATCACGGTCGTCAGCGTGACGGAAGCACGGCAGCGCCAGTTTGACGGCATCGAGCATGCGTGGCGCGCGGACCGGCGGCCGGTGCCGGGCGGGACCCTTGGCTAGCGGTCGCGGTCACCACGATCAATCCACACCGGACGCACGCCGTGCCACTGGCGGGTTCGCCGCCGCATCACTACTATTGACGGACCATGAGCAAGCCCCGCGAGGCCAAGTACAAGATCGGCGAAGTGGTCCGGCACCGCGTGTTCCCGTTCCGCGGCGTGGTGTTCGACGTCGATCCGACATTCTCGAATACCGAGGAATGGTGGCAATCGATCCCGGCCCAGATCAGGCCGCACAAGGACCAGCCGTTCTACCACCTGTTCGCGGAGAACGCCGAGACCGAGTACATCGCCTACGTATCGGAGCAGAACCTGCTTCCCGACACGTCGGGCGAGCCGATCCGACACCCGCAGGTCGCCGAAGTGTTCGAGCGCGACGCCGACGGCGTCTACCGGCCGCGCAACACCGCGCTGAACTAGCCTCCGCGCAACCCAAACGAAACGGGCGCGCTCGGCGCGCGCCCGTTTCAAACACTTGGCTATGCCTACTGCTTGGGTGGCGTCTGCTGCTGCTGCTCGAGCTTCTTGCGCGCCTCGTCGGCACGGCGCTGCAACTCGTCCTGCAGCTTCTTCTGCTGCTCCTCCAAAACCTTCGGATCGGTCGGCGGCCCCTCGTTGGCCTTGGCGAAGTCGACCAGCGGGAATGCGAAGCTCGCCACCTGGCCGTTGAGATTGAACGCCTGCAGGACCATCGACTGGCCCTTCTTGATGCGGCCGACGAAATCGGCGGCCACCTCGAAGTCGGCCCAGCAGCCGTTCGGCAGGCAGAACGAGAACAGGCCGGTCATCGGCGGCTGCGAGTCGACCACCATGCGCGTGCCGTTGCGCAGCATCAGACCGAGCGGCAGCGTGACCCGCAAGATCTTCTTCTGGTCGCCGTTGACCTCGATCAGGCCGGCGGAGGCCACGAACTGCCCAGTGTCGAGGCGCGCCTCCTTGATGGTGAAACAGACTTCCTTCTGCGACGGTTGTCCGGGCTGGCCTTCCTTGCCGCACACCTTGGTCCAGGGCGAATAGATCAGCGGCGGGGTCTCCGCGGTCGTCGGCACCTGCGGCGCCGGGGCCGCCGGCGCGGGCGTCGCCTGCGGCTGGGCCGGACGCGCCGGCTGCGCCGGGCGCTGCTGCGCCGGCGGCCGTTGCGGTTGCGCCGGCTGCTGCGCGAGCGCGGTCGATGCGGCGATCAGGGCGCAGACGCCAGCCGCCGCGAAACCCAGCGAGCACCGCGCGGGCACGGTCATCATCCGAAAATTCATCAATTGGACCCTCTTGCTCGCCGCGTTCCGGCTAATCCGACGCTGGCGCCCCTCACGGCGGTCTCGACGCCAAATACGGCAACAGCGTGACACCCGACCCGGCACTCGCGCGGTTGGATGCGGGCCTCGCGATCCGCGCCCGCCGTCATGTTAGTATTATAATAGCGCAACCGAATCGATACGAATACTGCGATCAAACAAGTTACTGTGTCGAGACTCTTACGCCGGTCCGGCGCGCATCGCCCCGCAGCCTGCGCGATCGTCGTCGCCGCTAGCGCCCTCGCATCGTCCTGCGTGTGTGCAGCCGGCGCCGGGCCGACGCCGCGGCCCGCCATCGCCATGCACGGCGAGCCGGCCCAGCCGGCGGGTTTTGCGCATTTCCGTTACGTGAACCCGGCCGCGCCGAAGGGCGGCCGACTGACCCAGGGCCTGATCGGTACGTTCGACAGCCTCAATCCATTCATCGTGAAGGGGCTGCCGCTGCAGGAAATCCGCGGCCACGTGGTCGAGAGCCTGATGGTGCGCGGCTACGACGAGCCGTTCACGCTCTACGGCCTGATCGCGCGCACAGTGGAGACTGATGCGGCACGCTCGTACGTCACCTTCACGATCGATCCGGCGGCGCGCTTCTCCGACGGGACGCCGGTGACCCCGGCCGATGTGGTGTTCTCCTGGCAGCTGCTGCGCGATCACGGGCGGCCGAACCACCGCACCTACTACGCCAAGGTCGTCAAGGCCGAGCCGGTCGGTGCGGACGCCGTCCGCTTCGACCTTACCGGCGCCAACGACCGCGAGCTGCCGCTCATCCTCGCGCTCATGCCGGTCTTGGCCAAGCACGGGATCGATCCCGACACCTTCGAGCAGACGTCGTTTACCGCCCCGCTCGGTAGCGGTCCCTATGTGGTCGCCGAGGTGCGCCCCGGCGAGCGCGTGACATTGCGTCGCAACCCGGATTACTGGGGCCGCGATCTCGCCGTCAGCCGCGGCTTCTGGAATTTCGACGAGATCCGGTTCGACTTCTACCGCGACGGAAATACGCAGTTCGAAGCGTTCAAGCGCGGGCTCTACGATGTCCGCGCCGAAACCGATCCGGCGCGCTGGGAGGCGGCCTATGATTTTCCGGCCGCCCGCGAGAACCGCATCGTAAAGGAGGCGTTCGAAACCGGATTGCCGAAGGGGATGACGGCATTCGTGTTCAACACCCGTCGTTCCCCTTTCGACGACATCCGCGTGCGCGAGGCGCTCGGACTGCTGTTCGACTTCGCCTGGGTCAATCGCAACTTCTTTTTTGACCTTTATCGCCGCACGACGAGCTATTTCGAAAGCTCGGAGCTTTCTTCGCATGGCCGCGCGGCCGACGCGCGCGAGCGCGCATTGCTTGCTCCTTACCCGCAGGCGGTCCGCGCCGACATCCTCGCCGGCACCTGGTCGCCGGCGACGACCGACGGATCAGGCCGCGACCGCGGCACGCTGCGGCGCGCGCTCGCCCTGCTGTCGGCCGCCGGCTGGGAGCTCGAGGACACCGTCCTGCGCCAGCGCGAGACCGGGAAGCTTTTCGCGTTCGAAATCCTGGTGACGACCAGGGACCACGAGCGCCTCGCGCTGGCCTTTGCTCGCGATCTCAATCGCGCGGGAATCGAGGCGCGGGTTCGCCTCGTCGATGCCGTTCAGTACGACCGCCGCCGGCAGACCTTCGACTTCGACATGATGCCGAACGAATGGGGCGCGTCATTGTCGCCCGGCAACGAGCAGAGCTTCTACTGGGGCACGGCCGCGGCCGACGAGCCCGGCAGCCGCAACTACATGGGCGCCAAGAACCCCGCCATCGACGCCATGATCGAGGCGATGCTGGCGGCGGCGAGCCGCGAAGATTTCGTTGCCGCCGTGCGCGCGCTCGATCGCGTGCTGCTCTCCGGATTCTATGTGGTGCCGCTGTTCCATTTGCCGCAACAATGGGTGGCGCGCTGGTCCGGAATCGAACGACCCGCTGCAACGTCGCTGTACGGCTACCTGCCCGAAACGTGGTGGCGCCAACCGCAGGGGCAATAAGAAGCCCATCCCACCTGACGCACCCGGGACCGAGGCTTTCGGCGGCAGCGAGGCTGGCACGCACGACCAGATCTTTACCGCAACGGGCGGCGAAGCCCGGGGCTTTGGCGAAAAGGCAAGCCGGCGGCGTAGGGATTTTCCCCACCCGGCCTTCGGCCGAATCGCCCGCCCCAGCACGCGGGGGAAGGAAGGGAGCGAGCACGGTTGCGATCGTTCTCCGGCACGCCTACGTTCGGACAAACACGGGGACCACCGATCATGAACGCTTCCGCATCCCGCGCACCGCTCACGGTCGACGTCGTATCCGACGTCGTCTGCCCCTGGTGCTTCATCGGCAAGCGGCGGCTGGAGAAGGCGATCGCGCTTAGGCCCGAGGTTCCGGTCGAGGTGCGCTGGCACCCCTATTTCCTCAATCCATGGGTGCCGCGCGAAGGCATGAGCCGCGCGGACTATCTGCGCACCAAGTTCGGCTCGGTCGAGCGTTACCGGGAGATCGCCAAGCGGGTCGCGGCGGCCGCCGCCGACGAAGGGCCCGTCTACAATCTCGACAAGATCGCGCGCCAACCGAACACGCTCGACTGCCATCGGCTGATCTTGTGGTCGGGCAATGTCGGCGATCCCGGCCGCATGAAGCAGCGGCTGATGGATCTCTACTTCACCGACGGCGCCGACCTGACGGACGTGGACGTGCTGGTCGGCGCGGCGAGCGACTGCGGCCTGGACGGCGACCTCACGCGCCGGCTGCTTGCGAGCGATGCCGACGTGGAGCGCGTCGAAAAGGCCTCCGAATCCGCCAAGGAGGCCGGTATCGACGGCGTGCCTTGCTTCATCCTCGGCGGCAAGTTCGCAGTGTCCGGCGCGCAGGAGCCGGCCTATCTCGCCGACGCAATCACGCGCGCCGCGAAGCATCGCGTCCAGAGCGAGACTGCTGCCTGATGTGTTCATTCACTTGACGACGTTCATATACGCGACGTCATCGCCCGGGAAAGCGGGGGACCCAGTAAACGACGGAGTTGTGAATTTCGCGGAGGCTACGGCGTTTACTGGGTCATCCGCTTTCGCGGATGATGACGGTGGTGGGTGTTAGGCCGCCTTGGCGCGCTCGGCGAGCGACACGAGCCGGCGCAGGATGTCGGTCGTGCCCTTGAGGCGATCCTGCGCGCTCTCCCAGTCGTCGAAGAACACGACCTTCATGTCCGGGCGCACGCGCGCCGCCGGTCCCTGCTCGCGGATCAGCCCGACGAGCCCCATCGGGTCGGCGAAGCTATCCTCGCGGAACGACAGCACCGCGCCTTTGGGCCCGGCCTCGATCTTCTCGACATTGGCGCGGCGGCAGAGCGACTTGATCGCGACGATCTTGAGCAGGTGATCGGCTTCCTGCGGCATCGGGCCGAAGCGGTCGACCAGTTCGGCGCCGAACGCCTCGATCTCGCGCTCGTCGTCGATCTCCGCCAGCCGCCGGTAGAGCGACAGACGCACGCTCAGGTCGGCGACGTAGTCGTCCGGGATCAGCACCGGCGTGCCGATCGTGATCTGCGGCGACCACTTGTCGGCGGCCGGCTCCGCCAAGCCCGCCTTCAGGCTCATCACCGCCTCTTCCAGCATCTGCTGGTAGAGCTCGAACCCGACTTCCTTGATGTGGCCGGACTGTTCCTCGCCTAGCAGATTGCCGGCGCCGCGGATGTCGAGGTCGTGCGAGGCAAGCTGGAACCC
>Ga0075418_10010089_pt1 | contig 10580 bp, 9 predicted proteins | sample SoiMetdeltSBSDD2_FD_81776 | JGI IMG/M metagenome (GOLD analysis project Ga0075418, IMG submission 81776) | Bulk soil microbial communities from a Populus tree surrounding site in Tennessee, USA - Soil MetaG P. deltoides SBSDD2 | ecosystem: Environmental > Terrestrial > Soil > Tree plantation...
TCGCCGGCGCCAGCGAACTACGCCTCGTCGTGACGGATGGCGAGGACAACGTCGACTACGACCACGGAGACTGGGCGCTCGCCCGGATCGAGTGCTGACGCCCCAGCCGGTCAGCCCGGCTTGACGGCGACGCGGCGACCTTCGTGGTCGATGCGCACGAGGAACGGCACTGGCGGATGCTCGGCGAAGTACTCGTCGGTGGCCTGCCGGGCCCCGCGCCACCAGCCGTAGTCGTCAATGATCAACACGCCGCCCGGCGCGAGCCGGGGATAGAGGTGGATCAGCTCGTGCTTGGTCGACGCGTACCAGTCGGTGTCGATGCGGAGCAGAGCGATCGCGTCGGGGGCCCCGTCGGGAACGGTGTCCTCGACCATGCCCTGGACGAGGTGGACGTTGTCCTGGGGGTACGGCACGCTGCGCATCACGTTCGCGACAGCTTCGACCCCCGCCTGAGCCCAGAGCAGCGACTCATCGCCGCGATCCTCGGCCTCGAGCAGCGCCGCCGCAGACTCGCCGGTCCAGAGGATGTCCTCCTCGGTCGGGGCGGGCATGCCCTCGAAGGTGTCGAAGAGGTAGAGATGGACGTCCGACCGGCCGAGGTCGAGCAGCGTCTGCGCGACGGCGAGCATGCTGCCACCTCTCCAGACGCCGCACTCGACGATCGCGCCGGGAACCTCCCGCTCGACGACGTGCCGCACTGCGTCACGGAGTACGTACACGGCCGAGGGCGCCGTCATCGTGTAGTGGGAGACCTGCTGCCAGAGCTTGACGTCCGCGTCGGCGAAGTCGCGCGGCAACCCGAGCCCGGCGCCCGACCCGACGCGTGTGATCTCGTATCCCAGCCTGTGAGCGAGGCGGCGAGCGATGCGCTTCACTACCTCTGCTCCCCCGGCCGCATCGCGCGATACTACTCGGCGTCCTGGCCTCGTGGACGGCCGGCCAGCGCACGAAGCTCCCGGAGCGCCCGGCGCGGCGCCCGGCGCGCGCGCGTCGCTACCTCCGGGAGCTCGTTGTACGCCGCGAGCGCGCGTAGGGCCAGCCGGGCCCTTCGGCCCGGACGGAGCCAGACGGGGACGTCGGAAGGGTCGATTCGGACCGCGACGTCCTCCCCGAAGAGGATCCGCGGCACCAACCGCTCATAGGCGTTGGCGAGCACGCGCTCTCGGCCCTGCCAGACCTTCGGCCTCATCCAGGCGTGGAGCACCGGCTGCGGCCTGTCGCCGGCGAAGCAGGCGAGCGTCTCCGGGTCCGCCACGGACACACGGCGCAGGTCCCACTCGTACGCCGGCAGCTGCTCGACCGCGCCCTCGGGGACCTCGCTCATGAGGATCGCGTTGAGCGCATCCTGGTCGAGCTGCGCCAGCGGCTCCGGGTCGGCGAGCGCCTCCCGGCGCACCGCGACCTCCTCGCACGCACGCCACCAGCGCGGGAAGAGCTCGGGCCAACGATCCGCCGAGACGGCCACGAACCCGGCGTTCAGGTAATCGTGGCGGCGAAGCGGCGCGCTCAGGTCGAACAGCTCGTGCCAGTCGGCGAACCAGCGCCGGAGATCCGCAGGGTGATCCGGGAAGACGCAGACCTTTCCCGCTGCCGCGAGGGCGATCACGGGCTCGAGCGAGCCCGTCACTGCCATGTCGCTGTCCAGGAGGATGACGATCCCGTCAGGCTCGAGCTGCGCGGGGAACGGCTTGACGAGAAACGGATCGCCATGTCCTTCCGCGGCGAGGTCGACGAAGGTGACATGCGGGGCGAGGGTCTCGCGCTGGTCGGCGGAGAGGCCACGGTCCAGGACGACGAGCTCGTGTCGGTGGCCGGTGAGCCTCAGCGAGTTGAGAAGCACGACCGTCCCCACGAAGAAGGCGGAGTCCGTGATCGTGAAGAAGCGGGCGTCCAAGGGCGCCCATACGTACCAGAAGCTCCGCGGCGGCGGCGGAAAGCCGTCCTGACCGGGTAGCTATCGTCCCGCGAAGAGATGCCCCCGTCCCCGACCTCCCCGGAGCAAACGCCGGGCATGGCGGGAGAGGCCGTCTACACGCCTCCGGAAAGCCTGCGTGGCCCGGTCCTCGCAGGCGTCAAGTGGAAGCTCATCTCGCAGATCCTGCGCGAGGGCACACGACTTGCCATCGGCATCCTCCTCGCGCGGCTGCTGACGCCCGAGGAGTGGGGCGTCGCGAGCCTCGCGCTCGTCATCGCGTCGTTGCTGACGGTGCTCGCGGACGTCGGACTGCCCGTTGCGCTCGTGCAGCGCGCACGCATCGACGAACTCGACCGCTCGACGCTCTTCTGGACCGCTCTCGGGCTCGGTATCGCCTTCACCGCGGTCGGCATCGCGCTCTCCGGGCTCGTTGCGGACATCTTCGGTGAGCCCGAGTTGCAGTCCCTGTTCGCGGTGCTCAGCATCGGCTTCACGATCGCCGGACTCGAGAAGGTGCCGGGCTCGCTGCTCGCACGCGACCTCGCGTTCCGCGCACTCGAGCTTCGCCAGATCGCCGCGACGACCGGCGGAGCCGCGGTCGCGCTGGCTCTGGCGCTGGCGGGGGCCGGCGCATGGGCAATCATCGGCAACTCTCTCACGACGACGGTGGTGTCCTGCGCCCTGCTCTGGGTCGTGACACCCTGGCGGCCGCGGCTCGTCTTCTCGTGGAACAGCTTCCGCAGCCTCACGGGCTTCGGCGGGACCCTGCTCGCCGCGCAACTCGTCACGTACGTCCAAATGAACGCGGACCGGCTGTTGATCGGCCGCTACGTCGGGGCTGCCGGGGTCGGCGTGTACTCGTTCGCCTACCAGCTCATGTTCACACCGATCCTGAACGTCACCTACCCGCTCCAAATGGTGCTGTTTCCCGTGTTCGCGACGATCCAGGAGGACATCGAGCGGCTGAACGCCCTCTGGCTGAGGACGAAGCGCCTGTCCGTCGCTCTCATGGCGCCCGCGTTCCTGCTGCTGCTCGTGGTCGCCCCCGACCTCCTACCCGCCCTGTTCGGCTCGCAGTGGGACGATGCCATCCCCATCCTCCAGGTCCTCTGCCTTGCGGGGGTCGCGTACTCGCTCACGACACAGAACGGCATCCTGCTGCTCGCGCAGGGCAAGGCCGGAACGAACTTCTGGTTGACCGTGTTCGCCACGGTGGTGGTCGTGGCCTCCGTGGCCGTCGGCCTCCACTGGGGCACGCTCGGAGTCGCGACGGGCTTCGCCGTCGCCCACTGGTCACTCGTCCTGCCGTACACGTGGATCACGACGAAAGCCGCGTCGATCGGGTTCCTGCTGACCCTTCGCGCCACGTGCTCGCCGCTGCCCTTCGCCGCTGTCGCCACCGCGGCGGCGTACGGCGTGCGTCTCGGACTGCTCGAGACAGGGACTCCCACGGCAGCACGGATCCTGATCGTCGCCGCCACGTTGCTCTCCGTGTACGCGGGTCTCGCGTACGTGGGCTCCGTACCGCTGCGCGCGGAGATCCGCGAGGCGTTGGACCGCCTCCGGAGCAGGAGAACCCGGGATGTCGCGACCGCGGGCTCGGCTACTGAACCGTGAGCGCCTCCGAGTTCCTCCGCGCGGCGCGCTTGCGAAATCGTGCCCGGTACTCCGTCGCGCCGCGCGCGGGCAAGACCTTCTCGGCCCATCCGACGACGGTCCACACTGCTCGTAACGGACCCGGGAGCGACGGGCGGACGCGCCAGGTCTCGACCGACACCCGGTCGAGCCCGGCGCTCGCGGCCTGGCGCTCGAGTCGCTTGGGAGTGATCCTGAGCCGCGTGGGAAACGGGGCGAATCCTTCCTGGCCGGCCGTGGGGATGCCGAACAGCCTGCGATAGGACCAGACGTGGAAGCGATGCGGCGTGAGCTTCGTCAGGATGCCCTTCGCCGACCAGAGGATGGGCATTCGCACGTCGAGCTCGCCCCCGTGCTTCAGCGCTCCGGCGAGGTTGCGGACGGCCGCTGTCGGATCGTCCAGATGCTCGAGCACGTCGTGACAGATGATCAGGTCGAAGCGGCGCGGACCGAAGGCGTACGTCTCGATGTCACCGACGATTCGCTCGTCGATCGCGCTGTTACGGGCCAGCGCAGCTTCGGAGACGTCGATGCCGAGCACGTGCGCGTTCGGGGGAAGCTCGACCGACATGTCCATCCCGCAGCCGGCGTCGAGCACCAGGAATTCCTCGTCCGAGTGAGCCGTGTGAGCCACCGTGAGAAAGCCTAGTGAGATGAGCCCCTCGCGACGCGGTCGTACACGGCCCGTACCCGGGCAGCGACGACGTCGGCGCGAAAGCTCCGATCGGCGTGGGCGCGACCGGCCGTTCCGAGAGCTTCAGCGGCCGTCGGATCTCCGAGGACGTCGGACACGCGTGCCGCGAGGCCCGAGACGTCTCCGGTGGCGACGAGGTGGCCCGTGATGCCGTCTTCGACGAGGTACGGGACACCGCCCACGCGTGTGGCGACGACCGGCAGCCCGGCCGCCATCGCCTCCCCGATGACCATGGGGCTCGTCTCCTGAGCCGACGGCAGGACGAGCACCGACGCACGCCGGTACTCGTCGAGCATCGCGTCGGGCCCGAGCGCTCCGAGAAGCGCAACCCGACTCTCGAGGCCCAACGCGCGAACGCGCTGCCGCACGGCTGCCGCATACGAGGCGTCGGGCTCACCGCCGGCAACCCGCAGGCGCACCTGGGGCACGGCCTCGCCGACCAGGGGCATCGCCTCGACGAGGTCGAGCAGCCGCTTTCGCGCGATCAACGCCCCGGAGAAGAGAGCCAAGCCCGGCTCTGGAGCGCGCTCGACCGAGAAGAAGGGCTCAGCGATCGCGTTGCCGACGTCCTCGATCACTCCACGGATCTCACGGCCGAAGTACTGCTCGGGATACCTGGTCGGGGCGACGAGGAAGGGGGCGTTCCGGATGCAGTAGCGCTCGACGCCGACGGCGAAGACTCTCGTGCGGAGGCGCTCGAGCCCGGAGAGATGCTTGACCTCCTCTCGTACGATCCCGTGCACCGACACGACGACAGGAACGTCGCGGATCGATCGGAGGCAGACGTACCCGGACCCGAGCGCGTCCTGAGCGTGGACGACGTCGGGCCTCAAGCGACGCACCGCGGAGCGCAGCGACTCCCGCTCGCGCCGATGCCGTGTGGCGAACGCGAGTCGCGTCGAGCCGGGGAGATACTCGATCGGGACCGTGCCCGCGGCCCTCCGCTCCGGGCGACCGGGCCGGGATGCGAACGAGACGACGTGCGGCTCGAGGTCGGGGAGCTCGGCCAGCCCCGCCACGAGGCCGGCGAACGACGTCTGGACTCCGCCTTCGAACGCGTCCGGGTCGACGGGGTACGGGCCTACGAGAAGGACGCGCACTGGGGTGAGAGGTCCGGTTCGAGATCCCCGCGTCCGGGCACCGGGCCATCCTAAGGCGTGTCGGTGAGCGATCCGCTGCTCTCCGGCCGCGGGGCGATCTGCGACCATGCTCCAGCGCGCTCGTTCGACCCGGGAGGGGTCACGTCACATGTCACGCCGGAGCATCCACGGAATCGGTCGAGTCCTCGTCCCCGAGGCGGCTCGGCGCGCCGCCCGGGCACTGCAGCTCACCTCCAACCCCCGGAGCGCACGGAGCTACATGGCGCTCACGAGCTCGTCTCCGCCGGCTGGCCGCGTGACGTTGAAAATCAGAGGGCTCGAGGGCGGGTCGATCACTGTCCGCCCCGGAACCAGCGACATCCATGTCGTCCGTGACACGTTCCTGGCCGGATACCACTTGCCTCCGCGTGACCTCGGAGAGGACCTGCGCCTCATCTGGGACCTCGGCGCGAACATCGGAACGACCATGGCGCAGATGGCGTGTCTGTACCCCCGTGCGAGGATCGTCGGTGTCGAGCTCGACGCCTACAACGCCGCCCTCTGCAGGCTGAACGTCGAGCCCTGGCGCGACCGTTGCGAGGTCATCGAAGCCGCGGTATGGCCGCAACCAGGCGAGGTCGAGTATCTGTGCGAGCGTGGAGACGAGTGGAGCGCAGAGGCATGGGAGGGCGGCGGCAGGTTCGCCCGCGCGCTCCCACCGAACGAGCTCCCCGGCGCGCCGGACTTCGTGAAGATGGACATCGAGGGAGCCGAGGCGAGGGTCCTGCGCGAGAACAGCGAGTGGCTCGAGCGCGTCCGCTCGATCAAGGTCGAGGTGCACGGCCGCTACTCGGTCTCGGACTGCATCGCCGACCTGGAGCCGAAGGGGTTCAGCGCTCTCCCGGACGAGAAGCACCCGCAGGGAGTCGTCGCGCGGAGAGTCCAGTGAAATGGACCGTCCGCCCGGGAGAGCCGATCGATGCTCCTCGCAGGATGAAGCGCGGGCGCGACCCGCGTCCCGGACGGCTTGCGCTCGTCGGTGCCCTCGTGGCGATCTCGGTCTTGTCGGGCGCCGCCCGGTCCGCACCGCCGGCGGAGCGCGCCGAGCGCCAGGGGCAGCAACGTGAGACCTCCACACGAATGCTCGCGGCAACCGGCGTCTTCCGACTCGGCGACTCCTACCGGACGGCTTCGAGCTACGGTCGCTACCCGTACGTGTTCGTCAGCCGGCACTTCGCCCGGACAGCCGCGAGGCTGCCGGGAACGTCGCTCGTGTACATGTCGGGCACGAGCATCCAGCGCTCCTGGTCGACAGGCGTCTCGTACGCCGACGCGGATGCGAACGGATGGCTGCTCCGGAGCTCGGACGGCGCTCACATCGCGGGGTTGAACGGCTCCCTGATCGCGGACATCGGCGATCGGGGGTACCAGGATCGCTTCTTGACGAACGTCTCGACATTCCTGCGACGGACCGGGAGCGAAGGTGTCTTCATCGACGACGTCCTGGGGGACCCCGCGATCCAGACGAATGGCGTCTACCCGTCGAAGTACCCGACACCCGAAGCCTGGGAGAGGGCGATGTCCTCGTTCGTCTCGCGCGTGGGTGCCGGGCTGAAGGCCCGCGGACACTACGTGGTCGTCAACATGGCGAAGTTCCTGTCGGGCGACGGGCGATCGGACGACGGCACCTTCGCGCGCCAGTTCGCGGAAAGCCTCGCGCCGAGTGTGAGCGGCATTGCTGTCGAGTTCTGGCTCCAGAATCCGCTGGACCTGGGCACGCGCGCGATCGGTTCGCGGTGGAACGAGTTCTGGACCGGCTGGCAGAGCATCGTCTCGGTCGCACAGGGGTCCGGCGTGGACTTCTTCGGGATCATGTACGGATCGAGCCGGGACGTGAGAGCGATGCGCTTCGGCAGAGGCTCCTTCCTGCTCGACTGGGACGGACGAGGTGGCGCGTTCGCCTTCCACGTCACGGACCGGAGCGATCCGTACCACGAGGCGTGGGTGCGGCAGCTCGGGCTGCCTCTCGAGCGCAAGCGCGCACGCGCTCCCGGCGTCTGGCAACGGCAGTTCGAACGGGGGCTCGTCATCGTCAACGCGAAAAGCAGGTCGGTGAACCTCCGCGTGAACGGCATACGCCGGACGATCGCGGGGACCGACGCGCTCTTCGTGCGCCTGTCTCGTCGCTGACGAAGTCCAGGACGAGGCGTTCCTATACTGAATCTCAGTGTCGACGGCGATCCTGGACCGGCACCAGCCTCTGCTGGTCTCTCTCGGAGTCGTGCTCGCAAGCGTCGCCGCGGGGCTCGTCGTTGCGAGAAGCCAGTCCGGTGTGTCGCTCGCACTGATTGCCATGCTCGCGCTCGCCGGCCTCGTCGTGCTCCTCAGCCTGCCCCCGGCCGGTCTCTTCCTCGGCTGGCTCGCCGTCGCGCCGATCTTCGCGGACTCCGCGCAGGCGTCCGCGCTCGGGAGAGCCGGGATCCTCGCGATCTACACGGCTCCCGCGATCCTGCTCGCGGTCCTCGCTGCCACGCGCGCGCGGCCGGGGGCGACGCTGTCGTACGTGGAGTTCATGCCCGCCGCGTTCGTCGCCTACGTCCTGGCGTCGATCTTCTTCACGTCCGACGCTCTGCAGACGAACCCGGCAGGGACGATGCGCTTCTTCTTCGTGATGGTCGCACTCGGGCCGCTCCTCTACTACTTCCTCACGATCGGGCCAGGGTCGGCGGTCTCCCGCGAGAAGCTCCTCGCCGTGTTGATGATCGGGGGCGTCGTCCAGGGCTGCCTCGCGCTGGTCGAGGCGGCGACGCACTGGAACCCGTGGGGGTACACGTCCTGGCAGTCCGCCGTCGGAGGCGCTCGGGCGGTTGCGACCATGGCGAACCCCGGAATCCTCGGCATGTTCCTCGGGGTGGCGATCGTGATCGCGCTCGCCGTGCTCGTCTGGGACGGGCCCCGATCGCTGCGGCGGCTGTCCTGGCTCACACTCGTGTTCGCGGTGCCCGGCCTGCTCGTGACGCTGACACGCGGCCCGATACTCGCCACCGCTCTTGCAGCACTGGTCGTGCTCGTGCTCAGCCGGAAGCGACTCGCAAGCATCGCCGCGATCGCGTCGCTGGCGGTCGCCGTCGCGCTGCTCTGGCCGAGCATTCGGGCGACGGCCGTGTACCAGGAGCGCGCGACCGAGTCGACGACCGTCCTCGTGCGGTCGGGCTTGCAGGCCTGGTCGCTCCAACTGGCCGAGCAGAAGCCGCTTTTCGGTTGGGGGTACGGCTCTTTCGATCGCGTGAAGAACACGGCGGATCTCGCGTCGATCGAGGGAATACCCGTTCGATTCCTCCTCGGCTACACGAGCCACAACACGTATCTGACGATGCTCGTCGAGATCGGGGCCATCGGGTTGCTGCTCTACGCGCTTCCGTTCCTCTGGTTCACCGGCCGGGGGATCGTTCGTGCACGCGCACGGCCACCCGACCGGTGGCTCGTCGTCGCCGTGGTGCTGTCCCTCCTCGTCATCGCGCTGTCGGCGTCCACGCTCGACTTCCGGTTCTTCTCGTTCGCGCAGGTGCTCCCGTGGTTGTTGCTCGCGATCCTTCGCGACACGGCGACGGCGCCGATCGCGACCGTAGCGACACGCTAGCCGCCCCGAGGAGATCTCGTGCCGAGCCGGTCCATCCTGTTCCTCTACCCGACGCTCGCCGTGGGGGGAGCCGAGCGGCAACTGGCATTGCTCGCACCTCGGCTCCAGGAGCGCGGCTTTCGGCCGGTGGTCGCGACGCTTCGACAACGCGGCCACTACTTCCACGAGGTAGCGGCTGCAGGCGTGCCGACCGTGCACGTGGGAATGCGAGGGCGGACGGATCCTCGCGCACTCGTGCACGCCTATCGTCTGTGGAGGCTGAAACCGTCGCTCGTGTTCACACAGGGCGTCAACGCACAGGTTCTCGGACAGGCGATCGCGTATCGAGCCGGCGCAGTGCACGTCACCGCCGAACATGCCGGGTCCGGATTCGTGAGAGGTGCGCATCGCACCCTGCTCGCTCAGGTAGTCGCCCGCACGGTCGACCATGTGGTCTGCGTGAGCGCGTCGCAGGTCCCCGACCTGCGGGGCCTCGGGTATCGGGAACCCGCGATCCACGTGATCCCGAACGGGATCCCCGATGTCGAGCCGACGCGACCCGCCGCCGAGATACGACGAGGGCTCGGCCTCGGCGAGGAGGACTTCGTCGCCCTCCTGGTCGCCAATCTGCGTGCGGAGAAGCGGGTGGACGTGTTCGTGGAGTCGATCGCACAGGCGACCCGCACCGATCCCCGGATCCGAGGTGTTGTGGTAGGGGGAGGACCCGAGCTGGAGCTCGCCCGCTCCCAGGCACGCTCCGCGCACGGTGCCGTGCTCGTCCTCGGCGAGCGGTCCGACGTTCCGGACCTCATGGGCTGCGCCGATGCCGTCTGTCTGTCGAGCGACCTCGAAGCGGTGCCGTTGACGCTCCTCGAGGCGATGGCAGCCCGGAAGCCCGTGATCGCGACTGCCGTCGGCGGCGTCCCCGAGATCGTCACCGAAGGGGAGACCGGGCTACTCGTGCCGCCCGGCGATCCAGCAGCGTTTGCGGAGGCGACCTTGGCCCTCGCTGCCGACCCCGACCTCGGTCGCCGGATGGGAGAGAAGGCGCGCGTCCGGTTCGAGTCGAAGTACACCGTCGAGTTGATGACCGACCGGTATGTTGCACTCTTCTCGGGGCTCGGCCGACCCGAGCGAACGGAAGCCGGATGATCGAGACAGTCGATCGCATTCACTCGCCCCTTCGGAGTGCCGATGAACGGGCTGTGGCCAGTCCCGATGGCAGCCAAGCCCCCGACACCTGGGCGCCGGGCGAGGCCCTGAGCCCGGAGCTCGTCCTCGTCGACCCTGTCCTGGCCGCCCGCGCGCGGTCCTCACTGCCCCCGGCCGCGGACACGCTGGCCTACCTGAGGACCCGCCCGTTGCGGGTGCCTGTCGAGACGCTTCCTCCGGACAACCGCTCGCTCGAGGTACCGGCTCGTATGCGAATGCCTCGGCCGCGACGGTCGCTGGGAGGGTCGATCGCCTTGGCCGCGGCCGCCGTCGCCGTGGTCGTCGGCCTGCTCCTCTCCGACGTACACGTCGAGCTCGGACAGCCGTCGGAGGCAGCGGACCCGGGCGCCATCCCGGGCGGGAACGTGGTTACGACCCAGCCGTCGACGTCGGGCGCGACCACCTCGCAAGGCGTTGCCGGGAAGA
>Ga0075418_10010090_pt1 | contig 10579 bp, 10 predicted proteins | sample SoiMetdeltSBSDD2_FD_81776 | JGI IMG/M metagenome (GOLD analysis project Ga0075418, IMG submission 81776) | Bulk soil microbial communities from a Populus tree surrounding site in Tennessee, USA - Soil MetaG P. deltoides SBSDD2 | ecosystem: Environmental > Terrestrial > Soil > Tree plantation...
ATCGAGCAACGCGCGCGAGTAAACGACGCGCACTCCGTCCGCATCTCCTTCGAGCTCCACCGTCGCCTTGCCGGCGTACTTGTCGTTCCCGAACTTTCCCTCGGACAACACGGACTGCTGCACTTCATACGTCGCACGAATCGACGCGCGTCCGGTGAATCGCGCGAGCGAAGAACGCACCTCGGTCAGAGGATCGGCGGCAAGAGGAACGGCGAGAAGTAGAACGAGAACGAAATGTCGCAAACGAAGGCCTCCGCCGCTATGACGCAAGTCCCGGCGAAAAGTACCGCCATCAACACCACCGGAACTGAGCAGGACACTTGCCAGCGCTCAGACCGCCGTCTCCGCCCGTGCGGCATCGCCCGCGATTATGAAGAGACGGCGCGATTCATCATGCTGTGAGCTTTTTCTTTGCGATCAGGGCTTTTGCCGCATCCCATTCGGACGCGCTGCCAAAATACGACCGCGGAATGATCAACGCCTGATTCGATGATGTGTAGAGAAGAAACAGGTCGTCCCTCATTCTCGCTTTGATGATCTTGTCCCATCCGAAAGCGCTGTCGGTACTTGGCGTCTTCCACCCGACGGCTTCCTCGGAAATATACCCATTGACGCGTTCGTGAAGAAGAGGAGTGTTTCGCCAGACCTTCGTTACTGCCCGGCGTGGCGCAATGATCATGAAAAGAGCGAACGCGACTCCCAGGGCAAGTTTGACTGTGCCCATCAGCGGATGGCGGAGGATCGGTCCCATCCCGCCGGTGGCCAAATTCATGACCAACGCAGCCATGATGATCCAACCTACCCAGCGAAAGATCTTGGGACTGGAAACCCACTGCGCCTTACGATATTCAGACTCCTGCAGCTGTCCTTCGAATCGGATCATCGCGTCGGCGTGACGTCAGCCCGCCATCTCCTTCGCGCGTTTCCATTCGCTCTCGAGAGCAAGCGCCGCCACCCAGCGTTCGACGTAATCCACGTCGAGCTTCTCGGCCTGGATTGCGATGATGCCCGCCGCGTCGCTCAACTGCCGTTCGGACTCGCCGAGCTTCGCCCACTCCAATTTCGCGATCAGAATATCTTCTGGCGTCGCGGCGTAAACCGGGATTCCAAGGATTGTCGTAATCCTTCGTCGTGCAAATTCAGCGACACTGAACGGGCGATCCTTCCGGACGATGAAGTCAACTTTCCAGACGCCGCGTTCGTCGATCACGTTGAACTGCGTGTGGTGCCGTAGCGCCTGCAGCGCGTCTTCGATCTCCGCGTAATAATCGGACTCCGAGAAGTATTTGATGAGCTTTGCTAACTGCTGTGCTGTCGGAGCGATGACAACATCGATATCATGAGTCGCGCGGGGCACGCCATGAACTGCACTCACAAAAGAACCTGTAATCATGTAAGGAATATCGGCAAGCTCCAACGCTTCGCGCACCTTGCGGATCAGATTCTCAACGACCATTGCGCTCTCGCCTGAGCTCTCCGTAGAAAATGCGACACACCTCTCGGGTGATCTCCTCCTCCGAAAACTCAGGGTGCCGCATTCGAACACCAGCTCGCGATAGCTCGCGAATGGCCTCGCTCAATTCGGCAGCAATTTCCACGCGGCGTTCAGATCCTGCGTTCCGATACGCGCGCAACTGGATCGCATGCGCCGCCGCAGAGGTGTCATTCGGTCTCAACTTGCTTATTCTAGCCCCGTCAGCTTCACCCCAACGCCACCCCAACCACCTTCCCGATCCCAAACGTAAGCGCCGCGGCAATCAAACCGAATAGCACCTGGCGCGCGCCCGAGAAGAGCACGCCGCGTCCGGTGAAGAGGGTGATCGCGCCGCCGACGGTGAAGAGCGCGAGGGTGCTGAAGGCGACGCTGAGCGCGACGGCAAGGCTGCCGTCCGTGAAAAGGAATGGGAGCACAGGAACGATCGCGCCGGCGGAGAACAGCAGGAACGAGGTGATCGCCGCGACCCAGGGGGAGCCGCCGAGGTCTGTGGGATCGAAGCCGAGCTCTTCGCGCGCGAGGGTTTCGAGCGCGGTGTCGCTGTTGCGCATCATGCTGGCGGCGAATTCGCGCGCCTGCCCTTCCTCCAGTCCGCGCGCCTGATAGATGAGTGCGAGCTCTTCTTCCTCCTCCTCGGGCATCGTCATCAACTCTTCTGCTTCGGTCTCGAGCTGATGGCGATAGAGCTCGCGCGAGCTCTGTACGGACAGCCACTCGCCTAACGCCATCGAGCCGGCGCCGGCGAGCAGACCGGCGAGGCCGGTGATGAGGATCGCGCGCTCGTTCATCGCCGCGCCGGCGACGCCCATCACCAGGCTGAGATTCGACACCAGCCCGTCGTTCGCGCCTAACACGGCCGCGCGTAATGCGTTGCCGCCCGCGGTGCGATGCCGGCCTTCGAGGCGCGCGACGTCCGTCCCCGCGAATCCGCCGCGCATCGACGACATGAGCTGGATGACGCGCGAGTGCGAGCGCTCGTCGCCATGGAAGTCGCGCGCGTCCGACTGCCCCGCGTACTTGTTCGTGTCCGCCTGTTCGAGCTGCTGGACGGATGGCAACACGCTGCCCGCGCCGAAATGCCGCGCGACCCAGCCTAACGTGCGCGTGCGCCACGATGGGCGAAATGACGGAAGCGTCTCGCCCGCATCTTCGAGCTTCTTCCGCCAGCGATCCGCATGCCTCCGCTCGACGTTCGCCAGCCGCCGGTACACCTCGGCGAGCCGCGTGTCTTTTTCCGACGCGGCGAGCGAGTCGTACAGCGCCGCGCCGTTCCATTCGTCGACGAGATTCTCGAGCAGCCGGCTGCGCTCGCGCGCGGAGAGAGGCACGGGGACAGGATACTATCGCGCGCCATGCAGAACCGTTGGTCCGACACGCCAGGAAGTGAAATCGAACAGCTCGTCTATCAGTCCCGCCTCGTCGGGATGGAGGAAGACCTCGTCCTCTGGGGCGGCGGAAACAACAGCGTGAAAGCGCGCGCGACCGACATTCTCGGCAACGAGATCGAGATCATGTACATCAAGAGCAGCGGCTCGGACATGAAGTCGATCGTGCCGAAGCAGTTTCCCGCCGTGCGTCTCGACTACATTGCACCACTGCGCGCGCGCGGCGAGGACATGACCGATCAGGAGATGGTCGATTACCTCGCGCGATGTCTGCCTGATCCGGCGAGTGCGCGGCCATCGATCGAGACCCTGCTGCATGCGTTCCTTCCGGCAAAGGCCGTTCTGCACACGCACGCGGATGCGATCCTCGCGCTGACGAATACGCGCGGACGCGAGGAAACGCTGCGCAAATGTTTCGGCGATTCGATGATTCTCGTGCCGTACCGCCGGCCGGGATTTCGCTTGAGCCGCGACGTCGCGGATCGTTTCGATGCGCAGCCTAACGCGGAAGGGCTCGTGCTCATGAATCACGGGCTCATTACGTGGGGCGAGTCGGCGCGTGAGGCGTATGAGAGGCATGTCGCGCTGGTGTCGAAGGCGGAAAAATACGTTGCCAGTTGCCAGTTGCCAGTTGCCCGCGCCTTGTCGCCCGGGCGAAACAGCACGGGCAACGGGCCACTGGCAACTTCGGTCCGAGGGGCGCTAGGCGGCCGTATCCTCGAATTCGACGACTCGCCCGAAGTCCTCGAGTTTCTCGCGCGTCCGGATGCGAAGCGGATTACGCAGATCGGGCCGGCGACGCCGGATCACCTTCTCTATACGAAGCGCTATCCGCTCTTTGTCGAAGAAGACGATGACATCAAGACCAAGCTGCAGGAGTACATCGATCGCTACTCCGCGTACTACCGCGCGCATCCGAGCGAGTTCGCGATGCTCGATCCGTATCCGCGCATCGTGCTGATGCCCGGCGTCGGGATGTGGACCGCAGGCAAGGACGCGCGCGCCGCGCGCATCGTGCACGACATCTATCGTCACTCGATGCGCATCATCGCCGGCGCGGAGTCCGCGGGCGGATACGAAACGCTGAACGACGACGACGCGTTTCACGCGGAGTATTGGCCGCTCGAGCTGTACAAGCTGACGCTGCTGCCGAAAGAGAAAGAGCTCGCGAGCAAGGTCGCGATCGTGACCGGCGCGGCGAGCGGCATCGGACGCGCGATCGCGGAACGCTTCGCCGAGGAAGGCGCGCATGTGATCGTCACCGATGTCGACCTCGCGCTCGCGGAGACGGTCGCGAAGTCGATCGTCGACAAGCACGGTCTGCGACGCGCGGTCGCGATGCGTCTCGATGTCGCGAGCGAGGAGAACGTCGGCCAGACCTTCGACGCCTTGGTGCGCGAATACGGCGGCGTCGACATCCTCGTGAGCAACGCCGGCATCTCGTCGTTCGGCAGCCTCGACGTGCTCGCGACCGCGGATTGGGATCGCGCGTTCGCGGTCAACTCGCGCGGACATTTCCTCGTCACGCGTGCCGCGCTGCGCATCATGAAAACGCAGGGCACGGGCGGCTCGATCGTGTTCAACGCGTCGAAGAACGTGACCGCGCCGGGCAAAGAGTTCGGCGCGTACAGCGTGAGCAAGGCGGCCGAGGCGCAGCTGTGCCGCATCGTGGCGCTCGAGGGCGGCGAGTTCGGGATTCGCGCGAACATGCTCAATCCGGACGCGATCTTCGGCGGCTCGCGATTCTGGAGCGACGAGATGCGCTCCATGCGCGCGCAGGCATACGGCGTCGAAACCGAGAAGCTTCCCGACTTCTATCGCAATCGCACGCTGCTCAAGGTCGAAGTGACCGCCGACGACGTCGCCGAGGCCGCGCTGTTTCTCGCGGGACCGCGCTCGGCGAAGACCACGGGCGCGATGCTACCGGTGGATGGCGGAGTGAAGGAAGCATTCCCGCGTTAGGACTGAACTCGAGTCACGGCCATCATGGTGACATCGTCGGCGGCAGGCACGCTTCCCATGAATTCGTGAACGTGCGCGTCGATGGTCTCGAGGATGCGCGGTGCGGGTGTGCCGTGTAGCGTCGAGACGAGCTTCGCCACGGGCTCGAGTCCGAGTTGCTCTTCCGCTTCGTTTTCCGCTTCGGTCACTCCATCCGTGAAGAGCACCAGCGAGTCGCCTCGTTCGAGCGTGATCGTTTGATTGCGGTACTTGGCCTGCGCAAACAGTCCCACGACCATGTCGGTGGTCGTGAGTTGCTCGACGCCGCGCTGGGCGATGAGGAGGGGCGCGACGTGGCCCGCGTTCGTGAACTCGACTCGTCCCGTCGACGGTTCCAACAGGCCGACGACCATCGTCACGAATTTCGTCGGCGCGGTTTTCGGCGCGAGTGTCGTGTTCAGCTCGCGCACGAGATCCGCGGGGGAGACGTCGTTGCGCGTGAAGATGCTGAACGCGGTGGCGACGCTGGCCATCACCAGCGCGGCGGTGATGCCCTTGCCGCTGACGTCGGCCATGATGAAGTACATGCGGCCGTCGGGCCGCACGACGACGTCGTAGTAATCGCCGCTCACCGTGCGGCACGGTTTGTTCGTGCCCGCGAACGAATATCCGTCCACCGCGGGCAATTGCGCAGGCAGGAGGCGGCTCTGGATCGTGTACGCGGTGCGCAGCTCTTCGTCGAGCTTCGCCTTGGCGATCGCTTCTTCGCGCAGGCGCGTGGTCTCGAGCTTCACCGCCGCGAGCCGCGCAATCTGGGCGATGAGAAGCACGTCCTCGTGCGTCACCGCGCCGTGTTGGGCGAGGAAATCGAGGTAGAGCACGCCTAACACATCGTCGCCGACCAGCAGCGGCGCGCAGACGGCGGAGCGGATGTCCTGCGCGACGATCGACTCCGCGCGCGCGAGCTTCTCGTCCTGCGACGTGTCGACGAACGAGATCACCTTGCCCTCGTCGATGACTTCGCCGAGGAGCGTTCGACTGATGTAGAGATCGGCGGAGTCGGTCGCGCTGCTGCGGCGCATGCGCACGTCCTTGAATTCCGTGCCTCCGAGAAGCGCGAGCGCCGCGCGCGACGGCTGCAGCAGCACCATGACCCGATCGAGGATGAAGTCGAACACCTCTTCCATCGAACGGTCTTCGATGAACTGCAGCGCGAGGAGCGAAAGGATGTTCGAGCGCGTGGTGTCCTGAACCGCGTCGCGCAGGGAGATGGCGAGATTCCTCGAGTGCGAGTCGGTGTCGAGGGCGATGAGCTTCGAGTGCGACGAGAGCTCGTCGTCGGGCTCGAACACGATCTCGCTGTCGCCGAGCGTGATGCGATCGCCCGGACGCAGCGGCAGCGCGCCGTTGACGCGCGTGCCGTTGAGCAGCGTGCCGTTGACACTGCCGAGGTCGCGCACGATCCACATGCCGTCGGCGAACGCGATCTCGGCGTGGCGGCGCGAGAGATAGCGGTCCTTGATCGGAATCGTGCACTCCGTCGCGCGGCCGAGAGTGATCAGCGGCCCGGCGAGATCGAGCTTCAGCGGAGCGAGATTCGGCTGTTGGACCGTGAGATGGATGGAACGCGGCTCCATGCGTTGACGCGCTATTGTACGCGGCGATGACCTTCCTCAAGCGCTGGCTGCCCGTCCTGCTCTGGGCCGCCGTGATCCTCTCCTCGGCCAACGATTCGTTCTCCGCGCAACGCAGCGGAGGTTTGTTCCGCTGGATCTTCGGACGCGATCTGCCGTATCCGGTTCACGTCGCGGCGCGGAAGTCGGTGCACGTCGCGGCGTACGGGGTCCTCGGATGGCTCGCGTGGCGCGCGCGCCGCGGATTCGTCGTCCCCGTTGCGATCGCGATCGCGGTGGCGAGTGCGGATGAAACGCTGCAAAGCTTCACGTCGATGAGAACGGGGTTGTTTGCAGATGTGATGTTGGATGGGTGTGCGGCACTGCTTGTTGTTGCGAGTTGCGAGCGGCGCACCAGGTAGCGAGTTGCGAGTTGCGAGTTGCGCGAGACGAGTGGCCAGTTGCCAGTTGCCAGTTGCCAACTCGCAACTCGGAGCGAAGCGCACTCTCCACCTGAGTATGATTCGCCGCATGAACCGATCTCGACTCCTCATCGCAGTTCTCTTCCTGGCCGCGCTGAGCGCGACGGCCGCGGACAAGCAGCCGCTCACGCACGAGACGATGTGGCAGATGAAGCGCGTCGGCGCGCCGGCGATCAGTCCGGACGGCAAGTGGGTCGTCTTCTCCGTCACCGAGCCGGCGTACGACGAGAAGGAGCAGGTCAACGATCTTTGGATCGCGCCGAGTGATGGTTCCGCGAAGCCGCGCAAGCTCACCGGAACGAAAGCCGGCGAGAGCGACGTGACGTGGTCGCCGGACAGCCGGCGCGTCGCCTTCAGCGCGAAGCGCGACGGCGACGAGGTCGCCCAGATCTATGTCCTCGACGTGTTGGGCGGCGGTGAAGCGCAGCGTGTGACGAATCTCTCGACCGCGCTCAAGCGGCCGCGGTTCAGTCCGGACGGCAAGTCGATTCTCTTCGGCAGCACCGTTTTCCCCGACGCGCTCGACGACGAGGCGAACAAGAAAGCGGCGAAGGAAGAGAAAGATCGCAAGTTCAAGGTCCGCGTCTACGACGCCTTCCCCATCCGCGCCTGGGATCGCTGGGTCGAGAACAAGGATCCGCACGTGTTCGTGCAACCGATCGATCCAGGCGGCGCGGCGAAGGACTTGCTCGCGGGCACGAAGCTCGTGAAGGAGGCGGGCTTCGGCGGCACGGGTGCAGGCGCCGCGGGCGGCGAGTCGGTCGACGGCGAGTGGTCGCCGGACGGACAGTGGATCGTGTTCGCGGCAACGACCGCGCGCAACGCCGCTGCGTACGCGGAGACCGGCACCGACCTCTATCGCGTGAGCGCGTTAGGCGGAGAGCCGGAGCGCATCGCGCAGTCGAAGGGCTCGTACAGCGATCCGTCGTTCAGTCCCGACGGAAAGACGCTGTTCGCGAAATTCGAGCCGAACAACGGCAAGACCTACAACCTCGCGCGCCTCGTCGCGTTCGACTGGCCGTCGATGAAGAACGAGCGCGTCGTCGCGCAGACCGATCGCTCCGTCGACGATTATGTCCTTGCCAGCGACGGCAAGACCGTCTACTTCACCGCCGAGGACTCGGGCCTCGTGAAGATCTACTCCGTTCCCGCGAGCGGCGGCGCGGCGAAACTTTTCATCGACCCGCAGCGCGGCGTGTACTCGGGACTGGTCGCCGCGGACAGCGCACCGGTGATGGTCGCGCAGTGGGGCTCGTCGGTCGATCCCGCGGAAGTCGTGCGCATCGATCTTTCTTCGAAGTCGCACCGCAATCTGACTTCGTTCACGGTCGAGCAGGCGAAGGCCATCGACTGGGCGCCGCCGCAGCATTTCTGGTTCACGTCGAAGCGCGGGCGGAAGATCCACAACATGATCTTCACGCCGGCGGGATTCGATCCGGCGAAGAAGTATCCGCTGTTCGTGCTCATCCACGGCGGTGCGCACAACATGTGGCGCGACCAGATCACGCTGCGCTGGAACTATCACCTCCTGGCCAAGCCGGGCTACGTGATGCTGCTGACGAATTACACCGGCTCGACCGGGTTCGGCGAAGAGTTCGCGCAGCGGATCCAGGGCGATGCCCTGCGCGGACCGGCCGAGGAGTTGATGGAGGCGGCGGACGAAGCGATCAAGAGGTATCCGTTCATCGATGCCACGCGGCAGGTCGCGGGAGGCGCGAGCTACGGCGGGCATCTCGCGAACGCGCTCGAGGCGTGGTCGGGCACGCGCTTCAAGGCTCTGATCAGTCACGCGGGCCTGGTCAACGTCGAATCGCAGTGGGGAACGTCGGACACGATCTACGGACGCGAGCTGGCGATGTTAGGTCCGGTGTGGGAGCAGAACGAGAACTGGCGCACCCAGAATCCGATCCGCTACGCCGCGCAGTTCAAGACGCCGATGCTGCTCTCGGTCGGCGAGAAGGACTATCGCGTTCCGCTGAACAACACCATCGAGATGTGGTCGGTCTTGCAGCGCTTGCAGGTCCCGAGTCGATTGCTGGTGTGGCCGGAAGAGAATCACTGGATCCTCAACGCGGAGAACTCGCGCGTGTTCTATCGCGAGGTCGCGGACTGGCTGGCGAAGTGGGTAAAGCCGGGCGCGCAGTAGGGCCCGGCACGTCACGTTTTGTCCCTATTCACGACCATGCAGCATCTCCATCATGCAGCACGGAGGTATTGCATGAAATACCGAATTGCTACTGTCGCGATTGCCGTCTTTGTGCTTCTCTCGCCGCAAAACATGTTCGCCGCGTGTCCGAACATCACCGGACCTCACAATTGGCCGACGTGCGCCGCCACGTACTATGACTACGACGTCAGCGAGTGCGCGTCGACGAGCCAGCCTTCCGACTCGGACGTTTGCGGCTTGGCCGGATACTCGTACAACTACGTCTCTCCCGGCGGCGAGGCGTTCACGACGTACTCGTTCACGGTCGCCGGCAGCGGCGGCACCAACTGGGAGCTGCGGCAGCGCGTCGATTTCACCGAGACCCAGAACAGCCAATTCGATTTCGTCTGGCTGCGGCTCACCGTCACGCGCTCCGGCTCTCAGATCTACAGCAACATGTTCTTCACGCACAACGGAACGGAAGGCGACGGCTGCTACTATCCGGGCGTGACGAGCTTCAGCGCCCAGAACGGCGACGTCATCGCTGTCGAAGTCGGCAGCCAGGCGCTCTACTCCGGCACCACGATCTCCGTGTCGGATCCCATCCTTCTCCGCTTCGCCTGCTGAGCCGCTTTGTGGCCTGGGCGTAACCGCCCGGGCCACTCGTGCATCTACAATCACTGCATGAAACGACTGCTCCCCATTTTCCTGCTCGCGCTGTCGGTGACGGCACGCGCGGACATCCCGTTCGTCGAAGACGATTTCACGCAGGCGCTGAGCCGCGCGCAGACGAAGAACGCGCCGATCTTCGTCGAGGCGTGGGCCCCGTGGTGACACACGTGCCGCTCGATGAGGGCTTACGTCTACACGGACCAGAGCCTCGAGCGGTACGCCGGACGGTTCGTCTGGCTCAGCATCAACACCGAAGACGCGAAGAACGCCGCGTTCCTCAAGCGCTATCCGATCCCGGCGCTGCCGACGATTCTCATCCTCGATCCGAAGGGCAACGTGTCGTCGCGCTACGTCGGCGGAGCAACCGCGCCACAGGTCAGGAAACTGCTCGATGAAGCGGAGAGCACGCATCGCTCTCGCACGCAGACATCGGCCGACTCGCTGCTCGTGAAAGCCGACGGCCTCGCCGCCGCGGGCTCGCACGCCGATGCCGCAAAGACGTACGAAGAGGCGATGGCCGGCGCGCCGAAACATTGGTCGAAGTACGGCCGCGCCGCGGAGTCGCTGATCTTCGAGCTCTCGATGGCGAACGACGATCTTCGCTGTGCGACGCGCGCGCTCGAGCTCTATTCGCGCGTCAAAGGAACCGCGTCCGCGGCGAACGTCGCATCGACGGGACTGTCGTGCGCGACGAGCATCGACAAGGAGAACGCGAAGCGCAACGAGCTCGTGTCATCGCTCGAGAAAGCGACGCGCGAGGTGTTCGACGATGCGAAGATCGTTCTGTCCGACGACGATCGCTCCGGCTTGTACATCGCGCTCATCGAGGCGCGCGATGCCTCCGG
>Ga0075418_10010092_pt1 | contig 10578 bp, 12 predicted proteins | sample SoiMetdeltSBSDD2_FD_81776 | JGI IMG/M metagenome (GOLD analysis project Ga0075418, IMG submission 81776) | Bulk soil microbial communities from a Populus tree surrounding site in Tennessee, USA - Soil MetaG P. deltoides SBSDD2 | ecosystem: Environmental > Terrestrial > Soil > Tree plantation...
CATTGAAGTGTCCGATTTTAGTGATGGGGAGATTTTTGTCCAGATTCGCGAGAATGTCCGTGGCAAAGACGTGTTCTTGCTGCAGCCGACCTGCCACCCTGTGAATCAACACCTCATGGAGTTGCTGATTATGACCGATGCCTGTCGCCGGGCTTCTGCCGCGCGCATCACCGCGGTACTGCCGTATTTCGGCTATGGTCGACAGGATCGCAAGGACAGGCCGCGGGTACCGATTACGGCCAAACTGGTGGCCGATCTGATCACGGCCGCGGGGGTGAATCGTGTCTTAGCGCTTGATTTGCACGCCGGGCAATTACAGGGCTACTTCAACCTCCCGGTGGATCACCTGTTCGCTGCCCCGGTGCTCATCGACTATTTCCAGTGCCAATCCTACCAGCGTCTCAGTGTGATCTCGCCAGATGCTGGTGGGGTGGAACGGGCTGGGGCGTTTGCCAAGCGCTTAGACGTGTCGCTGGGTATTATTGATAAGCGTCGGGACCGCGACAAGAAAAACATCGCAAAAGCGATGCATATCGTAGGCGATGTCGCTGAGCGCGATGTGCTCATCGTCGATGATATGGTCGATACCGCGGGGACCCTGGTAGAATCAACGACCGCGCTGCTCCGTGCCGGGGCGCGGCGAGTGTATGCGGGGGCGACCCATGCGGTGCTCTCTGGACCAGCCATGCAGCGCCTGGCGGCTTCCGACCTGGAGCAGCTCGTGGTTACCGACACGATTCCTCTGGGCGTGAAGGCCCAGGCGTGGGACCGTATCAAAGTTTTGTCGGTGGCACCTCTTCTGGGGGAAGCGATCAAACGTATTCATTGTGATGATTCGGTGAGTTCGCTCTTTAACTAGCGGAAGTGAGGGGACGTATGGAGAGTGCAAAGCTTGTGGTACACAAGCGCGACCAGGCCGGCAAGGGGGTAGCGCGCCGGCTGCGACGTGCCGGGCAGTTGCCGGCAGTGCTGTATGGGAACGGGACCACGCTGGCCATTGCCCTGGCTGAGAAAGACCTGGTGCACATTCGGCAATCTGAGGCCGGCGAAAATACCATCCTGGATTTTACTATCGAAGGCGATACTCCGGAGAGCTGTCAGGCCATCCTGCGTGAAGTGCAAATTGACCCCGTCAGCCGTGCCGTGCTGCACGCGGATTTTTATCGCGTGGATATGAACAAAACGATTACGGTCATGGTGCCTCTGACGTTCATCAATGAGCCCCACAACCTGCTCCAGAGCGCCAATGCGGTATTGACGCATCTCTGGCGTGAGGTGGAAGTCACCTGCCTGCCGGGTGATATTCCCGATGAGATTGAAGTCGATCTGGCCGATATCCATCCAGGGGTGACAGTCAAAGCCGGCGCCGTGATCTTGCCTCCAGGTGTCACGCTGGTCACTGATGCTGAGGAAGTGATCGTGACAGCGCACTTCGAGGCGGAGCAGGTACCTGAAGCCAGCAGTACTGAGGCCGAAGAATCTTCCTAAACTGCCGGCAGCGCGAGCGCGGGGCGTTCTGTGATGGTGCAGTTGCAGTGCAGAGAGTGTGTGGTGAACGTGTGGATATAATCGTGGGGTTGGGCAACCCTGGAGGGCGCTATTGTCATACCCGGCATAATCTGGGTTTTGACGTTCTTGATGCCCTTGCCTCATGCTACCGTATTGCGATACGACAGCGTGAGGCCGAGGCGCTCTGTGGCACAGGGCAGATTGCCGGACGTCTGGTGCTATGCGTCAAGCCGCAGACCTATATGAATGCCAGTGGACAGAGTGTGGCACCGCTGGTACGGCGCTATCTGCATCAGAAAGAATGCTTGATCGTCGTGCATGATGATATTGATCTCCCCGTCGGCAAAATCAAGCTGAAGCGCCAGGGAGGCGATGCGGGACACTTAGGGATCCGCTCGCTTATTGAGTGGCTCGCGAGTGATGCCTTCATACGTATTCGTATGGGCATTGGCAAACCAGCACGGAAAGACGAGGTCGTGGACTACGTCCTGGCGCCCTTTACGGCACAGGAAGTCGAGGCCCGTGAGATGATGATCGCGCAGGCTGTCACCTGGGTTGAGACCCTACTTAAGGCGCCGGGACAGCCATAACAAGCATAGGCGGCGCCGCATGGTGATTTCTCCTTGCTCGCTGTGGCGGGCTATAAGCCAAAAGGAGTCTTGGTGAACGGAACAAAGCATCTCTACGAAACGGTTTTTGTGCTGAATCCGGAGTTGACTGAAGAGGACGTTGAAGCCAACGTGCAAAGCTTTGTCCAACTCCTGGAAAACAAAGGCGCTGAGATTATCCGCATTGATCGCGGTGGCAAACGGCGTCTGGCGTACGTTATGCGGAAGCAGCGTTATGGCTATTACACGCTCATCCACTTTCGTGCGACCCCCGCTCCCCTCCCGGAACTGGAGCGTATGTATCGCCTCAGTGAGCGTGTGCTGCGCTATCTCACCGTACGTTTTGAGAAAGAGGAACATCTGACAGGCTTCACGCGTGTGCCTGACGATGACGGGCGTGAGGAGGACCGCGATGAGCGTCGTCGTGGACGACGTGGCGAGCCTTTCCAGGGGCGTGGAGAAGGGCGCTATCCGCGGCGTGGTCCCATAGATGACAGCCGCTTTGACGGTCCTAGCCGTCGCTTTGATACCGCTGTTACTGTGCCAAATGATGACGTACTGGACGACGACAACGACTAACCCTCGCAAAGTACTTGCGAGAGGAGGCTAAGGTATGGCGAGCCTCAACAAAGTGATCTTACTCGGCAATTTGACTCGCGACCCTGAATTGCGCTATGCGCCCAATGGTACCCCAGTTGCCACATTCGGTCTGGCAACGAACCATCGCACTGGACAAGGCGAGGAGCGCAAGGAAGAGGTCTGCTTTGTGGATATTGTGGCCTTTGGACGTCAGGCTGAAACAGCCAGTGAATACCTCAGTAAAGGCCGTCAGGCGCTCATTGAAGGCCGCCTCCGGTGGCGCAGTTGGGAGGCCCAGGACGGCCAAAAGCGGAGCAAGCACGAGATCATTGCCGAACGCATCCAATTTATGCCGCGGGGGCGTGAGGAAGGCATGGAGCGCACGAGTCCGGGCCCAAGCATGGAGCGCACACCGCCAGGACCCTCGCGGGCAGGGGAGGAGATGGATTTCGCCCCGCCTCTTGAGGATGACGATATTCCTTTCTAAAAGTTCTGAGAACACCTGATAAGACTTAGTACGTGGAAGGAGAGTGGGATATATGGCCGTAATGTCTTCGAAAAAGAAAGCGGCGGCGCGTAAACGCCGGCGCTTTCTGCGCAAGAAGATCTGTCGATTCTGCGCGGATAAACTGACCCTCATTGACTACAAAGATGTGCGGCGCCTGCGGAACCTGATTACGGAGCGGGGCAAGATTATTCCGCGTCGTATCTCAGGGAACTGTGCTGGCCATCAACGTCAGCTTACGGTAGCGATTAAGCGGGCACGACACCTCGCTTTGATGCCGTTTACTGTTGAATGACCCTTAGGTGCGGTGCATGGCACTGGGGCTCCGCAAGAGTTGGACCATGAAAGCAGTCGTCGGCAATCCAGAGGTGCTCTATCTGGCGCTCTTATCGTGTGCCCTGACGCTGGTGCCAGCGTTTGTCTCCATTGGCGGGGGACTCCTGACCGCTCTTGCACCGTTTCCATTGATCGTGCTGGCGGTGAAATACCCATGGCGCTATGCTATGAGTCTTATGGGCCTGGAGGGCGGGCTGATCCTGCTAGGAGGCCAGTGGCAGCCGCTCCTGTTCCTGGGCCAATGTGGCCTGGTGGTGTTGGTGATCTCATGGGCGATACGACGGGGCTGGTCCATTTCACAGACGCTGGTGGGAAGCCTTGTGGTGTCGTTCGGTGCGGGGGCTCTGTTCCTGGCCATATACAGTACATTTGTCCAATCGCCCACCCAACTGCTCATGACACGCTACTTTGATAATATTGTCCACGTGTCTCAGGAATATGTACGAGCGGTAGAGCAGCTGCAGGAGGGCGAGGATGAACAACTGACTGCCCTGATGGAGACGTTACCCCAACTCGTGTTTACAGTGTTGCCAGCCCTGATGGTGATTGGCCATTTGTTCACAAATCTGTGCAACTACATTTTGGTGCGGCGCTACTGCCAGCGTAGCCAGCCTCCGCTGCGTCTCGATCCGGATGATCTGACGTGCTGGCGTGCCTCGGATTATCTGGTGTGGATCTTTTTAGCGAGTGGGGCAGCGTTGCTCGTACCGCTTGACCTGATGAGTACCATTGGCTTGAATGTCTTGCTCGCGACGCTGGCGGTCTATCTCTTGCAGGGCCTGGCGATTGTGCTGTTTTGGGGGCGCCGGCTACCGCTGCCCCTGGGTGTGCAGTGTCTCATGATAGCCATGGTCTTTCTCATTGCTGGCCCTCTCAGTGTACTTGTGTGTACGGCCGCCGGCCTGTTTGATCTCTGGGTTGATTTTCGCCGTCAGCGCCACCATCCTCTGCTGCCCTAAAAAGCGGGCAGGCATAGATCGGTACGACCAATAAGGAGATAGGCGATGAAAGTCATTTTGATGCGTGATGTGGAACATGTGGGAGACGTTGGTGACATTGTCGATGTCGCGGATGGGTATGGCCGCAATTTTCTCATCCCCCGTGGCTTTGCCATGGCAGCAACGGCAAAAAATAAACGTCAACTGGAGCACGAACAGCTCCTGCGGGAACACCGCATTCTGCGCGCCCGCAAGGACGCCCAAACGCTGGCGGAACAGTTGCAGGGTGTGCCATGTCATTTTGTGCGTAAAGCTGGCGAGGAAGGGAAATTGTTTGGCTCTGTCACCAGCATGGATATTGCTGAGGCCCTCAAGGGAGCCGGCTTCGAGCTTGACCGCCGTTATATCCAGCTCGACCAGCCGATCAAGAGCGTCGGTGACTTTACCGTGCCTGTACGTTTGCCAGCAGAAACCTCGGCACTGCTGAAGGTGACAGTGACTGCTGAATAATACGGAGGTACTGCCATGGATACCCAGCTTGCTTCTCTCCAGAAACTCCCGCCCCAGAGTGTGGAGATGGAGCAGAGTGTCCTGGGGGCTATTTTACAGGATAATCACGCGCTCGTGCGGGTCCTGGAGATTTTGCAGGAACGCGACTTTTATCAGGATGCGCATCGCTGGATCTTCCAGACGATGGTTGACCTGTTCCAGGACAATGTGCCGATTGATGTCCTGACGGTGACCGAACGGCTGCGCAAGAAGGGGCGCTTTGAATCGGCCGGCGGTGTCGCCTATCTCGCCGAGTTGGTCGAGATGGTACCGACCGCAGCGCACGTCTTGCACCATGCGCAGGTGGTGCGGGAAAAAGCTGTGCTGCGTGCCCTCATTCAGACCGCGACTACGATCGTCACGGAGAGCTATGAGGACGCCGAAGACGTTGACACACTGCTCGATCGGGCTGAGCAGGCCATCTTTGAGATAGGCCAGCGTAAAACGACGGCTGGTTTTGTCCATATTAATGCCATCTTGAAGGGGAGTTTCAGGCGTCTTGAACAGCTCTACGAGCGCAAGGAACTCGTCACCGGTATCCCGACAGGCTTTACGGATTTGGATCGCCAGACGGCAGGCTTGCAGCCGTCAGATCTGATCATCATTGCGGCGCGCCCCGGTGTAGGGAAGACGGCCCTTGGGCTCAATATTGCCGAGCACGTTGGGGTGCGTGTACATCGGCCCGTAGCGATTTTTAGCCTCGAAATGTCCAAGGAGCAGCTCGTCGTCCGTTTTCTCTGCTCCCAAGCACGGGTCGATTCCTCGAAGCTCCGCACCGGCTTTCTCAGTCGTGACGACTGGCCACTGTTAACGAACGCCGCGGCGTCGCTTTCGGACGCCCCTATTTATATTGATGATACGCCGGCGCAATCAGCGCTGGATATCCGTGCCAAAGCGCGGCGCTTGCAAGTGGAACTGGGGGACTTGGCCCTCATCATCGTGGACTATCTGCAACTCATGCAAATGCGCGGCCGTACGGAGAGTCGTCAGCAGGAAATTTCCAGCATTACCCGTTCCCTCAAAGCTCTGGCTAAAGAGCTGAATGTCCCGGTGGTCGCGCTGTCGCAGCTCAGCCGGGCGGTGGAACAACGTAAGCCGCCGAAACCCCAACTGTCCGATCTGCGCGAATCTGGGGCTATTGAACAAGATGCAGATGTTGTCGGGCTCATTTATCGTGATGAAATCTATAACCCCGAAGATAGCACCGAGAAGGGCATCGCTGAAATTAACATCGCCAAACAGCGGAATGGCCCAACGGGTGTCATACGCCTCGCTTTCCGGGGTGAATTCACGCGTTTCGAAAATCTTGCCGAGACTGGTTTTTGATCATCGCTGAGGCGGGAACCCAGGTATGCCACTGACCTTCGAGCTCCTCCACACCGACGCACACAGCCAGGCACGCTTGGGACGACTCCAGACCCCGCATGGCACCTTCGATACGCCGGTATTTATGCCGATTGGCACCCAGGCCACCGTCAAGACGCTGCGCACGAGCGACCTGCAGGCCTGCGGGGCGCATATCATCCTGGGCAACTCCTATCACCTCTTCCTCCGCCCTGGCCACGACCTCATCCGCAGCTTTGGTGGCCTGCATACCTTCATGAGTTGGCCATCCTCCATTCTCACCGATAGCGGGGGGTTTCAAGTGTTCAGTCTCGGAACCTTAGCGCGTGTGAGTGAGGAAGGCGTGCGCTTCCAGTCTCATCTGGACGGTGCACGACACATGATTACTCCTGAGCGTGCCGTAGAGATCCAGATGGCGCTGGGGTCAGATATCATGATGGTTTTGGACGAGTGCACACCCTACCCGGCGACCTATGATACCGCCCGCTTGTCCATGGAGATGACGTGCCGCTGGGCCAGGCGATGTCAGGAGGCAGGGCAGGGCCGTCCTGGAGGGCTCTTTGCGATTGTCCAGGGCAGCACCTATAAGTCACTGCGTGATAGCTGTGTGCAGACATTGCTCAATAGTAGTTTTGATGGCTATGCTATAGGTGGCCTGGGCGTTGGTGAACCACGGGATGTCATGTATGACCTTACCGCGCATACTGCAGCCCAACTGCCGGCGCGCCAGCCGCGCTATCTCATGGGGGTTGGCAAACCACAAGACTTACTTCAGTGCGTGCGCGCTGGGGTCGACATGTTCGACTGCGTCCTTCCCACCCGTAACGCCCGCAATGGCTTTTTGTTTACCTCGACCGGGCGTGTGGTCATCAAGAACGCGCAGTATCGCACCGATGAACGTCCCCTTGATGCACACTGTGACTGTTATACCTGCCAACACCACTCCCGCGCCTACTTGCGCCATCTGTTCATTGCCGGTGAGATCCTGGGGTTGCACCTCAATACTCTGCACAATGTGACGTACTACCTGCGCCTGATGGCCCAGATACGCCAGGCAATCCGCGACGGTGCGCTCGTTAACTTCACCGTCCCCGAGTTTTAACTTCTCTCTCCCATCCCCATACCCCTCTCAGAAAGCCAACCGCAGGCCGAGCCCTGGTGCCTGCAACCTCTGGAACGTCAGTACAGGCGGCGCATACGTCGTCCTCAAATGGTCTGTGAAGGCCTTCTGCTGCTGTTGATTGACATGACGGGCGGCATCCATAGCACTATTAATACCCCCTAGGTACCATCCTGCTTCAAAAAACAGCAAGATCGCCCCGGTGGCTTCGAGCTTTTCATGAAACGCATAGGCCGCACCAGCGAGAAAGAGGCCATTGAGGACGAAGGCCGTCAATGCCTGTAACGGTCTTCCCACATACAGATGCCCGGCTCCAGGGAGCATGCCAGAAAGGATGCCAGCCACCTGAGGAGATTTGAGCTGTGGCGGTGGCGTCAGGCGTAACTCGTCCTGCAAAGCCAGAGCCTGCTGCGCCAGGGGATCACGCGTCGGTAAAGTAGCGAAGACCTGCTTTGCCTCGGAGAGTTGACCATCAAGAGCCCAGGACAGTCCCAGCATGTATTTGGTGTGTGACACCAGGGGACCCTCAGGATAGGTGTCGAGAAAACCCTGGAAATAGCCAATAGCCTGGCGGTATTGTCCCTGCTGAAAGCGCAGCTCACCGAGCTTAAAGGCCGCCACCCGTGTCGCGTCCGTAGGGTCGTTGACCAGACGCCAGCGCTGGAAGTGGATGAAGGCATCATCGTAGGCTTGATCTTCTTGCAACGCTAGCCCAATGAAAAGTTCTGCAGCAGGTTGGCGCTCATGCCCGGGAAAGAGCAGAGAAAAACGTTTGAACTCTGTGATGGCACGGTAGTAATCTCCAAGCTGGAACAGATGGAGACCAAAATCGTACACGAGCGTAGCAGTCGCTTTGTCCTCTTGTGCCTGGGCTGGTATAGGCGTATGCCCAGCCCAGAGGAGGCCGAGGAACAACCCTATCACCTGGAGTTGGCGAGCCAGCGAAGAATGTTGCATGCTACCTGCGCTCACGGTGAAAAAACGCGACGAACCGCAGGGACGGTAGCAAGGCACTCCCCGGTTGTCAACCAGGGCCGTGGAGAGAGGCGGGTGGCAGGGATTTTGACCGTGCCTTTTGTGGGGGACGGTGCTATAGTTTCCCTCTTGTTTGATCTTTGTAGGGAGGTGCAAGGCTGTGTGGATGGACATTGCGTATGCGGCGGGGCCCCAGGGAGCGCGAAGTATGAGTGAGTTGTTCAACTCCGTTTTTTTGTTCCTGCCCCTGATTGCGATTTTTTACTTCATGATCTTTCGCCCACAACAGAAACAACGCAGGGAAATGCAACAGATGCTTGCCAATCTGAAAAAAGGTGACAGCATTGTCACCCGCGGCGGCATCGAGGCCATCATCGACAAAGTGGAAGAGAAACGCTTACGCATCGACGTGGGGAACGGCCTCCGGATGTGGATGAACCGCGATTACGTGGATCGGATAGAAACAAAGTAGTCTCCTGAGGTAAAGGAGATGGTGTGGGTCGGAATCTTCTGCTCAAGATTGGCCTTATCATAGCAGTGGTTGTTGCTAGCGTCATCCTGGCAGTGCCGCCACGCGAAAAAATTCATCTGGGCCTTGACCTGCAGGGCGGACTCCATCTTGTCTTAGAAGTGCAGGTGGACAAAGGGATCGAACGCGTTCTTGAACGCCGCGCCGACGCGCTACGCCGGGACCTGGTCGCGAAGGGGCTTGGTGTGGTGGCCGTTGAGCCGTCCGGCCTGCAAGGCGTGCGCATGGTGTTTAATAAGCCGACAGAGAGGGGAGCAGTTGAAGAGGCAGTGCGGAACCAGGACCCCTCTGGGGAGGTGCGGCAGTCCTCGCCTGAGATATGGCTGTATGACCTGTCAGCCGCAGAGCTGCAGCACATGCGCACCAGCGCTGTCGATCAAGCCCTTGAAAAAATTCGCAATCGTATTGATGCGTTTGGGGTCAGCGAACCCAGCATCAGTAAGCAGGGCACACAGCGTCTTGTCGTGCAACTACCGGGTCTGCAAGACACGCAACGTGCCATCGATTTAATTGGCAAGACGGCGCAACTGGAACTCAAGTTAGTCCATTCCCAGCCGACCGCGCCTGGGGCAACCCCACCTCCTGGGACGCAATTCCTGCCCCTGAAAAAGAAGGACCCCAGGACCAGGCAGCTCGTCGATGCTGGGGGATATTTCGTCGAGCGCCGCGCTCAGGTGACAGGTGATATGCTGGCTGATGCGCGTGCTGTCCCCGATCAGAGCAGTGGGCAATATTATGTGCTCATGCGTCTCGATAACCGCGGAAAGAGACTCTTCGAGCGTCTGACGCGTGAAAGCGTTGGTAAAGCCCTGGCCATTGTATTAGATGATGTCATTTTCTCAGCCCCGGTGATCCAAGAGCCCATCCCTGGTGGTGAAGCGCGTATTACCGGCAATTTCACCCCGGAAGAGGCCCGTGACCTGGCGATTGTCTTGCGTGAGGGAGCATTACCGGCACCAGTCACGATCATCGAAAATCGTGCCGTGGGACCTACTCTGGGGAGCGATTCGATTGCCCAGGGTGTACGAGCCGCAGTGCTGGGTGGTGCGCTTGTGGTGCTCTTCCTACTAGTGTATTATCGTTTTTCTGGCCTCATTGCCAACGTTGCGCTGCTGCTGGATCTGGTGATCGTTCTGGGAGTGCTGGCGCTGCCTGGGCTTGGGGCGACGTTGACCATGCCGGGCATTGCTGGCATTATTCTCACGATGGGCATGGCGGTGGATGCGAACGTGCTCATCTTTGAGCGCATTCGCGAAGAGCTGCGTCTGGGGAAATCTGTAGCCGCCGCGGTAGATGCCGGATTTGACCGAGCCTTCTCGGCCATTTTGGATTCGAATGTCACAAATGTTATTGCTGCTGTCGTGCTGTTTCAATTTGGCACCGGACCAGTGAAGGGCTTTGCTGTGACGCTGATTATTGGCATTGCTGTTAGTATGTTTACAGCAATCTTCGTCAGCAAAACCTTCTTTGAAACTATCTTGAGCATGCGACGTGTGACTAAGCTAAGTATCTAAACAGGTAGAGTGATTATGTTGGAACTTGTTCCTCCAGGACTCAATATTGATTTCATTAGTAAAGCAAAGATA
>Ga0075418_10010093_pt1 | contig 10577 bp, 10 predicted proteins | sample SoiMetdeltSBSDD2_FD_81776 | JGI IMG/M metagenome (GOLD analysis project Ga0075418, IMG submission 81776) | Bulk soil microbial communities from a Populus tree surrounding site in Tennessee, USA - Soil MetaG P. deltoides SBSDD2 | ecosystem: Environmental > Terrestrial > Soil > Tree plantation...
GACGAGGTTCTTCGTGTGGTCGCACCAGTAGCCGTCGGCGCACACCCAGATCTCGAAGAGCGTCGGCTCGCCCGCCACGACGGGACGCGAGGTCGTCGCGGTGAACGTCTTGATGCCCGGCCCCGACCAGACGAGCGAGAACGGGAGTGCGAGCTCGACCTTGCCCTCCCAGCCGGTGCCCTCGCCGTGGACGAACCCCTGCCACTCCGCCGCGATCTGCGCCTCGCTCAGCCCGGGCTCGACGATCAGCTTGCAGTGCTCCATCGCGGCCGCTGCGATCTCGTTCGCGAGCCGCATGCGCTCGCCCTCCTGCTCGGTCTTCACCGCGCGCGCCTCCGCGAGCAGCGGCGTCGCGTCCTCGGCCTCCGCGAATGCCCCGAACCAGCCCGCGGTGAACGTCGTCGGCTCGCCGACCATACGGTCTGCGGCCTGCGTCCCGAGGGAGAGCTCGAGGCCCACCGTCCCGTATTCCGCCGCGGCGTCCTTCGCGACCTCGAGAGCGCGGAGGAGCGGCGGGCGCGGGTCCGCGGCGTCGTACCCGGCGAAGAGCCGCACGTCCTCGGTCCACGCCGTCCGCCGGGCGTCCTCCTCGCTCGCCTCGAGGCAGATCAGCGTCGGCTCGCCCTCGCGCGGGAAGACGCAGACGTCGTACCCCTTCATCCCCCAGAAGTTCGTGAGGTAGAGGACGTTGTCGGGCGCCCGGACCACGAGCGCGTCGAGCCCGCGGTCGGCCATGAGTGCGCGCACGCGCTCGAGCTTCGCGTCGTCCCTGAGCCAGGGCACGGGGACGATCCTACGGGCGGATTCGTCGCGCGAGGTCGTCGAACGCGTCCCGGAGCGCCTCGACGTTCTCCGGGCTCGGCGCACCCCCGGCGGCCGCGTACAGGTTGCAGCTGAGGTTTGCGAGTCGCAGCTGCGCGCCCGTCGCGCTCGAGCGCACGGACGTGGCCCTGCCGGCGCCCTCCGGCGGCGACTCGCTGAGGTAGCACATGAAGTACATCGCCTGGTCGCCGGTCTCCGCCCGGGCCCCCGCGACGGTCTGCACGGTCCCGCCGACGCACTCCCGGCCCGCCTCGCCCTCCAGGCCCGCACCGCGGAGCGCAGCGACGACCATGTCGCCGTCGATCGGGGAGCCGCCGCCCTTGCACGATCGCGGCTCGAAGTTGTCCACGTCCACGACCTGGTCGGCCGGAGGCGCCGCGATCGCGACCCCGGTACCGAAGTCGTAGAACTCGACGGTGACGTCGTCGGACTCGGCCTCGAGGGCGATCCTTCGCACGAGCCCGTCGTCGGCGATCCACACCTCGACCGGCGCCGTCGTCCCCCTGCAGTCGTGGAGCTCCGCCTGCTCGCAGTCCACCTCGAGCCGGTAGCGCACCGTGTCCGTGCCGCGCACGACCTCTTCCCCGAGGCGCTCGGTCTCCGTGCTCGCGTCGCGGAGCATCGAGAGCAGGCGTCGCGGGGAGAGGGCGGCCGCCGCGCTCTCGTCGACGTCCCTGAGCTGGAGCCACTTCGAGCCGGCGTTCGCGATGCCGAGCGTGTCGCCGCGCATGTAGGTCACGGTGCCGATCCCGATCAGCTCGAGCGTGCCCGTCGCGCCCCAGTCGCAGTCGAGAGCGAGACGCGAACCGGCATAGTCGGCCTCTCCGCGGCACTGGAGGTTGTCGCCGCTCTGCGAGTCCGTGCCGGACATCTCGATTCGCGAGGAGCCGGCGGCCTCCGTCTTGCCGACCGCGGCCGCGAGATTCGGCTCGTTCTCTGCGCTGCCGCAGCCGACGGCTAGCGCCCCTGCGGCCGCGACGGCGAGCAGACGCCTCACGCACGCATCGAACACCCGGCGCGCAGGCTCGTCAAGCGCCGGCGCGGGTCAGAAGGGGAGGAACTGGAGCGGCGATCGCTCGACGTCGGACAGGTCGACCTCGACCCGTACGTCGGCCTCCGGCAGCTCGCCGCGCAGCCGCTCGGCGAGCTCCTGCGCGCGCTCCTCGGTCGGGACGCCCACGACGACGTAGCGCCAGCGCCGCATGACGTCGACGCCCTCGGCGGCGAGACGGTCAGCGAGCTCACCGGCTGCGCCGCGGCCGGGCACGTGTACGAGGACGGACCAGTCGTAGCCGCCCTCGCGCTTGGCCTCCGCAGCCTCGGCGCGTTCACGGGCGGCGTACTCGGCAGCCTCCTCGGCCGGGGTGGCGGGGAGCGGAATCGACGCGTCCTTCCATGCCTCCTCGACCGGGTGCCAGCGCGTCACGCGGAGCTCCGCGGTCAGGCGCTCCTCGTCGAGGAGCCCGCGCACGACGCCCGCGGCCTCCCGCGCGTGGGCCTCGCTCGGGGCGTACAGGAAGAGCCGCGCGCCGTCGCGCGTGACGAGGACGCCGTGGCCGAGCCTCTCGCGCGCCTTGTCGTCGAGGTCGAGTGCACGCAGCCGCTCGCGGACCGAATACCCGTGCTCGGCGTCGTCGAGGTCGACCTCGACTCGGAACCCGTCGTCCATGGCGGCGACGCTATCAGCCGCTCGGAGCCTCCTCCCAGACGACGCGGGCGCCCTGGTTGACGACGCGGCCGACCCCAGTCCCGGGGTAGTGCCCGCAGATCGCCAGGACGTCTCGGTCGGCGAGGTCGGCGACCAGCTCCGCACGCGTCGTCGTCTGCTGGACGTCGTCGAACGCGTACGCCCACTCCGGCCGGTCGAGGAGCGCCGGGTGAGGCGCGACGTCCGCCATCAGTACCGCCTCGGCGCCGGCCGAGCGCAGACGGAGGCCCATGTGGCCCGGGTAGTGGCCGGGCGCGACGAACGCCGTGACCCCTGGCGCGAGGTCGGCGTCGCCGTCGAGTTGCTCGAAACGGTCGGCGAGCGGCTCGACGCACCGACGGATGTGGGATCGGTCCGGGTTCGAGCGAGCGAACGCGAGCGCCTCCCGGTGCACGAGGTAGCGCGCATTCGGGAAGAAGACGCCGGCCTCGGCGTCGGTCGTCCACCCGATGTGGTCGATGTGCAGGTGCGTGAGGAAGACGATGTCGACCGCGTCGCGCCGGACCCCGAGCTGATCGAGCGCGTCGGGCAGCAGCCCCTCCTGCTCCCCTGCCCACATGGAGAAGCTGCCGGGCGGGCCGACGCCGGCGTCGACGAGGACGGTCGTCCCGCCTGCCCGGATGACGTGAACCTTCACCGGCAGCCGCCAGCGCGAGCCCGCGAAGAGCTCGGGATAGAGCTCACGGTACGGCGCCCACTCCTCCGCGGGCACGTCCGGGTAGGCCTGGTCGAGCTCGGCGAGCGTCCCGACCGCGTCGAGCAGCGGGACGACCTCGATCTCGCCGACTACCACCGCACGCGCTCCGGCGCGGGCTCGCCGTGCGCGTCCTGCCAGGACACGACCGGGTTACGCAGCACGCCGATGCGCTCGATCTCCGCCTCCATCACGTCGCCGGGCCGGAGGTAGAGCGACGCCGCGTCGGGCGAGAACCCGGCCACGCCGGACACGGTCCCTGTGGACACGACGTCGCCTGCCGAGTACCCGAGCGCCGAGTAGTGGCTCAGGATCTCCGGGATCGTCACGCTCATGCGGCCGGTGTGCGAGACCTGACGCGGTTCGCCGTTCACCCGTAGCTCCAGCGCGAGGTCGTGCGGGTCGGGGATCTCGTCGGGCGTCACGATCCAGGGCCCGAGCGGGCAGAAGGTGTCGATCGCCTTGCAGTAGGAGAACACCCCCGAGCGCATCTCACGGCGCTGGATGTCGCGTGCGGTGATGTCGTTGAAGATCACGTAGCCGCCGATGTGACCCGCCGCCTCCTCGGGAGAGAGCCACTTCCCCGGCTTCGAGATGACGACCGCGAGCTCGAGCTCGTAGTCGAGCTCCTCGGTCAGGTGCTCCGGGTAGACGACCGCCTCGTCGGGGCCGACGATCGCGTCGACGTTCTGGAAGAAGACGATCCAGGGGGCGATCTCGTGCGACCAGCCGACCTGCTTCGACTCCTCTTCGTGCTCGCGGAAGTTGCCGGCGGTGTGGAAGAACTTCTTCGGGACGATCGGCGCGCGCAGCCTCGTGCCTGGGAGAGAGACACGCTCACCCGTCTCGTCGGCGCCGCCACGCTCGAACCACTCGCGCATCGTGGGGACGTCGAGGACGGCGATCTCCTCGCCGTCGACATGGCCGACCCGCTCCCCGTCGAAGGTCACGAGCTTCAACGCTCGGCCCCGACGGCCTCGGCGACGTCGCGCGCAGCGAACCCGGCCACCTTAGGCGCCGGGCGCTCGATATCCGACACTCTGCGCTCTCTTCAGCGCATCCAGCGTCTCGTCGACGGTGAGCAGGACCGTCGTCTCGAACGAGCTCAACGCCCCGCCGCCGCTGATGGCCAGCGAGACGGCAGCCATCGACGCGTTGTCGGGCGCCTCCCACAGCGTGTACCCGTCGTGCTCCCCGAACGCGTACCAGAACCCGTGGAGCTTGCCTCCGACGGACTCGATGTACTCCTGCGCGGCCGGCCGACGATCCTCGGGATTGTCGACCATCCTGGCCCACGTCTCCGGGGTGTAGCCGAACCTCGTCAGATAGAGCGGCATTCGCCCTCCCTCCTTGTCGTCACTCGCTCACGCCGTCGCGCAGATCATCATCGCTGCTCGGGCATAGACCTCGGCGGTCTTCGCGAGCCCGTCGATCTCCAGGTTCTCACCCTTGACCGTGTCGAGCAGCCCGCTCGACGTGCCGTAGTTCACCGTCGCGATCCCGTAGCGCGTCAGCACCGACGCATCGGAGAACCAGCGCGTCACGTCGCGCTCCGGCGGCGACCCGTAAACCTCGGCGTGCGCGTCGTCGAGCGCGGCGACCAACGGATGCTCTTCGGCGATCTCCGCCCCCGGCGCCGTCACGTACACCTCGCCCTCGATCCCGTGTCGGGGGAACCGCTCGGCGAGCCCGCGCACCATGTCGAGCACCTGCGAGCGGGCCTTTGTCATCTCCTTGGTCGGTGGGACGCGCACATCGAGGAAGAGGTCGGTGCGGTGCGGCGTGCGTGACACGCGCCAGCCGAAGCCGCCCTCGACAGCCCCTACATTGACGATCGCCTTCGCGCCGCGATAAGCGTTCTCCGGATCGTCCTCCCAGGTCGGGATCCACTCGACCACGGCGTCGAGAACGTCCCGCATGCGCAGGATCGAGTTCTCACCACGCCTCCCTTCGCTGAAGGCGGTATGGACGAACGGACCCTTCGTCGAGATCCGGGCCCAGAGCGAGCCGAAGTGCCCGAGAACGAGCTTCGACTCGGTCGGCTCGCCGAGGATGCACATGTCCGCGACGCCTCCGTGCGAGACGAGGTAGCGCGAGCCCGCGGCATAGCCGCGGTACTCGGCGCCCTGCGCCTCGCCGAACTGCGTCTTCTCGATCTCGCCGCAGACCGCGGCCACGAGGACGTCGCCCCGCAGCCGGACTCCGGCGCCCGCGAGGGCGCGCAGCGCCTCGACGTAGCAGGCAAGCGCGCCCTTCATGTTCGAGATCCCGAGCCCGTACAGGCGGTCGTCCTCGACGAAGGCGCTCGGCTGGAAGCCGGGCACGTGGCTGAGCCACGGCTCCCTTCCCGAGTACGAGGTGTCCATGTGCCCGTTGAACATGAGGCTCGGGCCGCCGCCCGCCCCCGGCAGCGTGCCGAGCACGTTCGCGCGCCCGTCCTCCACCTGCTGCCACTGCACGTGCAGGCCGAGGTCGAGCAAGGTCTCGCGCATCAGCTCGGCCATCGCCTGCTCGTCGCCCGTGAAGCTGGGCGTCCCGATCGCGAGGCCCGCCCACTCGACGAGCCGGTCCCGGTCGATGCGCAGCTCAGTCACGGACGCGCGGGAGCACCTTCTCCCCGAAGAGGCGGATCTGCTCGTGCCGTCCATCGCCCCAGAGCTCGAGCATCACGTGCGTGCAGCCGGCCTCGCGGTACTCCTCGATCGCGGCGATGCAGTCCTCCGGCGTGCCCGCGATCGGCTTGCAGCGGTCGAGGAGCGAGTCCGTCACCTGCGCCTTCGCCGCCAGCCGCCCTCCCTGCTCCATCGCCGCCGCGACGGGCTCGAGCTCCTCCATGGCGATCTCGGCGAGCTCGAGCAGCGTGTCCGCTGAGCCCTTGATGTTCTGGAACTTGTTCGCGAGGTACATCCCGGCGATCTCGCGGGCGCCCTCGCGGCCCGCGGCGCGATCGGAAGGATGGATCGATGCGACGACGGTGCAGCCGATGTCGATTTCGGACTTGACGTTCTGACGTGTGTAGCGCACGAACGCCGGCGTCGTGATCGACGGTGTCAGGCACCCGTCTGCAATTTCCCCTGCAAGCGCCTGCATTCGCGGTGCCGTTGCGGCCACGTACACGGGGGGCACGTCGCGCGGGGCCTCCGCCTCGGCCGCCAGGCCAGGCACGGACGCGCTCCACGTGTCGCCCTCGTACGTGAACGGCTCGCCCCCGAGGACGCCGCGTACGATCGTCACCGCGTCCCGCATCGGGCCGAGGGTCTTCCTCGTCTGCGAGCGGATGTTGTTGAGGAAGATCTTCGAGGTCCCGAAGCCGAGCAGGAAGCGCCCCGGCCCCGCGGCCTCCTGCACGACGCGCGCGTCCATCGCGACCTGCACCGGGTGGCGCGTGAAGGGCGAGATGATCCCCCAGCCGATCGTCAGTCGCTCGGTCTCGCGGGCCATCAGCGCCGACACGACCGTCGACGAGCGCGCCTCCATCCCGTGCTTGCGCCACCACGGGTAAGCCTCGGCGAGCCAGATCGTGTCCATGCCCGAGACGTCCATGACGCGCGCCGACTCGAGCATCTCCTCGAGCGGCTCCATCGTCAGCTGCATCACGCCGATGCGGAACGGCACCGGCAACGCTCGTCAGTCCTGCGTGGAGTGCGTCGGCCCGTCCGGCTCGGCCTCGTACGCCTCGGGCGAGCCCGGGTGGATGCCCTCCTCCGCGCCACCGGTCGAGCCGGCATGGCCGACCCGCTGCTCGAGCGCGCCGAGCACCTGCTGCACCTGCTGGTTCACGATCGGCTGCAGGACGCGCTGGCCCATCGCGCCGACGGGGCCGGCGATCTTCACGTCCGCCTCCCACACCATCGAGGTGCCCTCGCCGGCCTCGGAGAGCGTGAACGAGGTCGTCATGTCCATCAGCGCCCCGACTCCCTGCCCCTTCGCCCGCATCGACGCAAACTCGGGGGGTCGCTCCTCGAGCTTCTCGAAGTTCATCGTCATCTTCAGACCGCCGAGCCCGAGAGGAACCTTCACCTTCGCCGTCCAATGCGTCGCGTCCGTGATCTCGAAGCTCTCGACCCCGGGCATCAGCTTCGCCATCTCCGCGGGATCGTTGATGACCTGCCAGACCGTCTCGCGCGGCGCCGCCAGCTCCTTCGTGCCCGAGACGATCACTTCGACACCACCGCCACGCCCGCACGCGAGGACTCGGGGTCGCGGAGCATCGCCCACACGCGGTGAGGCGGGTTGCAGCTCGTCGCCACGATCGGCTTCCCGACCGTGGCGAGGGCGTCCTGGATCGCTGCGCAGATGCAGTGGATGCCGCCGCCGCCGCCCTCGCCCATGCCCTTCGCCCCGAGCGGTGCGACCGGGGACGGCGACTCCATCGCGCCGGTCTTCAGCGGCGGCATGTCCATGGCGTGCGGCACGTGGTAGTCGTAGAAGTTGGAGGTCAAGAGTGTCCCCTCCTCGTCGTAGACGAACTCCTCGGAGAGGGCGGCGCCGATCGCGTGCGCGGTCGCCCCGTGCACCTGTCCCTCGACGATCTGCGGGTTGATGCGGACGCCGCAGTCGTCCACGGCCGCGTAGTCGACGATCTCCACCTCGCCCGTGTCGGGGTCGACCTCGACCACCGCAGCGTGGATCTGCGTGGCGTACGTGAGCGTGAGCTGGCCGGTCTTCTTCTCCGTGTCCACCATCCCGAAGTACGGGCGGCAGACGTAGCGGTGGTTCAGCGTCGGGTTGAAGTCCGGCGGCAGGAAGGCGTTGTTCGCGTTCACGATGGCGCCGAGCGCCATGAACGGCAGTGCGGCCTCCTCGGGCCCGTCCTTGATCCGTGCCATCCCGTCCGAGAGCTCGATCGCCTCGACCGGCGCCTGCAGGACCGCCGCCGCGAGCTGCACCATCTCCTCGCGCAGGAGCTCGGCGGCCCCCTTGACCGCGCCGAGCCCCGTGAACGCGAACTGGCTCGCGTAGGTGCCCGAGAAGCCGGCGTGGGAGTTGAACCACGTGTCGTGCCCGCGGCGCACGTTCACCTGGTCGGGAGAGCAGCCGAGGATGTCCGCGACGACCTGCGCCGCGGTCGTCTCGTGGCCCTGCCCCTGCGGCACCGTGCCGAGCGTGACCACGACCTCGCCGAAGATGTCGAGCTTGACCGACGCCGCCTCGTTGTTCCCGGAGAACTGGAGGTCGGGGTTCAGCAGCGTCGACTGCCCGAAGTTGTTCGTCCCCGAGTCGAGCGTCGAGCCGATCCCGAAGCCGAGCAGCTTCCCGCGCGAGGCCGCCTCCTGCCGCCGCTCCTCGATCGAGCCGTGGTCGATCAGGTCGAGCACCAGGTCCAGCGCCGCGGCGTAGTCGCCGGAGTCGTAGACGCAGCCGTTCGGCGTCTCGTACGGCATCTGCTCGGCCTTCACGTAGTTCTTCTTCCTCACCTCCACGGGGTCGAGGCCGAGCTCCGCGGCGACGATGTCGACGATCCGCTCGGTCAGCCACAGATGCTGCATCCGCGAGTAGCCGCGGTTCGGCGAGACCGGCGACTTGTTCGTGCACACCTGGGTGAAGTCGACCCGGATGTTCCGCCACCCGTACATCCCCGGCGTGACCTGCGCCCAGATGATGCAGCCGAGCGGCTCGTAGCGCGGGAACGCGCCGCAGTCGTCGAGCGCGCGCACCTTGAACCCGGTCATCTCGCCGTCCGCCTTCACTGCGACCTCGACGTCGAGGAACGTGCGCTCGTTCCCGTGCGCGTTCGCCGTGTGCTGGTCGGTGCGCCACTCGGTCCACTGCACCGGGCGCCCGAGCTTGCGCGCGAGGAGGCAGAGCACGACGTACTGCGGATGCAGGCAGATCTTGTTCCCGAAGGCACCGCCGATGTCCTGGGTGACGAAGCGGAGCTTGTCGATGCCGACCCGCAGCGACGGCGCCATCCAGATCGCCCCCACGCCGGGCATCTGGTGGTTGCAGTGGAGCGTCCACTCGCCCGTTCCCCGGTCGTACTCGACCAGGGCGCCCGCGCATTCGAGCGGGGTCGACGAGAAACGGTTGAAGTGCAGGCGCTCGATCCTGATGACGTGGTCGGCCTCGGCCAGCGCCTGGTCGACGTCCCCCCACTCGAAGACGCCCGACCAGACGACGTTCGAGCCGGCGTCGTCGTGCAGGACGACCTCGTCCTTCAGCGATTCCTCGGCCTCGACGAGGACGGGCAGCGGGTCGTAGGACACCTCGACGAGCTCGGCCGCGTCGCGCGCCAGCTCCCTGGTCGCCGCGCAGACCGCGGCCACCGGCTCGCCCATGTGCCGCACGCGCCCGACCGCGAGCGCGTAGTCCTTGATGTTGCCCCCCGGCTCGACCGACATCTCGAAGAACGGGTCGGTCGAGATCGCCACCTCGTCGCCCGTGATCGTCCCGTAGACGCCGTCGAGCTCGAGCGCCCTGGAGACGTCGATCGAGACGATCTTGGCGTGCGCGTAGGGGGAGCGGACGAAGTGGACGTAGCCCATCCCGTGGCGACGCACGTCGTCGAAGAACGTGCCGAGCCCCTGCACGAGACGCTTGTCCTCCTTGCGCGGGATCGACTGGCCGACGTAGCCCTTCTCGAGCGTCCTCGCGGGCTGCTCGGTGACGGTGGTCACGCCGCACCCCCCGCGGCCACGACCGCCTCGACGATGTTCACGTACCCGGTGCACCGGCAGATGTTCCCCTGCAGAGCGAGGCGCACCTCCTCTTCGCTCGGGCGCGGGATGCGCTCGAGGAGCGCGGTCGCGCTCATCAGCATCCCGGGCGTGCAGTACCCGCACTGGAGCGCGTGGTGCTCGTTGAACGAGCGCTGGAGCGGGGTCAGCTCGCCGTCGGCGGCGAGACCCTCGACGGTCGCGATCCGCGCGCCGTCGGCCTGCACGGCGAGGAGCATGCAGCTCTTCACGGGCTCGCCGTTCAGGTGCACGGTGCAGGCGCCGCAGTTCCCCGTGTCGCAGCCGACGTGGGTGCCCGTCAGCCCCAGGTCGTCGCGCAGGAAGTGCACGAGCAGCCGCCGCGCGGGGACCTCGAGCTCGACCTGCTCGCCGTTCACCTCCACGGAGACGCCGTGACTCGCCGCGGGCGCCGCCACTACGCCGCCTTCCTCCGCGAAGCCGCCTGCAGGACGGCCCGCGCAGCCGAGACCTCCGCGAGATGACGCCTGAAGTCGCCGGAGCCGTGGGCGTCGGAGGGCGGGTCGAGCGACGCGCCGAGGCCTTCGGCGGCCCCCTGCACCGCGTCGTCCGAGAAGTCTCCTCCGGCAAGTCGCTCCTCCATCGAGCTCGCGCGGACCGGCACCGCGTCGACGCAGCCGAGCGCGATGCGGACGCCCTCGTGAGACACCGTCGCAGC